>ENA-ORCS01000144-ORCS01000144.1-marine-metagenome-genome-assembly--contig:-NODE-144-length-78333-cov-8.193353_pt1 | contig 78333 bp, 66 predicted proteins | sample MGYA00237781_ERZ508513 | MGnify/ENA primary metagenome ERZ508513 (study PRJEB26184, sample SAMN06268793) | marine metagenome | isolation source: Eden Landing Ponds, San Francisco, CA, USA | place...
AGCATCGTCGTGCTCTTTTTCATCGGCGGCGCGCTGTTCGTCGGCAACTACTTCGGCGTCCCGGCGTCGACGTCGATGACGGCCGTCGGCTCCATCGCCGGCCTCGGCGTCGCGACCGACTCGCTCGACTGGGTCATCATGGGTGAGATCGCGGTCTGGTGGATCGTCGCGCCCATCGTCGGCTTCTGGGTCTCGGGGATGATCGGTCGCTACCTCTACCCGCGGATCAACCAGTGGGTCGCCATCGACAGCAGCGACGGCGCGCTGATGGAGCTCGACCGCTCGGGCGTCGTTCCACGCCCCGTTCCCGGCCCCAACACGACCCGACGGGAGATGTTCGGCGGGATCGTCGTCATCCTCATCGGCTGTCTGATGGCGTTCTCCTCGGGCACGTCGAACATCGCGAACGCCATCGCGCCGCTGGTCGGCGTCGGCATCGACATCAACCTCCTGATTATCCTCGGCTGTCTCGCCGTCGCCGTCGGCGCGTTCACCATCGCCCGCCGGACCCTCGACACTCTCGGCAACGACATCACTGACCTCCCGCTCACCGCCGCGATCATCGTCGCAATCGTCTCCTCGGTGATCGTCGTCGGCCTCTCGGCGATCGGCATCCCCGCCTCGTTCGTCATCATCGCGACGACGTCGATCGTCGGTCTCGGCTGGGGACGGGCGACCCGGACCGCCACGCTCGCCGACGTCGCCCGCGGCGAGCAGTCGCCGAACGTCTCCGTCGGCGCGCTCGCCGCCGAGGAACCCGGTGAGGACGCGCCGCCGATCGGCGAGGAGGAAGACGAAGCGATCCCCTCGGCCTCGGACCTGTTCGATCCGACGACGACCGGCCGCGTGATCGTGATGCAGAACGTCGTTCCGATCCTCTCGACTGTGGGCGCCTACGCCACGTTCACGCTCTTGTTCCGGATCTGGTAACGCTCACTTGCAATCCGTCTCCGGTTCGCTCGCTCACTCCTCAGCCGTGTCGTCGTCGTGATCGCCGTCGCGCTCGCGCACCCACACCGTCGAGATCCGCGTCCCGTCGACGTTCGTCACCTCGACGACGTAGCCGTCGACGTCGACGGCGTCACCGACCTCCGGCGCGCGGTCGAGTCGACTGAGTACCAGGCCACCGATCGTCTCCACCTGATCGCTCTCGAGGTCCGCACCGAGCGCCTCGTTGACCGCAGAGAGGGGCACGCCCCCGTCGACGTCGTATCCACGGTCGTCGCGTTCGCGGACCGAGGGCTCTCGCGCGTCGACGTCGAAGCCGTCGCGGAGGTCGCCGACGACGGCCTCGACGACGTCCTCGACCGTCGCGATCCCCTCGAACGAGCCCCACTCGTCGATGACGGCGGCCATCTGCCGCTCGCTCTCCTGGAACTCCTCCAGCAGTTCGTCGACCCGCGCGGTCTCGGGGGCGATGGGAATCTCCCGGGCGAGGTCGGCCGCGATACGGTCGTCATCGTCGCTGTCCTCGATGGCCCGGAGCACGTCCTTCACGTCGAGGTAGCCGACGGGTTCGCCGTCCTCCACGACGGGATAGCGGGTGTGGCCACCCTCCGTGACGGTCGTTCGGAACGCCGACAGCGGCGCGTCGGCGTCGATCGTGGCGACGTTCGGCAGCGGCACCATCACGTCGCGGGCGCTGACGTCGTCGAGGTGGAACACGCGCTCGATCATCTCGACCTCGGTGGTGTCGACCATCCCCTTCTCGCCGGACCGGGCGAGCACCATCCTGATCTCCTCCTCGGAGAGGGTCTCCTCGGTCTCGGAGGCCGGCGGGATGCCGATGGCGCTCGTGACGGCGTTTGCGGTGCCGTTGAACACGACGAGCCCGGGGTAGAACAGGTAGTAGAACAGTTTCATCGGCGGCGCGACGAACACCGCGATCCGCTCGGCGTCGGCGATGGCCAGCGTCTTCGGAGCCAGTTCGCCGAACACGACGTGGAGGAACGTCACCACGCTGAAGCCGATGGCGACCGCGACGATGTGGATCGTGCCGGCGGGCAGGAGTTCGCCCAGCACCGGTTCGATCAGCGCCGCGACGGCCGGTTCGCCGATCCACCCCAGCCCCAGCGACGCGACGGTGATCCCCAGCTGGGTCGCCGCGAGGTAGTCGTCGAGGCTCCCCAGCGCCGCCTGCAACGTCTCCGCGCCGGCCTTGCCGTCGGCGACCATCTTGTCGACGGCGGTCGACCTGACCCGCACCAGCGCGAACTCGGAGGCGACGAAAAAGCCGTTGAGAAAGACGAGCACGAGCGCCGCGAGCAGGCGCAGACTCGCGCCGAGCGGGTCCGCCGCTACCACGTTCGCTCCCTCCTCGGTGGCATGACCGCTGGGACGCCGTGTCTCGGCTGTCCGCACGAGGAGTCGACCGCGAGTAGGTGTCGCATGGCCCACCGTTCGACGGCGGGTCACATATCGCTGGCGTCACGAGCCGGTGACCGACCGCAGACAACTCCCCACCGGACCCCCCGCCGTTCCCGAACACCTACCTCACTGGGGGACGACCGTGGTCGGCATGAGCAACGAGACTCCCAACACCGGCCCCTCGCAGATCGACCACCCTGATCTCAGCGACGCCGCGGCGTTCGTCACGGGGACGACCCGCGGCATCGGCAAGCAGCTCGCGCTCGCGCTGGCCTCGTGTGGCTGTGACATCGTCTCGACGGGCAAGACCGTCGACGACTCCGACTCCGACCTGGAGGGGACGATCCACAAGACCGCCGAGGCTTGCGCCGAGTTCGGCGTCGACACCCACGCGATCCAACTCGACGTCCGCGACGAGGACGCCGTCGCCGCTGCCGTCTCCGAGGCGATCGACGAACTCGGCGAGATCAACATCGTCATCAACAACGCCTCGGCCATCCAGATGGCCAGCGTCGCGGACCTCCCCGGCAAGCGCTACGACCTCATGAACGAGGTCAACGTTCGCGGGACGTACCTCGTCGCCCGCGAGTTCATCGACCACCTCACCGGCCTCGAGAAAGACGCCTGGATTCTCGCGAACGCGCCGCCGGTCCGGATGGACCGCGCGCCCGGCAAGGCCGCCTACGCCTGGTCGAAGATGGGGATGTCCTTCATCACGCTGTCGCTGGCCCAGGAGCTGGGCGGCTACGACGTCGGCTGCAACTCCTTCTGGCCCGTCACGGCCATCGACACCCGCGCGACGCGGTACTTCGGCCTGGGCGACGAGGACGACTGGCGGACCCCCTCGATCGTCTCCGATGCCGTCCTGGAGATTCTGAAGCGCGACCCCGCGGCGTTCACCGGCGAGGCCGTCTACGACGAGGACCTGCTCCGCGAGGCTGGCGTCGAGGACTTCGGCCCCTACAATCTCACGCCGGGTGATCCCGAACCGACGTCGGCCCAGCTGTTCGATCCGGACTACGAGCGGTCGGCCTGATCCGGCCGTGCCGGTCGCCGGTCAGTCTCCGAGTCGGTAGTAGCTCGTCGGGAAGGTTCGCTTTCGACAGGCCGGACACCGACGCCCGTTCACGGAGCGGTCGACCAGCGCATCACACTCCGGACACCGCTGGAGGGTCACCTCGCGCCACCCCCGCGCTCGTCGCACTCGGTTCGTTCGACTGTCCACCCTGTCCCCCCCAGGACCCCCTGTACCCACCGGCGGCGCATCTGCATACGTGAGCCTCCGGGGCCGTCCGGAAAGCAGTACACCTTCTCTCGGTTGATCAACACGACGGGTTCGCGTGACAACGCTGGCGGCACCGCCCAGCTTGGCCCTTCGACGCGCCGTCGTGAGAAGCTATTTGACGGCCCCGCCTGAACGCCGGGTCATGGCCTACAGCTACGAACCGCACTACTTCGAGGACCTCGAGGTGGGACAGACCTTCGAGAGCGCCGGGCGCACGGTCACCGAGTCGGACTTCGTGTTCCACTCGATGTTCGCCGACGACTGGACCGAACTGCACACCAACGCCGAGTACAGCGAGGACGGCCCCTACGGCGAGCGGATCGGTCACGGTCCGATGACGTTCATCCTCACCACCGGGATGGTCCAGCGCTGTGGGTTCGTCGAGCGAACCGTCATCGCCTTCCTCGGGATGAACTACATGGACGTGCCGAACCCGCTGACCATCGGCGACACCATCGACGCGGAGTTCGAGGTCACGGAGAAACGCGAGTTCGACTCTCGGGAGGACGCCGGGCTCGCGGTGATCGACGGCACCACGACCAATCAGGACGGCGACGTGCTGCTGGAGGGCGACATGAAGTTCATGTTCAAGCGCCGGGACCACTACGCCGACGACCCCGAGTCGCCCTGAGGCGGCTCGGACCGACCCGCTGGCCCTCGAACAGGGTGTGTCTCGCGGGCCTGCTCGTTTCGGTCGCGCGAGCCGAGGGCCACCGACCTGATCGTCGACCCTGTCCCAGTTCCGGATGGCGGATTTTATACCGGGGCGGGCCGAACGACTGGCAACATGACCGACGAGGGCCAGACGGGACTCGCGGAGTTCGGCCCGGGCGCCGACGACGGCGACGACGACAGCGACCGCCCCGAGGCGGAGGCGGTGTACGTCGCCGGGGACGAGGGCGACGCCGAGGTTGTCGACCCGACGACGGCGACGCTCCCGGACGCCGACGGCACCGTCGAGATGACGGTCACCCAGGTCGACTACACCGTCGCCGGCTACGGCGACGAGGAGGAACCGCTGATCCATGTGTTCGGCCGGCGCGAGGATCGCACCGGCGAACACGTCGTCGTCCGTGGGTTCGAACCGTACTTCTACGTCCCCACCGACACCGTCGACGAGGAGGACCTCGCGACCCGCGACCGCGTGACCGGCTACGAGGAGGGCTACGAGTCCATCCGGGGCGAGCAGCTGACGAAGATTTTCGGCCAGACGCCCCGCGACGTCGGCCAGATGCGCGACGACTTCCAGCACTACGAAGCCGACGTGCTGTTCCCCAACCGCTTCCTCATCGACAAGGACATCGGTGCCGGCCTCGCGGTCCCGAACCGCCGACTGGAGGACGGCCGTATCCTCGTCGACCACGAGGAGGTCGAATCCGCCGAGGCCTCCGAGGTGCCGCCGCGGATGAACGTCTTCGACATCGAGGTCGACGACCGCTCCGGGTTCCCCGAGGATGGCGAGGAGCCGATCGTCTGTCTCACCAGCCACGACTCCTACCGCGACGAGTACGTCGTCTGGCTGTTCGAGGCCCCCGAAGGCGAGGGTGCCATCCCCGAGGAACTCGCCGACTACGACCCGCTGGACGACGACGCCGACTATCGGGTGGAGGCGTTCGGCACCGAGGAGGCGATGCTCGACGCGTTCCTCTCGTACGTCGAGGAGACCGATCCAGATGTCATATCTGGTTGGAATTTTGAAGATTTCGACGCGCCGTACTTCCTCGACCGTCTCGAACGCCTGGAGGGCCCCGGGCACGACTACGACCTCTCGGTCGACCGTCTCTCTCGAGTCGACGAGGTCTGGCGCAGCGGCTGGGGCGGCCCCGACGTGAAGGGCCGGGTCGTGTTCGACCTCCTGCGGGCGTACAAGCGCACGCAGTTCTCGGAACTCGAATCCTACCGGCTGGACGCCGTCGGCGAGGCCGAACTCGGCGTCGGCAAGGAACGGTACGCAGGCGACATCGGCGACCTCTGGGAGGACGACCCCGAGCGCCTGCTGGAGTACAACCTCCGGGACGTCGAACTGTGCGTCGAACTCGACCGCAAGCAGGACATCGTCCAGTTCTGGATGGAGGTCAAGGCGTTCGTCGGCTGTCTCCTGGAGGACGCCCCCACGCCCGGCGACGCGGTGGACATGTACGTGATGCACGAGGCCCACGACCAGTTCGTCCTCCCCTCGAAAGGGCAACAGGAGGCCGGCGAGGAGTTCGAGGGGGGCGCCGTCTTCGAACCGATCACCGGCGTCCGGGAGATGGTAAGTGTACTAGACTTGAAATCTCTCTACCCCATGTCGATGGCGACCATCAACGCGTCTCCCGAGACGAAGGTCGATCCGGAGGCCTACGACGGCGAGACGTACCGGGCGCCGGACGGCACCCGCTTCCGGAAGGAACCGGACGGGATGATGCGGGAGATGATCGACGCGCTGCTGTCCGAGCGGGAGCGCAAGAAGGAACAGCGCAACGAGTTCGACCCCGACAGTCCCGAGTACAAGCGCTACGATCAGCAGCAGGCTGCTGTCAAGAGAGTTATGAATTCACTCTACGGCGTGTCGGGGTGGGAACAATTCAGGCTCTACGACAAGGATGCGGCAGCCGCGATCACGGCTACTGGACGCTCTGTCATCGAGTTCACCGAGGAAGTTGCGTCCGAGATGAATTTCCAGGTTGCGTATGGCGACACTGACTCCGTCATGTTGGAACTCGGAGAAGACGTCTCGACGGACGAAGCCATCGACGCCTCCTTCGAGATCGAGGAGGCGATCAACGCGAGTTACGACGACTACGCCGTCGAGGAATTGAACGCCGCGACACACCGCTTCCAGATCGAGTTCGAGAAGCTGTACCGGCGGTTCTTCCAGGCGGGCAAAAAGAAGCGCTACGCCGGCCACATCGTCTGGAAGGAGGGCAAGGAGGTCGACGACGTCGACATCACCGGCTTCGAGTACCAGCGCTCGGACATCGCGGGGATCACCAAGGACGTCCAGCACCGCGTGATCGAACTGCTGGTCCGGGAGGGCGACGTCGAGGGCGTCAAGGAGTACGTCCACGACACCATCGAGGAGTTCAAGGAGGGGAACCTCCCGCTGGACGAGGTCGGCATTCCGGGTGGCATCGGGAAGAAACTGGACGCCTACGAGACCGACACCGCGCAGGTCCGCGGGGCGAAGTACGCCAACGTGATGCTGGGGACGAACTTCGCGAACGGATCGAAGCCGATGCGGCTGTACATCGACTCCGTCCACCCCGACTTCTGGCGGCGCATGGAGGACGAGCGCGATCTGGACCCAGGGGGAGGCTCCCGCGAAGACCGCATCTACCGGGAGTTCAAGCGCGACCCGGACGTCATCTGCTTCGAGTACGCCGATCAGGTCCCCGAGGAGTTCTCCGTCGACTGGGACAAGATGCTAGAGAAGACGCTGAAAGGGCCCATCGCGCGCATCCTGGAGGCGCTGGACGTCTCCTGGGACGAGGTCGAGACCGGCCAGGAGCAGACGGGCCTGGGCAACTTCATGTAGTCGCCCGGGCGGACGCTCCCCGTCGTGGCGAGCGGTCGGCCCGAACTCATTTGCGACTCGGCGGCCACGCTCCGTGGTATGCGAGTCGTCCACGAGTCGGCCGACGGAGCCGAGACGGCGCTGGCCAGCGACGTGGAGGTGGCGGACACCTTCGCCCGGCAGTTCCGCGGGTTGATGCTCTACACCGATGTGCCAGACGACTACGCGCTGGTGTTCGAGCTGGGCGCCGCGAAACGGCGCGGCGTCCACATGGTGTTCGTCCGGACGCCGATCGACGTCCTCTGGCTCGTCGACGGAGCGGTCGACCGCGTGGAGACGCTGTCGGCCTGGACGGGGTTCGCGCGGGGTCGGGCGGACACCATCGTCGAACTCGCGCCCGGCGCGGCGGAGGGGGTCGAGCCCGGAGACGAAATCCGAATCGAGGACGACGCCGCGCCCTGACCGCCCGCTTACGGTTCGGTTCCGTCCGTTGCCGGTGAGCACATGTCCGGGACCGGGTTGTACCGGTCACCAGTGAAACAGAACCGTCTCACTCGTCGCCGGGGGCGTGCTGGTGGCAGTAGTCGCCGTCGTTCGCCGGGAGCGAACAGCGGTCGCCGTCCCGGGTCAGGGCGATGCACCGCTCTTCGTCGGGCGGCACCGTGGGGCCGTCGTTCGGGTCCATCTCCTCTGCGTCGGTGGCGACTGCGTCCGGGTCACCGTCGTCTGCGTCCGGTTCGTCGTCGGGCACGCCCAGCGCCTCGTCGTCGCTCGCTCGTTCGCCCGTCTCGCCGGGGTCGAGGTCGCCGTCGTCGAAGGTCGCGTTCAGGTCGTCCAGCGCCGCGGACTCACTCGGGGAGGGCGCGGGGCTGGGTTCTGGTTCCGGGTCCCGCGACGGGACCGTCTCGTCCCCGACGGCGATGTCGTCGCTCTCGTCCGCATCGTCGGCCTCGTCTGTCTCGTCGGTCGCCACGCCCGTCTCGGCCTCCTGATCCGACCCGTCGATGTCGTCGAAGTCTCCGGCCGAGCCGGGGGTCACGTCGGCCATCGACACCTCGACATCCTCCGGGTTCTCCTCCGCCGATTCCACGTCCACGCTCGGGTCCGGGATGGGCTCCGCATCGGCGTCGGTGGCGGGATCGCTCTCCGGGCTCGGCGTCCCGCCAGCCCGCTCGTCGCGGCGCTGTCGGTCGGCCTCGCGTCGGCGCGCCGCGCGCTGGGCCTGCTCGCCCGGTTCCATCCCCGCGTTCTCGACGAACGGGCCCCCGCCGGGGCCCATCGAGGGCGGCTGGCCTGCCGCCCCCGCGCCGATGCCGGAGATGCCGGTCAGGCCCCGCTGGCCCACGGTTTCGGCGAGCTGGAGCGAGGCGAGGCCGTGCTCGATGCTGCGCCCGGAGATGGCCGCGACGAACTGCAGCGAGCGAGCGTGCCGCTCGAACTCGGTGCCTTCCAGGTTCTCGAGGCTCCCGTGCAGATTGGGTTCGACCTCCGAGAGCTCCAGTTCCTCGATGGTCAGCCCGCGGACGTAGTCGACCATCGTCCGACGGACGTCGTCGCCGATCCACCCGATCTCCGCGTAGTAGCGCAGCGCCGACAGTGCGCCCGAGGGCCCGAACGCGGCGCCGAGGTAGCGCGCCCACTTCATCGCGGTGATGCGCTCGGCGGCGTCGCCGGACAGCGACGAGAGATATGCCGACGCGTCCTCCGCGCTCTCCACGTTAGCCATCGTTGTCGGAACGACGGAACAGCCGCTTAATTGCTTTGTGGCGGCTCACCGCGGTGGTGCGGTGGCGAGCGCCGGCGGCGAGAAAGCCTTTTGCGGTCGGCCCCGCGAAGGGCACACGATGGTCGACCGTGACGCGGTCTGCGTGCTCGTTCCGACGTACAACGAGGCCGCCACCATCGGTGACATCGTGCGGTCGTTCCGCGAGGCGGGGTACGACCGCGTCCTCGTCGTCGACGGCCACTCCACCGACGGGACTCGTGAGCTGGCCCGGGAGGCCGGCGCGACCGTCGTCACGCAGTCCGGCCGGGGGCGGGGGGCCGGCAAGGGCCAGGCTGTCCGCGAGGGCCTGGCGATGATCGACCGCGAGTACGTCCTGATGCTCGACGGCGACGGCACGTACGACCCCGAGGCCGCCGACGACCTGCTCTCGCCGCTGTTCGCCGGCGAGGCGGACCACGTCGTGGGCAATCGCCGAGCGGACATTCGCCCCGGGGCGATGAGCCGCCTGAACCGCTTCGGCAACTGGGTGATCAACCACGGCTTCCGGATCATTCACGGCCAGCACCTGACGGACATCCTCAGCGGCTACCGGGCGTTCACGCTGGAGTCGGCCCGCCAGTTGACGCTGACGGAGGACGGGTTCGGCATCGAGACGGAGATGTCCGTCGAGTGTGTCAAGCACGGCCAACTGGTTCGGGTCGTCCCGATCACCTACCACGCCCGGCCGGACGACTCCCAGACGAATCTTCACCCGTTCCGCGACGGCGCGGTGATTCTGCTGACGCTGTACCGCATGGCCAAGACGAGCAACCCGCTGTTCTACTTCGGCAGCGTCGGGGCGCTCGGCATCCTCGCCGGCGTCGCCCTCGCGGTATACGTCGCCGCGGACTGGTTCCTCAACAGCATCAGCCACGAGGTGCTTGCACTCGGGTCGGTGTTTCTCCTCCTGCTCGGTGTCCAGCTGCTGATCTTCGGGTTCCTGTCGGACATGATCGTGTCGCTGCACCGCGAACAGCTGCAGCGCATCGACTCGATTCGGGCGTCGGTCCGGGGAGACGAGGCGGTGCCGGACTGGGGCGTGGCGCGGACGGAATCCGTGGCCGATGTCGCCGACGAGGCGGGTGAGAGCGGGACGGCGGCCGACGGCGGGGCGACCGCGGACCCGCCAGACGAGGCGGACGACCGCCCGCAGGCCGCTTCAGAACGGGAGTAGGGCCCGACCCGCCCCGACGACCGATCTGCTCCGCTCGGCGCGCAGCGTCTCGAAGACCGGGTGCGGCGCGTTCGACAGTTCCCGTTCGTCCTCGAAGCGGCCGCGCTCGACCCGGGAGCGCACCGTCCCCAGGTTCTCCTCGGCGCCTGCTGCGTCGTCGGGGACCGTCGTCTCTCCGAGTCGCTGTCGGCGAGCGGTCGCCGAACAGCCAACTGTCCGAGCAGCATCTGGCCGACGCTCAAGCACACCGCTTCGGGCGAGGGTGCGGCGTCGAAACTGGTTTCGGCGTGCCGCCGTTCCGGGCGAACGTGACCGAGTACACCACCGTCTCGATCCCGAAGGACCTGGCCGACCGCGTCGAGGAGACCATCGAGGGGACGAGCTTCTCGTCGACGAGCGACCTCGTCCGCTTTCTCCTGCGGAGCATCGTGATCCAGCACCAGCAGTCCGACGGCTCGCTGTCGGAGGCAGAGTTCGACGAGATCACCGACCAGCTACGCGACCTGGGCTACTTGGAGTAGTCGTACTGTCGGACGTACTCACTCGGCGAGCGACCCGGGCGTGGGGTCGACGTCGAGAATCGTCAGATCACGGCGGTTGCCCGAGCGATCGAACGCCTGTACGTCGCCGGGCTCCCAGGGGGGGACCGCCACGAACACCACTTCGTGGAGGTCGTCGGTTCGGCTGACCCCCTGATCGCCGCGTGGGTGAGAGACGAACCGGCCCTGGGTCTGGCCGGCGGGCGTCGAGAGGTCGACGCCGAACACGGCCGTCACCGAGTCGCCGGCCTCGGGGAGGTAGAAGTCCGTGAACACGGGCGTCTCCGGGCCGACCGTCGCCCCCTCAAGGTCGCCGGCGGGCGTGACCGCCAACGAGGCGGTCAGCGATTCGGGGTCGGTCTCCCGGGCGAAGTCCAGCAGGACCTCGAGGAGACCGCTCGTGATGTAGACCACACCGAGCCTAGCGGCGTGGGGGTCGTAAGTCATTCGTCACGACGAAGCGTTGCGCGACAGGACTCGCCGGCGGACCCGGGACGCCCCGGCGGCGCCCATTCACTCGTCGAGCCAGTCGGCGAACGAGCCGTCGAACAGCGTCTCGGCCTGGCGCTCGACGTACGCCCGCTGGGCGGCGTGGACGGCCTCGGTGAACTGCTCGCCGTCGTCGAGGCGTTCGCGGACTTCTTCGCGCTTCCAGTCAGCGGGGGTCGTCCCGGCGTCGACACGGGCCCGAAGTGGGTCGAGGTACCGCTCGGTGTCCGCGGCGGAGACCCGACGGGAGCGCAGGCCGTCGGCGGCCACGTCGAGCAGGTCCGCGAAGATGGCCTCGCGGTCGGTGACCCGGTCGCCCTCGCAGGTGATCCAGGTCAGGTCGGCCTCGAGGCCGTCCTCGGCGGCGCCGTAGAAGTTCTCGCGGGCGGTCTCCCAGTCGAGGTCGGCGACGGGGTGGTCGGTCGCGTACAGCCCCGCCAGCAGCCCGCCGAAGGCCGCCTGGAACGCGATGGTGTCGGCGACCGTCGGCTGGCCCGGCAGCGGTCGGAACTCCACACGGGCGTTGGCCGTCTCGCGGCTCGCACCGCCGAAGACGGGGCGGACCCACCGCCAGTAGGTGCCGTGCTTGTGTCGGAAGTGGGCGAACTGGTCGTCGAAGCGGTCGCCGCCGGTGTCGAGGTCGGCGGGGACCAGTGTCGGGTCGTCGACGATGTCGTGGACGGCCTCCTCGACGGTGTCGACGTCGCGCGGGAACCGCACCTTCTCGGCGTCCGGGGCGTTCATCACCTGCTCGAAGATGGCGACGCGGTGCTCGTCGTGGCCGTCCGCGAGGATCGCCTCGGGGGCCGCGTCGTCGTCGTAGCAGTCCGGCGGGAGCAGCGGGGAGTTGGCACCGAGCGCGAGCAGCGGCCCGGCCACGCGGGTGGCGTACCGGAGGTACGTCGGGAGGTCGCGGGCGTGGGGCACCTGGTAGTGGGGCTGCATCGAGGTGATGAGGCTCTCGGGCAACACCGTCGCCGTCTCGACGGTGGCGTGGGGGACCGACAGCGACATCGACGGCCTCGGCTCGCTGTTGGACATCGCGTGATAGCGCGGGGAGTCGCTCATGTTCGTCGCGAACCGGTGGCCGTCGACGCTGACGTGGTCGCCGAGGTACTCCCGCGTGCTCTCACCGGTCGGCGGGACCGTCCAGACGCCGTCGCTGACGAGTTGGAGCCCGTTGGCCGCCAGCGGGTCCCGGACGGTCTGGAGCCGGGCGGCCACCTCGTGCTCCTGGGCGCCCAGGCCGTGGCCGTTCAGCGGCTGCGGGCTGGTCGACAGTTCGGCGTTGTGCAGGCCCAGTTCCTTCTCGAAGCCGACGTACTCCAGCAGTCGCCGGGGCATCCGCGCGAGCGACCCCGGCGCGCCGGCCTGCTCCGCGCCGACCCACCGCGGGGCCTCGGCGCGGTTCGCGACGGCGTAGAACTCCCACTCCAGGCCGACCAGCCCCTGCGGGTTGTCGAACACCCCGTCGTCGACGGCCGCGAGTACCGTCTCGGCCTCCTCGCGGGCGCGGTTCTGGAACGTCGTCGAGTCCAGCGCGAGCGCGTCCTCGACCGCCGCACGCAGTTCCGCGTCGACCATGTCCGGGGGTCCTGTCAGGAGCCCCGTCAGTCTTGGGGACTGATTCGATTAGCCGGGTCGGTCAACGGCCCGTAGAGAATCGGGGCGCCACCACCAGAACGGATGAGGCATTATCGCAGTAATGATTATTACGATAATGACCTTCCACGGTAGGGCCGACGAACGTCTGCTGTCGGCGTGAACGTTCAGACTCTCGGCGGCCCTGTGCCGTGGGTCGAGCCTACAGCGCCCGCCAGCCGCGGGGGGAGTCGTTCAGCCGCTCGTGGCCGTCTTCGGTGACGACGACGAGGTCCTCGATGCGCACGCCGAACTCGCCGTCGAGATAGATGCCGGGCTCGACGCTGAACACCATCCCCGGCTCCAGCGTCAGGTCGTTGTCGTCGACGATGTACGGCGGTTCGTGGACCTCCAGCCCGACGCCGTGGCCGGTGCGGTGGACGAACTCCTCGCCGTAGCCGGCCTCGGTGATGACCTCGCGGGCGGCGCGGTCGACCGCGCGCGCCTCGATGCCCGGTTCGACCGCCTCGATCCCGGCGTGGTGGGCTTCGAGCACCGTCTCGTGGACCGTCTCGAAGTCCGCGGGCGGGTCGCCATCGAAGACGACGGTGCGGGTCTGGTCGCCGGGGTAGCCGTCGACGTACGCGCCGAAGTCCAGCACGACGGGATCGCCCGGCCGAATCTCGCGGTCGCCGTGGGTGTGATGCGGCATCGCGCCGTTGGGGCCTGACCCGGCGATGACCGCGAACGACAGGCCCTCGCCGCCGGCCTCCCGGAGGCGCCGCTCGATCTCCCAGGCGAGTTCGGACTCCGTCATGCCCACGGCGTCGGCGCCGAGTTCGCGGACGGCGACGCTGACCTCGTCGGCGAGCGCGCCCGCCTCCCGCAGGCGGTCGATCTCGTCGTCGTCCTTGCGGATTCGGAGCGTCTCGAACACCTCGCCGGCCAGCCCCCAGGTCGCCTCGGGCAGCGCCGCCCGGAGGTCCTCGGTGAACAGCGCCCACATCCGGTCGTCGACGAGGAGGTGGCCGTCCGCGACGCCGAGGTCAGCGGCGACGCCCGCGACGAGGTCGGTTGGGTCGTCGCCGTCGTCCCAGGTGTGGAGCTCGCCCAGCGAAGCCTCCTCGCGCAACTGACCCGCGTACATCGTCGGGGCGACGAATGCCGGCTCGCCCTCGCGGGGGACGAACAGCAGGAGGTGTCGTTCGCCGGGCGTCTCGTCGAAGCCCGTGAGGTAGCGGAGGTTCGGACTCGGGAACAGGACGGCGGCGTCGGCGCCGACGCGTGCCAGTTCGTCGCGACAGCGGTCCAGGCGCACCCGGTGGGGATCGCTCATGGGACGTCGCTCACGAGCCCGAGAGTAAAGGCTTGCTCTCGCCCGTCGGTGAGGCTGGACGGCCCCGTCTGAAACCTGACCCGCAAAATTTTGGGTTATTATGCACAAAGCTATTGAAACCCCCAGGGTATACCAATTACTTGATGAGACCTCTGGTCGGTACCGCGCTCCCGGCGCTGTTGTTCGTCTCTGCGGTGGCGACGGCCACGCTGGCCGCCATCGCGTGGCGTGCTCGTGAGCGCCCGGGGGCCGTGCCCTTCGCGGGGCTGATGGTCGCGGTGACCGTCTGGAGCGGGTCCTACCTCGTCGAGCTCACGGTCCACCCAGGGGGGCCGCTGCTGTGGGAGCGCATCCAGTGGTTCGGCATCGCCTTCGTCCCCGTCTGGTTCCTGCTGTTCGCGCTGGACTATCTCAGCAGCGAGCACGTCTCCGGGCCGCTGGTCGCGACGCTGTCGGTCGTCCCCGTCGCGACGGTGGCGCTGGTGTGGCTCGCGCCCGACCTGATCTGGCAGATGCAGGAGGTCAACCAGACCGCCGGCGTGACCGTCGTCGCCCAGGAGTTCGCCATCTGGTACTGGATCAACCTCGTGTACGCCTACGGGCTGATCGCCGTCGGATCGTACCTGCTCGTCCGCCTGGCGGTCGTCTCCGACCAGCTGTACCTCGACCAGTCGCTGCTGCTGTTCGTCGGCGTGGTCGTGCCGCTGGTCGGCAACGCCGTCTCGGTGCTGGCGGGAACGCCCATCGAGGGCATCGACCTCACGCCGTTCGCGTTCACCGTCACGGGTCTCGCCTTTGGCAACGCCCTGTTTCGCTACCGCCTGTTCGAGCTCGCACCGGCGACCTGGCAGATCGGCCAGGAGACCGTCGTGGGCAACCTCGACGACGCGGTCGTGATCACGGACACCGACGGCACCGTCGTCTACTGCAACGAGACCGCCGAGGCCACTTTCGAGGTCCGCGTCGACGACGTGGTGGGAACCCCCGTCCGCTCGCTGGTCGGCGTCGACGACGTCGACTTCACGGCGCCCGACGCGATGGGTGAGGTCGACCTCGACGACAACACGTACGAGGTCCGGGCCTCCGAAATCGTCGACCGCCACGACCGCCATCTGGGGCACGCGCTGGTGTTCAACGACATCACCGACCGCAAGCGCCGCGAGGAGACCCTGGAGCGCCAGCGCGACCGCCTGGTGGCCCTGGAGCGACTCAACGGCGTCGTCCGCGGCGTCAACCAGGAGCTCGTCGACGCCGACTCCCGCGAGGCGATCACGACGGCGGTCTGTGAGTCGCTTGCGGACTCCGACCTGTACGACGCCGCCTGGCTCGTCGACGAGGCGGTCCCGGAGACTCAGGAACTGGAGTCCGCCCCCGAGAGCGTCGCCGACGGCGGCGCCGTCGAGACGGAGTTCGACTCGGCACGCTCGGCGGTCGACCGCATGGGGTCGGACGGCGACGTCGTCGTGGAGGGGGGCGCGGACCCCGCCGACGCTGGCCGCTGTCTGTCGGTCCCGGTCGTGTACGGCAAGACCGTCTACGGGGCGCTGGTGCTGTTCACCACCCGCGAGGACGCCTTCGGCGAGCGGGAACTGGCGATTCTGGAGGAACTCGGCGCGAGCGTCGGCCACGCCGTAAACGCCGCCGAGAAGGAACGCCTGCTCGTCGCCGACGCCACCATCGAACTGGAGTTCGACGTCAGCGAGGTGGACGCGGTGCTGCCGGCCGCCTCCGCGACGGCGGACTGCACGCTGTCGGTCGCCGGCGCGGTGGTCCGCCAGGACGGCGACCTCGTCGCGTACGTCCGCGCGGACGGCGCCGACGGCGAGACGGTCCGGGAGGCCCTCCTGGCGGACGACCGCGTCGCCGACGCCAGACTGGTCGCCGACCGCGCCGAGACGGTCGTCGAGTCCACGCTGACCGACGGCTCCGTGTTGTTCCCGCTCCAGGAGTACGGCGCGACCCTGGAGTCGGCCCGCGTCGAGACGGGGGCCGGGACCGTGACCGTCACCGTCGCCCCCGACGCGGATGTCCGCACCGTCGTCACCCGCGTCGAGCGGGACTACCCCGGCGCCGAACTGACCGCCAAGCGCCGCCGCGAGGGGCCGTTGGCGGAGTCCGGCGAGGAGGACGACCTGGCGCTGACATCGGAGCTGACCGACCGCCAACTCGAGACCCTGGAGACGGCGTACGCCGCCGGCTACTTCGAGTGGCCCCGGGACAGCACCGCCGAGGAGGTCGCCGACTCGATGGACATCTCGGCGCCGACGCTGCACAGCCACCTCCGGAAGGCGCAAAATCGCGTGCTGGAGCAGGTACTCGCGGACGACCAGGCAGCGCTGGAGTCCGGCGAACGAGGCTGACTGGAACCCGTTAGGTGGAGTTGCTGTCCACCAGTCCCGCCCACGCGCCCAGCGTCCGTAGCCCCGGGTACCCATCACGGTGCCAGGCGACGAGCGCGAGCACAACGAGACCCAGCTCCAGCACGAGCAGGGGACTGGAGCCCAGCGTCCGGAGTTGCGCGAGGAAGCCCGCCGACGGCCCCTTCGGCGGGGCCGGGACCAGCGGGTACCCGAGGTAGGCGAGCCTGCCGAGGTCCCAGTACACGACCGGACCGACCGCGTCGGTCGCCAGGTGCGACCAGTACCCGATGGCGAACGCGCCGACGGCCCGGCGCTTTTGCCCGTCGTCGATCACGACCCACAGCAGCGCACACACGAGCGCCGCGGTCAGCGCGGAGTGCGACAGCGACCGCCCGTTCGGCAGCAGGTCGGCGGTCCAGGCCAGCGGCTTGTCGACGATATCGGGCGCCAGCGTCCCGACGCCGACCGCGATCGCACCGACGCCACTCGGCGGCTCGTCGGCGTGTCGCCACCACAGCGACAGCACCAGGTACCCGGCGGCGGCGTGTCCCCAGGGCCACATCGGACGGAGGTGGGCGGGCAGGCCAGGTAGGGGTTGCGTTTCAACGCCGAGACGGTGATTACGCCGCTCGGCCGTCGAGCGCGTGCCGACCGACATAGTCGACGGCACACCCTACGCCGCGCTCGACGGGTCGATCGTCGTATTCTCACTAGAAGATGGTCCCAGCAGTGGCGCTCGGAGGAGATTATCCCGACAATCGCCGTCGTTCGTCGTGTCGAGGATACGGACATCGGCTACTTCGACTTCGGCATGGCCGCCCGCAACGCTGCGACCGGAGAGACGAGATGGACTGTCGATGGCGCCAACTTCTGGGGTGGCTACCTGCAATTCCCGGTTGTTCCTGACGATACCGTCGTCCGGACCCGTTCCGAAGAAATCGACGCCGAGTTCAGATCGCTCAGAGGTGGACAGGTCCAGCGGGCACTCTCGACTCCGTACTTGTATCCTGTCTTGACAGAGGGAGAGCCCTACACGCTCCAGTACCCAGCTGGGGCGATAACCGCATACGAGTGAATCCCACGGCTGAAGCCGTGAGAGTATATCGAGACGCTGACCAGTGGATAGACTCCGATTGTTGACAATGGTTCTTTTGGATGTCATATGTGCGCCAGATTTATATCCCAGCGGATTCCAGGGAGAATCTACAGTCGCAACCATAGCCATTTGAGACACGAGAAGCCGCTTCGACGGTCTTGTAGCCCGAGTGGCAACACTGGAACCGGCGGCAAAGAGCAAACTATGACCTCTTCAAATCCCACTCCCCCTGAGACAGCACCTGAGAGCGTTGTGACCGCGCTCAACGAGAGCAGTGACAAGCAGCTCAGGGAGCTCATTCGCTACGCCCAACAACTCTTAGGGGAGCATCCACCCATAACGGAGGCGATCGAATCGCGGCCCAAAGAAGACCTCGTCCGGATTGAAGATCACGGCGCATATACCGTCGCCGTCGTGGAGCGCCCATCCGAAACAGGCGACGCACGCGGCCCGTTCGCGTATCGGGTGAAGTGGGAATCGCATATCGATGCTGAAGGAGGCCGGTACAAATGGTACTATCTCGGACGAGCTGCCGCCGATGTGCGGGGTGATGGAGATCGCTGAACCATCCTTCAGCACCGTCATCGTCCCGATCGTAACCCGTGAGGATGCTGTCTCGACGGCCAGCACTCTTCGTTCGCACATCGACGGAAGCTCGACGGTGATCGCCATCCAGGTTATCGAGAAGGCTGGTGGGGCGCCTGACGAGGCCGCCGTCGAGCAACGTGAACAGCGCGCAGCTGAGATCGTTGCGATCGAGCGTGACCCCGACGAGAGACCGATCACACCCAGAGGGGATACACTGATTAAAGCGAACGATCTGCTGACCGTGTATTCGGCAACTGGTGCTGATCCGGAACTCACGGACATCTTCGGCCACTACGAAGCCAGAGCGGCGTAACCAAAACACGATTCGATAAATAACTACACAAAATAAGACAATGTCTGATAAAAACCACAGTCGACGTGGGTTCGTGGCCGCCTCGAAGACAGTTGTCAGGGACATCGGTGCGCTACAAGTCCTCATTGGCGGACTGATGATGGTACCAGTGCTCGTCTCGTTGCTCTACCAGGAATGGTACAGTGCACTGGCGTTTCTGACCAGTAGCGGAGTCACTGCGCTCGTCGGTGCGGCCGCATACAAGGTTTGCGAGGATGCTCCGGAGCCCGAACAGTACCACGCGATGATCGTTGCGGCACTCGGGTGGGTTGCGACCGCGGTGTTCGGTGCACTCCCGTTCATCATCGCGGCGTACATAACGCCCGAGAGCGTTCTCAACGGATACATTCCAGCCGGCGCGAGCTACGACTCGTCGAGCCTCCTGAACTTCAGAGACCCGATTCATGCACTGTTCGAGAGCATGAGTGGGTACACAACCACGGGTCTGACGATGAGTGTCCACGAGCCGTCGGTGGGGCACGGGTTCCTCTGGTACCGATCACAGATGCAGTGGGTCGGTGGGGCAGGAATGATCGTGCTGTCGCTGGCGATTCTCCGCCAACCACGCGGAGCGGCAGGCATCTCGCTCTACCAGTCAGAGGGACGAGACGAGAAGATACGGCCCAGTATCGCTGGCACGGCACGCGCAATCTGGAAGATCTACGTCGGTGTCACTGCCCTGGTTGCGGTGTACCTCGCCGCGGCCACGTTCATCGTCCTCCCTGGGTATGGAATTGAGCAGACGATCTTCGACGCCCTGAATCACGCGATGACTGGGCAGTCCACCGGCGGGTTCAGCACGCTCGACGACTCAATCGCGGGCTACAACTCCTACGCGATGGATATCGTGCACATCCCTGCAATGATCACCGGGGCGATTTCGATCCCGGTGTACTACGCTGCCGCCTCCGAGCGTGACCTCCGGGAGTTCGCACGCGACCCGCAGGTCAGGGTTCTGTTCGGGTTCTTCGTCGTGGGCGTGATCGGGCTGACGGCGTTTCTGGCGCGGTGGGTTGGCGTTCCTTACAACGGCGATCCGATCGGGTACGTCGGTCGGGTCGCAACGAGTGACGCGTTCCGTGAGGGGCTGTTCCAGTTCATCAGCGCGCAGACGACCACCGGCTGGCAGACGTCTGCCATCGGTGACTGGAACAACGGGTCGGTGATGTTCATCGTCTTCGGTGCAATGCTGCTCGGCGGGTCTGCAGGCGCGACAGTCGGGGGGATCAAAATCCTCCGTGGCTACGTTATCGCTCGTGGCATTGGATGGGAAATCTCACGGACGTTTCTCCCGACACACGCCGTTGACGACCTCCGAATCGGACAGCGGACGCTCAACTCCGACGAGGCGAACGAAGAGATTCGGTCCGCGGGGACGATGGCGGCCGCATACCTCATCGTGCTGGTGTTGTCGCTGTTCGTGGTGCTGGCGGTCCTCCCGCAGAATTTCACACTCGCAGACGCGATCTTCGAGGTAGCGACCGCACAGGGGACCGTCGGGCTCTCCTCGGGGATCACTGGTCCAGATATGCCGGTCACCACCGAGATCTTGTTCATCATCCAGATGTGGATGGGCCGGCTTGAGATCATCCCCGTCCTCGTCCTGATCAGTAGCCTCCTCCGACGATGATGCGCATCGTCAACGAAGCGAGGTTCAGGGCCACGATTCTTGATGTCCCTGACCCACCGATTCGACACTCAGCCCAAGACCGTATCGCTCTCTGACTGCCATCCACACGACCCAACCAATGTACATCATCATCGTCGGCGCAGGACGCACCGGACGTACCGTCATCGAGCTTGCAACGCAGGACGACCACGAAGTGGTCGTTGTCGAACACGACGCCGATCTGGCCGAGGAGGTGAGCGTAGCCTACGACTGTCTGGTCATCAATGCGGATGCAGCATCGAAGGACATCCTCCTCGAAGCCGGGATCGAGTCGGCGGACGCACTCATCTCGACTACCGCGATCGATTCGGTGAATCTCATGGTGACGATGTTCGGGAAGCAGTACGGGGTCGAGACGCTCGTGAGTTCGATCAACGATCCTGAGCACATGGAACTCTTCCAGGATCTCGGTGTGAGTATCGTCGAAAGCCCCCATCAGCTCAACGGTCAGTACCTCTACCGGGCTGTGGAACACCCCGCTATTCGCGACTTCATGTCGCTCACTGGTGAGGCCGAAATTTTCGAAGCCACGGTCAGTCCGGGGGCACCCATCGACGGTGTGAGCCTGATCGACGCAGACAAAGAGGGCATTCTCCCCGACGAGACGATCATCGTGGCAGTCGTTCGAGACGGCGAGCTACTCATCCCGAGCGGTGGAACCGAGATTCAGTCGGGCGACGTCGTGACGATCTTCGCCAGAGACGGTGCCAGCAGAGAGCTCACGAATATCTTCGCAGGTGCATAGCATGTCCGATCAATTCGATCGAACGGACGTTCGGATCACCGTTCCGCGGGAGACATCCGGATCGGACGTGGACTCGTCTCTCCATGATGGCCTGTCTGTCCAATCTCCCAGGTATCTTCTCGTCGTCCCCCTCACCGAGGCCTTGCTGGATGCGCACACCGGAATCAACGTCCAGCGATTATTACGGACGGCAGTGGCGCTGGCGAAGGACAAGGACAGTCGAATACTCCTGCTCGGGATCGAGACCGTCTCGAGCGATGCAACACTCGAAGACGTCCGCGAGCATGTGCAGACAGACCGATCGGACGATATCGAACGCACAGCTCCGGTGGAAGCCGTCGAGGAACGACGAACGCAAGTAGCGGAAGTCGCTGCTGTCGCGCGAGATATCGATCAGGACGTGTCGGTCAGTGCAACCGTTCGAGTCGTGAGGAACCTGACGAGCGAAGTGATCGATGTGGCCGATCGAGACACGAAGTCGGCCGTCCTCTTGTTGCGGGGTGCTGGTCTTGACCCGAGCTGGCTGCTCAGCCGAAGCACCGTCGATACACTGGTGGCCGATGCCGGCTGCGACGTCTTCGTCGAGAATGTTGGGGTGCGAGACGGCGAGAGTGGCTTGTATATCCCCGATGTCGATCAACACACTGTCGCGTCACTTGCTGAATCTGAGGCCGAAGATATCGATTCGATCTTGCTCCCTGTCGATACGGGACCACACGCTGCGCTGGCTTCGGAGGCAGCCCGCGCAGTGGCACATGCTGCCGACGCATCGGTCACCGTCATCCACGTCGTCCACTCCGAAGCCTCCGCGAAAGAACGCGCTGAGGGCGAAGACGTGCTGAAGTTCGCTGACTACGTCCTCGGGTCCGACATTTCGACGACAACGGAGCTCCGAGAAGCCGATACGGTCGTCGACGAGATAGTCCAGGAAGCGTCGAATCACGACTACCTATCGATTGGCGCCCCGGAGGAGAAATCTCGCTTGAAGGAGCTCGTCTTCGGGTCGATTGACGAGACGATCACGGATGAAAGCGAGGCGACGGTACTCATGGCACGCGATGCTGACCGTACGTCCCGTTCCCTTTACTACCGGTGGAAGCGAGGCGTTGAGTCGATAAGCGACGATGACACCTCTGAAAACTAAGCCAGCTTCTCTATTCATCACCCGAGCGCCGTAGTTGAGGGCGAACACACGCGGTGTCGGACACGGCGTCGGTCTGATCGCGGTGGCGATCTCACCGATTGCAATTCACCTGAATAGGTGCTCTGTTCAGGGGAACTGCGTGGCAGGTTTGAGACGTCTCCCAGCCCTCGATGGCAGTCTCGTCTCTCGAAATCGGCACCCGAAAACTCAGTGAGTACAGGCCCAGCGTGAGTACACCGAGGCGACAGTCGTTCTTGTTCGGGCGTGTTCGGGTCGTCGTCGCACTCGACGGTGGCTGGTGTCGCTGGTCCGAATGGAGTTAGCCGATGCATTCCCAAGCTGGAATAACTCCCGTGTAGCCGATGGGATCGGATACCAAGCATTGTTGCAAGGTCGGTTGGATCGCCCAGGAGTACCAAATATCGGATATTTGGGGGCGTTCTTGCAGCGACGGGGGCGAGAGGCGAGTCTTCGAGGGCTGGCGAGTAGCTGAACAAGGAAGTTCTGTCGGTAGAACCGACTTCGACTACACATGAAATCGTCGCGGACGCTGACAGGGGCTACGGGGTCTTGCAGGGTGTGGACGTGAGCCGGAGCACGTACACAGAACTTCGCTCGAAGCCCGTCCGGAACGACGCCGCTGTGGAAAGTATCGAGCAGGACTTTTGCTCTCAACAGGCGACTCGGGACCATCTCCATGAATGGTAAATATTGATACTGTTTGGGGGGTCGACAGCCGATGTCGATAGCGGCCGACAGACACCCGATGAACGAGACTGTGCAGTGCTGGACCTGTGGGACTGACGTGCAGCGGAGCGAGATCGCCGACCGTCTCGAAGAGCGTCGACGCGTAATCGGGGAGAAACGTCAGGAGCGACCTGAGCTCCAGTCGGAGATCGAGAGTCTTCGACAGGCCCAACGCGATCTGCAGAGTCACCGCGACCGAAGCCTTCGGAAAGATAGATACCGTCTGAGAGATTCGAATCAGAGCTCACGTCTGGAAATCTGGTCTGGACCCATCAATCTTGAATATGCTGCCAGCCTTTACTTACAATCTACTGTAAAAAGTTTCGTTGGGACCGAAAATGCTTTTTACTTCAACTGCCTCTACCTCATCAACAGTTACACCGTAATGTACTCGCCCATCATTGGGTGGGGGCAGTAGCATGTCGGCCCCCATCGACAACGACACGATGCTGTATCGGACGCCCCACCGTGAAACGGGCAGTGGAAACTCACCGACTCCGTCGGCTTGCAAACAGTAATATGACGGAACCGAATTCGATCCCAGTTCAGCACCACGATGGAGCGTCGAAAACGTCCTCAATAGCCGTTCACGGACCAATTTCATCCCAGTCATACGATATTCTCGTTCCTCTCCCGGATGCGAAGGCGGTCGAGTATGAGGGGTTGGATATCCTTCGTCTCCTACGGACTCCGCTTGCCATCGCCGAGGATAGAGACGGTTCGGTGACGGTGGCCAGCATCGTAACTGCCCCCAGTGAGATCAATCTGGACACGGCGAGCGATGCGAGTTTTCCGGCGGAGATGTCTCGGGTGATCGATGTCGCACGGGACCGCGTGGCGACGGTGGTAGATGCCGTGGCGGATCGCCACGAAGACGTGCCAGTGTCGGGGAAGGTTATCGTAGGGCACGTCCCCGATGACGTGCTGACGGGGTATACGACGGGTGATCGATACGATGGCGTCTTTTTTGCTCAAACTCGAGGGAGTGCTCAAGCACTGTGGGACCAATCGGTCATCAGCGCGGTTCTGGAGACGGCGACGTGCGCCGTCTATCACGAAACGCTTGGAACAGAGACCGACCTCTCGGCAGCTACTGCCCAAGCCGAAATGCACGGAAATGGAAGTTTGCCCAAGGCGGATTCAGCCAGTATCCTATTGGCCGTGGGTACAGGCCCTCACTCGGTTCTCGGAGCCGAGACCGCGCGAGCCCTGGGGAGCACCTACGGGGCGAACGTCCATGCGCTTCACCTCTTCGAAAGTACGGACCCGGAGCGCCTTCGACGAGGTCGCAAGGCGCTCGACCTCGCGGAGTACGTTCTTTCCGATCTCCCAGATGCTGAGTGCGAATCACGGGAAACGGATGACGTCGCCGCCGATCTCCTGCGGGAGAGCGAGAAATACGACGTTGCGATCCTGGGTGCACCGACGAAGGACCCGCTTCTCGACCGGTTGCTCGGCAGGTCGGTTCCTGACCAGTTAGAACCACAACCGACAACGTCGATCCTCACGGTGCGTCAACCGTCCGATGCGCTGGATTCGGTTTACTACCGGTGGAAACGAGCGACCGAAGGTACATCGGTTAGGAAGGATTCACCGTCCATGGAGGAGGGATTTTGAGTATGTCTGATTTGTCGGGGCCAAGGAACAGTTTCACTCGAACACTGCCTTGGCAATGTTGATAGATGACACAGAGGTCGACTACCAGCGGTTCCAAGAGCTGGTGAGCGCAACTGATTCGCTCGCGATTCTCTGCCACGACAACCCCGATCCGGACACGCTCGCAAGTGCACTCGCACTAGAAACGATGGCTACCGAGTGGGGAGTTGGGACCGTCGATATCGCATATGGCGGGACGATCACTCATCAACAGAATCGAGCGATGATCAACGTCCTCGATATCGAACTGACGTCGGTTACTGATATTACCCTCTCCAATTACGGGTTAGTTGCGTTCGTCGATCACGGTATTCCGGGCAGAAACAATTCTGCACCTGCGGACATGAGGCCGGATATCGTCATCGACCACCACCCAGCCGACGAGCTCCGGGGCCAGTTCGTGGATCACCGACCTGCCGTTGGGGCGACAGTGACACTGCTGACCCGGTACTTGGAAAAGTACGGTATCGAAATCCAAGAAGGTCTTGCGACGGCACTTCTATTTGCACTCCATCGTGAGACACTGGATTTCAACCGTGGAACGACATCGACTGAACATGCAGCGGCATGTGTTCTCCACCCGCACGCGGACCACGACGTAATCGAAGAGTTAACCAATTCGGTGTTCACGTCGGAGACGATTAGCGGCATCGGAGATGCAATCGCGAACCGAGAGGTGCGTGGGTCCTGTCTGGTTTCCTCTCTTGGACGTATCCGTGAACGCGATATTGTTCCGCAGGCTGCTGATTACCTGCTTCAGTTGGAGGGTGTGAGCACGACGGTCGTGTTCGGTATTGTAGACGACAACGTTTATCTCAGTGGCAGAACGAGCAATTCCCAGCTTCATATTGGCGATGTGATGAAGGAAACGTTCGATCAGGTGGGGAGTGCGGGTGGCCACCACGATATGGCCGGTGGGAAGGTACCCCTGGGGTTCCTCGGGTCCGTCGACGATAATGATACCGTAGCTATCGACCTGATTAATCAGTCAATGGTGGTACGCATCTTCGATGCGCTCGAACGCTGGACCGAAACCTGAGTCGGAATCTAAGCGGGGGTCAGTGTACGAGAGTGACGCGATTGCCGCACAGGTTCTCTCCGATCTCCTGTGCAATGCACGGCAGCTCTGAACTCCGGACACGGCAGCGAAAGTTGATCTGACAGCAGGACCGATTCGAAATCGAATCGACCACCACGAGTCACCGTTCGGTCGCTGACTATCAGGTGGTGGTCGTTTCCGGGAGAAATCGGTCACGCTCGAGTACCAGATAGATGCCGACAGATAGCAACAACAGGGCAACGAGAAGTCCCACGGGCTGTTGCAGGAAACTCCCGACGATACCAATGACGGCCAGTACGAGCGCAGCTTTCCACGCCCACGCCCGGGTCTTCCAGAGCCCGATGGCGACCACGAAGTACGCCATCGAGAGTCCGCTGATGAGGCCGAGTGGGAGCAATATTGCGGCTGAGAGTGGTCCGCCGGTCACCAATTGAATGGTCTGTGCTCCATTCACGAGACCCAGCAAGAACCAGATGACGGAGACGACGCTGATCCCGATTGGCGGAGTCGAGCGATCCATGGGGAGTCTTCGAAACCAGGCTTTAAAAGGATTGATGTGGCTGGCTAGCGGCTAGGACGGACGCAGCGATACGAATCTTCAGTTCAGAGATGTTGTCACCAGCCATCGCCACACTTCGACCCTCAATGCGGAATCAGCACTGCGAGCCCCACGACGAGCAGACCAGTGCCTGCCAACCGAATCGCGTTCCATCGCCGATCGTACTCTCGTGTCCTCACCAAGCTCCAGTCTGCTCCGAGCAGGAGAGCGCTGCCGAGGAGCACCGTCCCGTCGGTCGCCTGGAACAGCGAGACCTATGCCGACCAGGAGTCCCTGACTGGCCCCTGTCAGAGTGGTGTGCCTCGATTCGGGGTTGTGTAACGGCTATTCGACCCAGCTACCTATGCGACGGCTCATCGACACGCCACCTGCATGGGTGACCTCCATCGACCATCACCGGGTATTCTCCAGGTCAGCAGTGACCGCTCGTGCGACGGACATCCATCGATCTTCCCGTTCCAGATCAGCGATCACGAACCGACCGTCGTCGAGGGCCCCCATGACGGAACGAGCTGTCTCAGTGTCAGAGTCGGGTCCTTGGGGAATATACATCGCCTGGCTATGTTCCTCGTTCGTCGTTTCTCTCCGGCTGAATCTGTTCGAGACGAGGCGACTCACGTACTGTTGCCACCGGACGCGTTTCGTGAGCCGGTCACGGCGGGACTCAGGACTCCGGGGGCACCTCACCCTGCCATTTGTGCATGAGGAGCGAGCACTGGGATTCTTGAGCGATTTTGTCCGTTTTGCGGCCAAACAGTGTCTTCCGAAGCCACCACCCACGAGAGGTCCCGATAACCATGACGTCGTGGTCGGCGGACAGCTCGCCGAGTGCGTCGACAGCGTTGCTTGCACTCACGAGTTCCGTCTCGGCTTGCACCCCGTATTCGGCGAGCCGCTCGGCCGACCGGTCGAGGAGAGTCCGCCCCTCCTCTTCCGTTCCCTCGGCCCCCGCGACGTACGCGAAGGTCATCGAGGCGTCGGTTCGTTGGCTCATGATCGCGAGCATCTGGAGCCGACTCTCGTCCGGCTGGGTGACCACCGGCACCAGTATCGAATCGGTGTCTATCGGGTCCCGGTCGGCACTGAAGACGATGACGTCACAGCTGGCCTTCCGGAGGAGTTTGTCGACGAGACTCGATACCGAGTCCTTGTCTGTCCACCCGATGAGGACGGCCTCCGCGTCGTACTCGTCGGCTTCCTCAAGGATGCCGTCCAGCGCTGTCGAGGCAGTCCGGATCGTCCCTGTGCTCTCGATCCCTTCTTCGCGAAGGGTGTGCTGGCTTTCGGCGACGCTGTCGGACCCCGTTCGCCAGTTCTCTTGGCTTCCGACGAAGCTCCGATCCGTCGTCACATGCGTGAACCGAACGGCACCGCGCCTCGGGTCCACGAGGATGCTCGACAGCTCGGTGAGCTTGTTCGGATCGGATTTGTCACCGACTGGAACGAGCACGCGCTCGTAACCGATTTCGTTTCGTGCTGACATCAGTGCTCACCGTCTCCTATTTTGGGTGCGGCCATATCGCTGTTCTGGTCAGTCGCGTTCTGCTCGTCGAGTGCGTTTCGGATCATGATGTTGAGTTCGAGCACGTTGACGCGCTCCTGCCCCCAGATACCGAGCCAGGGTTCCCTCGTCGCCTCGTCGATCATCTCGTACAGGCGCTCCTCAGAGATTCCCGTCTGATTGGCGACGCGTGGTACCTGATACTCCGCGGCTGCCGGCGAGATGTGCGCGTCGTACGACGATCCCGACTCGGAGACGAGGTTGACCGGCACGGTGTCGTCCGGCGTCTCGTACTGGGAGATGTTTCGGAGGTCCGCGCGGACCCGCTCGCTCAAGAGCGGATTCGTCGGCCCCCAGTTGGTGCTGGCAGACGTCATCGCGTTGTAATCGTTCGCGGATGGACGCGACCAGAAGTACTGTGCGTCCTCGGATTGACCGGGCCGGAACTGCTGGCCGATCATCTGCGAGCCGACCGGGTCATCCTGCCCGTCGACGTAGACGGGACTTCCGGCCGTGTTGTTCGGGAACAGTACGTCGCCGATAGCCATCAGCGACCCCTGGTAGAGTAGCCCGACGAGGACCAGACTCACACCGAGGAGCCGCAACGGCACTGTGAAATCTTGACGGTTCATTATTGGAACACCCCCAGGGCGACGAACAGCACGTCGATCGCCTTGATGAAGATGAACGGGGCGATCAGGCCACCGCCACCGTAGACGATGAGGTTCTTCCGGAGCAGCTGCGCACCGCTCTGGGCCTCGTAGTCAACACCGCGCAACGCGAGCGGGATGAGCAGCGGGATGATGAACGCGTTGTACACCAGCGTCGCTGTCACCGCACTCGCCGGCGTGGACAGGTTCAGAATGTCCATCGCCGCCAGTCCGGGAATCGCGGCCGCCAGGATCGCCGGAAGCAGCACGAAGTACTTCGCGACGTCGTTGGCGACGGAGAACGTCGTCAGCGAGCCACGAGTCATCAGCAGCTGCTTGCCGATCCCGACGACCTCGATGATCTTCGAGGGGTTCGAATCGAGGTCGACCATGTTGCCGGCCTCCTTCGCGGCGTTCGTACCCGCGTTCATTGCGAGGCCGACGTCGGCCTTCGCCAGTGCCGGGGCGTCGTTCGTCCCGTCGCCGGTCATCCCGACGAGCTTCCCGTCGTCCTGGATGTCTTCGACGAGTTCGATCTTCTCCTCGGGGTCGAACTCCGCGTGGAACTCGTCGATGCCGACCTGGTCGGCAACCCAGCGTGCCGTCCGCTGGTTGTCACCGGTCGCCATGATCGTCTCGACACCCATCTTCTGGATCTCGGCGATCCGGTCGGCGATCCCCGGCTTCAGTTCGTCTTGCAGCTCGATGATGCCGACGACCTGCTTGTCGACGGCGATCGCGAGCGGCGTCCCACCGCTCTCACTGATTTCGTTCGACTTCTGCCGCAGTTTCCCCGGGACGGTGGTCGCGTACTCTTCGACTGCGTCGACCGCACCTTTGCGGATCTCCGTGCCGTCGGAGAGGTCGATCCCACTCATCCGCGTCTCCGCGGAGAACGGGACGAAGTTGCTCTCCGAGAGCCCCTCGCCGTCGAGAGTGACGGACACCTCACGAGGTGCCTCGACGGAATCGCCGGGCTCGTCGAGCTCCTCGGGGTCAGACTGCCCGCCGTCGGCCTGCACATCTCCGTTCATCTTCTCGGCGAGCTTGACGATCGAACGACCCTCGGTCGTCTCGTCGAACAGCGACGACTGATAGCTCGCACGGACGACGTCCCCGTCGTCCGCGTCACCGAGCGGGTGGAAGTCCTGTGCGACGCGCTCGCCGGTCGTGATCGTCCCCGTCTTGTCGAGGATCAGCGCGTCGAGGTCACCGGCTGCCTCGACTGCTCGACCGGACTTCGCGATGACGTTGCGCCGCGTGACGCGAGTCATCCCAGCGACGCGGATGGCCGCCAGCAGCGCACCGATGGTGGTCGGCATGAGCGCGACGAGTAGCGCGACCAGTTCGGCGACGTCCAGGCCAGCGAACCCGTCCGTGAAGCTGGCGAGGTACTCGCCGAAGAAGAACATCGTCGCCACGGCGACGACGAACACGAGCGTCAGTCCGCTCAAGAGGATCGTCATCGCGATCTCGTTGGGCGTCTTCTGCCGCTGAGCGTCCTCGACGAGACCGATCATCTGATCGAGGAACGACTCGCCCTCTTCGGATGTCACCTCGACCTTGATCCGGTCGGAGAGCACTTCGGTCCCACCGACGACGGACGTCCGGTCACCACCGGACTGGCGGATGACGGGTTCGGATTCGCCCGTGATCGCGGATTCGTCGACCGAGGCACTGCCTTCGACGACGGTCCCGTCGCGTGGGATGATGTCGCCCTCGTCGACCAAGACGACCTCGTCCTCCTCTATCTCGTCACTCGCGACCACCTCGTAGTCCTCTTCGCTGACGTCTTCGATGTCGACGTCTTCGTTTTGGAGCAGTTTGCCCTCGGTTTCCGTCTGCAACGCACGCAGACTGTCTGCTTGCGCTTCACCCTCCAGTTCCGCGTACGCCTCCGCATAGTTCGCGAACAGCACCGTGAATGCGAGCAGTACGGTGATGACCGCGTAGTACACGCGCGAGCCGGTCGCGCCGAACAGTCCCGGAGCGATGGTCATCACCAAGCCGATTATCGTCCCGAGTTCGACGACGAACAGTACCGGGTTCTTGACCAGGTACCGCGGGTCGAGCTTGGCGAACGAATCGCTGATCGCCTGCTTCTGTTGTTCCGTGTCTATCGTGACTGTGATCTCTGCCATGTCAGATCCCTCCGCTCAGCAGTTCACCGATCGGGCCGAACACCAGCGCCGGCAGGAACACCAGCGCGCTGACGATGATGATGACACCGATCAGGAGGCCGACGAACGCCGGCGTGTCGGTGTCGAGCGAGCCCTTCGACTCGGGGCTCACCTTCTTGTTGGCGAGATAGCCGGCGATCGCGAGCTGTGCCGTGATCGGGATGTACCGGGCCAGGAGCACCTGAAAGCCGTCGACGAGGTTGAAGAACATCGTCCCGTCACCGAGCCCCTCGAACCCGCTCCCGTTGTTCGCGGATGCCGAGAAGAACTCGTAGAGCACCTCGGAGAACCCGCGGAACCCGGGGTTGTTCATCGAGTCGATCGGGCCCTGTAACACAACGGCTGCTGCCTGCGGTATCAGTACCAGCAACGGGAGTACGAGGATGGTGACGAAGACGTACCGCATCTCCTGCCACTCCAGTTTCTTCCCGAGATACTGCGGGCGGCGGCCGATCATCAGCGCGCCGATGAAGGCGGTGAGGATGACGAACATCAGGATGTTCAACAGCCCCGTGCCAACACCGTTACTGATGTTGTTGGTCGCGAACGCGAACAGCAAGGAGAACGCGCCGAGCGCGGTCCAGCTGTTGTGCATGCTGTTGACCCCTCCGTTCGTCGTGGCGGTCGTCGACAGCCCCCAGATCGCACTGGCCGTCGGCCCGAACCGGGTCTCCTTACTCTCCAAGTTGCCGGCCGACTGGTCGACAGTCAAGCCGCCCTCCTGAACCTGCATCCCGGGGTTCGCGCCGGTCTCACCGATGACCGCGACGCCGGTCAGTGCCGCGTAAATGATGAAGAACGCGGCGACGAGCGCGATCCCGTGGGTCCGGTTGCCGACCCACGCGCCCCACGCGTAGATGGCGCAGAACGTACTCACGGGCATCGCCATTGTCAGGACGAGGTTACTCAGCGGCGTTGGGTTCTCGAACGCCGTCGCGGCGTTCGCACCGTTGATCCCACCGCCGTTGGTCCCGAACATCTTGATCGCCTCGATCCCTGCGTGGGGACCGATGCGGATGTTCTGGATGCCCATCGTGAACGTGTCTGCGGTGAGTTGCCCGGCCAGAATCGTCTGGACGGACCCCTCAGCCATCAGGATGAGCGCGATGAGCACCGAGAACGGGAGGAGGAACCGAACGAGCCCTCGAACGACGTTCTCGTAGAAGTTCCCGAGCCGCGGGTCCTCCTTGTTCGTGAACCCACGGGCGAACGCGGGCATGAGCGCGAGCCCGGTTGCGGGCGTCAGGAACATCGCGATCCCGATGCCGAACGTGTGGGTGAACACCGAGAGGGTCTCACCGCTGTAGTGTTGCTGGTTCGTGTTCGAGGTGAACGAACTCGCGGTGTGGAACGCGAGGTCCCAGCTCTCACCGCCAACCCCGACGTAGTTCATCGGGAGGACGTTCTGGAACATCAGAACGACGTACAACAACACCCAGATGAACGCGTTGAACACGAGTACGGACTTGACGTACCCCTTCCAGGTCATCTCCCGTCTCGGATTGATTCCGGACAGGCGATATATCCCGTTCTCGATGGGGGCGAATATCCTGTCCAATCGCTCGAACCACGAGAAGTAACTCGGTGGTCTGTGGTTACTGTTCGCCTGATCGCGATACACCCACGCGAGGTACTCGCCAACGACGAATATCAGGATCGCCGTCAAGGCAAAGAACACCGCGTACTCGACGACCGGTGGTGGACTCGCCATTGTTAGAACCTCGTTGGGTACATCATGACGTACGTCAGGTACGCCACGACCGCTACAGTCACTACTGCCAGTACCGCTTCGCCGATTAGCATGTGCAACTGGCCCGGAGGCTGGGGTCTCATTTATACTTGTCGGAGCGAACCCGAGTTTTTACAGCCAATTCAATGTAATTCTGGTCCGGGTGTCCCCCTTGATTCGAGCCGACGATGTCGCTCAACGAGGGATGGAACCCACTGAGTCTCGGCTATCTCATCGCTCTCGACACAGCTGTCTCCATCTCAACTCTGAGTACCGGTAGTTTATATTGCCCCCCGGCTATATCGAGATTACAATGACGACGGTAATCGTAGGTGCTGGGAGGATTGGCTCTAGCGTCATCGAACTCGCCGACAGTGAGGAAATCGACCTCACTGTCATCGAACGGGAGCACAAGCGAGCCAACGAGCTCGAACCAAACGGGAACTGTCGCATTATCCACGACGACGCCACCGAGCGAGATACGCTCCACAAAGCGCAGGTAGGCGATGCCGACGCAATCATCACAACGACCGAGCAGGACACGACGAACCTGATGGTGCTGATGCTGGCTCGTGAGTTGGGCTGTGAAACGCTCGTCAGTGTCGTTCACGACGAGGAGAATATCCCACTGTTTCGACAGTTGGGCGCCACTATCATCGAAAACCCGCAACGCTTGATTGCGGAATATCTATTCCGAGGGACCCACGATCCTGGCATTCAGGGCTTCATGCACGTCGGCGATAGAGAGGGTGGAGCGGAGGTCTTCGAAATCTCGGTTGCAGCCGATGCTCCAATCATCGGGAAGACGCTGGAAGAGGCAGACGTAGAAGGATTCCTTCCGCCGAGTATGGTCGTCGTCGCGGTCGAACGCGACGGCGAAATCATCATTCCCCGCGGCAACACACGGGTCGAGGTAGACGACCTCGTCACGGTGTTCTCCAAAGAGGGGATTACTAACGAAGTGATCGAACCGTTCAAACCTGAATCGGAGCGGTACCGTGATGCCGGTGAGGAGTAGCCCCCGAGGATTTTACAACAGATTTTCTGTAAATCTACTCGGTCCGTCGATTCGATCAGCCTACGAGGTGAAACTGGCAGAAATAACAGCGGCCTCGTCACCACTGAGAGCGTCTGCGTCCTCGGGAAGGAGAGCCACAACCAGGTAGGGCGCATACTCGGCGAAGTAATCAACCAGCGCAGCAATCCGCCTGGCGTCGATGGCCTCCAACGAATCCAGCAACATCATTGGGATGACCTCGTAGACATCATGTACCAAGTAGCCCGCCAGCGCAACTATCAGCCCCACTACTTCCCGCTCACTCTCGCTGAGGTTCTGGATCGTGTCTTCGTATCCGCGCCCTTGATCGGTCTCTCGGACGACGTGCAACTCAAACTTGGTCGCAGAACCACCACGATACCCCCCGTGGCTCGAATTGAACTCTGCCCCCTCTTTCCGTTCTATCCAGACACGGGCGATGTTCTCGTAGCCAAGTACATCAAGGACCTCTTCCATGTGATCATTGAATGCCGTGATCGCGTTCTCTTCGAGGTCCCGAATTTGAGTTCGCTGACTCGTTAGCTCTTCTCGAATCTCCTCCTGCTGTGCCTGTAGTTGGTCACGTTCGCTTTCAAGCCGGTCCAGTTCTGCGAGCTCTTCTCGAACGGAAGATAGCTCCTCCTCGAGCTGTCCCCGCTGGTACTCGAGTTCGCTGAGTTGCTTGTACTGGTCGGTGAGTTCGCTCTCCTGAAGCGCTTCTCGTTCCGAGACGAACTCTTCGAGTTCGGAGAGTCGTTGGCGGACGTCCTCGCGCTCTTCTCTCAGCGACTCCAGGGTCTGATCTCGCTGTGTGATCTCCGACGAAATCTGGTCAAGACGCCGCTCGATTTCATCCCGCCGGTCGATCGCTTCCTGCAACTCCTGTTTCGAGTCACGCAGATCCTCGATCTGACCCTGCACGTCGGTCCGTTCCGCTCGTTTCTCATCCACCAGATTGCGGAGTTCCTCTAAGCGACCAGCAATCTGGTTTCGTTCGACTTGCTCCCCGCATGTCCAACATTCGACGGTCTCCGACATCGGGTTGAGTTTCGAGGCTGGCGATTCTGATGCTTCCTCAGACCGAAGCACAGTCGACGTCCCGTTCGAGACCAAATCTTCGTTGAAATCCACAATCGCAGAGACATCATTAATCGTCGTTGCAAGCGACCGCTCGCGAGAGGTGAGTTCGGACAGCCTCGTTTCGATCTGGTTCAGTCTCTCCTCCGAGGTTTCGATAGACTCGCGCTCCGTCTTGAGTTCACTTTGCTCATCCCGTAGGGCTTCGCGTGTGTCTTCCTGTGTTCGAATCCGGTTCGTGACCGATTCGAGCTCCTGCTTTCGTTCTTCCAACGAGGTGAGTGCCTCTTCGACTTCCTCTGCATCTTCGGGGTCGGCGTCAAACTGCTCCAGTTGGTCTCGTAACGCCTCGATCTCTCGATCACAATCTTCTAGCTCATCCTCCAACGTGGTCTTTCGGCTCGTGAGCGTCGGGCGTCGTTCGAGGTCGCTTTCAATTGCTCTGATCCGTTGTCCGATCTGGTTCCGTTCATCCTGAAGCTCCTCGATGCGGCGCTGGATCGAATCAGTATCGACAGGCCGCATGATAACGTCCCGGAGGTTCCCATTCTGAACGATCGCCTGACGGGCAGGGTTCTCCGCAGTCAGACAAACGAACAGATCGACCAGATCGCTTCGGTCCGTGACGGGCTGGCCAGCGACTTGTACTGTTCCGTTCCTGCGGGTATACTGTTGGTTGTACGTGGTGCCACCAAAGTCGAGGCGAACCTCTCCTTCTCGTTCGTCCCCCTTGAGAGCAGGGGCGGTGCCTCCGAGTACACCAGCGAGGCCGCTCAGAAGTGACGTTCTCCCTGTGGCGTTCTGTCCCCGCAAGATGGTCACTCCAGGTTCCAACGTCACTTCACACTGCGAAATGCCGCCAATATTCTCTGCGTATACAGAGATACGTCCTTTCGTGTTATGTTGGCTCATACGTACCCTATTCGACAGCGATAAATAAGCGACACGGCATTCGTCTCCACTCCACCGGTTCACATTGCGTCAGTCTGACAGTCGCAACCCCTCTGTTCGAGGAAGTCCTCAATCCGATATGTTCGCCCGCAGGCAGAACAACCAACTCGAACTGACTGAGTGACCTCAGTCGGGGTGTCGGCCACGTTCCCTGCGTTCCGAAGACGTTCGAGCGTCTGCTGGATCACACCTTCCGAACGTGCCTGGGCCCATTCGATGGTTTTCTGGGCCTCATCAACATCGATCGTCGATTTTCGCCCGGTATCGATCGCTTTGCAGTCGTGCAGATGGTTCCGAACCGTCTGATGAGAGACGAAGTCGCGTTCGACCGCCTCGATGTCGATTCCGTTTCTGTCGAGTTTCGAGCGCAACTCTACCTGACGGCTTCGATTGACATCGTTCCCCTCCAGGATGCTGTAGATACTATCTGCATCACCGACCACTTCTCCCGTCCCAGTAGTGAGAGATTCCGAGAGAATCTGTTTGTTCAAATACGTGGCCAGGTCTCGGAGACTATCCCCCTGCTCCCGTCGCTCAATCAACTTCCCGTCTATCTCCGAAATGTTGTAATCGTCAGCAACGCGAGCGATTTTACAGCAAGGCTCGGTCTCCCCAGAACTCATTGATATACGCAAGACCCCACTAACTAACGAGTGTAACGGTTCTTGGCGGTCCGTCGATGGAACTGACGGATAAAGACGCTCTCCCCGTTCTTGTGTCAGGATCGTCCAGTTCTGAATGCTTCCGCTGGCTTTGCCAATATACGCCGCATCTCGGCCCTCAGTCGGTTTCTCGTGGGTTTCCAGAACGGTCTAACAGATACCCTCTGGAGGGACTCTGGCCCATCGGTCTGTTTTAGAGAGTTTCACGATAGAGTACCGGTTGTAGATCACCGGATACCTGTTGAACGGTGCAGACCCCGTTTACGTCAGGAGCCGGCGTTGTATCTTGCAGAGATTCAGGACTACGGCCCCGCCGTTGGTTCCGTCCGACCGAGAGAGGAACGTGTCGGGTCGACTACTGAATCGGGACGACCCGCCTTGCTCGGGACCACGGCTTCGACGGCTTCAACTCGGAAAGAGCGCAGAACGCCTCCTACGAGGGTAGTGTTCAGAGCAGCTGACACCATACGAAGGTGAATGGTGTAAGAAACTTAGAAATAGTTTCTATATCGATATTGCTGAAACAGTTTGAGAAATGGGTAGTCTATGATCATATCCTTTGAAATATATTCCCGACACCGATGCGATTTCCGTGGCGGTCGTCTCTGAGATCGAAGCCGTGACGCCGGCAGCCGTCTTTTGGTGGCGTTGCGCCATCGACGAGAACCACGGCGTTCGCTAGACGCCTCGCGTCTTGCGTGCCCACGAGAACTGCGGCGCAGTTCTCGGGACGTCGTCGACGTCATGGTTCTCGCGGCGTTCGGCGAAGAACGAGTGCGCGATCACGTCCGTTTTCGTCGGTTCGAGGGGTGGATGCAGTATTTCGTTCGTGATGGGGTCGACGGCAGCGTACAGCCAGTAGCGTTCGTCGACTAGTTGGATCACGGTCTCGTCGACGGTAACGTGATCCGAGGGGAGCGACCAGCTTCTGGCTGTAGATCGGCCTCGTGAACCCAGTTGTGGACGGTCGAACGAGGGCTCTCAATACAAAATATAAATAATAAAGACAGTATTTAAGACCTATAATTCTGTGGTACAAATCTAAATACTAAGTTTATAAACAGCGCTATCGTTTCCTTGTGCTCCTCAAATTCTAACTCGATCTCGTCCAAAGAACCACTGAGGGCGGGGTTTTTGACAAAGATCAGTTCAAAACCGTTTCCCCTCACCGTTGAACGCGTATCTGACCACCGCCAGGAGTGGGCCCGCGGCCTGATAATCGAACTCGGCTCCGACACAGAGGTGAGCTCGTCGGCCATCGACTTCCACGGCATCGTGAGCCGAACGCATCCCGTGGGAGGCAGTCGCTCTGACAAGGTCCAGCTGTCCGAAATTCCACGTCGACGGCTCTGCCCTCGTCGCGCTCACGGTCCTCGACGGCGTCATGCTGTCCGACGTTTCGGAGGGTCTACACGTCACACGACGGGTTCGGAGACGCGCAGCGTTCCGATCGGTCCAGGTAATCCACTCGTTCGCCGTTCACACTCGGCCGAATCGACCGCACGTATGGCTGGGCGGGTACTGGCTCCCGACGTGGACACAGCGGCTGCTGTACGCTCCACACCGTCGAAAACAGGCAGTAGCGCGATTGTCCCTGGCTGTGTCGCCGGAGAGAGCTCTCGCTGCGCCACGACAAGCGTTCCACATCGACAGCACTCTCTGGTGTCCTCAACCGCCTGTTGGCGGCGCAGTAACCCGGTCCTACAATCAGAGTTCAGGACCTCCCCGAGAGAATATATCGCCTACTCGTGGAACCGCCCACATAACAAGGCCGGAGACGGGCGTGTGTCCAACGACGCCGCCCGCATGAACCGGAGAGACCTACTCAGAGCGGCTGGTGCAGGAGGAGTCGTCGGACTGTTGGGTGGCATCTACGCGTCGAGTCGCGTCGGTCGGGACGACCGCGGTGGTCGGCCGGTCGGCGCGAACTTCGAGGCCATCGGCCCCCCGTCGCCGCTGCCCGCCCGGGAGACCCCCACCCGCCCCACGGGGGGAACTCCGTCGACAACGAGCCCGCAGACGAACAGCGCGACCGACGAACCGCCGGCCACGACCGCGGACGACCCGCCGCAGACCTCCCGCCCTCCTCCGACCACCGAGCCGCCGCCGGACGTCGACGCCCCGCACGCCGAGGAGTTCGACCGAGTGGTCGACGCGGTCGCCGAAGGAGCCGATCCCACCGGAGCGGACCCGGTGAACGTCCTGTTCGATGAGGAGGCCGACGACGACACGCTGCTGGCGTTCGAGCCCGGCGAGTACCTGATCGACTACTTCTCGGTGTCCGACCTCGCGAACTTCGGGGTGGTGAGCACCGGGCCGGAGCCGGTCACCTTCGTCCCCGCGAGCGGCGACTGCCGGGGCGGCCACCCCTGGGTCGCGTTCGACTCCGTCTCGGACCTCCTGCTGGAGAACGTGCTGTTCGACTTCCGGGACTCCTCGTCGGGCGGGCCAGTCCATCTCCTGCTCCGCGGGGACTCGATGGTGCGCGACGTGACCTACGTGGGCTCCTGCTCGAACCAGATCAGCGCGTTCAAGGTACAGGTCCGGGACCCCGAAGGGACCGCGCTGTTCGAGCGGGTCGACGCCCGCAACGTCGACGACAACCAGTCGCTGACCGGGACGTTCGTGACCAGCGACCACGCCGGCACGGTCACGTTCCGGGACTGCACGCTGGAGACGTTCTCGGACAACGGCCTGTACGCCTCCGCGCCCGGCCTCCCCGACGGCCGCGACGGCCGGGTGGACGTGGTGAACTGCACGTACCGCAACAACAACGTCGCGAACGTCCGGCTGGGCTCGACGGGCTCGCGAGCGTCCGGGGTGACCGTCGAGGTGGACTCGTCGGTGCCCGGGTGGGGACGGCTCAACGCTCGTGGCATTCGCCTGCGGAACCGTTCGGGCCAGGTCGTCGAGAACTGCGCGATCACGTTCGGCGCCGAGGCGGCAGAGAGCTTCGGCGGCGTGGTGTTCCACCCCGACAACGGCAGGGCTGTGGTCAGGGACACCGCGATAACCGTCGACCGCGACGAGGTGCCCGCGATCAGAGCGTTCCCGGCCACCGCCGCCGGCGACGGCCCCGTCTTCGAGAATCTCGCCATCGACGGGACCGCAGCCGGCAGCGTCGTCGCGAACGTCGAGGGCCGGGACGGCACCGTCTTCGAGGGGTGTACGATCGACGGGAGCGGCGCCGACCGCGGTGGGCTCCGATTCGTCGACTCCGCAGATTGTCGGATCGTCGACACGGAGTTCGACGTGACCGGTCCGCCGGTCGTGGCCCGCAACGCCTCCGTCGAAGTCGAGAACTGCGTGGTCGCGACCGCTGACGGCGAGCGGCGAATCGACCGCCGGGTGGTCGAGGACGAGACGTTGACCGTCGACTGAGTCGGCCCGACCGGTCGGTCGTTGGCGGCGAGACTGACAACGCTTTTGTCCCTCTCCCGACCACCACCGCCCATGCAGGACAAACGTGTGCTCGTCACGGGCGGCGCCGGATTCATCGGCTCGAACCTGGCCAACTCGCTGGCCGTCGCCAACGACGTGGTCGTCGTCGACGACTGCTACCTCGGGACATCCGACAACCTCGACGACGACGTGGAGTTCCAGAACCGGAGCGTCCTCGAAGACGATCTCCCGACCGACGTCGACGTGGTGTTCCACCTCGCGGCGCTGTCGTCCTACGCGATGCACGAGGACGACCCTACGCGAGGGGCGCGGGTGAACGTCGAGGGGTTCGTCAATGTCGTCGATCAGGCCCGTCAGGACGGCTGTGACACCGTCGTCTACGCCTCGACGTCCTCCATCTACGGCGATCGAACCGAGCCCTCGCCGGAGGACATGGCCGTGGCGGTCAACACCGGCTACGAGGCCTCGAAGCTCGCCCGCGAGCGCTACGGCGAGTACTTCTCGAACCACTACGGCATGTCGATGGCAGGGATGCGCTTCTTCTCGGTGTACGAGGGCATGAAAGACGGCGCCGAGGGTCACAAGGGCGAGTACGCGAACCTGATCGCGCAGTTCGCCGACGACATCGCCAACGGCCGCCGCCCGGAAATCTGGGGCGACGGCAGCCACAGACGGGACTTCACACACGTCGACGACGTCGTCCGCGGGATCGAACTCGCCGCCGACCACGAACTCGACGGCATCTACAACCTCGGCACCGGCGAGCAGTACACTATCGACCACCTCGTCGACCGCCTGAATGACGTTCTGGGGACCGACGTCGACCCGACCTACGAGGAGAATCCCATCCCCGACGAGGTGTTCGTCTCCGCGACGATGGCCGACACCACGAAGATGCGCGAGGCGACCGGCTGGGAGCCCGCTATCGACTTCGAGGAGGGGCTGCGGCTGGTTTGTGAGCCGTACCTGGAGTGAGGGGTTCGGCGTCCGGCGTCAGTGACTGCCGTGGGAGCCCCACGACAAGTTCGTCGACGGGTCCACCACACGATACTCATCGAGATGTCGTTCGCGGCCATCGGTCCTGGCCTCTCGAGCGGTGCGTTTCGCCGCCACGCTGACCGCCGGAGTTCGACAGAAGACACTTTATCGAGGGGTCCGGCGTCCAGGGCGTGAGAGCCGCGAACGCCGCGTTCCTCGTCGTGCTGCTCGTCGGAGCGAGCCTGCTGAGTTACGGGTTCGTCTTCGGGTCGTCACCGTCTGTGATCTACTACCTCGACGTGGAACCGACCGACGAGGAGCCGGCGAACGCCGACATGGTCGACATCGAGGAGCTGGAGCCGCCGGTGCGCGAGGCGTTCCTGCGACAGGTCGAGGAGGGAGGTTCGGCGGAGATCGGCACCGAGGAGCCGACGAACGTGCCCCGTTACGTCGCTCACAAGGGGCAGCGGTACGAACTGGACGTCAGCCACGCCGATCCCGGCGGGAACCCCGCGCTGACCGTGGCTGTGCTCACGGGGGTCCCGCTCGTCGCCCTCGCCGTCGTCGGTCGTCTCGGGTACGCGGTGTGGGAACGCTATCAAATCAGTTCGAATCCTTGATCGACGCCGGCCGACCGCCGTCAACGGAGACGCCGATCACTCGTGGCCCGAAACACGAACGGGCTCGTACGGCTCTTCCAGGTACTCCAGGTCGCTGTCGCTCAGGTCGACCTCCGTCGCTTCGACGGCCTGTTCGAGGTGTTCGACGCTGGTGGTGCCGACGATGGGCGCGTCCACGGCGTCCTGGTGGAGCAGCCACGCCAGCGCGATCTGGGCCATCGTGCGGTCGCGCTCTGCGGCGAGTTCCTGAACGCGCTCGTTGATCTCCTTGCCGCCGCCCTCCCAGTAGGGGTGTTCGCGAGCGTAGTCGTCGACCTCGCCGCGGGTGGTCGCGTCGAACTCCTCGTGGGGACGGGTGAGATAGCCCCGGGCCAGCGGGCTCCACGGGAGCACGCCGATGCCCTCCTTCTCGCACAGCGGCAGCATCTCACGTTCCTCCTCGCGGTACAGCAGGTTGTAGTGGTTCTGCATCGTCTGGAACCGCTCGGCGCCGCGGCGATCGCTCTCGTGCAGCGCCTCGGCGAACTGGTGGGCCCACATCGAGGAGGCGCCGACGTACCGGGTCTGGCCCCGACGGACGGCGTCGTCCAGGGCCGCCAGGGTCTCGTCGATGGGGGTGTCGTCGTCCCAGCGGTGGGTCTGGTAGAGGTCGACGGTGTCCATCCCCAGGCGATCCAGCGAGTTTTCGAGTTCCTGCTCGATGGCCTTCCGCGAGAGGCCGCCGGAGTTGGGGTCGTCCTCGCGCATCTGGAAGAACCCCTTGGTCGCGACGACGAACTCGTCGCGGTCGTAGTCGGCCAGCACGTCCCCGAGAATCTCCTCGCTCGCGCCGTTCGAGTACATGTTGGCGGTGTCGAAGAAGTTGATCCCGAGTTCGATGGCGCGCTCGATGATCGGCCGGCTCTCCTCGGGGTCGAGCACCCAGTCGCGCCAGTCGGGCGTGCCGAAGCTCATGCAGCCGAGACAGATTTCGCTGACCTCCATCCCCGTGGAGCCGAGCGTGGTGTACTCCATGCCACCCCCCTCGTGGCGCGCCCCGATAAGTGTCCGCCCAGGGGCCGATCCCTCCGGATCACGATCCATACGCGAGCAAACAGAACCCGGATTCTGGAACGTTCGAGACAGAACGCCAGTTCTGCAAGTATTGAAGGGGCGACCGTCGAAAGAGACGGTCGCAATGACAGACGACTCCGAGACAGACGACGTCGACGACGTCCTCCGAGAGCTCGCCGAACTGCCGACGATGGCGAGTCCGACGCCCTCCCCGGACGGCGAGACGGTGGCGCTGTACTACAACGTCACCGGCCGCAACGAGATTCACCTGCTGGACCCCGAGACGGGCGACCTGGAGCAGCTGAGCGACGGACAGGTACCCCGCTCCGTGAAAGCCGGCTTCGAGTGGAGCGCCGACGGCGAGCGCATCTTCTACCACCACGACGAGGGCGGCGACGAACAGCACGACATCCACGCGATGGACCTCGACGGCGACACCGAGGCCGTCGTCGAGATGGACGGCCAGATTCGGCTCCAGGCGGTCGGCGAGGACGGCGAGACGCTGGTCTTCGGCAACAACGCCGACGGGCAGATGAACCTCTACCGTCACGACCTGACCAGCGGCGAGACGACGAAACTCACCGACTACGACCGCGCCGCCGGCGGCGCGCAGCTGACCGACGACTGCCAGCGGCTGGCCTTCTCGACCAACGAGTCCGACGAGTACGAGAATCAGGACGTGTACGTCGCAGACATCGACGGCTCGAACGCCCGCAACCTCGACGTCGGCGACACCGGCGCCGAGGCCGGCGCTGCTGACTGGTCGCCAGACGGCGAGCGGCTGCTCGTCTCGGACAACTCGACGGACCTCGGGCGCAGCGGCGTCTACGACGTCGAGAGCGACGAGGTGACGTGGTTCGGCGGCGAGGCGTACGAGGAGCGGCCGACGCACTTCCTCGACGACGGCGAGCGGTTCGTCGCGCTGCGGACTCGCGACACGCTCGTCGTGCCCGTCGTCCACGACGTCGAGACCGGCGAGAGCCGCGAACTTGACGTCCCCGACGGCGTCGCGCAGGCGACGAGCGACCCGCTGGCCGACGGGCGCCTGCTGCTGAGCCAGCAGACCGCCAGCCGACGGTCGGAGCTCGTCGCCTACGACCTGGAGAGCGACGAGACCGAGACCGTCCTCGAGGCGGCGTACGGACCGTTCGACCCCGCGGACTTCGTCGAGCCGGAGTACTTCACCTTCGAGTCCGACGGCGTCCCCGAGACCCGGCAGGCCGCCGTCGAACACGACCCCTACGAGACCTTCGAGATCGACGCGCTGCTGTTCGACTCCGGCCAGCGCCCCTCGCCGCTGATCGTCAACCCCCACGGCGGCCCGCGGGCTCACGACATGCAGTTCTTCAACTACCGCGTGCAGTTCCTGCTGTCGCGCGGGTTCTCCGTGCTGCAGGTCAACTACCGCGGCTCGACCGGCCGCGGCCGCGAGTTCGTCGAGGAGATTTACGAGGACTGGGGCGGCGCCGAGCAGGGCGACGTCGCGACCGGCGTCGAGCACGTCCTCGCCGAGTACGACTGGCTCGACGAGGACCGCGTCGTCGTGTACGGCGGCTCCTACGGCGGCTACTCCGCCAACTGGCAGATGGTCCAGTACCCGGACCTGTACGCCGCCGGCGTCACCTCGGTGGGGCTCAGCGACCTCGTCGACCAGTACGAGAACACGATGCCGCACTTCCAGACGGAACTGATGGCGAAGAACCTCGGCACGCCCGAGGAGAACCCCGAGCTGTACGAGGAGCGCAGCCCCAAGCGCTACGTCGAGAACATCGACGCGCCGCTGCTGATCGTCCACGGCGTCAACGACCCCCGCGTCCCCGTCTCGCAGGCCCGCATCCTCCGCGAGGCGCTGGAAGACGCCGGCTACGAGGAAGGCGAAGACGCCGACTTCGAGTACGAGGAACTCGGCGAGGAGGGCCACGGTTCGACGGACATCAACCAGAAGATTCGGTCGCTCGAACTGCTCGACGACTTCCTCGACCGCCGCGTCGGCACGCAGCGGTCCGAGGTCGCCGCGCTGGACGACTAGGCGAGTCAGGAAGACTTCCCCGTATCGTCCGCCCGAATCCCACTCTCACCGCGCTCCCCGCGCTTCGGCCTTCCCCACCTTCCTCGCCCGCTACAGCCCCTCGACGTCCAGTCGCTGGACTAGCGTCCGCATCACGAGGTAGCCGCCCACCCCGATGACGCCGTAGCCGGCGACGGCGATCCAGGTCGTCTCCGCGGGGCTGCCGATCGCCAGTCGCGCGATGGTGTTGGCTGGGTGCTCTGGCAGCAGCGTCGTCAGCGCGACGATCCCGAGGACGCCGCTGGCGTAGAGGAACTGCGCCTGCCGGCGGTCCGGCGCCAGCAGCGACAGCGCCAGCCCCAGCGTGGTGACCGCCAGCGCGAGGCCGGCGACGACGGCGACGATGGCGCCGACGTTCGCGACGGCGGTGCCGTTGAACCCGAGCAACAGCAGCCACGCCAGCGCCTGGATCGGTGCCAGCGAGGCCATCGCCAGCAGCTTCGCGTCGACGATGTCCCACATCGTCACCGGCGAGACCCGCAGCAGTTCGAGCGTGCCACGCTGTATCTCCTCGGTCATCGAGTCGACGGCGACGGAGCCGCTGATGAACACCGGGAGGAACATCAGCATCGGCACCAGGATGGTGTAGGTGAACCCGAAGTACGGGCTGGCGCCGGTCTCGGGCGGCGTCTCCACGGGCGTGTGGTCGAGGTACTGGACGCGGTCGTACCGTTCGGCGCGCTCGTACTCCTTCAGCGCCTCCTGCAGCTGGACGACGATGAGCGTCGTCCGGATCGACCCCTCCGGCACCGTCGCCCGTATCCGCACCGTCGAGTCGGACTGCTTCGTCGCCACGATCAGGGCGTCGACCGACCCGACCTCGAACCCCCTGCGGGCCTCGGCCTGTGACTCGACCCTGATCACTTCGATGTCGTCACGCTGTGCGAGCGACTCTTGGAAGTCAGCGGAGGCGTTGCCCGTGACAGCCACATCGAGCGTGAACCCCTGCGGACCGCCGGGATCGTACATCGACACGAGGCCGACGACGAGGAACGAGGAGAAGCCGGCGACGAACAGCTGGATCACCAACGCGAGGACGATGGTCTTCTCCGACCGCAGCGAGGCGAGTTCGCGCTTGGCGATGGTCCAGCGCGGGCGTTTTCCCGCCCACTTCGCCCCGTCCCGCTCGGCCCCGCTGCCGTCGCTGCGGTCCGGTCCGGCGGGGCGGTCGGCACCGTCGTCGTCGGTCGGCTCAGGCGACATAGATGATCACCCCCAGGTTGTACGCGAGGTGGACGAACACTGCCAGCGCGAGTCCGCCGGCCCAGCCGCGGGCGCCGCGGCGGGCCCCCAGCGTCGAGATGGTGGCGGTGACGGTGTGCAACGCGAGCGGCGCCAGCAGCAACACCGCCGCAGTCAGCGGGTCGACCTGCTGGGCCGCTGGGAACGCTTGCGAGCCGATGTCGACGTTCTGGAGGCCGACGACCTGCACGGCGAGCAGGAGTTTCTCGCCGATGAAGAACCCGAGCCCGGACAGCGCGCCGAGCACGAGCGCGGTCTTCGTCGAGCGGTCGAAGTCGTCGTGGGCGTAGCCGGCGAACGCGCCGACGCCCTTGGCCAGTTCCTCGACGACGGCGATGCCCAGGAAGAGGACGACGACTGTGATCTGCAACCCCTGCAAGGCGAACAGCGACGCCACGAGCAGCAGTTCCGCGACGACCACGAACGGCATCAGCAAGATCGGGAGGAAGAGGATCGACCGCTTGCCGGCGATCCGACTCGCGATGGCGTCGAGCGCCTTCAGCGGCACCGGGCGCTGGGTGAACATGTCCTCCTCGCGGTAGATGCCAGTTCCCAGCGCGAACAGGACCGCCGACGACGCCAGGAACGGGCCCGTCGAGAACAGGAACTGCGGCGCGGTCGTCGCCAGTCCCTCCAGGTCCCGCACGACGACCGTCAGCGGCGAGATGAGCGCGATGGGCGTGATCTCGGTGAAGATGGCAGGGACGAACACGTACGCCGTCAGCGTCACCGACAGCGAGACCGTGACGAAAGAGAGTTCCTTGAACGACCGCGCGAACATCCCCGCCACGAACGTGAACGCGAGGAACACCAGCACCACGGGGACGATGGCGAGGAACGACAGCAGCCCCTGCTCGACGCCGACCTGCCCCTCGTGGATGGCGACGGTGATCGCCGCCTCGACGGCACACAGCGCGCCGAAGTACGGCAGCGTCTTGCCCGCGACGATCTCCTTGGGGCTCACCGGCGACACGAGCAGCAGTTCCCCCCGACGGTTCAGGCGCTCCTCCATGATCGAGGAGCCGTACGCCTGGATGACGAAGTTCATCGGCACGACGAACACGAACGCCAGCACCAACGATCCGAACGGGAACGGCGGTTCGATGTCGCTGGGCGAGCCCTGCGAGTTACCGCCGAAAAGGCCGCCGTCAGCCGAGCGGCCGCCGACGTTCGGCGCGCCGCCGGTCTCGTCGTCGCCGTCACCGGCGGTCGTCCCGTCGCCGCCGTCGGCGGTTCCACCGTTTCCGCCGTCCCCGCCGTCTCCGCCGTCGCTCGGGTCCGTCGTGGCCTCGCCGCCGGCGCCCCCATCGGCACCGCCGTCCGTGCCGTCGCCACCGTTCGCACCGTCGTCAGGGGTGCCGTCCTCACCGCCCGTGGCGTCTCCGAGGTTACCGACGCGGCTCTGGTACACAAGCGAGACGTTGACCGGGAACGCCGCTGACTGGTTGTCCTCCTTGCGTAGCTCCCGGTCGTTGTACCGCTGTACGGCGTCGCGGAACTCTGCGGCGGCGGCGCGACTCTTGCGATCCGATCGGTCGTAGACCACGGTGCCGCCGGCGACGACGACGTCCGCGCGGTCGGCGTCCTCGACGACGGCGAACTGGGAGTTCTCCTCGACGACCGGCGCGTACCGGCTGTCGTCGTCGACCTGGACGCGGTAGATACCGTTGTCGAGATCGACGCCTCCTGCGACCAGGCTGGGGCCGATTGCCGCCGCGAGCACCGCTCCGACCAGCACCGTCACGACGGTGAAGCGGTTGACGGTGCCGGCGCTCTTGGTGACCTCCCACCACGCGATGCGAAGGACCTTCCGCGGTCTCACGTCTCCGCCTCCGGGCTGGCCCGTTCCCGTTCGGCGTCGGCGGGCGTCTCCCCGGCGATGTCGAGGAAGATGTCCTCCAGGCTCGGTTCCTCGGTGCGGATGTCCTCGACGCGGCCGCCGGCCTCGCTTGCCCGCTCGCGAATCCCCTCGACGGCGTCCATGTCTTCGACGACCGTGCGGTACCGGCCGTTATCCTGGACCGCGTCGGGCACGTCGACGTCGGTGTAGACGTGGTACTCGGTGGTGCCGTACCGGTCGCGAATCTCTTGGATCGACCCTCGGGCGATGATCTTGCCGTGGTTCATCACCGCCACGCGGTCGCAGATGGACTCGACGTGGTAGAGGTTGTGCGCCGAGAACACGATGGTCTTGCCCTCCTCGGCGAGTTCGCGCGTGAAGTCGATGATGTAGTTCGTCGTCAGCGGGTCCAGGCCGCTCGCGGGCTCGTCGTAGATCAGCACGCTGGGGTCGTTGACCAGCGAGCGGGCGATGGCGACCTTCCGCTTCATCCCTTTGGACATGTCACCGATCTTTCGCTGACGGTGGTCCAGGTCCAGGCGATCCAGCGCGGTGTGGATGCGCTCGCGGGCGACATCGTCGGGCACGTCGTAGAGGTCCGCGAAGAACTTGAGGTAGGAGACGCCGGTCATCTCCTCGTACAGCGGCGACTCCTCGGGCAGGAACCCGAGGTCCCGCCGCATCTCGGTGTCGTCCGCGGCGCGGCCGTTGACCGAGATGGTGCCGTCGGTCGGTTCCAGCAGGCCCGACAGCATCTTCAGCGTCGTCGTCTTCCCGGCGCCGTTCGGGCCGACCACGCCGAACACTTCGCCGTCGTCGACCTCGAAACTGCTGCCCTCGACGGCGACGAACCCACCGTACTCCTTGCGGAGGTCCTCGACGGTGATCATCTGGCGGGACCAAGCGCGCGCCACGTTTCAAGATATCGGCCCCGCCGGACGGCCGCCAGGGGTTAAAACGGCTACAGAATCCCGTGGGGACTAAGTCAGCTTGTTTCGAACGAGGCATTATGGTGCGGAACAAACTCCGCGAGTGGCGTCGAGGCCCCCGCGACGGCTGGTCCAAGGGTCACCGGATCGCGGGTCTGGGACTGTTCCTCGTCGTGACCTCCGTCGGCCTCTACGCCACCAGCACCGACCCCGCGGGCGGGTGGGTGCGCACATCTCTCGCTATCGGCCTGGGTACCGGCGTCGTCGCGGGGGCGCTGAGCCTGGTCGACTCACTCCAGGGGTACTGGAAGCGTTTGAGCACCCTTGTCAAGGTTGCGATACTGGTCACTGGATGCGCGCTCTTCGTCGCGTCGTTATCCAGGATTCAGGTGTGGGCCTTCAACCTCGCGTACGGCGTCGGGCTGGTTGGAGCCGCGGGTCTCCAGATGCTCCGCTGAGCCGCGCCCGTCCACAGCGTTTTGCCCCCCCGGTTCGAACGATTGCCCATGTCCCCCGCCACCGACGTCTCGCTGGGCGACACGCCCGACGGCCGCCGCGTCGAAGTCAGCCGCGAACTCGACACGCCCGGCGAGCGCGCCTGGGAGGTCCTGACCGACACCGAGCGCTGGCCCGACTGGGGGCCGACGGTGACCGCCGTCGACGCCGACCGCCGGTTCGTCCGCGCGGGGTCGACGGGCGAGGTGCAGGTCCTGGGCGGCCCCTGGATTCCCTACGAGATCACCAGTTGCGAGGACTACCGCTGGACGTGGGATGTCGCCGACGTCCCCGCCACCGGCCACCGCGTCGAAGCCCTGCCCCACGAGCGCTGTGTGGTGGTGTTCGAACTCCACCCGCTCGCCACCGGCTACGCACCGGTCTGTGCCCGCGCCCTCCAAGAGATCGAGCGACTGGTCGGCGGCGACCGGGCCGCCGACGACCCGCCGAGCGAGGACGCTGGCGCCTGAGCGGGCCGAACCCGTCCGGCGCCGCGCTTTTCAGCCATCCCTGCGACGATCCGGGCGATGAGTTCCGAGGCCAGCGCCGCGGTGACCCGCGGTGCGCGAGCGCTCCAGACCGTCGCGGTGGTCGCGCTGGTGGCGTGGGCGGTCGCGTCGCTGCTGGGCTCGCTCGACGTCGTCGGGGTCGATCTGGACGTCACCCTCGGACTGTACGGCTTCGTCCTCACCTTCGCGTTCGGGAAGGCCTACGCGCTGGTGCCCTCGTACTTCGACCGGTCGCTGGCCAGTTCCCGGGCGCCGACGGTCCACGCGGCGCTGGCGGCCGTCGGCGTCGCGGGGCTGGCGTGGGCGGAGTTCGGCGCGCCCGAGCCAGTCGCGCTCGGCGGCACGCTCGCGTGGGCCGCGGGGGTGGCGCTGTTCGTCGCCACCCTCGGGGTCACCGCCAGGGCCAACCTCACCGGCGCCGAAACCGGGACGGGCGACCACGCCGCGGACCGACGGCCAGTCGACCGGATCGCGAACCTCGCGGTGCCCGTGGTCCTGCTGTACCTGCTCGCCGGAACGCTGGCGCTGGTGGCACGCGCGCTGGACCTGTCCGTCCCCTGGGTCGTCGGCCGGGCTGGAGGGAGCCACCTGCTGGCCGCCGGCGGCGCAGCGCTCTTGATCTTCGGCGTCGGCTTCCGGCTGCTGCCGCGCCTGCTCGTCGTCTCTGTCGACCGCCGCGTCGTCGGCCTCGTCGTCGTGACGGGGGCGCTCGGGCCGGGGCTGCTCGCGGTTTCGCTGTACCGCGACCCGTAGTTCACGGTCGCCGCGGCGACCGAGGCGACCGCCGTGGCGGCGTTCGCGGTGACGTACCTCCAACTGTTCGTCGGCTCGGATCGCCGTCGGCTCGGCTTCTACGCGGTCGGTGCGGGTGCCGTCGCGGGCACGCTCGGCGTCGCGCTGGGCGTCCACACCGCCGTCGTCGGGTTCGAACCGGGGTGGCTCGTCGCCCACCGGCGGCTGAACCTGCTCGGGTTCCTCGGGCTGACCGTCGTCGGCGTCGCCCTGACGCTGTACCCGCCGAGCGCGGGGCGGTTCCCCGGCGCCGGCGACCGGACCGGCTGGCTCGCCGTCGGCGGGATCGCGGGCGGCCTCGGGGTGGAGGTCGCGGGCCATCTCGCCGATCTGGACCCTGCGGTGATCGCCGGGCGTGCGCTGTCGCTCGTGGGTGCCATGGCGTTCGCGTGGCTGCTGCTCGGGCTGTTCGTCCAGCGCTCTGCGCGGCTCTGACTCGACAGGCGCGGCGGGGCGGGGCGCCTACGGCGGTCGCTCCAGCGAGAAGCGGTCGTCGGTGGTCGCGTACCACGACCCGGCGAGTCGCCCGGCGGTGTCGAGTTTCTCCACGTCTATCTTGCCGTCGGTGGTCGCGTCGTCGTCGACGTGAGCGCGGACGACCTCGGCAAGTACCTGCGTGGAGGAGCCCACGGTCCGGATGTCGTACAGTTCGCACTCGAAGGCGACGCGGGCCTCGGCGACCCGCGGAGGGTCGACGACCACGCTCTCGGCGCGGGTCACGTCGGCGCGGTCGAACTCGCTGTCGCCCCGGTCGAGGGTCGCAGCCGTCTCGTTCATCGCCTCGACGACGTCCTCGGTGACGACGTTGACGACCAGTTCCTCTGTCTCGGCGGCGTTGCGCGCGGTGTCCTTGGCGTCGGCGCCGGTGCCGACCGGGTAGAACGTCAGCAGCGGCGGGTCGATCGACGCGATGGTGAAGAAGCTGAACGGCGCGAGGTTGTCGGCGCCCGACTCGTCGACGGTGGACACCCACGCGATGGGCCGGGGGGTGACGGCCGTCGACAGCAGGCGGTACGCCGAACCCAGTTCGTTGGGGGCTACCTCCACGCTCTGGCACCTCCGGGCACCGTCGGTGTGTCTGTGTTTTGCATGGATCGTCGTTGGTGGGGGACGGGAAAGTCGCTGACGGTCGCGGGTCTACGGCCGAGCTGGGTCGAGGCGGCTCACAGGCCGATGCCGAGCGAGTACGCCCACTCGACCTCGGACAGCGCGAGGAAGAACAGGGCGGCGCCCAGCAGCGCGACGTTCTTCATGAAGTTGGTCATCTCGGCCTGGACCTGCTCGGGGTCGTCGAAACTCCAGAAGTCGTGCATCATCGGAGTGGCGACCAGGAGGAACGTCGCGAGCGCGCCGGCCCCGATGGCGGGGTAGACGCCCAGCGCGATCGAGAGGCCGCCGAACAGCAGCGCGCCGCCGCTTCCCAGCACCGACAGTTTCGGCGCGGGCACGCCCTTCATCTCGGCGTAGCCGGTCATCGACTCGGGGTCCGTGAAGTGGTTCAGACTCATGAACGCCAGGACGCCGCCGAAGAGCACGCGAGCGGCCAGCAGGACGGCATTGCCCGCCGCGGTCAGTTCCAGCGTCATCGCCGACCCTCCGGATCGTGGGTGGTCGGTGTCGGTGCGATCGCGGTTCCGCTCTGTGGTAACATCACGTCACCTAGTTCGAACCCGAACCTATATATACTTGTGCTGACAATGGGGTAACCGAGTAACACCCGTGTCATCTGGAACCCACGCCGCAGCCGAGGGAGAGCAAGAGGAGGAACCGCCGGGGCCCTGTGGGGTCGTCAAGTCTCTGGAGCAGCTGGGGTCGAAGTGGCGGCTGATCGTCCTCAACGACCTGCAGGACGGCGAGAAGCGGTTCAACGAACTGAAGCGCTCGACGGGCGCCTCCGCGCGGACGCTCTCGCGGGTGCTTGACGACCTGGAGGACCTGGACTACGTCGACCGACGGCTGGAGGAGGACGCGCCGGTGGCCACCTACTACAGCCTCACGGGGAAGGGTGCCTCGCTGTGCCCGGTGTTCGACGCCATCGACGACTGGGCGGCCGAGTGGCTGGAAGTTTGAGTCGCGCGGCGGCCCGAATCACCACACAGTATTTGTCGCCGGGCGTCCACCGGCCCTCCGATGGGAGGCGTCATCTCGTTGCTCCACGTCGAGAACGACCCCGCGTTCGCCGATCTGGTGGAGACGTATCTCGGCCGGACGAGCACGTCGTTCGACGTCCACCACGCTCTCGACGCCAGCGAGGCGCTGTCGACCTTGGACGACCACGACGTCGACTGCGTCGTCAGCGACTACGACCTGCCCGGACGCGACGGCCTCGCGCTGCTGGCGGCGATCAGGGAACGCGACGAGGCGCTGCCGTTCGTCCTGTTCACGGGGAAGGGAAGCGAGGACGTCGCCGCGAAGGCCATCCGTGCCGGCGCCTCGGACTACCTCCAGAAGTTCGGGGGGACCGAACGGTACGAGGTGCTGGCCCGCCGCATCGAGAGCCTCGTCGAGAAGTACGAGGTGGAACGGTGCCTTCGACGCGCCTCGACGGCCATCGAGAACGCCAGCGACGGCATCGCGCTGTTCGACGCGGAGGGCACGTTCGTCTACCTCAACGAGGCGTACGCCGACCTCTACGGCTACGACCCGAGCGAACTCCGGGGTGATCCGTGGGAGCGGCTGTACCCACCCGAGGAAGTGGCCCGCTACGAGGAGCGCGTCCGACCGACACTCCTCGAGGACGGCGAGTGGATCGGCGAGTTCGTCGGCCGCCGCGACGACGGCGAGCGGTTCAGGTCGACGCACTCGCTGACCCACCTCGACGACGGGAGCCACGTCTGCGTGATTTACAGCGGGACCGCCGAGCGGTGCTGACCGGTGCCACCGGCGACGACGCGGCAACGCTTTTGCACCGCCGGTCGCAAGCCGCTCACATGCCGAATCTGACACCACCACCGTTCGGCGGCGACGAGCACGCGAAGGAGGGCGCGGCGAAGGGCGCGAAGGTCGGGGCGGCGCTGGGGAGCCCCCTGGGGCCCGCCGGTGGCGCCATCGGCGCCGGCGTCGGCGGTGCCTCCGGGTACCTCGCGGGGAGCGTCGCCGACACCGTCGACGACCTCACGCCGTTCTGAGAGCGCTCCCGAGGGGGTCGGCGTGTCACTCCCTCCCGACGCTTGGGAACTTTCAAAGTCCCGCGGCCCGCCTCCCCGTGTATGGACACCTACGAGTTGCTGACGCGCAACGTCGAGGAGGCCGTCACCGAGGCGGAGGTGCGCGAACTCGCCGCCGACCCCGAGGGCAAGCGCGCCTACGTCGGCTACGAACCGAGCGGCGTGCTCCACCTCGGGCACCTCCTGACCGCGAACAAACTGATCGACCTCCAGGAGGCGGGCTTCGAGGTCGTCGTCCTGCTGGCCGACGTCCACGCGTACCTCAACGACAAGGGCACCTTCGAGGAGATTCGGGACATCGCCGAGCAGATGCAGGCACAGTTCCTCGCGTACGGGCTGGACCCCGACCGGACGGAGTTCGTGTACGGCTCGGACTACCAACTGGACGAGGACTACCTGCTGGACCTGCACGCCATGGCCGTCGAGACGTCGCTGAACCGCGCCCAGCGCGCGATGGCGGAGATTCAGAGCGGCGACACCGCCTCCGTCAGCCACGTCATCTACCCGCTGATGCAGGCGCTGGACATCGAGTACCTCGACCTCGATCTGGCCATCGGCGGGACCGACCAGCGGAAGGTCCACATGCTCCACCGCGAGGTCTGCCCGGCCGTCGGCTACGAGGCTCGGCCCTGCCTGCACACGCCCATCGTCGCCGACCTCACCAGCGGCGTCGGCAAGATGTCCGCCAGCGAGGGCGTCACCATCTCGATGGAGGACTCCGCGGAGGACCTCGACGAGAAGATCAACGCCGCGTACTGCCCGCCGACGCGGAACCCCGAGCCCGACGACGAGGGCAACGAGCGGTACAACCCCGTCCTGGAGCTGTTCCGCTACCACGTTTTCCCGCGGTTCGAGGCGGTCACCGTCGAGCGGCCCGACGAGTACGGCGGCGACGTGACCTACGAGGACTACGAGGAACTGGCGGCGGCCCTAGAGAGCGGCGACCTCCACCCCGCCGACGCCAAGTCCGCCCTGGCCGCCGCGCTGGACGAACTGATCGCGCCCGGCCGGGAGAAGCTGCGGGAGCTGCGGGACTGAGGTGCAGGTCCGGTCGAGCGACGTTCTATCCGAAAGACACAGGTTAAAAATAAAACCTTTTGTCGCGTCCAGCGGAGCTGGAGCGTGTGACTCCACCGTTCACCCGCCGCCGACTGATTCAGTCGCTCGGCGCAGCGAGCGCTCTGCCGATGCTCTCCACGACAATCCATGCTCGCGAGTCCCCCACCTTCGCTCGGTCTCGCACCTCCACCCCCGACGACCTGGTCCTCGACTGGCAGTCGGAGCTCGACGTCCCGTTCGACGAGTCGGTCCGCCCGAAGGCCGCCTGTGGCGCGCCCTCGGGTGACGGACACTTCGTCGCCGCCCAGACGGACAGTTCCGAACCCGTAGCCAAGACGCTCCTGACCCGGGTCGGTGCGGACGGGAGCCAGGGGTTCACCGTCCCGTTCTCGGGGTACGACCAGGTGTTCCTGAGCGGGTTGTATCCCGACCGTGACGAGGTGCTGCTGGTCCGCATCGGCGAGAACGAGGAGCGGTTCTGGACGAAAGACGCGCTGTTGTTCACCTGGTTCGACGGCGACGGACGGATAACTCGCGAGTGGCGCTATCGCCGCGGGACGATCAACTACCTCCAGGCGTTCCACCGCGTCGGCGACGACCGCTACCTGCTCGCGAGTCCCAGCGATGTCCGCATGGTCACCGCGGACAACGACATCATCTGGGAGACCGACCGCATCACCGGCGGCACCGCCGCCGAGGGCGGCTGGATCGAGGGCGTCCAGCCGCTGTCGGACGGGTTCCTGTTCGCGGGCCAGACGTACGACGGTGACACGGGCACGGACTACGTCTGGACCGTCACAGTGGGCCCGGACGGGTCGGTCGGTGAGACCTCGACGTTCGGAGCGCTGGAGTGGCCCATCCTCGACGCCATCGAGCGAATCGACGAGGAGACGTTCCTCCTGGTCGGACACCTCAACACCGACCAGGAGAACGAGGTGGCGGCGATCACCGCCGACGGCGACCTCCGCTGGCAGACTGGAATCGACGATATCGGCGGGATACAGAACGTCGCCCGCCTGACCCGCGACGGCGAGGCGGTGTTCGACGTGGTCGGATACAGCGGCGCCGTTCGGGTCACCGCCGACGGGCAGGTGCGCGACTCTTGGAACTACGTCCCCTACGGCATCACGCCGTGGGCCGCGAACGTCGACGCCGACGGGAGCAGGGTCGTCGTCGGGACGACCGAGGCACAGTCGGCGGCGGATGTGCGGGCGGTCGCGCTGCGGCCCAACCGCCCGCCAGAAGCGGCGTTCTCGGTGACGCCGGAGGCTCCCGCCGTGGGTGAGTCGGTGGAGTTCGACCCCAGCGCCTCGACGGACCCCGACGAGAACGTCTCGGAGCACCGGTGGAACTTCGGCGCGTCATCGGGGCTGGACAGCACCGAGCGACAACCCAGCCACACTTACGAGTCGCCGGGCACCTACGAGGTGACCCTGACCGTGGTCGACGCCGAGGGCGCCAACAGTTCGACCACCCGATCGCTGACCGTCGAGGCGGCGCCGACGTCGACCGCAGAGCCGACCGCGACCGCGACCGAGACTGCGTCGGGCGATCCCGTCCCCAGCGAGACGACCGAGGCTGGGGAAACGGCGAACGAGGACGACGGCGGTCTGCCGGGGTTCGGCGTGGGTGCCGCCCTCGGTGGCCTCGCGGGGCTGGGTGCGCTGGCGCGGCGACGGCTGTCCGACGACGACCGAGCCGAGTAGACCGCCCACCTGTGACGCCCCGACGGTGCGAGGTCGTCGGGGTTGAAGTGCGCGGCGGCACCTTTCGGGTGCATGACCGACACCAGACGCGCGATCCTCGACGCCCTCGCCGACGGCCCCGCCGACGGGCCGACGCTGGCCGACCGGCTCGACGTCTCCCGGGCGGCGATCTGGAAGCACGTCGAAGCGCTGCGAGAGGCGGGGTTCGCCATCCAGAGTGGCGACGATGGCTACCGGATCACGGCGGTCCCCGAGTACGGCGGCCCGGCCGTCGCCTACGGACTGGACGCCCCCTACGAAGTCGAGTACCACGACTCGATCGGGAGCACGAACGATCGCGCGCGCCAACTGCCCGCGGAGGGGGCGCCCGAGACGGTGGTCGTCGCCGACGAGCAGACCGGCGGACGCGGCCGCCTGGACCGGGAGTGGAGCGCCCCCAGCGGCGGCGTCTGGCTGTCGGTGTTCGCCCGCCCGTCGCTGCCGCCGGCGCGGGTGCCCCTGCTGACGATGGCCGCGGCCGTCGCGACCGCCGAGGCGGCCCGCGAGGCCGGCGTCGACGCTCGGATCAAGTGGCCCAACGACGTCCTCGTCGAGCGGGACGGCGACGTCCGCAAGCTGGCGGGCATCCTCACCGAGATGGAGGGGGAGGCCGACCGCGTCTCGTGGGTCGTCGTCGGCGTCGGCGTCAACGCCAACGTCGATCCCGCCGATCTGCCCGATGGGTCGACGAGCCTCCGGGCAGAGCGCGCCCACGCCGGCCGCGACCCCGCCGACATCGACCGACGGACGTTCGCCCAGCGGGTGATCGAGCGGTTCCACGAGTGCCGGGGCGACCCCGACGCCGTCCTGCCGGCGTGGCGCGACCGCTCGGACACGCTGGGGCGACGCGTCCGCGTCGACACCCCCGGTGGGGAGGTGGTCGGCGAGGCGGTCGATGTCGAACCACCGGGGACGCTCGTCGTCGAGACGGCAGAGGGGGTCCGGCGGGTCAGCGCGGGGGACTGCGAACACCTCCGCCCCGCCGAGTGATCAGGCCTCCGAGCCCTCGCCGGGGTCGGGCTCGCTGTCCGTGCCGGTCGGCGTCTCTCGGCCCTCCGGGGTCTCCCGCCCCTCCGCCGCCGCTGGTTCCTCGACCTCCGCCACCTCGTCGCCGACCCGCACCGTCAGCACCGGGGCCGGCGACCGACGGACGACGCGCTCGGCGACGCTGCCCAGCAGCAGGCGGTTCAGCCCGCCGCGGCCGTGGGTTCCCATCACGACCAGGTCGCAGTCGTTCTCGTCGGCGGCGGCGACGATCTCCCTGCTCGGGGTCCCCTGTACCAGTCGCCCGGTGACGGGGCGGTCCCGCTCGGCGGCGATCTCTCGGACCCGCTCCAGGGCGGACTCGCCCTCGTTCTCCAGGACCTGCGTGATCCCCTCGATGGACGTCTCCATCGGCAACCCTCCGTAACTGGCGGTGTTGACGACGTAGACGGCGAGCAGCTCGGCGCCGTGAGTCGCCGCCAGCTCCGCCGCGTGTGCCACCGCACGGTCGACCTCCTCGGAGCCGTCGGTGGGCACGAGAATCCTGTCGTACATCCCCTGCCGTGTGTTACCACGCCACGGGATTTAAGCGTTCCCCGCGGCGTCTGGCCTCACACGATCAGCCGCTCCACGTCGCCCATCTCGGCGCGGTGGACCAGCGCCCGCACGGGGTCGCGGGTGCCCGAGAGGTTGTCGGAGTCGCCGTCGAGCACCTGCAGCGCCGCGGGCTGGCCCGCCTCGATGGGGCCGTGGTCGAGGCCCGCGATGTCGGCGCCCGCCAGCGTCGCCGCGTGCAGGACCTGCCGGGAGTCGAGGTCGCTGGTCTTCGCGAGGAACTCCATCTCGCGGAACATCGACGGGCTGTTGGTGAACACGTTGTCCGTCCCCAGCGCGACGGTGGTGCGCTCGGCCAGCGCCGCGGCCGGCGGTAGGCCCACGTCCGTCGCGGCGTTCGAGCGGGGACACAGCACCACCGGCGTCTCTCTATCTTCGATACGGTCGAGGTGGTGCGGTTCGGGGTGGACGACGTGGACCAGGAAGTCGGGGTCGAGGTCCAGCGCGGGGTCGATGTCCGTGGCGTCGACCTCGCCGGCGTGGATGCCGAACAGCTTGCCGGCCTCGCGGGTCGCCGTGCGCTCGTTCTCGAAGTCGGCGTCGGCGGCGCCGCTGGCGCCGAACCCGTCGCTCTCTGCCATCGCGGCGACGGTCTCCCGGCCGAGCGTGACCGGGTCGACGGGGAGTCCGCGGGCGGCTTCCACGAGCGCGCGCACGCCTGGAACGCCGCCCTCGCGGAACTCGATGCAGGCGGCCGTCCCGCCCTCGCCCATGTACCGCAGCGACCGGCGCATCGCGCCGACCAGGTCGTCGCGGTCGGCGGCGTCGAGCAGTCGGTGCTTCAGGCCGTCCGGCGGTGCGACCAGTTCGGCGAGCGTGAGGTCCTCCTCCAGGCCCGCGTCTTTCGCCACGGAGTCGCCGAGGTGCGTGTGGGCGTTGACGAACGCCGGGGCGACGATGGCGTCGCCATCGACGTCGGCCTCCTCGACGGCGGCGATCGCGCCGTCCTCGACGACGACCCGGCCCCCGATCGGTTCGAGCTCGGGCCCCCGAAGCACGGTCCCTTCCAGCTCCATACCGGCATCTCGCGCTCGGCGCCCTTCAGACGGTCGGTCGGTGCCACCTCACTTCTCGGCGAAGTCCTCCAGGGTCGTGGGCACGCCCCGGAGTTCGCTGACGAGGCCGCCGTCGATGTCCAGCCCCAGCGCCTCGACGGCGGCGCGACCCACCTCGTCGGTACCCTCGGCGGGGGCGTACACGCCCATGCGCCACTGGGCGCGCTGGGCCGCCCGCAGGGCCTCGACGAGCGGTGACTGCTGGTCGAGGCGGCGGCGCTCCCCCCCGACCAGCACCCGCGTCGAGGACTCCGTCATCGACGGCTCGCCGGGGACGTCGACGACCACCGACTCCGGGGGGACGTTCGCGCGGTTTGCGATCTCCAGTTCGTAGCCGCGGATGTCTTCGAAGTCGGCCTCCCGGACCGACGCGGGCACGTCGTCGAGTTCCGCCCACACCGCGCGCTTCAGGAGGTCGCGGGTGTCCAGTCGCTCGACGAGGTCGGCGGTCGCCTCGCAGTTGCGCAGACGCACCAGCAACTCGGGGTCGTCCCAGCGCCGGAGGTCCGTCGCGTCGGCGTCGGTGTTCGCGAGGAGCGTCTCGCCGGCGCGCCGCAGCATCGCCTTGCTGATGCGGGCGACGTGGTGGCTGTACACCGTCGGGTTCATCAGCGCACGGGCCACCAGCAGGCTCTCGGCGGTCTGGACGTTGCCCTCCGCCAGCACGAGTTCGCCGTCGTCGAAGGTCAGTTCCCGGACGAGTCGCGCGTGGTCGATGGTGCCGTACGGGACGCCGGTGTGGTGGGCGTCCCGCACGAGGTAGTCCATCCGGTCCACGTCCAGTTCCCCCGAGACGAGCTGTCCGTACCGGCCGTCGCCGGCGACGAGGTCGGCCACGGCGTGGGGGGCGATATCGTGGTCCCGGAGCACCTCGCCGACCGCACCGCGCTCGAACAGTTCGTGAACGTCGTCGTGCATCTTGCCCGTCCGGCGGTAGGTGATCGACTCCAGGTTGTGGCTGAACGGGCCGTGGCCGACGTCGTGCAACAGCGCCGCCGCCCGCACTCGCTCGGCCCGGGGACCGCCGACGTCGAGGTGTTCCAGGGCCTCGCTGGCGAGGTGGTAGACGCCGAGGCTGTGCTCGAACCGGGTGTGGTTCGCGGCGGGGTACACCAGCGACGCCGTCCCGAGCTGGGAGATGCGGCGCAGTCGCTGCAGTTCCGGCGTGTCGAGCAGGTCCCGCGCCACACCCGCCACCTCGATGTGGTCGTGGACGCTGTCCTTGATCGTCTTCATGTCGGGAGACTGGTGCCCGACGGTACAAAGAGATGGCGTCGTGGCCGGTCCTATAGGAGTTCCGCGAACTCCTTGTGGCCCTCGATGTCGACGCCCTCGGCGTCGATCTCGGCGAGGAAGATGCCGTTGCCGGAGCCGGTGTCGCGCTCCATCGCGGAGTCGACGGCGCGGGCGGCGATGGTCATGGCTTCCTCGTTGGAGAGGCCCTCCTCGTACTCGCGTTCGAGGGTGCCGTAGGCCAGCTGCATCCCGGAGCCGGTGACGGTGTAGTCGTCGCCCATCACGCCGCCGGCGGGGTCGATCGAGTAGACGTGACTGCCGTCGTCGTCGACGCCGCCGAGGATCGGGTTCACGGCGAAGAAGGGGCCACCGCGCATGAAGTTGCCCGCCAGCGTCGACAGGGCCTCCATCGACATGTCGTCACCCCGGCGAGCCTCGTAGAGGTTCACCTCGGCGCGCAGCGAGGAGATGAACGACTGGGCACCGCCGACCGATCCGACCATCGTCAGCGCCGCTGTCGGGTGGATCTGCTCGACCTTCTGGACGTTCTTGTTCGAGACGAACCGCCCGCCCAGCGAGGCGCGCATGTCCGTCGCGATCACGACGCCGTCGGCCGTCGTCAGGCCCACGGTGGTCGTCCCCGTCTTGGTCACGCCGTCCAGCTCCTCCTCGGAGACGTCCGAACTGGGCACGTCGAACTCGGGTTCGAACACGGGGCCGACCGCGTCGTCGAGGGAGGGACCGCCGAAATCAGTCATTCCTCGTCACCTCCGTCGAGGTCCAGTTCGTCGAGGTATGTCGCGATCTCCTCGGTCTCGTGCTTGCGGTAGGACTCGCTCTCCACGTCGACGGTCCCCAGGCCGACGCCGGACGGTTCGAGCTCCTCGTCGTCGCCCTGCGCCAGGGCCGCCAGCGCGAGGTCGATGCCGCCGTCGAGGTCCATGCCCTCCTCGTACTCGTCCTCGAGGAACTCCTCGATGTCGCCGCGGTTGGCGCCCACGGCGAGGGCCTTCCACTCGTAGGGGGTGCCGGAGGGGTCCGTCTCGTAGAGGCGGGGCTCGCCGTCCTCGACGCCGCCGACGATCAGCGCCACGCCGAACGGTCGGGCGCCGCCGGTCTGGGTGTACTGCTGGATGTGGTCGGTGATGCCTTTCGTCAGCGTCTCGACGCCGATAGGCTCGCCGAAGCGAAGCTGGTTGACCTGCGCCTGGCGGCGCGCCACATCGATGAGCTGACGGGCGTCGGCGACGTGGCCCGCCGAGGCGATGCCGACGTGGTCGTCGGCCTTGTGCAGCTTCTCGACGCTCTCGGCCTCCATCAGCGAGGAGTGGGGCCGCTTCTCGGCGGCCAGCACCACGCCGTCCTCGGTCCGGATGCCGACGCTCGCGGTGCCGCGTTTGACGGCCTCCCGCGCGTACTCGACCTGGTACAGCCTGCCATCGGGGGAGAAGATGGTGATCCCGCGGTCGTACGCCTGCTGCTGTGATTGTCCTTGCATCGTAAGTATTCACCTGAAGTTAGCGGTAGTATTATATAGTCCTTTCGCGGCTCCGTCGGTGTCGTCCGGGCTCTGTCCCGGGGCGACCGACCCGTCGGCCGCGGTGGAGTCACTCACGGTGTACCGTCCGGGCGGACCACTCAAGAGGCTTTTGCGTACGTGTGTGCTCTGCCCGAACCGGAGCGCGTAAATCCGCCGAGCGAGAGCGCGTGTCCGGCCGACCTGGGCCGGAGGTCGGGGCCGCGCGGTCACGGGGTGGGTCGGCCCCGACGGGCGCCACGAGATGACAGACGTTCGTTCACTGTACGGGCCGACGCCGCGTCGGCGTGTGAGAGACGCCGCGCTGGACGCGTAAAATTGTCGGTTCGTATATAAATAGTGTCCGGAGCCCTCGGGATCACACCCGAGCGATCCGGAGAGGGCTCCGGGCGGTCGATCTCCACCCGACGGCACTCTCACGGGACGGGCTCACCGCCAGAACCCTTTAGTTCGTCTTCGATGAGATAATCAGCATCGGATGGCCCTCGTTGACACACTGTACTCGGCCACGTTGGTCGTGTCGATCCCGATCATCGGTGCCGCGCTGTACTACGTGCTGGACAACCTCGACAGGCGTGGTGCGTACCCGCTCGCTGCGCTGTTAGGTGGCGCCATCGTCTGGGTATCCCTCGCGCTGACCTACTCGCTCGCACCCACCTACGACGTCGCGCTCTGGGCGAACCGCTTCCAGTACGTCGGCATCGTCGTCAACCCCGCCGCCTGGGTGCTGTTCGCGCTGATCTACTCCGACCGGGAGCGACTGGCCAACAAGTTCTCGATCGGATTGCTGTCGATCGAACCGCTGGTCGTCCTGGGACTGGTGTTCACCAACCGCAGTCACGACCTCTGGAACGGAGCGGTGGTTTCCGAGGGGGCGACGTACATGGACAGCGGCACACAGGTGACCTGCGATGCGGTGATCTGCTACGCCGGGAACGGTCCCGCGTTCGTCGGTCACGCGCTGTACTCCTACGTCCTCCTGGTGGCCGGTGCGGTGCTGGTGCTGTCCCATGCGCTGCGCTCGGACGCCATCCCCCGTGGACAGGCCGCCTCGATGGGCGTCGCCGTCGCCGCACCGCTGATCGGCAACGTCCTCTCGCTGTTCGTCCTGCCGGACAACATCCCGGACCTGACGCCGGTCACCTTCGTCGTGATGGGCGTGGCCGTCGTGGTGGGGCTGTACCGGTACTCGCTGGTCGAGACGGGCGCGCTCTCCGGGTCCGTCTCCGTGGGCGACCGGGAAGACCCCGCCGTCCTCGTCGACGACGACCACGCGGTCGTCGACCTGAACGTCGCCGGAGCGGCGGTGCTCGGCGTCGACGCCGACCAGGCGGTTGGCATGGACGTCGACGACGCGTTCGCGGAGCACGCCGCCCTGCTCGATCGATTCCGGAGCGACCCCCTGGACCTGGGCGGGCTGGGTGTCGACGACCCCATCTCAGGCGAGTCCCACCAGATCGTCGCCAGCGAAGTCAACCCCGACGGCACGCCTCGGTCCGGCTGGCTGTACGTCTTCTCGCCGACGGACTGACCGGCGTCTCGCTGGGGGGTCGCAGCGCCGCTGCTGGGTGGGCAGTCTCGAAAGAAATCGGTGGTTCGACGACTCGTCTGTGACGCCGACTACTCGAACAGCTCGGCGACGTCGTGGAAGTTCTCCGCGACGGTGTCCCAGTCGACGACATCGAAGAAGCCGTCGATGAAGCTGCCGCGGTCGGGACCGTAGTCGTAGTAGTAGGAGTGCTCCCAGACGTCCAGCGCCAGGATGGGGTGTGCGCCCCACAGCGCGCCCTGGTCGTGCTTGTCGACGGGCACGTTCCGGAGCTGCTTGGCGACGGGGTCGTACACGAGCAGGGCCCAGCCACCGGCGGCGCCGGCGGCGGCCTCGAACTCACCTTTCCAGCCCTCGTAGGAGCCGAAGTCCTCCTCGATGCGGTCACGGAGGGCGCCCTCGGGCTCGCCGCCGCCGTTGGGGTCCATGTTCTCCCAGAACAGCGTGTGGAGGTAGTGACCACAGCCGTTGTGGGTCACGTCTCCGAGCGCGCCGGCCGTCGAGCCGAAGTCGCCGCTCTCGCGGTTCTCGGCCAGCGTCTCCTCGGCCCCGTTGAGCCCGTTGACGTACCCCTGATGGTGGGTATCGTGGTGCCACGTGAGCACCTGCTCGCTGATCGCGGGCTCCAGCGCGTCGTAGTCGTATGGCAGTGGCGGCAGTTCGGCGTTCGAGTGTTCAGGCATGAAGCGTCACCTCTACACCAAGTTCTCTCGTCTCCCACTTAATACTTTAGTCGCCGGACGGTACCGAACCACACGGTATCAGACGAACAAATCCGTACGCTTGCTGTCGGTTTGCGTTCGAAATCCAATCCGCGTACAGGAAAATATTTTTGTAGAAGTACTGGTAGTTGCGGCCAGAGAGCGGCTCACGTGAGCCGCCGTTCGTCCATCCTCCGGCTCACTCGCCGCGGGCGCGCTCGAACATCGCCAGAGCCGCTTCGCGGCGCTCGCCGTGGTCGACGATGGGGTCGGGGTACTCCGGCGCGGCCGACCGACGCTCCGTGAGCGAGGCCTCGTGCCAGCCGTGGATCAGGTCGGGGTCGACCCCGCGAAGTTCGGGGACGTACTCCCGAACGTACTCGGCGTCGGGGTCGTACCGCTCGCCCTGGGTCATCGGGTTGAAGATGCGAAAGTACGGCTGGGCGTCGGTGCCGGTCGAGGCGGCCCACTGCCAGCCGCCGTTGTCGTTGGCGGTGTCGTGGTCGACCAGTTTCCGACGGAACCAGTCGTAGCCCTCGCGCCAGTCGATCAGGAGGTCTTTCGTCAGGAACGAGGCGACGATCATGCGCACGCGGTTGTGCATCCACGCCTCCGCGCGCAGCTGGCGCATCCCGGCGTCGACGATCGGGTAGCCCGTCTCCCCGTCCTTCCAGGCCTGCAGCGCCTCGGGGTCCTCGCGCCACGCGATCTCGTTGTCGTACTGCTTGTAGTTCTCCGTCACCACCTCGGGGTTGTGCCGCAGGACCTGCGTGTAGAACTCCCGCCAGGCCAGTTGGGACTGGAACTCTTCGACGGCCTCGCGGGCACCTTCGTTGTCGGCGCCGGCCATCGCGGCCTCCGTCTCCGCGTACACCTCTCGGACCCCGACGGTGCCGTACTTCAGGTGCGCCGACAGCCGCGAGGTGGCGTCGTCGGCGGGGTAGTCCCGTCGGTCCTCGTAGCGGTAGACGGCGTCCTCGCAGAAGTCGGTCAGGAGGTCCCGCGCCACCTCGGTTCCGGCCGGCGGAATCTCTGCCTCCGGCTCGTCGAACCCCAGGTCCGAAAGCGTCGGCAGCGGATCGCCAGCGCTCTCGTCGGGCGCGAGGTCGTCCGGGTCCGGCGCGGGGTGGGGGTCGTCCTTCTCCCGGTCGCGCCACGTCTTCCAGTAGTAGGTGAACACCTGGTACGGGTCGCCGGCGTTGGTCGTGATGGTCCCCGGACGGTGGTGGACGCCGTCGGTGACGGCCTGGTGATCGACCCCGGCGTCGGAGAGTGCTTCGGCGACGGCTTCCGCTCGTTGCCGGCCGAGTCCGGAGTACGCTTCGCCGAACACGACGCGGTCGGCGTCGCGGTCGGCGGCGATTCTCGGGAGCGCCGTCTCCGGCCTCCCCCGGGCGATCAGGAGGTCGCTCCCGCGCTCGCGGTAGGCCGCTCGTAGCGACGCCAGGGCGTCGAGCATGAAGGCCACGCGCGGTGGCGCGGCGTGCTCCAGGACGGCGTCGTCGAACACGAAAACGGGGCAGACGGGGCCGTCCTCGGTGGCGGTCGCCAGGGCGGCGTTGTCGGCGAGACGGAGGTCACGACGGTGCCAGAGCAGTTGCACACCCGGACATGGAGGTGGGGGTCAGTTAATCGCCCGCCAAACGAAGTAGGGACTCGGAGTGCGAGGGCACGAGAACAGGGCGGTGGCGACCGCGTCCGGGGTGCCAGGAGGCGGTCAGTTGAGGATGGACTGCGCGACCGTCGCCAGCTGATCTTCCTTGGCGCCCTTCAGGCGCTCGTCGCCGAGCTTGAGGCGCAGGCGGGGCCGACCGACATCGATGGGGACCTTCTCGGTGTCGATCAGTCCCATGTCTTCGAGTTTGGTCTTGGTACGGGAGAACGTCGCCTTGCTCGCCAGGCCGACGTCCTCGCCCCACTTGCTGATGTCGTAGAGGAGTTCCTCGTTGCGCGCGGCGACCAGCAGCGAGATGGTCACCTCGTCGAGGCCGTCACCGTCGCCACGGGCGGTCTCCAGCGAGGTGAGCACGCCCTCGAAGTCCTCGCGCGCATCGTCGCTGAGGTCGCTCCCCAGCGACTCCCGGACCTCGGAGATGGGCGGGGTCCGGAGCGCGTGCTCCTCGGCGTCTGCCCACCGCTCGTCGTAAGTGTCCCGGGTCTCTGCGACGAACGACTCGTCGTCGGTGACGAGGCCACCCACCTGGGTACCGGCGTCGACGAGCGTCACGACGCGGTCCTCGGTCACCAGCAGCGTGTTGGCCGGCGGCTCCTCGACGGTCCGCAGCGAGAGCCGCCCCTCGGCCGCGAGGTCCGCCGCGGTCGAGGCGACGATGAAGTCCTCGAGTACGGTCTTCAGCGTCCGGTACTCTGCGAGCAGTCGGACGTGAGCGTCGTGGTCGCCGCCGTTGGCGACCTCCACGAACTCTTCGATCGCGGATTCCGAGGGGTTGACGAAGTACACGTCACCGCTCGCGTCCGACAGCGTTTCCTCCAGGATGTCGCCGAGCCGCCTGTCCAGTAAATTCGACACCATGTCTTCACAACCGTTAACGCCGAGAGAACACTTAAATTTACGGGCCAAACCCGGATCGGCTCTGAAATTCCAAACACGAATCGGGTGGAATCGGTATTAGTACCGAATCATACGATCGCGGTAGAAACACGTCGGCCCGGCGCCGGGCCGGCGTGCTGGCGGGCGTCCACGGCGCCCGCTAGTCGGCGGTCCGAGAGCGACGGGACCGTGATGACAGACGTTACGTTCGGGAAGCCCGTGGTCCTCGCGGGACCGTGTGAACGTTCGACACGGTGGGTCTTAGTTCTCCTGGCTGCACCGACCGTCCGTGTCCACCTCTGTCTCCGTCGCGTCGGTCATCGTGACCGTGCGGCCCGCCGGTTCTCTCGACCGAACCAGCTCCGCGAAGTCGTCGACCTCGTCGTAGCTGTCTCGGTGTTGCAATGCGACACGGCCGGCGTCGGTTATCTCGTACAGGCCGGAGTGGTCCGCGGGACCGATCTTCCGGATCAGCCCGTAGTCCGCGAGGACCGGCATCCTCGTGTTGACGTTCTTCCGGCTCTTGCCGGTGTGGTGTGCGAGATTCGTAGCGACGTTGCGACCGTGCTCTGCCAGCGCTTCCAGTATCAGGAAGTCTGTCGGTCTACGGAGTTTCATCGTCCTGGGGGAACTCCTGGTTCGTTTCGGCTCGGACTGCTATTTGTTTCTACCGACTTTCCTCTGTCGGCCCGATCCTCGACCACCAACGGGCCGCGCCGGTGAGGGGCTAGCGCTGTCGAGGTGGGCGGTGAATTTAAGTTTCCCGTCTCGATACACCCACTGGGTGCCAACCGTTCCCACGTCTGTGGGGCGGGGCCCGACCGCGTTCGGGCGTCGGACCCACCCAGGGCTACCCACAACATCTCATGCTATCGGGGCGACGACCCGCATCGGGGTCGCCCCTTCCGGCAGTCCCCACAGGTCGCCCAAACGAATTTACAGCCGCCGGACCGCGGAGACCCATGGACAGTCTCGACGCCGAGTCGTTCTACGACCTCGGTACCGTGACGGAACTCGCCGTCGCCCCAGACGGCGACCGCATCGCGTTCGTCCTCGACGAGTTCGACCCCGACGAAGACGAGCGGGTCCGCTCGCTGTTCGTTGTCTCCACCGACGGCGACGACGACCCGTACCGCCTCGCGCGAGCATCCGGGGCTGGGGCCCCCACCTGGAGCCCCGACGGTCGCCACCTCGGGTTCGTCGCCGCACGAGACACCGACCCCGCACGCAGCGTCGGGGCACCAGACGACGCGGAAGCCGACGAGGACGACGGTGAGGAGGGCACCGGCGGCGAAGGGCCACGCCCGCAGGTGTGGGCCTTCGACACAGAGCGCGGCGGCGACGCCCGCCAGCTCACGGCGTTCGAGGAGGGCGTCTCGGCGTTCGACTGGAGTCCCGACGCCGACCGGCTGGTCGTCGCCGCGCGAGACCCCACCGACGACGAGGCCGAGTACCTCCGGGACCGACGCGACGACGACGGCCCCATCGAGGTGACGCGGCTCCAGCACAAGGTCGACGGCGTCGGCTGGACCGACGACGTCACGACCTACCTGTTCGTCTGCGACGCCGACGACGGCCACGACCCCGAGCGCCTGGACGACGCCTACTCGAAGAGCGCCCACTCGGACCTCTACGGGATGATGCCGCGCTGGTCGCCGACCGGCGACCGAATCGCCTTCGTCGCCTACCACGGCCCGGACCCCGACGACACCGGGGCCATCGATCTGCACACCGTCGCCCCCGACGGCTCGAACCAAGAGACGATCACCGAGGCAGACGGCCGCGCGATGCAGCCCCGCTGGTCCCCGAGCGGCGACCGCATCGCCTTCCAGCACGGCCACCCGCGCAACTGGTACAGGCCCGACGAGGTGAAGGTCGCTGACGTCGAGCGCGGCACCTACCACTCGGTCTCGGCGTCGCTCGACCGCCGTCCGGCCTGGGGTGGCACCGCGGAGTGGGTCGGCGAAGACGAACTCGTCGCCCCGATGGCCGACGGCGGACAGAGCCGCCTCGTCCGGCTGGACCCCGACGAGGACGACCCCGAGCGCACCTTCGAGGGGCTCGGTCGAGGCCGCGGCGTCCAACTCTTCGACGTCGGCGGCGACACGCTGGGGCTGGTCGTCAGCGACCCCACCGAGGGGCGGGACGTGTTCGCGCTGGCGGCGGACGAGGTCGACGCGACCGACGACGACCAGTTGCGGCGACTCTCGGCGGTCAACGACGACCTGCTGGCGGAGTACGCGTTCCCCCGCGCCGAGCGCGTGACCTACGAGAACGACGATGGCGTCGACGTCGAGGGCATCGTCTATCTCCCGCCCGAGCACGACCCAGAGACGGACGACCCGCTCCCGGTCGTCGCGAGCATCCACGGCGGGCCGATGTCCTACGACGAACCCGAGTTCTCCTTCCAGTACGCCTTCTGGACGACCCGCGGGTACGCCGTGTTCAAGCCCAACTACCGCGGCTCGACGTCCTACGGCGTCGACTTCTGCGAGTCACTGCGCGGCTCCCGGGGCGACCTGGAGACGGACGACCTCACGAGCGGGCTGGACCACCTCGCCGACGCGGGCTGGACCGACCGAGACCGGGAGTTCGTCACCGGGTTCTCCTACGGCGGCATCACCACCGCACACGCGGTCACCCGCACCGACCGCTTCGCCGCCGCCGCCGCCGAGCACGGCATCTACGACTTCCACTCCGTGTTCGGCACCGACGACAACCACCTCTGGCACGAGGACGAGTTCGGCCTCCCCTGGGAGGAACCGGAGACGTTCCGCGAAATCTCCAGCATCACCGACGCCGACGCCATCGACACGCCGCTTTTGATCACCGCCGGCGAGGAGGACTGGCGCTGTCCGCCCACGCAGGCCGAGCAGCTGTACGTCTCGGTGAAGAAGACGGGCACCGACGCCAAACTCGTGATCTACCCGAACGAGCACCACAACGTCGGCGACCCCGAGCGCGCCATCCACCGCCTGGAGACGCTGACGGAGTGGTTCGAGGCGTCCGACTCCGACGACGCCTGACCTACTCGTCGTTCTGGTGACAGACGACCACCGGGCGGTCGGCCTCCAGCACGACCGACTGGGTCACGCTGCCGAACACCGCCTTGCCGGTCGGCGAGCGCCGCCGGCCGGCGACCGCGATCATGTCGACATCGCGTTCCCGGGCGACCGACAGGATGCGGTCGGCGGGGTCGCCGCTCTCCTCGGCGAACGCCACCTCGACACCCGCGTCCTCCAGGTGATCCCGGGCTCGCCTGACCGACCCGACCTGCGTCACGGAGGCGCCGCCGGGGTTGTCGGTGAACACGTGCAGCAGCGTCGCCCGCACGGCATCGGGTGCGTGGGGCAGATTCGAGACCGTCTGAGCCTGTGCGACTGCCCGTCCGTCGTCGTCGTCCAGTCCGAGCAGGACATCGTACATACGCGTCGGTTCGACGGGGGGTCACTAAGCCGTTCCCCCGGTTCTCGAGCGCCGAGAGCGTGTCCCCGGCCGCTCAGCCCGTTCTGGGCGGCGACTCGTCGTCCAGATCGTCGTCGTCGTCGTCCAGGTCGAGGCCGTACTCCTCGCGCAACCGCTGGAGCCCGCGAATCTCCCGACGCCTGTACAGCGCCCCCGTCCCGCCGATCAGCGTCGCGGCGATCGCCAGTCCAGCGAACAGCCGGATGTCTCGCTGGAGGTAGTACCGCACCGAGATGCCGCCGTTGACCTCCCGGTCCCAGACGATGTGCTGGCGGTTGTCGTCTTCGACGCGGCGCTCGTAGTTGCCGGGGCTGACGTCGCCGAACAGCGGCACGTTCGAGCGGCGGTGCTCCGGCAGCACCACCTCGTAGCTGCCGGCCATGTAGTTGGGGATGCTGAACCGCTTCGACGTCGCTCCGGCAGTGAACGCGAGCGTCCCGTTCGGATCGGGGACCTCGATCACCGTCTTGGAGTCGCGCTTGTCGACGGCCAACTGCGAGCCGTTGACGACGGTGCCGTTGGGGTACCGGTAGCGTACCGCGCTGACGTCGACGGCCTCGCGGTTGCGGAACCCCCGACGGAACAGTTCCAGGCGCTCGGTGTCGTTGAGATCGTAGATGGCGCGGTACTGGCCGCCCTCGACCCAGATGGTCACGTTCGTCTCCGTCTCGTTCCAGGCGTACGGGTCGGCGGGGTCCTCGTTCAGCTGCTCGTCGGAGATGCTCCCGCTCCCGAACAGCGTCGTGCAGCCGGCACCCATCGCCAGCAGGGCGACCGCGACGACGCCCACGAGCAGACGGGTGCGACCCCTCATGGCACGACGCAGCGCAGTTCCGCCGGCAGGTACTCCCCGATGCTGGCGAGCAGCCCCGGTGGGTCGGTTCCCTCCTTGCAGACGATGCTCTGTTCGAGCAGCCCCAGTCGCTCGACGGTGACGATGTCCTGCGCGTGGCCGGCGCGGTTGACCGTCGCCCGGACCTCCGAGCGGGTCGCGCTGTTGACGTTGACGCGGCCGGCGCCGCGGGTCCAGTCGTACAGGCGGTCGCGCTCGTTCTCTGCGAGTCGCGGCGGGTCGCCGGCGACGAACCGCATCGGGAGGTGCTGGACGAGGCCGAACCGCTCGCGAATCTGGGCTGGCGAGCCGGGACCGAGGTCCAGTTCTGCTGCCGGAATCCGAACGCGCTGGCCGGCGTCGAGGACGAACCCCTCCTCGTCCCACCCCTCCAGCGTGCCGACGTACGTCTCGCCGGCCTGGAGGTCCGGGACGATGCGGCCGAACTCCTCGGCCAGCAGGTTCCGCGCGGCGGTGGCGTCCGCCCCCTCGACGGTGACCGTCGGGAAGTCGTCGTGGCGCAGGCCGACGTCGAACTCGACGTCCAGGTCCGACAGCGTGTTGCCCACCTGCGAAGCCAGGGAGTCCCGGGCCCGTTCGCGGGCGTCGCCCTCGACGTAGAGTTTGGTCGCGAGTACGACCATTATGCTTCCAGGGCGGCGTCGGCGTTGAGTTCGTCGCGCAGGTCCGCGATGCGCTCGTCCATCGCCTCGATCAGGCGGCTGTTCTCCATCGCCTCCAGCGGCGAGCCACACTCCGGACACTCGAAGCCGAAGTCCATCGCCTCGCCGAACTCGAACCTGATCGAACAGATTTCACACAGGTAGAACTCGTGGTCGAGCTCGTACTCTCGGCGCTCCTCCAGCGAGGCCAGCAGCCGTTCCATCTCCTCTTCGAGATTCTCCGGGATGTTGTCGTACTGGAACGTCCAGAGGTACGTCAGCCACCCCGAGTCCTCGTCGCGCAGGCGGCGGTACGACGCCAGGTCGTTCTCGTACAGGATGAACAGCGCGCGCCGCACGTCGTTGAGTTCGAGGTCCAGCTCTTCGGCGAGCTCTTCGTCGGTCACCTCGCCGTCGGCTGGCGCGGCCGCCACCGGCATCCCCTTCGGCCCGACGAGTTCGTGGAGGTACTTCTGGATCACCGGGTCCTCGAGCAGATCCTCAAAAGCCATTGTGCTAACACCGGTGGCGGTCGATTTTAAACCTACCGCTCCGGGCACGTCTGGCGGCGACTCCGACTCCCGACGGGAGAACGTTCAAACCCCTCCTCGGCGTACCGTCTCGTCTGTCCACGCCCGAGCCCTGCGACCACGACCTCGACGCCGAGTACCTGTACCCGTCGGACGTCGACGTGCTGGCGCTGACCGACGACGGCGAGGACCTGCACGTCGCGCTGGCGATCCCCTGTCCGGAGTGTGACGCCCCACTCCGAGTCGAGACCGCGGTGACGTCGGTCAGGGAGGGAGAGTTCGAACTGCCGCTCGACGACGACCGCTACGACTGATCGTCCGCCGGTTCGACGCGTTTGCCCGTCTCTGTCGGGACGACCTGGCGGTCGGCGTCCGCCCACTCGCGGTCGAGCTGTCTGCCCTCGAACAGGCGATCCAGAAACACCCCCAGCCCGGCGACTTCGGAGTGCGGCTGGTTCGTCACCCCGACGTTCCAGTCGGCGGCCTCGTACACGTCGAACGGCACCTTCTCTGCGCCGACGACCACCAGCAGCGGGGCCTCGCGGTGGGCCGCCCGGACCTCGCCGGCGACGTCCTGGACGCGCTCGCCGTACATCGTGAGGTGGACGATCCGGCCCTCGAACCCCGAGACGACCCCCAGCGGTCCGTCGGTGATCTCGACGTCGAAGGGGCCACCGAACCGGTCGGTGATGTCCCGGACCGTCTCGGCGGCGCCGCTGGCGTCGTCCTCGAAGACGACGCGGTCGGCGCCCAGCGCTCGCGCGGTCAGACCGACGTGGGTCGTCATCCGGTCGTCTCGGCCCGGCCGGTGGCCCAGACGGAGGACCACGACGTCGGGTTCGCCCTGCATGGGTCGTGGGTTGGGCCGACGGCGTTAGGGGGTTTCGCTTCGGTGTGGGGCCGCGTGTTCGGTGCGGACCGGAAGGGACTTGCCGCCGTCGGCCGACCGCGGAGGCATGGACCTCACCGATCGTCGGATTCTGGTGACCGGTGGCGCGGGCTTCATCGGGTCGCACCTCTGTGAGCGCCTCGTGGACGACAACGACGTCCGCGTCGTCGACGACTGCTCGAACGGCGACCCCGACTGGCTCCCCGACGGCGTCGAGTTCGTCGAGGGGGACCTTCGCGAGGACGCGGTCGTCGAGGAGGCCATCACCTCCGAGCTCGACGTCGTGTTCCACTTCGCCGCCGACCGGACCATCGCCGGCGGTGGCGTCGACCAGTTCCGCCGGAACAACCGCCTCACCGAGCGCGTCGTCGAGCGGATGGACGAGGTCGGCGTCCGCAACCTCGCCTTTACCTCCTCGTCGACGGTGTACGGCGAAGCGCCGCGCCCGACGCCGGAGGACTACGCGCCGCTGGAACCGATCAGCCCCTACGGCGCCTCGAAACTGGCCGAGGAGAGCCTGCTGTCGGTGTACGCCCACAGCCACGAGTTCACGGTCTGGGCGTTCCGCTTCGCCAACATCGTCGGCCCACGACTCCAGCTCGGAGCGGTCGTGCCCGACTTCGTCGAGAAACTCCGTGCAGACCCCGAGCGACTCGAAATCCTCGGGGACGGCCGTCAGGAGAAGTCGTACATGCACGTCGACGACTGCGTCGCCGCGGTGTGTCACGTCGTCGAGCACGCCGACGAACCGATGAACGTGTACAACCTCGGCACCCGCACCACCACCTCGGTCACGCGAGTCGCCGACATCGTCAGCGACGAGATGGGCCTGGACCCCACCTACGAGTTCACCGGCGGCGAGCGCGGGTGGACCGGCGACGTGCCGCGGATGCGCCTCTCGATCGAGAAGCTGTCGGCGCTGGGCTGGGAGCCGAGCGAGTCCAGCGACGACGCGGTCCGACGCGCGACCCGCCAGTTGCTCGACGAGGGCGTGCCTGGGTTGGAGTGATACGCGTGGTCGGGGCGAGAGACAGCAACTCACCGCGGCAGGCGGGGGCCGAGACGGTCGGCGCAGGTGCCTCACTCGGACTCCGTCTCGTCGTCCGCGAACCGGCGGTGCAGTAGGTAGCCGACGCCCCCGAGGCTGGCGAGCGCGCCCCCGATCCCGAACCCGGGAGTGGACCCGTCCTGGCCCGACGTTCCGGGGTCGCCCGCCTCGGTCCCCGTGTCGCCCGGGTCGGTCGTCGACGTGGTGACCGCTCCGGACGTCGTCTCCGTCCGCTCCGTGCCGTCCTGCTCACTCGTCGTCGTCCGCTCCGTGCCGTCCCGGCCAGTCGTCTCCGTCTCGTCCGTCCCGGTCGACACGTCCCCGTCGTCCGGTTGCCGAACGTCGGTGAACTCGTTGTCCGTCACCGTCGCCACTTCGGCGTCCTCGGCGATGGCGAGCGCCGTCCGCGCGCCGTCGACGCTGTTGGCCCGAATCGGGGCGAGGACGGCCCCGTCGACGACGAGTGCGGTGTCGGCGATGTCGGTCAGGCTGTTCTCCTCGATCGGGCGCGTCAGCACGCCCGAGACGACGATGCCGCGGTTCGCCCCGGTGATCGTGTTCGACCGCACGGGGCCGATGTCCGTCCCCCAGTGGCGACTCAGGAAGCGTGGCGTCCCGAGGTGGATCGCGTCCCCACCGACGTTCGAGAGGGAGTTCCCGTCGATGGCCGCGACCTGCCCGGCCACGTCGATGCCCGTCTCGACCTCGGTGATCGCGTTCTCCCGGATCGTCGCCTTCGCCCGGCCGGAGGCGGTGGTCGTGTCCCGGAACTCCAGCTGCCGACCGACGCTGATGGCAGTCGCGTCCGCGGTCAACTCGTTGTTCACGATCCGCAACGCCGGGGCCTGCCCCGAGCGAACGGCCGTCGCTGCCCCGGAGACGGCGAGATCGCGGATCGTCACGCCTGACGGGTGTGGCGACACGCTCACGATGGCGGCCTCGCGGGCCACCTGGACACCCGTCGCGGCACCCGCACCGTCGACGTCGAGCCCCGAGATGGTCACGTCGTTCGCCGAGACCAGCACGACCGCCGGGTCCTCGGCTCCCTCGTCGGTGAATCGGATGGTGGGCGAGGCCCCGTCGGCGGCCGTCAACGTCAGCGGTTTGTCGACGACGAGCCCCGCGTCGTCACCACTCCGGGCGACCGCGTCCCCCTGCCCGTCCGTGAGTTCGATCGTCGTCCGGGGTGCCACCAGATCGATCGGCGCCTGCAAGGTCGGCGGGTCGCCCGGGGGCAAGACGAACGGGTCCGGGTGAACGTGAACCAGGTGGCCCTCGCCGCCCCGTGACTCGCCGCCGCCCGTAAACTCGTAGGAGAGTTCGAATTGCCCGATGCGAACCGATTCGGGGGCGCGGACGGCGACCGAAAGCTGCGTCCGATCCGGATCGATACTGACCGGGTCTCCGGACGCCGCCGGGGTGCCGTCGACGCTCAATTCCACGTCGTCCGGGCCGAACAGCCCCTCTGTCTCCACCTCGACGACGACCGTCTCGGCGTTCGCGACGTCGAACGTCGCGGTCGCCGCCGTTCCAGTGTCGATCCGTGGCGGCATCCGGTCGACCATCTCGACACCAAGCTCGTCCGTCCGACTGAGCTGGAAGTCGCGGCTGTCGGTCTCGGTCGGATCGAGACGCGCTCCAGTCGTCTCGAACCCGACTCCGAGCGCGCCGACGGGCTGGGGCACCGGCGGGAGCGTCAGCTCGTACCTGCCCTGTGCGTCCGTCTCGGTCCTGGGGCCAGCTTCCGAACCGACCGTCACGCCTTCGAGCGGGGTCCCCGAGGCGTCCGTGACGCTCCCGGAGAGCGTTTCCGTGGCTTCGAGTCGGCTGATGGCCCCCATCGCGGAGACGATGCCTCGTCCGTACCGGTCGTCGTGTCCGGGGTCGACGTCGAACGGGTCGGCGGCGGCCGGGTGGCGGGCCGTCTCGACGATGGCCTTTCGGACCGCGTCGCTGTCCGCGTCGGTCGCGGCGATCGCCAGGGCAGCGACGCCGGCGACACAGGGTGCCGCGAAACTCGTGCCGGTGTTCCGGGCGAACCCCCCGTCGAGCGTCGGCCCCACCATCTCGACGCCGGGGGCGGTCACGTCGGGGACGGTGTACGCCGCGGGCCACGAGTCGGGGGCGTCGTCGCCCCAGTACCGCTCGGTGGCGATGCGCTCGCCGCTGGTGTTCTCGTACAGCTCCCGGTCGTCGTCGATGCCGCCGACCGAGAGCACCCCCGGAATGTTGCCCGCCGAGACGCTCGTGTCCTGGCCTGCGTTCCCGATGCTGTTGATCACGAGAATCCCGCTGTCGATCGCGTTTCGGATCGGCTCCACGTACGCTCGGTTGTACTGCGGGAGCCCGAGACTCATCGAGAGGATGTCGACGTCCTGTTCGATGGCCCACTCGATGCCCGCAAAGATCGAGAGGAGACGCAGTCCCTCGGGTGGCTGCGTGACGTGTTTCACCTTGTAGAGGTTCACGCCGGGGGCGATGCCGTACCGGGTTCCATCGTCGGTGGTGCCGCCCGCGATGACCCCGCTGGTGGAGGTGCCGTGCCCGGCCGCCGGGAACGCCGTGTCTGCGTTCGGCTCCGAGTCGACCCGGTTGCCACGCTCGTCGAACTCCGCCCACCCGCCACGCTCCAGGGACGCCGCCAGCTCCTCGTGGCCGGTCGTGTCGATGCCGGTGTCGATGACTGCGACGTCGACGCCCTCTCCCCTGGTCTCGTACACCTCCCGCGCCCGTGTGACACCCATCTCTTCCAGGTGATACGCGGGGTCCGTCGCCTCGGTCTCGTCGGGCCTCGCCTCGGTCGCCGCCGCGTCCGTCCCCTCGGCGGTGCCGTGTCGCTCCACGGCGTAGTTCGGGTGAACGGTGGTTACCCCCTCGACGGCCTGGATCGCGGTCCGCGCGACGTTCCCGATGTCGACCGACACGAGCGCGGCGTTCGCAGCCCAGAACTGGCGCTCGATGCTGACGCCCGGTCGTTCGGCCGCGAACTGCTCGAAGGGGCGCTGGGTCGTGCGTGCGTGCTGCTGCAACGTCGCCTTCCCGGTCCCCGCCGCCGGATCGAACCGGACGACGATGTCCACCGCGCCGGACGAATCCGGTGCCTCCGGATACTCGCCCCACGTCTCGCCGGCAATCGCATCGAGTCCCACCCCTGCCGCCCCGACCCCGACCGTGCCGGCGATGAACTCTCGTCGGCTCGGCGAGTACGTGTCTCGACTCACGGACTGGACACTGTATTCGGATCACATAAAGACGATTGCCGACGTCACCGGGTTCCACGCGAGTGCAGCGAGCGCGGGTCTCCGCAGGCAACGCCGAGGCGAACCCGGTGCCCGATTCTCCACGGCCCGGTGTTCGGAAACGTCCGCGGCGCCACTCGGAACGCGCGACTGGATGCCCGGCCCGCTGCTCGCTCGGCTCAGACCGACAGCGTCGCTGTCGCCTCGCAGTCGGCGTCGGAGGCGGCCAGTTCCGCCCGCGCCTCGAAGTCGCCGTGCTCGGGCTCCTCCCAGACGAGTTCGTACGTCTCGCTCTCGCCGGGCGCGAACGTCTCCGACCCCATCATCATCGCGAACATCTGCCCGTCGCTCCAGCGCCACACCTCGTCGTCGCCGCCGCTCACCACGCACTCGGCGCGCTGGGCGTCCGAGAAGGATGCCTCGACGGGGTCGGGCCCGTCGTTTGCCACCGTGAACTCGAAGGTGACCGCGTCGTCGTCGACCGTCGCCGTCAGCGTGCCCGTCAGTGCCATGGCGTCGCTTCCGCGACTGCACCTATATGCTTTTTCCAGGGTGGTCGGGGAGGTTGATAAAAACGCGGATAGTTTCGCCGACAGGATTGGGTACCCACACGGTGAAACGGAGTCCATGGATCAGTCACGACCACGTCGCGAGTGGACGCTCGTCGTCCCGACGGTATCGCCGGAGGGGTGTCGATGAGTCTGCAGGAGTCTCGTCCGGAGTCTGCCACGGAGGCGTCAGTCGAGGAGCGGGCCCACGCTGTCCTGGGCGACCGCATCCTCGACACGGAGCAACACCTGAACGCGCCGGGGGTCGTGATCCGCCCGGACGAGGTGGCGGAGACGCTGCGACTGCTCCGCGACGAGGCCGATCTCGACCACTGCTCGTGTGTCACCGCCCAGGAGTACGAGGACCGCTACGAGTCCATCTACCACCTGAAGAGTTACGACGACCCGACACGGGAACTGAGCGTCGTCGTCCCCACCGACTCGGAGAACCCCGTCAGCGAGAGCGGTGCGGGGGTGTTCCGCACCGCGGACTGGCACGAACGGGAGGCGTACGACCTCGTGGGCATCGAGTACGACGACCACCCCGACCTGCGCCGAATACTCCTGCCCCGAACCTGGCAGGGCCACCCGCTCTCGCTGGACTACGACCAGGACAAGCCCCAGATCGCCCCGTTCGACGAGGCCAAACGCCCCGAAGAGGTCGAATCGGGCACCGACGGCGCCGAGACGATGCTGCTGAACATCGGGCCGCACCACCCGGCGACGCACGGCGTCCTCCACCTGGTGGTGACGCTGGACGGCGAGACGGTCGCGGACGCCGATCCCGACATCGGGTACATTCACCGCTGCGAGGAGCAGATGGCCCAGAGCGGCACCTACCGCCACCAGATCATGCCCTACCCCGACCGCTGGGACTGGGGCGGCGCCGGCCTGCTCAACGAGTGGGCCTACGCCCGCGTCGCCGAGGACTTGGCGGACATCGAGGTGCCCGAGTACGCGCAGGTCATCCGGACGATGAGCGCCGAACTCAGCCGCATCCTCTCGCACATGCTGGCGGTCGGCGCCTACGCGCTGGACGTCATCGGCGACTTCACGGCCACGTTCATGTACGCCATGCAGGACCGCGAGAAGGTACAGAACATCCTGGAGGACCTCACCGGCCAGCGGATGATGTTCAACTACTTCCGGCTCGGCGGGGTCGTCTGGGACCTCCCGGAACCCCGCGAGGAGTTCTTCGA
>ENA-ORCS01000145-ORCS01000145.1-marine-metagenome-genome-assembly--contig:-NODE-145-length-77778-cov-8.786489_pt1 | contig 77778 bp, 71 predicted proteins | sample MGYA00237781_ERZ508513 | MGnify/ENA primary metagenome ERZ508513 (study PRJEB26184, sample SAMN06268793) | marine metagenome | isolation source: Eden Landing Ponds, San Francisco, CA, USA | place...
GGTCGTGGCGGGGACGGGGAAGATTTCCTCGCCGTCGAGCGTGTACGAGTGGCCGACCTGCAGTTCGTCGAGGCCGGCGAGGGTGTCGATGTGGTTGACGGCGAGGCCCGTGAAGCCGCTGGCGCGGGCGGCGTGGCGCAGCATCGGCACGTCGAGCCAGCCCACCCGCCGCGGGCGACCGGTGACCGTGCCGTACTCGTCGCCCTCCTCGCGGATGTAGTGAGCCAGGTCCTCGTCGTCGCCCTCGGTGTCCTCGTCGTAGTCGGGCGTCTGGCCGACGACGCCGCCGAGTTCGGTCGGGAGCGGGCCGCTACCGACACGGGTGAGATAGGCCTTGACGATGCCGATGATCTCGCCGCCGCCGACCACGTCGGGGCCGAGGCCGCTACCGGTCACAGCGCCGCCGGCGGTCGGGTTCGAGGACGTGACGTAGGGGTAGTTGCCGTGGTCGATGTCGATGAGCGTGCCCTGGGCACCCTCGAACATGATCTCGGCGCCCTCCGCCCGGCGCTCGGCGAGGAAGTCGCCGGCGTGGACGGTCATGTCCTCCGCGGCGAGGCGCTCGCCGAAGGACTTGTACTGCTCGTAGAGGACGTCGACGTCGAAGCGGTCGTCGGTGTCGACGCCGTAGACGTCCTCGGCGAGCGCGCGCTTTACCGGGACAACGTACTCCAGTCGTTCGCGGAGCACCTCGGGGTCGAGCAGGTCGCCGACGCGGACGCCGCGGCGGCCGGCCTTGTCCTCGTAGGTCGGGCCGATGCCGCGACCGGTGGTGTTGACCTCGAAGTCGGTCTCGCTTTTGACGTCCTCCTCGATGCTGTCGAGGACGCGGTGATACGGGAAGATGACGTGTGCGCGGCGGGCGACCCGCACGTCGGGCTCGAGGCCGCGCTCGCGGAGCTTGTCGAGCTCGTCGAAGAGGGTCCCGGGGTTGACGACACAGCCGTTCCCGAGGACGCCCACCTTGCCGCGGATGGCGCCGCTCGGGACGAGCGAGAGCTTGTACTCCTCGCCCTCGTGGACCACGGTGTGGCCGGCGTTGTCGCCGCCCTGATAGCGGACGACCACGTCGGCGGCGTCACCGTAGACGTCCACGATGCCTCCCTTCCCCTCGTCGCCGAGTTGGGAGCCAACGATGGTGACGGTCATACACCGTCGATACCTCCCACCGGGGTAAACCGATTACGGTCCACCGCGCACTGGCCTCTCCGACCGGAGTCCACCGCGCACCACCTCGAACGACCCACGCGAGACCCCTGACACCGACTCGCTGACCGGAATCGTTAACTGTTGGCACGGCAAACTCCGGATCTGAGCCGGACTGACGACGGATTTGGTTAAATACCCCCCGTCCTCGTCCCGTCGCCATCGCGCGGTTCTCGATCCGACAGCAACCTTTAAAACCCTCAAACACAAGTTAACAATTGCCATGATAGACAGACTCGAGAAGGAAGTCGACATGCTGGAACGTCATCTGCAGGTTCTGCGGATGGTGATCGAGAACGAGCCGATCGGGATCGTAAAGATGTCCAACGAGACGGGCTACCCGCATCACAAGGTCCGCTACTCGCTGCGAGTCCTCGAGGAGGAGAACCTCATTGAACCCTCCAGCCAGGGCGCGATCACGACAGAGCAGACCAGCGAGTTCGTCGACGACCTCGACGGCAAGATCGACCACATCATCGAGAAGCTCGAGGGCATGAAGATCGAGGAAGCGGCCGAGATCGAAGGCTAACGAGTTCGAACACGCGACACACCGCGCGAGCAACAACCGGACTCCTGGGGGTTACAGTTCCGGGACGGCCAGGTGGAACTTGTCTTCTCTCGCCTCGACGAGACAGAGGTGATAGCCGCGCTTGCGCGTCAGTTTCACGAAGCTCTCGCGTTTGTCGCGGTTGAGGATCCCGCCGCTGGTGGCGTCGGCGGCCGTCTCCAGCGCTTCTGGCTCGAAGAAACTCGACGTCACCAGGAACGACGCCGCGAGCGAGTCGGTCGACTCGCCGACGTGCGAGGAGGCGGTGACGAGCGCCGACATCATGCTCTCGCTGGCAGCCTGCCGTGAGGCGTTGAGGTTCGCGGTCATCAGCGGGTTGCCCATCCGGTCGCGGACGACGACGTCGAACGATTCCTGCGTGCGTCGCTCCTGTCCGTCCTCGGTGTACTCGGCGTTGATCGTGCCGTTGAGCTCCGCCCGGTCGATCCGCGGGATAGCGTCGTACAGTTCCTGCAGCGCCGCGGTCTTGCCGGTGTCGCGGATCTCGTACAGCAGGTCGTTGATGACCCACGTGACGAAGCGATACTGGATCGTGTTCCGGAGGAACTCGTCGAACGAGCGGCCGCCGACGGAGACGGCGTCGGTCTCGAACTGCGTGTGATACTCCAGTCCGAGGTTGTCGCCGACCTCCTGCCGGCTGGCGTTGCCGCTGTGGGCCGACTCCAGGGTGGCCTGGCCCTTCGACTCGTAGCGGACGAAGAGGTTGGTCTGGTCGAGCGCCTCGCCGGCACTCAGCCGACGCTCGGCGTCGACCGCCGCGCCGAACTCTTCCTCTATCTCCTCGACCTCCGATTCGAGCCCGTCGAGCTCGCTCTCCAGCCGTTCGACCTCGCTCTGGAGGTCGTCGCGCTCCTCGCGGAGGCGGTCGCGCTCGGACTCGAGGTCGTCGATCCGCGTCCGGAGGTCGTCACGCTCCGAGCGGACGTCCTCGAGCGTCGCCCGGAGGTCGTCGGCTTCGGCCTCGGCGTCAGCGAGGTCGCCCTCCAGGCGCTCGATCTCGATCTCGCGGTCCTCGAGTTCCGCCTCGAGTTCCGCGATCCGCGCGTCGACCTCCTCGCCGGTCGGCCCGGCAGGCTCCGGTTCGGCCCCTCTGCCCGCTGGGTCGGGCTGACCCCTGTCGGCGGGTTCGGTCTGACGGTCGCGCGATTCCGCCGACGCGCCCGCACGCGACGACCCCGCGTCGCGGGCGACGGGCGACGACTCCTCCGCTCGAGCCGGGTCCGTCTGCCCCGTCCGCCCGGAACGAGCCGGATCCGTCCGCTCCGAGCGAGCGGACTGGCCGGTCGCAGGCCCGCCCTCGGGTTCGGATGGGGCAGGCGGCGAGTCGGACTGTGGCGCGGGGTCGGACGCGGAATCGCGACCGGCGACCCCCCCACCGAGTGCCGTGGCGCCGCCCGTGTCGTCGGACGGCCCCGTCTGTGCGGGGTCGAGCGAGGGGATCGACCGGGTCTCCAGGTCGTCGGCCGACCCGGCGCTCGCGGACCCGCCCGCGGCGCGGTTCGCGCCCCCGGTTCCGTCCGATCCGCTCGCGCCGTCGCTCCCGCCGGCAGCGCCTGCCCCCGCGTCGGTCGGCCGACTACCGTCGGAACCCGGGTCGACGTCTGTCCGTCCGGCGGCCGGGTCGGGGTCGCGGCCCGCCGACTCGCCGCCCGAGCGTGGTTCGCTCGAAGCGCTGTGGCCGGATCGACTCGATTCCGATCGGCGTCCCCCCTCCGAGGACGACCGACCGGACCGGTCGGTCGACGAACGCTCCGACTGACCCGAACGGTCCGCGGACCCCGACCGGCGAGACGACGACTCCGACCGCGACGACTCCGACCGCGACGACTCCGACCGCGACGGCTCAGACCGCGACGACGCGGTGTCTGACCGACCGGCGTCGCGTGACGACCCGGAGCGCCCGCCGGAGTCGGTGTCACGCCGTTGTCGGCGGCTCGATCCGTCGGTCGACGAGTCCCGACCGGCCGAGCGCGAATCCTCCCGCGAGCGGGTCCCGTCCGCCGAGTCGGATTTGCCGCTGTCGGTTCCGGCCGTTTCGGAACTGCTGTCGGACTCGACAGCCGTGCCCGCCGTCCGCTCCGTGTCCGCGGTCTTGTCCGACGGCTCTCCGCTCGTGTCGGGCGACGGGTCCGCGGACTCCGATGTGTCGGCGTCAGAACCCGGATCGCGCTCGGTCGGTGCGGACTCGGCCGACGCACTCGCCGCCGAGTCGGTGGTCGACTCGACCGAGTCGGCCTCGCTACGGGGCGACGAACCGGTCACGTCCGGCTCGGAAGGGTCCCCAGTTTCGACGCGGTCTGCCGACGATTCGGCGGGCCCGGCGTCTTCGGAGGTGGGGCCGGCGGCGCCACCTGCCGCGGCCCCAGCGGCCCCTGCCGCGGCCGCGTCGTCGTCCGGTTCCGGTTTCTCGGCCTCGGGGATCTCGATTGGGTCGACTTCGGCCGGGCGGACCTCGTAGATGCCGACTTCGCCGTCGGCACGCTCGAAGGCTTCGTCCTCGGTGAGCAACTGGCCGGTGTTGCCGACGAACGCGACGGCCATTCGCCGGCCTTCGTGGTAGACGACGTAGTAGTCGCCGCTGAGAACGTTCTCGGAGAGTTCGATGTAGCCGGTGAAGTTGCCGTCCGAGAGCGTCGTGTCGACGTCGGAGATCGGCGTGTCTTCGGTGTAGTATTTCGCGCGGACCTCGTCGTTGCGCTCCTGCATCAGGGCGAGCAACGGGAGCGCGGGCGAGGGGGCTCGATAGGCGGTGCCGCTGGCGTCCTCGAAGTCCTCGATGTCGCCGTCGAGGATGCCGACGACAGTGCCGTTGAGCATGCACAGTTTCGGGCGTCCCGCCCGAACGACGCCCGAGAACTCGTCGTCAGCGAGGTCGTGCAGGCCCCGGTAGCCGCCACTGAACGGCGCCGAGTCCCAGTCGTCGACCTCCTCGACTGCACGTGTGGTCATTGTATGGGACAAGCCCCATGCGAACCAAATACTTTGCGCCCGCATCCCCGCGTGCGAGTGCCGCGGCCAGCGCCACCGCCGACACACCGGGCGCGTGGAGACGTGGCAACCCTGCGCGCGCCCGGACGGATCCGGTGTTCCTTTGAGCGACCGGTGCCAACTGTGGGTATGGAAGAGCAACCGGGACTGTCGGACCAGTATCGGACCGCGAGCCCGTGGCCGCTGCTCGTCGCGCTCGGGTTCACCCTCTCGGAGGTCGGCGTCTTCCTCGGCGTCTTCCCGGTCGCCGTCGGCGGCATCCTCCTGCTCGGCGGGAGCGTCGCGGGCATCCTCGCCGAATCCGGCTACGCCACGCGCCCCTGGCGCGCGCTCGGGTATCTCGGAGTCGGCTTCGCCGTCCTCGGTCTGATCGTCGTCGCATCGCAGGTGTCACTGGGCGACCTGGCCGTGATGGACACCATCGCGGACCCGAGCGGCGCCGTCGGACGCGGCCTCGCTGTCGTCGTCGCCGGCGTCATGCTCGTCGCCGCCGGCCTGGTCGGACAGACCGCCGGCACGCGCGGGATCTGACCGCCCGCATCCCGATCGGACGGCGACACGAACGCGTACCGCGTCAGAGGGCCGTCTCGGATCGTCACTCTATTTACCGCCGTTGCCGAACGACCGAGTATGGCAGAGAAGGTCTTCGACCGCGAAACGATCCTGGACCTGACGGTCAACATCATTCCCCTGGGCATCCTGCTGTTTTTCATCGCCGCGTTCGCCGTCTTCGCGCCGTGGGGCACCGACCCGCTTATCTCCGGACTCCAGTTCGCCATCGTCGGCGTCACCGCGATCTTGCTGACGATCCTCACCTACTACTCCGGCAAGGCCATCTCCCAGGCCGAAAACGAGATGGAAGCGCGCGAGGCCGCGGCCGATTCCGAGACCGCCGCGGAGTGAACCCGGAACTCACTGCCGCCCCAGTTTTCGTTCCGAACGCGCCCGCTCCGACCGCTGAACCGCCTGGTCTCGGCGGATCTGAATGTCACTATTTTCCATCGCAGACGGTCTGAGGCGAACGTATTCGCCGGACGGGATTCCTAACCATTCATATGGCCCCAGTCCTGAGGTTTGGACATGGCATCAGGGCAGTTCGTGTTGACGGTGCTGATGGGGATCTTCCTCGTCGGCGTCGCCGCTTTTCTTTCCCGCGTCGAAGACTGGCGGTCGTACACGCCGGCCGTCGGCGGTGGCGGGGGCTACGGCGAAGCCGTCGGACACGGTCACCAGGAGAAACCGTCGGGTATCGTCCGCTGGCTGACGACCGTCGACCACAAGGACATCGGTCTGCTGTACGGCACCTACGCCGTCGTCGCCTTCGCGGTCGGGGGTATCATGGCCGTCCTCATCCGGATGCAGTTGCTCGTGCCCGAGGGACTCATCATCGGGAACGAGTTCTACAACTCCATTTTCACGAGTCACGGGATCACCATGTTGTTCCTCTTCGGGACGCCCATCCTCGCGGCGTTCTCGAACTACTTCATCCCGCTCCTGATCGGCGCTGACGACATGGCATTCCCGCGTATCAACGCTATCGCGTTCTGGCTGCTCCCGCCGGGCGCGATTCTCATCTGGGCCGGTTTCTTCACCGCGCCGCTGACCGGCAACGCCATCGAGCCCGCCCAGACCTCCTGGGTGATGTACACGCCCCTCTCGGCCGAACAGGTCAACCCCGGCGTCGACCTCATGCTGCTGGGGCTGCACCTCACCGGCGTCTCGGCGACGATGGGCGCGATCAACTTCATCGCGACCATCTTCACCGAACGCGACGAGGACGTCACCTGGGCGAACCTCGACATCTTCTCGTGGACCGTCCTCACCCAGTCGGCGCTCATCCTCTTCGCGTTCCCGCTGCTCGGGAGTGCGATCGTGATGTTGCTGCTCGACCGCAACCTCGAGACCACGTTCTACGCCGTGGAGGGCGGCGGTGCGATGTTGTGGCAACACCTGTTCTGGTTCTTCGGCCACCCCGAGGTGTACATCCTCGTGCTCCCGCCGATGGGGCTCGTGAGCTACATCCTCCCGAAGTTCTCCGGCCGGAAGCTGTTCGGATTCAAGTTCGTCGTCTACTCCACGCTGGCCATCGGCGTCCTCTCCTTTGGCGTCTGGGCGCATCACATGTTCTCGACCGGGATGGACCCGCGCCTGCAGGCGAGTTTCATGGCCGTATCACTGGCTATCGCCGTCCCATCCGCAGTCAAGACGTTCAACTGGATCACGACGATGTGGAACGGTCGCCTGCGCCTGACCACGCCGATGCTGTTCTGTATCGGGTTCATCTCGAACTTCATCATCGGCGGCGTGACCGGCGTCTTCCTCGCCGCGGTCCCGGTCGACAAACTCCTGCTCCACGACACCTACTACGTCGTCGGCCACTTCCACTACATCGTCATGGGCGCTATCGGCTTCGCCGTCTTCGCCGGCATCTACTACTGGTTCCCCATCTTCACCGGCCGGATGTACCAGCGTCGCCTCGGCAAGTGGCACTTCTGGCTGTCGATGGTCGGGACTAACATCACGTTCTTCGCGATGTTGTTCCTCGGCTACCTCGGCATGCCCCGCCGGTACGCCACCTACGAGTTCAACGAGACGATCGCGCCGCTGACACTCGATACGCTCGCACATCAGGCCGCCACCGTCGGCGCGATCATCCTGCTCCTCGGGCAGTTGATCTTCGTCTGGAACCTCGTCCAGTCCTGGCTCGAGGCCCCCGAACTCGAAGATCCCGACCCGTGGGACCTGAAAGAGACCGACCAGCACGGCCGCGAGTTCCAGTGGCACGAACGCCGCCAGGAAACCGCCATCACCGACGGTGGCGAACCCGAAGAGGGCGAAGCCGTCACCGACGGCGGCGAAGTCGAAGCGGACGAGGCAGTCACCGACGGCGGCAAGCCTGAAGCCGAGAACGACGCCGACACCGAAGCCGAAGCGTAACTGCCGCTGATTTTCCGTATCGTCCCGCGACACGCTCGAGATACCGACCAGCGACACGCTCGACTATCGATCGCGACTCCGAAAGCCGTCAGACCAGTCACCGAGCAGCGCAGCTGGTCGGCGGTCGGCGACACGGCGACGAGCGTGGCGACGTTACCCGCCGACGACGAGGACGAACGCCGAAGCGAACATCATGAGGGCGATGATCACGAGGACGAACAGGAGCAGTTCCTTCTCGGAGAAGCCTGAGTCGTCGTCTACACTGCTCATACCGGACGGTAGGGACGTGAAGTGAAAAGGCTAACCACCTGTGGTCCTAACCCGGCGCTATGACAGCGAACACGGACGAGTCGACGGCGGTGGGACGTGTCGCGGGGTCTCGGGTCGTGGTGACCGTCTACCTCGCGGTCCTCGGGGTCGCCGCGGTCATGGGCGTGTTGCTGGGCATCGTCAACCCCGAGGGGCTGGACCCGGAACTGTTCTTCGTGGTCGACCTCCCGCCGACGCCACTGGGGATGGCCGTCTTCGGCGTCACGACCGTCGGGAGCGTCCTCGGCGTCCTGTTGCTGGTCGTCCACTACGTCTCGCGGTTCGACGACGCGAAAACCGAATAGCGTCCGACGGTGAGAAAGAGAGGGCCGGGTCAGTCGCCCTGGACCTGGTCGCGGATCCGCTCGGGGACCGACGGGTCGCGGAGCGTCGTGGTGTCGCCCAGGTCGTCGCCGTTGGAGATGTTCTCCAGGAGCCGACGCATGATCTTGCCCGAGCGGGTCTTCGGGAGGTCGTCGACGAACACGACCCGGTCCGGGCGGGCGAACTTGCCGATTTCGTCCTCGACGGCCTCGATGATCCGGGCCCGGACGTCCTCACTCGGTTCGATGCCCTCGCGAAGGACGACGTAGACGTCGGGAACTTCGCCTTTCTCCTCGTGGTCGCGCGCGGCGACGGCAGCCTCGGCGACGTCCTCGACCTCCGAGACGGCGGATTCGAGTTCCATCGTCCCCAGCCGGTGGCCGGCGACGTTCATCACGTCGTCGAGGCGGCCGAGGACGCGGAAGTAGCCGTCCCGTTCGTGGACCGCGCCGTCGCCCGCCTTGTACACCCAGTCCTCGGGGTCGGAGCTGCCGGTGTCCGAGAAGTCGCGCCAGTACTCGTCGATGAAGCGCTCGTCGTCGCCGTACACGGTCTGAAGCATGCCGGGCCAGGGCTTCTCGATGACGAGGTTCCCGGCCTTGCCGCTGGCCGGTTCCATCAGGTCGCCGTCGTCGTCGTAGAGCGCGGGCCGGATGCCCGGGCAGGGTTTGCCGGCCGAGCCGGGCTTCATGTCGTCGAGGGCGGGGAGGTTCGTGATGAGGTGGCCGCCGGTCTCGGTCTGCCACCACGTGTCGACGATGACGGCATCGCCGTCGCCGATGTGCTCGTAGTACCACAGCCACGCCTCGGGCTGGATGGGTTCGCCGACCGTCGTCATATGCCGGAAGTCGAAGTCGTAGTCCTCGATGTGCTCCGGCCCCCACTTCATGAACATCCGCACGGCCGTCGGCGAGGTGTGGAAGATGTCCACGTCGTAGCGCTCGGCCATCTCCCAGATGCGGCCCTTGTGCGGGTGGTCGGGGGCGTCCTCGTACATGACCGAGGTGGTCCCGAGCGAGAGCGGGCCGTAGACGATGTAGGAGTGGCCGGTGATCCAGCCGATGTCGGCGGCACACCAGTAGGTGTCCTCGGGCTCGATGTCGAGGACGTACTTCGAGGTGGCGGTGACGTACGAGAGGTAGCCGCCGGTGCGGTGCTGACACCCCTTCGGCTTGCCGGTCGTGCCGGAGGTGTACATCAAAAAGAGCGGGTCCTCGGCGTCGCGCGAGACGGGGTCGACGCGGGCGCGCTCGTTCTGTGCGATCACGTCGTCGACGAGGACGTACGGGTCGTCGCTGTCGACCTCGACGTCGGGGTGGAGTTCGTCCTCGCGGGTCCACAGGAGGACGGTGTCGACGTCGCTGTCGGCGAGTTCGAGCGCCTCGTCACATTTCTCCTTGTGGTTGAGGAACTCGCCGCGGCGGTAGTAGCCGTCGCAGGTGACGACCACGTCGGAGCCGGCGTCGTCGATGCGGTCGGCCAGCGCCTGGGCGGAAAAGCCCGCGAACACCTCGGAGTGGGGCGCACCGATGCGGGCGCAGGCGAGCATCGTCACCGGCAGTGCGGGGAGCATCGGCAGGTGGCAGGTCACCACGTCGTCGGCGTCGACGCCCACATCACGGAGCGACGCGGCCATCTCGTTGACGCGGTTGTACAGGTCCTGGTAGGTGATCGTCTGGGTCTCGTCGGCGTCCGAGCCCTCCCAGATGAACGCCGCCTGGTTCGACCGCTCGTCGAGGTGGCGGTCGATGCAGTTGTAGGAGGCGTTGAGCTTCCCGCCGGAGAACCACTCGTAGAACGGCGGGTTCGAGTCGTCGAGCACCTCGTCCCAGTGTTCGTCCCACTCCAGGAGTTCGGCGTACTCCTCGAAGGCCTCGGGGTAGTTCTCGGCGAACCGGTCGTGGATCGACGGATCCGTGACGTTGGCCTGGCCGACGAAGTCCGTCGGCGGTCGGAAGTAGTCCTGTTCTGCCAGCCGCGACTCGAGTTGGTTGTCGTCTGTCATCGGGAGACCCCTTGGCCACGGCTTCGCGCGTCTCCGGTATGAATTTAATCCACGATCGATCGGAATAGCGCTGATGGGAACCGACCGACGCCGGGCCGGTCAGTTCGGAGCGGTCAGTTCGCGGTGACCGTCTCGCCGTCGACGGTCACCTCGCTGACGGACAGGTCCTCGTCGACGACAATCGTCGCCGCGCCCGCGTCCGTCTCCACGCTGAGCGCGACGACAAGCGGGTCCCGCGACCGCCTGTCGATCGTCGGTTCGGGGAGGTCCCACGTGCGTGCGGCCTCGACCGGGACCCCCAGCGCGACCAGCGCCGCGGTCACCTCCGGGACGAGCGCGACGGCGAACAGGAGGGAGACCCCGACGACGAACGAACAGGTGTCACAGGTCATCTCGACGTCGTGCGTGTCGGTCTCGGCGTAGTCCTCGCAGACCGTCGCGGTCGTCGTGCCCGCGCAGAACGGACACTGGCCGCTCCGGGCGAGCGCGACGTGGTGGACGACGCGGCGACTCACCGCGTTGAGGACCGCTTCGTCGGTCCGACCGTCGAGGCCGTTACGCGGGAAGGAGTACGTGAAATCACCCGCGAGCGACCCGCAGTCGGCGCAGGTCACCGAGAGAAAGGAGCGCTCGTAAGTCCCGGAGAGGTCGCCGCCGCAGTCAGGGCAGCCCGCGTCGACGGCGAAGGTCCGACTGTCGGGCGCGTCGGTCGAGGGGCGCGTCGCCAGTACCGCGCGGTACAGCGCCGTCGCGCTCGCTGTCGGGACGTAGCCGCCCTCGACCTTCCGGACGTACGCGCCCCGCAACCGCTTGAGGTGGTAGTTGAACTTCCCGCTGTCGCGCATGTCGACCGCGCGCATCAGGTCGGAATAGGACTGCGGTTCGGTGTGGGCCGCGCGCCAGTTCTCCAGCAGCGCCAGCAGGATATCCAGACGCACCTCGTGCCCCAGCAGCGCGAACGCCTCGCGGATGGCCTCCGCCTGCTCGTCGTCGGTCCGTTCGTCTCGAACCGGCATACGCTCGCTTCGCGCGCTCGGCACTACAGCGTGGCGGTGGCACCGCTGTACCCCCCTTGTAGTATGTTAGCACTGCTTGTGAAGTCGAGTTCGCAAAACCCCTAATGTTCCCACGCACGAACCCTGTCTCGATGGGTGAGAACACAACCATTTCGTCAGATCCGCCGGGTGGCGGTACCGACCAGTCGCGGGTCCGCGACCTGTGGCGGCGGTTCGTCGTCTGGCTCGCGGGCGTCAACATGTGGTTGATCATCGGGTCGGGATTCGTCCTCGGACTCGCTGCCGACCACTACGGCTACCACTCCGTCGACTGGCTGTTTTTCTTCGGCGGTGGCGTGCTCCCGATAGTCCTGATGACGGTTTCGACCGACGAACAGGACCCCGTCGATATCTCGAACCGCGAGCGCGCGACGTTCGTCGCGTCGATGCTAGCGTGGTCGGTCACGCCGTGGGGCCTTTTGACACAGGCCCTCCAGATCGGCGGGAACTTCCTGCCCTACCTGCGGTATCGCGGAAAGCTACCGAACCGCGAGCGCCACGTCCCCGACACCACCGTCGCCCCGCCGTTCGACGGCGAGTGGGACGTGGTCAACGGCGGCGTGACCGAGGACACCTCCCACTCGTGGGGCATCGTCTCCCAGCGCTACGCCTACGACTTCGTCGTGACCGAGGACGGCTCGACACACCGGGGCGACGGGGACGACCTGACCGACTACTACGCGTTCGGGGAGCCGATCCGCGCGCCGGCCGACGGTACCGTGGTGAAGACCCACGACAGACTTCGAGACTACCCCAATCCTGGGAGTAGCCGCGCAGAATGGCGCACCTGGCGGATCACCGGTAACTACGTCATCATCGAACACGACGACGGCGAGTACAGCATGCTCGCGCACCTGCAGGAGAACAGCGTCACCGTAGAACCCGGCGACGTGGTGGCTCGCGGCGACGTGGTCGGCCGCTGTGGCAACTCCGGCACCTCCAGCGAACCGCACCTCCACTTCCAGCTGATGGACCGGGCGAACTTCTGGACCGCCGCCGGCCTCGTCCCGCGGTTCGTCGACGTCACCGTCGACCGCGACGACGGCCGGGATATCGACCCCGATGTCTACGGCGACCACGGGAAGGACGATTTCGAAGGGAACGACGCCGAGCGCACCGACAGCACGGCAGGCGACGCGGGACAGTACCTCGTGAGAGGCGACGACATCGCAGCCCGTGACGGCTGATCGGTCCGCCTCGCCGACCGTCCACCCATCCATCCCCATTCGGCCCTCCACACGCATCGCCCCGGCCTTCCACACGCGGAACCGGCTGTGTGTCGTCGGTCAGACCGCGCCGAGCCGTTCCTGATAGGAACCGTACTGCGCTTCGAACAGCGACATGATCTCACCCATCGTCGCGTAGGCCTTCACGGCGTCCACGATAGAGGGCATCACGTTCTCGTCGGCCTCGATGGCCTCCTCGAGCGCCGCGAGCGCCGCCTCGACGGCTGCGTCGTCGCGCTCGTCTTTGACCGTCGCGAGGCGGTCGAGCTGGCGTTCCTGGACCTCCTCGTCGACTCTGAGGATGTCGGGCTCGGTGTCCTCCGCGACGGTGTAGGCGTTGACGCCGACGACGACTTCCTCGTCGCGCTCGACGCGCTGCTGGTACTCGTAGGCCGCGTCCCCGATCTCGCGGTGGAAGTAGCCTTCGTCGATGCCCGCCAGCACGCCCTCGACCATCGAACCGTCGCCCTTCTCCCGAATGTCCTCGATGTAGGTCATCGCCTTCTCCTCGACCTCGTCTGTGAGCGCCTCGACGGCGAAGCTCCCGCCGAGCGGGTCGACGATATCCGCGGCGCCGGACTCCTCGGCGATGACCTGCTGGGTCCGCAAGGCGACCCGGACGGCCTCCTCGCTCGGGAGCGCGAGCGCCTCGTCGAAGCTGTTGGTGTGGAGGCTCTGAGTTCCGCCCAGCACGCCCGCGAGCGCCTGGATCGTGGTGCGGACGACGTTGTTCAGCGGCTGCTGTGCGGTCAGGGACTGCCCGGCAGTCTGGGTGTGGAATTTGAGCGCCCTGGCGGCGTCGGACTCCGCCCCGTACCACTCGACGGTCAGATCGGCCCAGATCCGCCGCGCGGCGCGGAACTTCGCCACCTCCTCGAAGATCGAGTTGTGCGAGTTGAAGAAAAAGGACAGTTGCGGGCCGAACGCCTCGATATCGAGCCCGCGCTCCTGGCAGGCCTCCACGTAGGCCAGCCCGTCGGCGAGGGTGAACGCGAGTTCCTGCACCGCCGTCGAACCGGCCTCGCGGATGTGATACCCCGAGACAGAGATGGGCTTGAACTTCGGCGTCTGGTCAACCGCGAACTCGACGGTGTCGACGACGAGATCCAGCGAGGGCCGCGGCGGGACCACCCACTCCTTCTGCGCGATGAACTCCTTGAACATGTCGTTCTGGAGGGTCCCCCGGATCTCCTCGCGCGGCACCCCCTGCTGGTCGGCGATGGCGACGTACATCGCGTAGACGACGGGGGCGCTCGGGTTGATGGTGAAGGAGGTCGACACCTCGTCCACGTCGATGCCGTCGAAGATGATCTCCATGTCCCGCAGCGTGTCGACGGCGACGCCCTCCTTGCCGACCTCGCCGTCGCTCATCGGGTCGTCGCTGTCGAGACCCATCAGCGAGGGCATGTCGAAGGCCGTCGAGAGACCGGTCTGGCCTTCCTCGATGAGGTAGTGGAAGCGCTCGTTGGTCTCGCGGGGGGTGCCGAAGCCGGCGAACTGGCGCATGGTCCAGGTGCGCCCGCGGTACATCGTCGGGTAGACGCCGCGCGTGTACGGCGGTTCGCCGGGGAAGCCCAGGTCTTCGCCGTAGTCCAGCTCCGCCACGTCCTCGGGCGTGTAGAGGCGGTCGACTTCGAGGTTGGACACCGTGGCGAAGCGGTCCTGCCGTTCGCCGTGCGCCGAGAGCGTCGGATCCAGCGTGTCGGTCTCCCAGTCCTCGCGGCCCTCGCGGATCGCCGCGAGGTCCTCCTCGTCGAACATGGACGCAAATATTGCCGGAGCGCGCATAAGGGTTCGGGCGAGTGGAAACAGATGTTCAGTACAGAAGGTAACGATACCAGTAGTACTCTGCAAGTATCTTTTTTATTATAATCCTCGATACACTATATGGAGAGTTCCCAATGCACACCCTCGTCCTTATGCAGGACGGAGGATACCGATGTCTCGAGAATTAGACGTTCGAGACGTCTCAGTGGTGTACAGTGCTCCGACGTGGAGAATCAGTAAGAAGAACATCGCTGTCGCAACGGGAGTGACGGGCGACGGCCGACAGGTACAGGGAATTGGTACGAGTCGATGGTCGGGCGACACGGCGATGGATGAGGCCGTTGAAGATCTCAAAGAGAATGTCAGGAAGTGGGACTTCTCGTTTCGCATCGTTGCTCTGGAAGGTGGATACGCAAACGTTCGAATCGAATTTCTGGATGAACAGGGCGTCTACCGAACGACGGGTTCGATGCGGGGGTTGACCGCAAACAAGCGGGTCGAAATCACGGCTTCGAAGGACGGTCGGAGTGTGAGCGCGAACAACGACGAGAGCGGATTTTCGCGGAAGAATATCGGATTCGGTCGGAGAGACTGGTCGGACATGCTCGAGGGCGCAATGGATTCCGCCGAATCGAGACTTGAGCGCGTCGGGACCACCTCAGTGTAGATTCCCTCACCCACACACTCATCTCAGTATTCTCGTACCACTCCACCACTATTCATCGCAGCCACGGAACCGATCCCGATACTGATAGAACCCTCACCGATACAGTCGCCGCAGGAAGTGGTGTTACTTCAACCCCTCGCTCGCGAGGTGGTACTCGTAGACGGTTTCCATGCCGTCGACGAGGCTGTCGACGTCGACGCTGTCGACGCTGTTGTCCCGAGAGCGAGCGTCCTGGTAAAGGCGGGCCCAGCGCCGGCTGAAGTGGCTCTCGACGTCGTTTTCGCGGATGCGCTCGGCGATAGCGTCGGGGTCGGCGGCCGAGCGGATCTCCTCGGGGGAGACCAGTCCCTCCTGGATCGCGAGGACGACGACGCCCGCCGAGTAGTCGCCCTCGGTGAGTTCGCGCTCCCAGGTGGTGAGCCAGTTGCCGATCCGGGCCATCTCCTGGAGGTCCCAGCAGAGATCCCGGAGCGGACCCAGGTCCTCCGGGTCGAACGCCGGTGAGTACATCAGGTCGACGTCGATGTAGGCGAAGAGGTTCATGTTGTGGGCCTCGAACCGGCGCGCGCCCGAGAGGTTGGCGAGGTGGGGGCGCTCGCTGACGAGGGCGCTGTACTCGATAGCGTTGGCGGTCTGGCGCAGGTCGTAGGCGAAGACGTCGGCGAACTCCTCGCCACGGGGGGCCTCGTCGATACCGTCGTCGACGACCGTCCAGACGCGCTCGATGAACGCGAACGTCTCGGCGTCGACCGCGGCACGGGCGGGGTCCGCGCTCGCGCCGGGTTCGGCGAGTTTGCAGGCCTCCCTGAATGTTCGGCGGTCGCCGCGGCGCTCGAGGAGGTCGTCGAGGACCGTGACGTACATCGTCAGCGTGGTCTTGAGCGAGCGAACCCGGCTCGGGTGGCGGTCGTCGACCGACGAGAGGGTAAACGAGGGCAACAGCGAGTGGATCCACTGCCAGAGAAAGCGGTCGCGGTCGCCGACCAGCCGCTCGTACTCGTCGGCAAGCGCGGCCACGCGTGGCGGGAGTGCGTCGAACGCACCGTCGAAATCGGGACGCTCGTCGATCAGCGGATCGGTCGACATCAGTTCACCCACCCGCTGACTCGGCGGTCGAAACTCCCGCTAACTCCACGGTCGAAGTCAGTGCTTACCGCCCGGTATTCCGTGCTCGTCCGCCGGTAGTCCAAAGGACCGTCGACGCCCCGAACGGGTCCGTCCGTGCCCCGAGTGGGCCCGTGGCACGAACGGGGTCGCAACTGCGTGGGCCGATGTGACCCCGGCGGTTTCGTCTCGTCCATACCCGGTACGGTACGCCTACCGAAAAGGGGCTTTTTGCCGGACAGTCGTCGTTCGATTGTCTCTGCGGGCGGGATACGGCTGTCTACTGATCCTTGCGTACCAGTCACGAACCGGAATCATTGACGATTCCCCCCACGTTGACGTGTCACACACTAGTGTGGGTAGGAGGCGACTACCCGATGGAACGGCCGGTATCGGAACGGGCCGGAAGCGACGGCCGGGGCTGGTAGATCGGTGGGTCGACCGACGAAAAGGGAGTCCGGGGACAGCGGATCCGAGGCCCTCGACTACTGAGAGCCGGCGCTGGCGACGGGGGGCTCGAGAGTGCTCGCACCGGTGGTGCCCGAGGCGTCAGTACGGTCGGAGACGAAGACGCGACCGGTCGCGTCGACGACGACGCGAACGCCGCCGAACGAGAAAGAGACCGAGACGCCCGAGAGTACCGGCATCTCGGCCGAGATCGTCGAGGACTCGGCGTCCTCGATTCCCGAACGGTCCGTCGAGCCCGCCGCCAGCAGCGCGTCGAGCGCGTCGGGGTCGACCGCGTCGTAGAGACAGCAGTCCATCTCCGCCGGGTGCTCGTTTCGGGTATCCGCGACTGCCCTGATCACCGTTTCGCTCGCCGATTCGTCCGACTGCGGTTCGTAAACTCCAGTGAATCGTGCCATCTGACTGTCTTCGCCTTGGCTACATCGCCCCCACGCATAGCGGTCCCCACTACGTGCATTGGGTTCGACTATCGGAGACGCTAAACTGATTCACGCCCGCGTCACTCGTCGAACAACAGGTCCAGCAGATTGCGCTGTCCGACGCGAAGGTGACGGCTCACGGTCGGCTGAGAGACGTCGAGCATCGACGCGACGTCCTCGCCCGTCGTGACTCGCGGCCACTCGAAGAACCCGCTGAGGTGTGCCGACCGGAGGACTGCCCACTGGCGAGGGGTCAACGCCGAGCGTGCCGCCGCCCGGAACGGACCCGCCGAACCCGTCGCGTCCGCGGCTTCCCGACTGGCCGTGACGGTGACGCTCCCGAACCGCGCTTCGAGCGCGCGGAGGAGTCGCTCGACGTCGTCCGACGTCGGTACGGTCACCGTCAGGTCAGCGCCCTCGTCGTCGACGAGGCCCGCGCTCGTCCACCCGCCGGCCTCGACGACGGTCGACGGGACGGTCGGCGCGACCAGGTGGATCCCGTACCGGCCGTCGCCGTCCTCGTCGAGTGTCCGGACGGCCCGCGGACCCGCGAGCTGGGCGTCGACCGGCGGGACCGCATCGTGGTCGGCGCTCCCGGGCCGGACGACGGTGAGACTCTCGCTGCCGCCGAGTACGACCGTCCCCTCGTGGCGGAGCCGAGAGCCGACCCGGCGCGCGAGTCGGACCAGCGGACAGTCTGGCGCCTCGACGCGGAGGTCGAGTTCGACCGGACGGGCGGGCTGGTCTGGTTCGTCCGCTCCCGTGTCAGACGCCTCGTCAGCCGGCGTCGCCTCGGCGGTGGCGAGAGCATCGGCGACCGTCTCGCCGAGGTCGCAGAGCGCGCACTGGACCCGGTCGGGGAAGCCGGCGCTCCGGTCGGTGTAGACTGTCAACACGGCGTCATCGGTACCGAGCGGGACGGCCAGCGCGGAGCCGAAGCCGCGGGAGACCGCTTCGGTCCGCCAGGGCTCGGCACGGAGGTCCTCGGCGATCGTCGAGACGGCGGTGACATCGCCGGTCAGTGCCGTCCGGACGGCGGGCAGGCCGCGGTCTGTCGACAGCGAACGGTCGAGGCTGTCCAGGTAGTGATGGTCGTCGCCGGCCCAGGCCGTCGGGAGGAGTTCGCCGGCGTCGGGCCGACCGACCCAGGCGAACGCGAACAGCGGCGACTCCGCGAGGTGAGTGGTGACGGCCGATTCGACGGCCGCTCGCGAGTCGGCGCCGACCAGGGCCGCGTCGATCCGGCGGATCACCTCGTTGATCCGTTCGAGGCGCTGGAGGCGTTCGTTCCGGTCGCGGAGTTCGCGCTCGCGTTCCCGGAGTCGGTTGTCACGGTCGACACGCTCGAGGGCGGCCTCCGCGCTCGCCGCGACCAGGTCGATCAGTTCCATCGTGTTCGGGTCCTGCCGGTCGGACTCGTCCATCGCCAGCCAGAGCACGCCGTGGTCGGCGAGCGGGATCGCGACTGCACACTCGGCCGGAATCGGCGTCGCGGTCCCGGGAGCCACTGGTGGCCCGTCGGTGTCGACTCGCCGCTCGCCCGCGACGAAGGCGTCCCAGACGTCGCCGTCCGTCGCCGTGACGACCGGCAGGTCACCGAGAACCGCGTCGGTCTCTCCGTTCGTATCGGCCACCCCGTCCGCATCGACCTCACCGTCCGCATCAACCTCGCCGTCTGCATCGACCTCGCCGTCTGTATCGCTCACACCGAGCGCGTCAGCCCCTGTCTCGGCGGCCGTCGGGTGGAGGACGTTCGTCTCGCTGTCGAAGTCGTAGGCCACCGCCGCCGACAGGTCGATCACGTCAGTCACCGTCTCGACGACCAGCGAGGACACCTCCCTCTTGGTTTCGACCGTCAGTAACTCGCGGGTCGTATCGTTGAGCGTCGCGAGCGCTCGTTCGTACCAGATACGGTTCGAGACGTCCCGAAAAACGCCGACCTGCCCGTGGCTGCCGTCGGCAAACGGGTAGACCGAGAACCGCGTCTCGATGGGTATCGTGTCCCCGTCAGCGGTCTCGATAGTCGTCGAGATGGTCGCCGCCTCGCTCTCGCCCGCCAGGAGCGCCCGGGTCGCGGTCGCGGCCTGTGCGAGCGTCTCCTCGCTGGCGAGCATCGTCGCGTTCGACCCCACGAGTTCCGCGCGGTCGTAGCCGGTCATCTCGGTCGCGGCCTCGTTGACGGCCGTGATGTTGAACGCGTCGTCGAGGACGTACACCCCGTCGTTTATCGTTCGGACGATCCGTTCGTACTGTTCGATCGACCGGTCAGTCGCCGACTCGCCGGAGTCGCGGGCAACACAGACGTAGCCCCCGCGCTCGCCCGCGGTCTCGGCGTCGCCAGTCCCCACTGGCCGTCGGTCGACCGTCACGGACAGTCGCGTCGGCCCGGCCGGGCCGACGCCGCGGACCTCGACGGGGCCGGCCGCCGCCACGGCGTGGTCGGCGAGCACAGGCAGCTCTACGTCGGGGAACACCTCCTCGACGACGCTCCCGCGGAGGTCCGCGGGCTCGTAGCCGAGCAGATCCGCGAGCGCCCGATTGACGGTCGCGAGACGGCCCGATTCGTCGACGACGAAAAGCGGCACGGGGACGGCGTCCGGGTCGATCGGTGTCGCGCTACGGCCCGGATCCGGACGAGAGGGCGACCCGTCCGGGTCGTCTGCCGTCTCCCCGTCGACACTGCGGCCGTCCGACGGTTCGGTCATGCCTCCCGCTACCGGAATGTGACGGATAAGCTTGCTTTCGGGGTCCTTGCGGGTTCGGGTCGGGATACCCGCGGGCGCGTCCCCGACAGGATCGCAAGGCGAGAGCGGGTGTCCCTGGGGCGAGATCAGGTGTCCCGGAACCGGTGGGTCTTCTGGACGAGTGGGTGATGTGCGTAATCGACGACCGAGATGTCGTCGATCGATTCGAGGTTTTCTTTCGCGGCGGTTTTCGCCATGCCCAGATCGACGGGCGAGTCGAGAACGATGACGTAGGCGTCCATCGAGTCGATGTCGAGGCGGGCGGCGGCCTTGACGCGGTGGTGGCCGTCGGCCAGCAGGAGGTCGCCGCCGTTGTCGATGACGACGAGCGGTTCCGCGAGCCCCCGTTCGAGTTCGTACCGCCGGCCTTCGAGTTCGTCGGCGTACACCTTCCCCTGAGTCGGCGTCAGCGCTGCCAGATCGACCTCCCGGCGTTCTTTCGTCACGGCGACGTCGTGGATGTTCTCGAGAGTTCGCATGAGTTTGTCCACCTTGCCCGGCGTCGCGCGCTCGATCTGACTGCGGATCACGTCGGCGTTGCTGATGATCCCCACGAGATTGCCGGCGTCGTCGACGACCGGGAGCTTCTGGATGCCCGACCGGAGGATGACCCGCGCCGCGTCGTCGATGTTCATGTCGGGGTGTGCGACCAGCAGGTCCTCGCTCATCACCCGGAAGATCGGTTCGTGGTCGTCGGCGAGCAGGAGGTCGCGAGCGCTGACGAACCCCTCGACGTGGCGGCCGTCACAGACCGGAAAGCCGCTGTGTTCGTCGCTCTCTGCGATCCGCCGGGACACCGCCGCGACCGTGTCGTCCGGTGAGACCGTGTCGACGTCTCTGGTCATGTACGCCTTGACCGCCAGCGAGTCTTCGGTGGCCGACATCGGTCTGACGATGGTGAGCGAGCGGCAAAAGTACCGCGGTGGTCGGCAGTTCCGGACCCAGCGCCGTTCCGCGGCGGGTGCTACTCCGCCTCGTCGTCTGCGTCGCCCGTGCCGTCCGCGTCGCCCGCGTCGTCCGTGCCGATCTCGTCGTCGGCCGCTTCTGCACTCTCGTCGACGAGGTCGTCCAGGCCGAGGTCGGCCCCGTCCGGGCCCTCGATGCCGGTGAAGTCGTCGGGGTAGATGTCGCGGACGACCCGACGGCTGTCGGATTCGATGGTTTCGAGGAACCGATCGGCGACGACGGCGTGGACGACGTCGGCGAGGCCCTGGTCGCCGGATTCGACAGCGTCGAGGAGGCCGAGCGATATCTGCGCGCCGGCCATGTCGGCGTGGCCGCCCGCGCTGCCGATCTGGCCGAACGCGTCCCGGAGTGTCTCCCCGAGGTCCACGTCGGTCCCGCGAGCGCGCGCGGAGACGTACACGGTGCCCTCGCTGATCCCGTGGACGAACGTGACGTTCACGCCTTCGAGGTCGAGCAGCCGGTCCGCGGCCTGCGCGAGCGCGTCGCGGTCGGTGATGTGCCCGACGCCGGTCACCAGCACCGTCCCGTGGTGTTCGCGGTTGTCGATCGCTCGCCCGATCGTCTCCAGCGTCTCGACGCTCATGTTGGGCGACTCGATGCGCTCCAGGGTCCCCAGGTCCGCGTGGGGCTGGAGGAAGGCGGCGGCCTCGAAGTCTGTCGCGCTCACCTCGCGGGTGAAGGCGTCGGTGTCGACGTGGATGCCGAAGACGAGTCCGGTCGCCACGGCGCGGTCGGGCGTGACGCCCAGCTGTCGGAGGTAGTCGACCATGAGCGTGCTCGTCGCGCCCACGTCGCTCCGGAGGTCGACGAACCGGGCTTCGACGGGATAGCGCGGCGGGTGGTGGTCGATCACGACGTCGACCGACGTCTCCTCCGGCAGGCCGTCGTTGACGCCTGGCCGCGAGTGGTCGACCAGCGCCACGCCGCCGTACTCGGCGAGGTCCGCGCCCGGTTCGAGGTTCCGCAGGTCGAACTCCAGCAGGTTGACGAACGCGCGGTTCTCCTGGTGGGAGATATCCCCAAAGTAACACACCTCGGCGTCGCAGCCGACGGCGTCGGCGACCCGGTCCAGCGCGACCGCGCTCGCGATGGCGTCGGGGTCGGGGTTGTTGTGCGCGACGACGGCGAGAGTTCCCTCGATATCGCGGAGGACGCTCGCGAGTTTCCGCGTCCGCACGCCCCGCTCGCCGATGCGCTCCATGAGGTAGTCGGTCGTCTCCGTCGTCGGGTCCACCACGCGGTCGGCCACCTCCCGGAGAGCGGCGACCGCTCCCGCGTCGGGGTCGATACCGGCGTAGGCGAAGACGAACGCCTCGGGGAACGCCCTCGCGGCCGCTCGCGCCGCCGCGACGTTGGTCTCGGGGTCGTCCGTCGCGACGGCGACCGTCTCCGGCGGGTCCCGCATCGCCAGCGCCTCGGAGTCAGTCGGGTGGCCCACCTCGGCGGCGACACCCTCCTCGCGCATCGTCCGCACGGCGTTCTCGTCGTCCGCGAGGACCGCCAGGTCGTCGCGGCGCTCCGAGAGCGCGTTCACGAGGGCGCCCGCCAGCGACCCACACCCCAGCACGAGGCGGGAAGTCATGTGGGACTCTCCGATGAGCGTCCGTAAAAAACCACGACACTGCGTGCGTTCCGGGACGGTCGGTTTACTTCAGCCGTTCCTGCAGGAAAGACGGATGGGCGGCGGTGACACCCTCGATATCGCCGATGGTGGTCTCGATGACCTCGCCGACGGCGTCGCCGTCGGGGGCGCGGACCTCGGCCATCAGCATGTGGTCGCCGCTGGAGGTGTACAGCGCTTCGATCTCGGGGACCTCCTTGAGTTCGCGGATTGCCTCCACGTACCGTTCGCTCTCGACGTCGATACCGACCAGCGCGATGGACTGGCTGGGCAACTTCTTCGGGTCCACGTCGGCCGAGTAGCCCACGATTACCCCCTCTTCCTCCAGGCGCTGGATGTACTTGCGGACGGTCGGTTTCGACACCTCGACCCGGTCCGCGATCTCGGCGTAGGAGGCCTGGGCGTCCTCCTCCAGCACGGAGAGAATGCGTTCTTCCGTCGATTCGGCGCTCATACACGTTAATTTACCGCGGCGCGAAAAATATCTTCCGAATCCACAAACGCTCTCCGAAGCCGACGGACGGGGGCGTTACGTGTGCTTGTCGATGAGCTGCTCGGCGCAGCGCTCCCACTCGGCGTCGTCGTCGTAGTAGCGCTCGGCCAGCGGCTCGTCGGGCATCTCGCCCGTGGCGCGTTTCTCCTCGCCGTAGGAGGGACGGTCGGACTTGTAGAAGCGACCGGTCAGCACCTCGCCCTCCCACAACTTCTCCTCGACTTCGTGCATCATGTCGCCGGCCTCGCGCCGGTCGGTGACGTCGAAGTCGTAGTCGTCGGAGTCCTGCACGTCCGTGTACGGGACGTACTGGCGGGCGTCCTTGTTCCAGGTCGGACACTGGGTCAGGAAGTCGATGTGGGCGAACCCGTCGTGCTCGACGGCCTCGGCGATGATCTCCGCGGCCTGGTTCGGGTTGACCGCCGCGGTGCGCGCGACGTAGCTCGCGCCGGAGGCCAGCGAGAGCGAGAGCGGGCGCACCGGGGCCTTGGCCGACCCGTGGGGCTGGGTCTTGGACTTGTGACCTTTCGGGCTCGTCGGCGAGGTCTGGCCCTTCGTGAGGCCGAAGATCTCGTTGTTGAACACGATGTAGGTCATGTCGTGGTTCTCGCGGGCGGTGTGCATGAAGTGGTTCCCGCCGATCCCGTAGCCGTCGCCGTCGCCGCCGGCCGCGACGACTTCGACGCCGGGGTTCGCGAGCTTCGCGGCTCGTGCCACGGGTAGCGAGCGCCCGTGGATGGTGTGGAAGCCGTAGCTCTCGAAGTAGCTGTTGAGCTTGCCCGAGCAGCCGATGCCCGTACACAGCAAGACCTCGTCGGGGTTCTTGCCGAGGTTGGACATCGCCTTCTTCAGGGCGTTGTTGACCGCGAAGTCACCACAGCCCGGACACCACGTGGGCTGGGGCTCGATACCCGGTGTGAACTCGTCTTCTTCCGCCTCTCTCTGCTCGCCGATCGCGCTGAATGCACTCATGTTAGTCACCTGCCGCTGGAACGTACTTCATGTCGTTGCTGGCCAGATCCTCGCCGTTGATGCTGGACTCGAAGCCCTCGACGATCTCCGCCGGTTCGAACGGGTTCCCGTTGTACTTCAGCAGACTCGAGAGCTTGGGTCCGAAGCGACCGATCTCCTTCTGTGTGAGCCCGCGGAACTGCGCGGTCGCGTTCATCTCGACGACGAGACACTCCTCGACGGATTCGAGGAACGCCGAGACCTCCTCGACGGGATACGGCATCAGGTCGCTGACGCCGATGGCCTTGACCGAGTGGCCGTTCTCGTTGAGGCGGTCGACGGCCTCGAACACCGTGTCCTGGTGGCTGCCCCAGGCCATGACCCCGTACTCGGCATCGTCGGGGCCGTGGTAGGTCTGCGTGCCTTCCGCGTCGAGTTCCTCGCGGATGGAGTCGAGCTTGTCGAGCCGACGGTTCATCTGGAGGACGCGGTTGGCCGGGTCCTCACTGATGTGGCCGGCCTCGTTGTGCTCGTTGCCCGTCGCGAGGAACCGCCCGCCCTTCTGACCGGGCACCGACCGGGGACTGACGTTGTCCTTGCCGTTCTCGGCCTCGTACTGGAAGCGCTTGAACTTCCCAGCGTGGTGCTCGGCGGCTTCCTCGATCTCTTCTTCGGTGATGACCGAGCCGGGGTCGGCGTTGGGCTCGCGGTCGAAGAAGTCGACGTCGACGTTGCGCAACTCGCCCTGGAGTTTCTGGTCGTAGACGAGGATCGCCGGGATCTGGTAGTCGTAGGCCAGTTCGAAAGCGATCCGGATCTGCTCGTAACACTCCTCCTGGTTACCCGGCGCGAGGACGACCCGCGCGGAGTCGCCCTGGCTCGTGTAGAGGACGTGCTCCAGGTCGCCCTGTTCGGGCTTGGTGGGCATCCCCGTCGAGGGGCCGGCCCGCATCGCCTCGATGAGCACGACCGGCGTCTCGGTCATCTCTGCGAGGCCGAGCGGTTCGCTCATCAGGGCGAAGCCGCCCCCGGACGAGCCGGACATGGCCTTGACCCCGGCGTGGCTGGCGCCGAGTGCCAGCGCGGCCGCCGCGATCTCGTCTTCGACCTGCTCGGAGATGCCGCCGAACTTGTGCAGGTTCTGAGACATGATCGTGAACACGTCCGTCCACGGCGTCATGGGGTAGCCGGCGATGAACCGACAGCCGGCGTCGAGGGCGCCGTAGGCGATGGCGTCACTGCCCGAGACCAGCGCCTGCTGGGTGTCGGGTTCCTCGTGGTCGGGCATCTGCAGGTCGTGAGTGTGCTCGAACTCCTGGGCCTGCTCGTAGGCGTCGCGGATCGCCGCGATGTTGGCGTCGCGGATCTCCTCGCCCCAGTTCTCGTCCATGATCTCCTCGTAGTAGGAGAGATCCATGTCGAGGAGGGCGGCCGTGACGCCGATCCCGGCGTTGTTCCGCATGATCTCGCGACCGTGTTCTTTCGCGATAGAGCGCAGATCGACGGGGTAGACGTGCCAGTCGTTCTCCTCGGCCCGCGCCTCGAGGTCGAGCTGTTCGACCTGCTCTTCCTCGACGAGGCCGGAGTCGTAGACGATGATGCCGCCCTCGCGGAGTTCGTCGAGGTTCTCCGAGAGGGGTTTCAGTTCCTCGTTGCCGTAGTAGGCGTCTTCCTGGGGGTTCCGCGCGAAGCTGTCGCCGAGGGCCAGCAGGAAGTTGTAGCCGTCGCCCCGAGATTCCGCCTCGTCGGGCGTGGCTCGTACTTCCACGTAGGTGTGGCCGCCCCGGATGCGCGACGGGTAATGTCGGTGTGTGAATACGTCGAGACCCGAGCGCATGAGGGCCTTCGCGAAGTTCCGGCTGTTGGAGTCGATGCCGTCACCGGAGCCACCCGCGATCCGCCAAATTAGTTCTTGGTCTGTCATGGATACATCCGTCGGCCCCGATACGGGTGCCGTACCCGAAAAGAGTGGTGGCGCCGACTAAAGCGTTTTCACTCCGTCACCACACATTAATCGTGAAGGATGGGTACGGCGCCTCTCGCGGCGGAATTCGGGACTGAGTGATACCCACTCGCACGGCCGGAGACGACCCCGCGATTCCCGGTCACTGGCTCCGCGACCGGACCGCTCTCAGGAACGATTCTCGGGCGACCAGACTTTAGTGGGAGATTTCGGTAGACGGGTCCATGATCCGTCGCGGATTCGCCGTCGCGAGCATCGCCGTCACCGGGTTGGGTTTCGTCGCCGGCGCCGTCGCCAGCTATCCGGGGAGCGACACCGGAGCGGTGACGACAGTGCTGGTCGCTCTCGGCGCCGTCATGGGGCTGGCTATCGTCGGCGGCGCGGCCTACCTCTACCGCAGCGACGTGCGGACGAGTCACACGTTGCGGATCGCCGGCTGGAACCTCCTCGGGGTTGCGCTGCTGGGACTGATCATCGTCCTCGCGACCACCGCCGAGGGGGTGTCGATACCCGGCTACGTCGTCGTGGACGTCCTCGGGGTCAGTTCGGTCGCGCACCTGCTCATCGGGTACAACGACGTCAGGCGCATCCGCGCGCAGGAACTCGCCCGCCAGCGTCGCACGCTCTCGGTCGTCAACCGCCTCACCAGACACAACCTCCGCAACCGGACGCAGGTGCTCACCGCCAACGCGAGCCTGCTCGTCGAGTCCGACGACGACGACGAAAACCGCGACGTCGCCGAGACGGTCCGCGACACGGCGAGCGACCTCGCGGACATCCACGGCGAACTCGAGACCATCCAGCGGGCGCTCAACGACACACCGCCGAGCGACAGCGTGGACCTTCGCGACGTCGTCGACGGGGTCGTCGCCTCCTACCGGGAAGATCGTCCCGAGGGAACCTTCGAGGTAGCAGTCCCAGACGGACTCTCCGTGCGCGGCGACGAGCAACTCGTCGCGGCGGTCGACCACCTCGTCGAGAACGCGGTCACCCACGGCAGCCCCGAGGAGGTGTTCGTCCGCGTCGCCGCCGAACGCGACGGCGACACCGTCACGCTCTCGGTCACCGACCGCGGGCCGGGCATCCCGGAGACGGAGACCGCGATTCTCAGCGACGAGCGCGAGGAGACCCAGCTCGAACACGGCAGCGGGCTCGGCCTCTGGGTGGTCAAGACTGTCGCCGAGCGCTACGGCGGCTCGCTCGGCTTCGACACCGACGGGAAGGGGACGACCGCGCGACTGCGGGTCGGTACGGCCTGACGCGAACAGAGAGTGCGGCCTCGCCGGTTCGGTCCCGTTACTTCGGCGACTGGTTGTAGATGAGGTTGCGCTGGATGTCGTTTGCGCCCTCGTAGATGACGGGAACGCGCACGTCGCGGTAGACGCGGGCGATCCGCCGGTCGTGGAGCACCGAGCGGCCGCCGTGCAGTTGCATCGCCTTCTGGGCGCAGTCGTTGGCCGTCTCCGTGGCCTTGAGCTTCGCCATCGCCGCCCAGAAACCGGCGTCGTCGCTGTCGGCGACGTGGTCGGCCGCGCGCCAGGTCAGCGCACGGGCGCTCTCGAACTCCGTGCGCATGTCCGCGAGCTTGTGCTGGACAGCCTGAAACTCGTCGACGGAGCGGCCAAAGGCCTCGCGGTCGTGGACGAACGCCCACGCTTCCTCGAAGGCCGCCGCCGCGAGGCCGAGGCCGTGTCCGCCGACGATGACGCGACCGTGATTGAAAAAGTCGGCGAGCATGAAGAAGCCGCCGCCCTCGGCGCCGATCAGGTGGTCTTCGGGGATCCGGCAGTCCTCCAGCGTGATGTGGGCCTGCTTGGAGGCGCGGAAGGACATCTTCTCGGGGATGTGCTCGGCGTCGTAGCCGTCGGTGTCGGTCGGCACGACGAACAGCGAGTAGTTGCCGTAGCGGTTGTCCGGGTTGTCGCCGGTCTTGGCGTACAGCGTCACCCAGTCGGCCTCGACGCCGTTGCCGATCCAGTACTTCTCGCCGTCGATGACCCACTCGTCGCCGTCTTTCTCGGCGGTCGTGGACATCCCGGCCAGGTCGCTCCCGGTGTCGGGTTCGGAGACGGCGAGACCGGTGATCTGCTCGTTCTCGGCGACCGGCCTGAGGTACTTCTCTTTGAGTTCGTCGCTCGCGTGTTCCTCGACGATCTCCGCGCCGAAACTCGCCAGTTGCAGGGTCAGCGCGATGCCGGCGTCCGCGCGGTAGAACTCCTCGGCGATGGCCAGCACCTGGTGGAGGTCGTAGCCCTTCCCGCCGTACTCCTCGCCGATGTCCTGGGCGATCAGGTCGGCGTCCATCCCCGCCTCGAGGATTTCGCGGGGGTACTCGCCGGAGTCGTAGTACTCGGCGGCGTTGGGAGCGATCTGTTCGGCCGCGAACTCGCGAGCCTCGTGTTTGACCTCGTGAGCGTGCTCGGGGACGGGTCGGTCGTCCAGTAGTTCCATACCGGTCCCTGGGCCGGCACGACTAAATAAACGCTGGCACTCGTATAAACTCGCTTTACATTTACTGTTTATCGATGGCCGGTGGCGGCTGTCGGCGTTACCACCCGAGCAGATCACCGGCCCAGTGGAGTTACCACCCGAGCAGGTCACCGGCCCAGTGGAGGGCATTGAGCGCGACGAGCGCCAGGCCCTCGGGGCCCGAGAGGACGCGCCGCGTCCAGAGGAGCGCGGCGGCGACGACGGCCATTCCGAGGAGCCACAGGGTGCCACGGACGGCGACGCCCGCCACCGGGAGCGCCCGGAGCGTGGCCGCGAGACCGAGGACGCCGAAGACGTTGAAGATACAGCTCCCGACGACGTTACCGGCGGCGAGGTTGGCGCGACCGCGGTACGCCGCGGCCACCGAGGTGACCAGTTCAGGCGTGGACGTGCCGAGGGCGACGACCGTCACGCCGATGACCCACTCGGAGACGCCGACGGCGGCGGCGGCGCTCGCGGCGCCCGAGACGAGGGCGTGCGCTGCGGCGACGACGACTGCGAGGCCCCCGACGAGTCTGAGAGAGTCGGTCCGTCGGAACTCGCGCGTTTCGACGCGGCGTGTGGCGTCGTCGCTATCGGAACGAGCCAGCACGACCAGATAGCCGACGAGCAAGAGGACCAGCACCGCCCCCTCGACACGCGTGACCGTGCGGTCGCCGAGCACGACCAGCAACAGGAGTACGGACCCGACCATGATCGCGCCGTCGCGACGGACCAGGTCGGTCGCGACCGGGAGGCGCCGGATCAGCGCCGTTCCACCGAGGACGAACCCGAGGTTCACCACGTTCGAGCCGACGACGTTCCCGACCGAGATGTCGGCTTTGGCCGTCAGCGCGGCGTCGACCGTGACGGCAAACTCCGGCGCCGAGGTCCCGAACGAGACCACGGTGAGTCCGATGACCAGACCCGAGACGCCGAGCCTGCGGGCGAGCCGCGTCGCCCCCGTGACGAACTGCTCCGCTCCGAGCCACAGCCCCGCGACGCCAGCGGCGACGAGCAACAGGTCAGACGCCAGCGGAGGGGCCATCTACTGGTCGTTCGGGAGAGCGACAGAAGAAGCCCAGTGGTCACGCGGCGCCGCGTCGCTCGCGGCGAAACGGGACCGCTGCTCAGACCTCGATGTCGCCCATGAGACCGACGAGTTCCTCGAGACGGGGGAAGGTGTAGACCTTGACGTCGACGTCGGAGGCGGGCGCGTGCACGCGCGAGTCGAACATGAGCGCCATGTCGGCCTCGCGGTCGCCGACGAGGTCGTCGACCATCCCGCTACCGGGGCCGAAGATGAACGTGGGCGTGCCGATGTCGATGGTGGTGTCGAGGACGTTCGCCCAGCCGTCGATGAAGCCGCTGGTCATGATGTTGCCGATCTCCTGGATCGCCGACCGCTCCATGTCGGTGAAACCCTGGGCGGCGGGGTCGGTCTCGCCCATGTCGCCGATCATGCCGCCGGCGAGTTCCTTCGCGCTCTCGGCCTCGAGGAGAAAGAGGATGTGGCCGTGAGGCGGTTCGAGCATCTCGATGCTGATCCCGATCTGTTCGGCATCGCCGATGTGTGTCTTGATGTCGGGGACGTCGATGAAGTTGATCTTCGTAATCTCCATCTCCGTCTCCATCCCCGTCATCTGGCTGAGGTGGTCCGCGACCGTGTTCCCCCCCTGCTTGGCCATCTTGTTGAACAACCCGAGCTTCCGGATATCTATCATCAGACTCATGGGCAACTCAGCGGTATGGGGACCGGTTTCCGACGAACCCACATAAGCCGTCGCCCCCGATTTTCGGAATCGAGATTCGGGACCGGCGCCGCCACGGTCCCGTCACAGCGCCGCGAGCGCGTCGGCCAGCGCGTCGTAGCCGGGCGGGTCCGGCCACTCGGTCGCCACGTCGGCGTACAGCACCGTCCGGTCCTCGTCGAGGAGGTAGACGGCGGGCCGTGGCTCGGCGACCCCCGCCATCCCGATGCGGTCGTTGACGACGTCGTACGCCTCGGCGACGCCGTTCGCGGGGTCGGAAAACAGCCGAATATCGATCCCGCGCTCGTCGAGAAGCTGTGCGTGCTCGTACGGCGTCGAGATGGAGACGCCGACGATATCGAACCCGTCACGCTCGTCCCAGCCGCGCGAGCGGATCTCGTTGTAGATGTAGGTCGTCCGGGGACAGCCGTCCATCGGGTGGAAGACGAGCAGGACAGGCCCTTGGTCAGTCACCTCCGATAGCGCGGCGTCCTCCCAGTACTCGTCGGTCACGAGCGGGCGCTCGAAGTCGGGCGCGGTCTCGCCTTCGGCGACGTGGTCCGTCGGTGGGAGGTCCGTGACCGGGAAGTCGGCCATCTACGCACCCTCCCCGTAGGTCCGGTCGAGGTAGTCGACGATGTGGCCGCTCTCGGGCATCGTGACACCCGTCCGCTCGTCGGAAATGACCGGCACCGAGCGGCCGCCGCTGGCACGCCTGACGACGTCCCGGTCGGAGTGCATCGGTTCGAGAAAGACCGACCGGTAGTCGAGGTCGTACTCCTCTAGTCGCGCGACCACCCGTTCGCAGTACGGACAACCGTGCAGCCGATACAGCGTTATCGGTGACTCTTCCATATCGCTCGTTGGGCTCGATGTTCCCTAAACCCACGTATTCACCACCCAGAGCGACACGCCGACCCCGCTGGCGCGCGTTCACCACTCCCGCTGACTCACCGCGACGCCCTCCCCCAGCGGGAGAAGCGTCGTCTCGAAATCGGAATCCGCGCGCACAGTCTCGATGTAGTCGGCGATGCCGCGGCTCATCGCGTTCAGATCTCCCCCTTCACCGTCGAAGTACGCCAGCAGGTCCGCGGCGTCGATGGTGCCGCCGGCGACGGCGTTGTCGGCGGCGACGATTCCGCCCGGCGCAACTTTGCCGCGGACCGCCTCGAACGCCTCGGCGTAGCGCTCCTTCTGGCAGTCGATCAGCACCACGTCGAAGGGACCCTCGTACTCCTCGACGATCTCGATGGCGTCGCCGTGTTCGAAACTGGCGCGGTCGGCGAGGCCGCCGCGGGCGAGGTACTCGCGCGCCTGGTCGAGTTCGTCTTCGTCGATCTCGGTGAGGACCACCTCGCCGCTGTCGGGGAGTTCGCGGGCGAACCAGTACGCCGAGTAGCCGAAGCCGGAGCCGAACTCGAAGACGCGCTCGGCGTCGGCGAAGCGAGCGCACATCGCGAGCCAGCCGCCGACGGCGGGGCCGACGTACGGGAACGATTCGCGGCGGGCCTGCGCGCCCATCTCCTCGATGATTTCGTCGGATGCGGGACCGATGGCCGTCGCGTACGATTCGAGCAACTCGGGGAGTTCGTCGGCTGCCATAGCGGCGGTTCGTCCTCCGCCCGCAAAAAGGGCGCCAGCCCGGCAGGCCCTTCCGGCTCCGCGGACCGCCGAGACATTGATACCGGTGTAGTCGTAACCCCGGACATGTCGGAGACACCGCCCGGACCGAAGGGCGAGCCGCTGTTCGGCGCGAGTCGGAAGTACGCCCGCGACCCCTTCGAATTCATCTCGGCGCTCGAAGAGACCTACGGCGACGTCGCGCGGTTCGACATGGGGCCGATGGACACCTACATGGTCACCGACCCCGCCGAGATCGAGCGGATCCTCGTCTCCGAGGCCGACCGCTTTCGCAAGCCCGACTTCCAGGGCGACGCCCTCGGTGACCTGCTCGGCGACGGCCTGCTGCTCAGCGAGGGCGACACCTGGGAGAAACAGCGAAGCCTCGCACAGCCCGCTTTCCAGATGGGGCGGCTCATGGGCATGGCCGATCGGGTGACTGGCCACGCCGAATCGATGGTCGAGTCGTGGCAGCCGGGTCAGACCATCGACGCCGAGAGCCAGATGGCCCGCGTCACGCTGAACGTCATCCTCGACCTGATGATGGGTGTCGAACTCGCCGACGAGCGCGTGGATACGGTCCAGTCTCAGCTCGAACCCCTGGGCAAGCGCTTCGAACCCGATCCGCTCAGATTCGCGATGCCCGACTGGGTGCCGATGCCGGGCGACGAGGAGTTCGAACACGCCGTCGACACGCTCGACGACGTGCTCGACGAGATCGTCGCGGCCCGGCGCGGGACCGAAGGGCCGAGCGACGTGTCCCCGACGACCGGCGACAGCGACGCGCCGATGGACTTCCTCTCCGTGCTCCTGCGCGCACAAGGGCGCGGCGAGCAGTCGGCCGAGATGCTGCGCGACGAGATGATGACGATGCTGCTCGCCGGCCACGACACCACCGCGCTAACCCTGACCTACACGTGGTTCCTGCTCTCGGAACACCCCGAGGCCGAGCGTCGCGTGCAACGGGAGGTCGACGAAGTCGTGGGTGACGCCTCGCCGGGAATGGACCACGTCCGCGAGTTCGAATACCTCGAGTGGGTCATCAGCGAGGCGATGCGCCTGTACCCCCCCGTGTTCACCATCTTCCGCTCCCCGACCGAGGCCGTCGACGTCGGCGGCTACCGCGTGCCGGAGGGGGCCACCGTCATGCTTCCCCAGTGGGGCGTCCACCGCTCGGCGCGGTACTGGGACGAGCCCGCTACCTTCGACCCCGAACGGTTCTCGCCCGAGCGCCGCGCCGACCGCCCGCGCTTCGCCTTTTTCCCCTTCGGTGGCGGCCCGCGCCACTGCATCGGCAAGCACCTCTCCTTGCTGGAAGCGAAACTCATCGTCGCCACCGTCGTCAGCGAGTACGAACTCGACTTCCAGGGAGAGACGCCGCTGGAACTGATGCCGTCGCTGACGATGCACCCGCGACAGACGATGGAGATGCGCCTCGAACCGCGGTAGGGAGTCCGTTTTGCGCTCCTTGCGGCGCGCTCAGTCGAGCCGGTCGAGCGCCGCTTGTCCTCGTTCGACCCACCACGACAGGTCCCGATGAGCTTCGGGGAGTTCCGTCCCGAGCGTCGCCGGCGCGGCCGCGAATTCGTCGACCGTCCAGTAGCGGGCGTCGGTCAGTTCGTCGAGCGCTTCGGGCGTGCCCCGCACGTCCGCGGCGTCGACGGCGTAACAGAGGCTCGTCTTGTGCGTCGCCTCGAACTTCACGAAGGTGCGCGCGTCGAACAGGTGCAGGTCGTCGGGGTCGACGCGCAGGCCCGTCTCCTCCTCGAGTTCTCGCGCGCCTGCAGTGTCGGGGTCTTCGCCCGCCTCGACCATCCCGCCGGGCGTCGCCCAGAGAGGTCGGTCCGGCACCGGCACACGACCGAGCAGGATCTCCTCGCAGTCGAGGACCGCCAGCCGCGCCGTCGGGATCGGATTGAAGAAGACGTACTCCTCACAGGCCTCACAGCGGAGGACGGTCGGCGGTTCGACGGGCGCGAGTTCGGTCCCGCAGTAGGGACAGCAGTCGGGCGGTTCGTTCGCCATATCCGCGACTGCGACCGGGGCGAACATAAGGATATTCGACACGAACGACTGTCAGGGACCGGGACCCGGTCGGCGGGACCGCGGCGGGTCGGCGGGACCGCGGTGGGTCGCCGCGCGGCTACCGGTTCCGACTCACCGGGAACTTCACCCGGTCGGGATGCTCGTTGAACGCGGCGAGGATGTTTTCGTAGAGGCGGTTTTTGGTGCGCTGGCCCCGCCGCGGGTGGACGAGATAGCGGACTCTGAGTTTGACCCACGAGTGCCTTGTTGAACGCAAGACAGCGTCGGGGTGGGGTTGCTGATCTACAATTTCACGGCGCTAGAGACGGCTTTTCGACCTCAGAAGATGCAGTAGCTGTCACTCACGGCGGTTGCTGAAGGGTCACAACTATGGTATCTTGCTGCATTGTTCCGATGACGACGGCGATGCCTCTCCCGGATACGTCCGGAGAAGGGGAGCAGGCGGCGAGCCCTTAACTCGCCGCCTGCGTTAGGTTATGGATGATGCACTTCCGAGTCAGCTCCCGGAACTGGCCGTGCCAGCTCCGGGAGCGCAGCTTCTCGCCGTCGTCTTCCTTCAACTGCGAGAAGCCGGTTTCACTCATCCAGCGCTGGTTGTAGTCCTCGTTCATTCGGGCGTTGTGAGCCTTCTGCAACGGTGTCTGTTCCCTGTGCTTGATCAGTGGTCGCGTTGACTCGGAGCGACACTCCTCACGAAGCTCTCCCCACGAGTAGTTCGCGTCGGCAGACAGTACCCGCAGGTCTTCCGCGTTCCGGCGGAAGACCTGCATCCCGATGTGGCCGTCCCAGGCTTTCTTCGTCGTGAAATGAACGTCCTTGATCGCCAGCGAGTTCACGTCGATCAAGATCGTTGTCTTCATCGACTGGAACGAATAGTTCGCTCGGTCACGGTAGTGGTAGCTGGTTTGATCGCGCTGGAATCCATTCGCATCAATCGCGGCTTCGCCGCTCCAGCCCGCCTGCTCCGCAGAATCGCGGAGCAGGCGGCGGAGTTCACGCATCCGGTACTTCTGTTCCCACCGGCAGAACGAACTGTAGTGCGGTGCCTCGTCGAGTTCGAACACGGCGAGGACACCGGGCATCTCGTTGAGATAGTCTTCAGTCTCGCGGAGGCTCTTCTCCAACTCAACGCGGTACAGAATCAAGGCGATCTGCACCCATTTGGCGTACCCGCCCGCGCCGTCCGGCGCGGCGGGTACGTCCGGGTCGTCAACGTGCTGTTTGGCTAGCTTTCGACACATCCAGGCAAGCCGTCTGAGCGATGCCATATCGCCAGACGGCGTCCATTTCCCGGTTAGAGTGACGGAATCTTCCTGTGAAAGCGTCTGAGGCTGCCGTCAGCCGGCGGCAAAACGAGGCACCCACGAGGCTTCCTGCACGACGTTCACGGTGGGTCGGTCCTGCACTTCGAGTTCGACCGGCGTCTCGGCGAGTCGCTCGCGGTAGCGCTCGATGTTGGCCTGCATCTCGTCACCGAGGAAGTCGTCCGCGACGTCGCGCATCGTCGCCGTCGCGAACTCGAGGTCCGTCTCGTAGGCCACCTCGACGGCGAGTTCGTTCCAGACGTAGGGGAACTCTTCGCGCGTGTAGTTCTTGACGTGCGAGGAGAGCACGACCGAATTCGGGAGGGTGATGATCCGCCCCGAGGGCTGGTTCGAGGAGACGAGTTCGCCGTTTATCTCCCACAGCGTCGTGACGAGGAAGTCAACCTTGACCACGTCGCCTTTCGACTCCTCGATAGCGACCCGGTCGCCCACGGCGTAGGGTCGCTTGACCACGATGTACACCCAGCCGATCAGCGAAAAGAGCGGTTGCTGGAGCGCGAAGGTGACCGCGAAGCCGACGACCCCCAGCGAGAACAGCACCCCGAGCCACTGCTCGGTCAGCACGCCCAGCAGGCCGACGGTCGCGACGAGTCCGAAGACCAGTCTGAGGACGTTTCGCAGGTCGTGCTGGCGGCGTTTCGAGGGCGCTCGCGACCCAAGCCAGCGCTCGACGACGAGGTAGGCGCCGTAAGTCGTCAACAGGACCGCCAGCGCGAGCAGAGTCGCCACGGTCACCCGCTCGGCCGACAGTCCCAGCACCGACTCCGGTGCCACCGCGCTCGCGAGAAAGCGGCTCGCCACCGCCGCGGCCACCCCGAGCGCGACCAGTCCGTACCCGACGGGTCGTTTCACTGTCTCTCGACTCGCTCGCCGCCCACTAAACGGTTCCCGTGCCACGACTCCGATCGCCGACCGGCGCGACGTTCCCCCTCGAATCGCCCCGGTCGTCGTCCATTGCGGTGCAACCGCGGTGCGGCCTGCAGTGCGGTTGCGGTGGCGCGCGCTGTCGCGCGCTTTCATGCGCGCGACGAAACCGTGCGAGGGATGAGAAGCGCAGGCACGAGCATCGCAATCGGCTGGGGAGGTATGTGGCCGTCCGCGGTCGCGGTGCGGGCCGGTGTGGAGCGGATGCGGTGCGGTCCTGGTGGACTGAAAGGGCGAGGCGCGCTCGCGCTCGTGTAGTCGCCTGAGCGTGGCCCTATTCTCGCGGGCGGTGCGGAGAGCGAGAATATCCCGCTCAGCGACCGCGAGCGGGTCGAGGGCTTTCAGCGCTCAGGAGTTCATGCGGTCGCGGTTGCGGTGGCTGTGACTCGGAGTGAGCGCGTCGAGGGCTTTCAGCGCTCAGGAGTTCATGCGGTCGCGGTTGCGGTGGCTGTGACTCGGAGCGAGCGGGTCGAGGGCTTTCAGCTCACTCCGACGAGTGCGGTCGCGATCACGAGAGAGACAGCTAGCGAGTCGAAACCTGTCCACGAACACCCCGGTTTCCGGTCGAACCGCCCCACTCAGTCGGCGTGACGGATGTGGACGCGCCACTCATCGGGGCCGGCCTGTTCGGTCTCGTGGGTGAACCCGCGGTCGGCCAGCACCACGTACAGCGGCTCCGGTTCGAAACTGTTGACGAGCGTCAGCGTCTCCCCGGGCTCTAACTCCTCGAGCGCGGCGACAATGTCGCCGAACGGTTCGCCGCCGATCTCGCGGGCGTCGAGCGTGCGGGACGCGTCGGTCGGTGACTCGGCGCTCATACACGACCACTTGCAGCGCTCGCGGCGAGCGCGTTACCCCGACCATGTTCGGATCGCCGGGTCGCGCGGGCGCGCGCGTCGCCCGCGCCGGTTCGACCCGAAACGATCCCGGGTCGGCGGCAACCCTGGTCCACTCTCGCCTGGCCCGAACCGGTACGCCGTGACACCTACGTGGTCAGGGCGTGTCGGGGCGGGTATGCAGACGGTCACGATTTCGCGCCGGGTCGACGCCGCCCCCGACCGCGTGCGCGACCTCATGGACGACCTGGAGGGGTTCATGCTCGCCGCGGGCTTTACCGACGTCACCGTCAACGGCGACGAGATGCACCTGGAGAACCAGGTCGGCCTCGCGACGGTCGAACTCGGCCTGCGGCTGGTCGAACGCGACGACGCCGCGCTCGCCTACGAACAATCCGAGGGCTTCTTCGAGACGATGACGACCGTCTATACCCTCGAATCGGTCGACGGCGGCACCGAGGTCACCGCCAGCACCGACTTCGCGCTCGACCTCGCTCTGGTCGGCGCCGTCCTCGACGCCACCGTGATCAAACGCCAGCGCCGCAAGGAACTCGAGATGCAGTTCGACTGGCTGGAAGCACAGGTCGCGGAGTGAGGGCGAATCGATCCCCTTCGAAGCGCGAGAGGGAACCGGAAACGGTTCGAATTCACGTAATAAACCGACCGAGACAGCACCCGCACACAGCGTGAAAGCCCCCGCTGGACCGGGTTGAACCGCCACCGCAAACAGCGTGAAAGCCCCGACGCGTTCGACCGTCCGAGCAGCGAGGGACCAAAGGTCCCTCGTAGCGTGTCATAGAAACATTCACGGCCAATTCTCTGCGGTGCTACCCGGATAGTGGAATGTTGGAAAAAATACCGTTTCAGAGGACTCTGCAAGATATAGAGGATAGATGGAACATCGCAACATCTCTCTATTTATCGACCCAAGTACGGTCACTATCAAGGAGTTGTGTGTATTCGTCGACGACCAGTGTCAGCTGTTCCCCATCCAGTTCGACCGACAGTGATAGTCGAAGTGGATTTTCGGAGCGTACTGTCGGATCCGTAACCGCCAACTCCAGATCCCACAACGATGTTTCGGTGATGTCGATACCGTGGTCGTGATAGAATGACACGACCGGTGGCTCTCGGAGCAAGTATATGCCAAGTGGAGAGCCTGAAGTCCTTCCACAGCCCTCGCAGGTCGCAATGAGAACATGACTCGCCTGCGGTGCGTCCAGCACTGTATGCTGGCGTTCGACATCGTCGAAACACGCGGGACAGACTCCTTTGCGAACAAGTTCACAGTCGTGCAAAGTCCGATCTCTTTGGATGGAGATCGCCTCTTCGAGTGTCCGTCCGTCGACTGCATTCGGAGGGAGAAAGTCCCGTGGATAGTTGTGGCCGTTCTCACACGACACTGAGAGGATTCCGTCCTCGTAGCGGACAGCGAGTCCGGTGTCACAAATACTGCACGTCGAGTCGAGGGTCTCCGGCCCGTAACTCGTCTCGGCACCGACGCCAGCCCGGAGTGTTCCGACGAGTGACAACCCAGAGTTTGTCAACTCATATTCATTTTCGGTCTGTCTGACGTACGATGGCTGTAGCTTGTTGAGGTGGTAATTGAAATTCCCGGAGTCCTCGATCCCTGCTGTCTCGCGGAGGTCGTTGAATCCTAACGACGGATCCCGAGGATTTTCGGCCTGATGACCCGCCAGTGCCCCAAGTATGGTAGCACGCACTTGCTCTGTCACAAGTTCAAACGGTGTCAGTGAAAACTCCGTTACCCGGGACTCTATCGATGATCCCCCGTCTTTTGTGCCGATTGGCCTTTCATCCCCATCGTCGGCCATACTGGACTGTTGTGGAGTAAAATAAATCAGGTTTTGGCTATCACAATGAATATAAAATTTCTAACAGTATTGCGATGCTGGAAACGTATTTAGACACACATCCTGACAGGTGTTGTATGACCGAAGAACCGCTGTTCCGTGAGACTCAGCGCATGCGACAATTCTGGATCTGGGTACTTCTCGTACTGGCCAGTGTTGCGACATTCGTGTTCGGCTCCGTGGTTGGAGCGCTGATTATACTGGCTGTTGCCGGGTTTTTGTACTCTATACAGCTCATAACGGAGATACGTGCCGATGGAATTTACGTACGGTTCGTTCCGATTCATCGGTCGTTTCGGCGGCTGCCATTCGATCGAATAGAGCGGGTCGAACGCACGGAATTCGGATTTCTCACCTACGGTGGGATTGGAATCAGATGGACACCGGACACGATGGCCTACATGACTACGAGGGGGAGTGGCATCAAGATTGACCGAGAGAACGCAAAGTCAGTCGTCATCGGATCACAAGATCCCTCTGCGTTGTTGGAAACAATCGATAAGTTGGACTGAATTCGGACAGTTCTCTTCCGCGTGACAACATTCGCCACCGCCCGTAACGTTTATACACTGAGGTCTGCAGTCGGGGTCACCAACGCACGGTTCGATCGCTGACTACGCGCCTTCTATCTTGCACGTGAGTCTTGACAAGAGTTGGATAGACAGACGGTGGGAAGCTTTCTATGACACGCTCCCCTCGGGCAATCGGGCGCAGGCGCCCGATGATCTCGCTGCGCGCTTCCCCCGCTGCTCGCGGCAGAGCCGCTCGCTTTCGAGGCGCTTCGCGCCTCGCACCGCTCGGTCCAGTGCTTACGTCGTCCGGGACGGGTCGAAAGGGCGGCCGGCACTAGTGGTTGCCGAAAGTTTTGTATGATTTCGATTAAATAGGTACAATAATGCCGGGACCGTCGAAGCAGGTGAAAGAACACCTGAATGAATCCGAGCTTGACGAGGCGATCGATGAAGCCCAGTCAAACGAGGAAACGCGGCTAGTTCGGCGATTATGCCTGATTAAGAATCTCTATGCCGGTGATTCGGTCACCGAAGCAGCGGCCCGTGTCGGCGTGACTCAACCAACCGCGAGTCGGTGGACTGATCGGTGGAACGAGCACGGTGTTGACGGCTTACGCCCCGATTTCGGTGGTGGCCGGCCACCAAAACTTTCCGAACGAGAACAGGAACAACTCACCGAGGTTCTCAAACGCCACCAGCCACTCACCACCGAACACGTTCATCAACTCATCGAGGAAGGATTCGGCGTATCATATTCCCAAAGACATGTACCACGACTTCTCAAGAAACTTGGACTAAGATATGCCGTTCCACGACCAGGATCGCCCGAGCGACCAGACGACGCTGAAGACCAACTTCAACAACGACTCGAGGCCGCTCTCGCCGAGTTAGACGGCGACGCGGTGACTGACGGCGGTGTCGTCGTCGGCTTTCTCGACGAAGCCTGGCCTCGCACGACCGACAACAGCCGGCGGCTGTGGGCCTTCGAGAAACCGACGCTCGAAAAAGAGACGCCAACAGCGTCGTTTGACGACGTGGTCTTCGGATTTTACGCGGTGATCGGTGACAGTGTCGTCGAGTGTAAAGACGACCTGAGCAAGGAATCTGTGGCTGATTTTTTCCCACAGCATCCGCCAGAAGAATCCTGACCGGCCGATCATCATCGTCTGCGACAACTTTTCATCTCATTTTGCCGAGCATGTCGATAAAATTGTTGAACGACTCAATATAACAAGAGTGGCGTTGCCGCGATACTCACCAGATCTTAACCCGATCGAGCAAATCTGGAAAAGTGTAAAGCGTGACCTTTCACCGCTTGATGCGCCAAATCTCGACACATACCGATCCTTGATCTGTGACGTGTTCCATGACTACGCAGACCGCCTCAGCTTCGCTGAAGCCTGGATCGAACGCTTCCTATCAATCCAAAAGTTATGACTATCACTAAAGGCGCCGTGCGCAGACACCGCAGTGAGCGGAGCGAGCGAGGAGCGCAGCGAGGCGCGGCGGTACGAGCGACCGGGGGCTTTCACGCAGTCTGCGGTGGCTGTCGAGGTCATCGTTTCGGAGGCTTTCAGGCTGTTGGCGGTTGCTGTCTCAGTTGGCCCGCCAAGCCGACCAGTCACGCCGTCTACGGCAGTACCGTCAGCGACCTCGGTGCGAACTCCAAACGCACCTAGTCGCGCATCCGCCGCGTCTCCTCGGAGAGATGCTCTTTCTTCACCGCGACCGTATCGCGCGTTCCGGCGAACAGGTCCCCGAGGACGTGCGCGTACAGCGCCGCGCCGACGACACCGGCGACGTAGGGCCGCCACAGAAAGAGGGCGGGGACGGCGACACCGGCGATGACGGCATGGCTCAAGAGTCTGGGGAACGAGCCCACGTCGCCGGTCTCGAAAATCTCCTCCTGGGCGAGAAAGACGATCCGCGGGTCGCGCAGACACCGCCGGGCGGCCGCCCAGTCGCCGGTCCGCCAGCGCGCGATGAGGAAGTGGTCGAAGTCGATGCCGACGCCCGCGCCCAGCGCGAGCACGACGACGGCCCACGCCGGGATCGACGGGGTCGACACCGCGAGGACGACGGCGGCGACGACCAGCGAGATCGCGGCGTGGGATTTTGACTTCATGAACTCGGCCCTCGGTCAGGCTCGCTTCTGGATCTCCTCGCGGAGCACGTCCGAGACGACGTCGCCGTCGGCCTTGCCCCGCAGGGCGCCCATGCACTCGCCCATCAGCCCGGAGAACGCGCCCATCCCCTCCGCTTCGACCTGGTCGGCGTTGCGCTCGACCACCTCGGCGACCGCCTCGCGGACCTCGTCTTCGCCGACCCCACCGAGATCCTCCTGCTCGACGGCCTCGGCGGCCGAGAGGTCGGGGTCGGTCGCGAGCGCGCGCAGCAGGTCGTCCAGCCCCTCCCGGGGCACCTCGCCGTCGTCGACCAGCGCGAGCGCGTCGGCGAGGTGGTCGTCCGAGAGGGCGTCGACGGCCACGTCGTCGCGGCGCAGTTCCGTCAGCGTGGATTCGAGCGTCCCCGCGGCCAGCGTCGGGTCGATCCCGTCGGCGACGACTGCCTCGAACAGGGGCATGCGCTGGCCGTAGGCGACCTGCTCGGCGAGGCCGGCGTCGAGGCCGTACTCCGACTGGTAGCGCTCGACTTTCTCCGTCAGGAGCTCCGGCTCGGCGACCGAACTCGGGTCGGGTTCGACCGCGGGCACGTCCGTCTCCGGGTACATCCGCGCCGCGCCGGGCAGCGGGCGCAGGTAGCTCGTCGTCGCCTCCGGCGTGGCGTCGCGGGTCTCCTCGGGTACGCCGTCCATCGCCGTCTCCGCGCGCTCGGCCGCGGCCTCGATGGCTAACTCCGCCGTCTCGGGGTCGTCGGCGACGAGCACGACCGCGTCACCCTCTTCAGCGTCGACTGCCTCGCGCAGATCCGCCACTTCGTCCCCGGTAACGCCGTAGGCCGGCAGTTCGTCCGTGTGGAAGACCCCGCCCGCGCCGTGGCGCTTGGCGTGGTCCGAGAGTTCGGTTCCCAGGCGGCGGTCGGGCTGGATCTCCCGGCCGACGAGACCGTCGAAGCCCGCCAGCCTGACCGCCAGCACGTCGCCGCCGCTCTCGAGTGCACCGGAAATGACACCCGAGTCGGTGTCCGCGAAGACCGCACTGACGTCGACGGGATCGCCCACGCCCGCCTCGCGCTCGCCCAGTTCCTCGGCGATGTCGAGGAGTTCGACCTGGCGGCGGACCTCGTTGCGGACGATGTCGTCGATGTCGTCCAGGCTCTGGACGCCCTTGATCTCGACGCGGGCGCCGTCGGCGATTGAGACGTTGACGTCCTGGCGGATGGTGCCGAGGCCGCGCTTGACCTGCCCCGTCGAGCGAAGCAACATACCGATGCGCTCGGCGGCGGCGCGGGCCTGCTCGGGCGAGGAGATGTCGGGTTTCGTCCCGATCTCGACCAGCGGGATCCCGAGTCTGTCCAGCGAGTAGCGCACTCCCGCATCCGTCTCTTCGACGCGCTGGGCCGACTCCTCCTCGAGCATGAGGTCCTCGACGCGTACAGTACCGGCGTCGGTCTCGATGGCGCCCTCGCCGGCGACGCGCATCGTGCGCTGGAACCCCGTGGTGTTCGACCCGTCGACGACGATCTTTCGCATGACGTGGACCTGGTCGGCCACCTGACAGTCGAGCAGCTGGGCGATCTCCATGGTCACGTCGAGCGCCTCGTCGTCGACCTCGGCGGGGGGTTCGTCGTCCTCCTCGACGAGACAGGTGGTGTCGTAGGAGAGGTACTCGAACTCGCGGTCGACGACGCTCTCCTCGACGGCGGCCTCGTCGAGTTCGCCGAGTTCGCTCTTGGTGGGGTGGAGATACCGGGTAAAGCGCCGGTCGCTGTCCTCGGGTTCGCGCAGCGCCGTGGGACAGGCACAGAACAGCTTCGTCGCGGTGTCGAGTTGCTGGTGGATCTCCAGGCCGGCCACCAGCCCCAGCTCCGCGTAGTCGAAGTCGTCGGTCATTGCCCCGAAGTCGGACGGCGGCGGTCAAAAAACACACCCTTCCGCCCCCGGCCGCGGTCGCGGCCGCTGCCGCGGCGACCGCGAACTCGACGCCACCGGCTGGCCGGACCCGGGCGCGCGGCGGCTGTGCGCCGGGCGAGCCATCTCGGGGAGACGTTTTTTGCTCGTGTAGCCCCTAGCCCGGCCGATGCACTGGCTGCTCGGGCGGTCGACGCACTGGCGCACCCTCGCAGTGGTCTCTCTCATCGTCCTCGCCGGCTGTGGCTCGTTCGTCGGCGGCGGGGGCGGTGGGGGCGGCGGGGACGGGGCGACCGACGACGGCCCGGAGGCGGTGACGCCCGCGCCGGTCCCCGAGGTGACGCCGACGCCGGACCCGTGGCCGGTCGCACCCGGTCTCTCCGCGCAGGGGGTCGTAGACGTGAACGCCCTCGTCGACGCCCACCGCGCGGCGATCGGGAACACCTCCTACGAGTTCACGGAGTGGAGCGGCAGCGCCAGCCCGCCCAACGCGACGGTCCCGATGTTCCGCCAGACCCGCGCGACGGTCGCCGGCTCCTCGCACTACCTCGTCTGGACGGCGAGCGAGATGATCCGCCTCGACGGCGCCATCACCCACGTCGCCAACTACACGGAGTACGTCGACCCCGACGCCCGCCGCGTGCGGTACCGTCTCGCCGGCCAGTCCGAGCCCGACTTCGCCGAGCAGTACGTCATCGCCGCCGCCTACAACGACCTCGTCGGCGAGCGCGCTACCGTCTCGATCCTCCGGTATCTCACCGCCGACGACACCGAGGTCGCGCGGACGACCGTCGACGGCGAGCGCTACTACGTCGTCACCGGATTCGAGCGCTCCCCGACGGCCAACAGCCGGCGCAACCTCTCGGTGCGCGCGCTCGTCTCGTCCGAGGGGTTCGTCCGCTCGCTGAACGTCTCCTACGTCACCATGGGCGTGGGTGAACTGCGCCGGTTCCGCTATCGGTTCGCCTACGAGGACGTCGGCGAGACGACGCTCGACCCACCGCCGTGGGTCGCCGAGTGGAACGCCTCCCAGCCCAATGGCCTCGCCCCGCGTGCGCCCGAACTGCGCCCGCGACCGGAGGTGGCGAACCCGTGACCGGAACCGGGCCGCAGTCCTCACCCGTCGCGACGCTCGCCGTCGTCGCGCTGGTCGTCCTCGCGGGCTGTGGCTCCTTCGCGGGTGGGGGCGGCGGTGGCGACGGCGAGAGCGGGGCGGACGGGAACAGCGCGCCCGGCAACGCCGACGGGACGGTCACGGCCGCGCCCGTCCCCGAGGTGACGCCGACGCCGGACCCGTGGCCGGTCGCACCCGGTCTCTCCGCCCAGGGGGTCGTGAACGTCGACGCGCTCGTCGCCGCCCACCTGCGGGCGGTCCGCGGGCAGTCCTACGTCTGGCGCGAGTGGCGCGGCCGGAGCCCCAACGAGACCGTGCCGCTCGAACTCCGCCAGCGCGCCCGCGTCGAGAGCGAGAACACCTACGGCCACTGGTCGGTCAGGACCGTCGGCTCCCGTGTCCCGATGGAGGCCAACTACAGCCAGTACGTCGTCGACGGCGCGGGCTACGCCGAGGTGCCCTCCTACGGGCTGGACCGCACCGTTCGCCGGCCGGTCGAAGCCACCGGCGCCACCGAGCGGATCGGCACCGAGGCCGCCGTCGCGATCGGTCTCTATCTGAACCGCTCGCCGGCCCGCACGACCGTCTCGGAGACGACCGTCGACGGCCGGCGCTACTACCGCGTCGTCAGCGAGGGCGGCCCCATCGTCGCCGTCGCGAACCCCTCGAACGTCACCGTCACCGCGCTGGTCTCGGCCGAGGGGTTCGTCCGCTCGCTGTCGGTCCGCTACCGCCGCGACGAGTTCGACGGCACCGGCTGGGTCCGCTACGAGTTCGCCTACGAGAACGTCGGTGAGACGACCGTCGACCCGCCCGACTGGGTGACCGAGTGGAACGGATCGGCGCCGGCGGCGTGACGACGGCGGCGACGGCCGTGCGACCGCGGTGACGGCCGTGGGACGACAGCGCGACGACGGCCGTGCAACGACAGCGCGACGACGGCCGTGCAACGACAGCGCGACGACGGCCGTGCGACGTCCCCTGGTGGCCCCGGCGGGCTTTTCACCGCGAGCGCCCAACCTCCGGCGATGCGCTGGCGAACCCTCGCGGTCGTCGCGCTCCTCGTCTGTGCGGGGTGTTCGTCGCTCGTCGACGGCGGCGAGGAACCCGCGGACCCCGCGACGAGCGCCGCGACGATGACACCCGCGCCAGTGCCGGCGACGACGCCGACTCCCGAGCGCTGGCCGGTCACGCCCGGTCTCTCGGCGCGGGGCGTCGTCGACGTCGACGCGCTGGCCCGGGCGCACCAGGCGGCCACCGAGGGACGCTCGTACGTCTGGCGCGAGTGGCGCGGGTCCGGCGCCCCGGGCGCGTCGGAGGCGAACGCGACTGACGCGAACGGGAGCGTGCCGCTGGCGCTCGTCCAGCGCGCTCGCGTCGAGCGCGAGGACACCTACGCCTACTGGGCGGAGCATCAGGTGGTCTACCTCGGCGTGCGCACCCGCCATCGATACAACTACAGCGAGTACGTCGTCGACGGCGTCGGCTACGCGCGCCTGCCCTCCGTCGAGTGGGACACAGACGGGCCGATCCCCCTCCAGGCCGCGGCGGCGAACCGACGGATCGGCGGCGAGGCCGCGACGGCCATCCGCCGCTATCTCGCCGTCGGGACCGCCAACGCGACCGTCTCGCGAACGACTCTCGACGGCCGCCCCGCCTACCGCGTCCGCGCCACGCACGTCCCGATCCGGACCGTCGACCCCGTCTCGAACGGCTCTGTCTCGGCGCTGGTCACCCCCGAGGGATTCGTTCGCTCGCTGTCGGTCGCGTACACGACCCGTGGATTCGACGGCCCGCGCCGCGTCCGCTATCGCTTCGCCTACGACCGGGTGGGCGAGACGACCGTCGACCCGCCCGACTGGGTCCCCGAGTAGCGGGCGCGGCAGTCGCCGCGGGAACGACACCGCGACCGCAGCCGGTCTCGACTGCTGAAAGCCGTCGACCCGCTCGCTAGAAGACAAAACGGCCACAAACAGCACCGCCACCGCATCCGATCCCGGGCGTTGAAATCCCTCGACCCGCTCGCTCACGGCGACGAGCGCCGTTCGCAGTCGAGGCTCTCCGTTCGTCGAGCCTCGCACTCGCGGTCGCTGCACGACATATCCGCGCTCTCCGCACCACCCGCGCGGATAGAGGTCGTGCAGACGACTGAAGTGGACGCGAGCGCGCCTCACGCCTTCGCCGTTCGGCATCGAGGCGCAGGCGCCTCGCACGCCTCGCCCTTTCAGTCCACCGGGAGAGCAAGCTCTCCCGAGCCCTGGCTCGCAGGGCTCGCCAGGACACCAGGACCGCACCGCCCCGCAACCGCGGACGGCCTCACACCTCCCCAGCCTCTTCGCTCCATCGTCGCTCCCGTCGCTCGCTCCTCGGTGCACATCCACCGTCAGAGCGAGCTCTGACGAGCCTTCGCGAGCGTGCGAGCGAAGGCCTCACACGACTCCGTCGCGCGCATGAAAGCACGCGACAGCGCGCGCCACCGCACCACACCGCACCCACCATACCGCACCGCACCCACCATACCGCACCACAGGCTACCGCGCTCGAATTTTCGTCCCGCTACTCGTCGCCGAGGATGACGCGCTCGGTCATCTTCGCGGGGTCGAGCACGTCCTCGGCCTCTTCGGCGCTCAGATACCCCTCGTCGACGACGACTTCCTTGACCGTCTTGCCCTCGGCGAGGGCCTGCTTCGCGACCTTGCTGGCCTTGTCGTAGCCGATGGCGGGATTGAGGGCCGTGGCGAGCGCCATCGACTGCTCGACGCGCTCGCGGCAGTGCTCGCGGTCGGCCTCCAGTTTCGCCACGAACTTCTCGGCGAACACCTCGCTCCCGTTGGCGAGCAACTGGGTCGACTGCAGGAAGTTGTGCGCGAGCACGGGCTTGTAGAGGTTCAGGTCGATCTGGCCCTCGGCGGCGCCCGCCGAGACGGCGGCGTCGTTGCCGACGACCTGCTTGTGGACCTGATTCACGGCCTCGGCGACGACGGGGTTGATCTTCCCGGGCATGATGGAGGAACCGGGCTGGTTCTCGGGCTGGTCGATCTCGCCGAGGCCGTTGCGCGGGCCCGACGCCAGCAGTCGCAGGTCGTTGGCGATCTTGTTGAGACTCCCCGCCACCGTCCGCAGGGCGCCGTGGGCCTCGCTCATGGCGTCGTGGGCGGCCTGGGCCTCGAAGTGGTTGTCGGCCTCGCGGAACTCGAGGCCGGTCTCCTCGCTGATGTACTCGGCCGCGAGTTCGGGAAAGTCAGGATCGGTGTTGAGCCCGGTGCCGACCGCGGTCCCGCCCAGGGCGAGTTCCGAGAGCCGGTCGACGGTGTCCGCGACGCGGTCGATGCCCTTCCCGACCTGGGTCCGGTAACCCGAGAACTCCTGGCCGAGCGTGATCGGGGTGGCGTCCTGGAGGTGGGTGCGGCCCGTCTTCACCACGTCGTCGAACTCCGCTTCTTTGGCTTCGAGCGCGTCGTGGAGCGTCTCCAGGGCCGGCAGGACGTCGTTCTCGACGGCCTCGAGCGCGGCGACGTGCATCGCGGTCGGGATCACGTCGTTGCTCGACTGCCCGTAGTTGACGTGGTCGTTGGGGTGAATCGTACGGGAACCGATCTCGCCGCCGGCGAGTTCGGTCGCGCGGTTGGAGATGACCTCGTTGGCGTTCATGTTCGAAGAGGTCCCGGAGCCGGTCTGGAAGACGTCGACGGGGAACTGGTCGTCGTGCTCGCCGGCGATGACCTCGTCGGCGGCGGCGACGATGTGGCCCGCGGTCTCCTCGTCGAGGTGGTCCAGGTCGCGGTTGGCCTGGGCGGCGGCTTTCTTGACGACGCCGAGCGCGCGGACGAACCGCCGCCCGAAGGTCGCGTCGCTGATCGGGAAGTTCTCGACGGCCCGCTGGGTCTGTGCGCCCCAGTAGGCGTCAGCCGGTACCTGCATCTCGCCGAGGCTGTCGCGCTCGGTCCGGAACTCGTCGTCCGTCATACGCGCCGATTCGCTCGCCGGGGCGTAAAAGGGACCGATGTGCGAGCGCGCTCGACCGGCCCGCCACGGCACAGACACGCCACAGCACGACCCGTCGCGGACCCGTCGCCTACCACGGTAATCGTCGTCCGCACGTGCGCACACACAGGCGCATAAATTTCACCCAGGACAGCTGGTGTTTTTTGATCTGATATCCCGGGGTGAGTGTTTATGTACGGAAACACCTTCCGGACGGACAGTACCGGAACTGCGGCGCGCGGGAGACGCGGGGTGAGATATGACGACCGAACGACCAGACGCCGGCGGCGGGGCGGACGCGGGGGAGCGCGTGAGCGACGCGACCCCTTCGCTCCGGACCGCTCTCGAGGGCGCCCTCGAACGCGGGTGCTCCGCGCTGGGCCGGGCGTGTGGCGCGGTCGTCCGGGTCGACGACGGCGTCCACCGCGTGGTCGCGACGAGCGGTGACGGGGCCCCGGAAGCAGGGATGACGTCGGCGGTTTCGAAGCGACTCGTCGCGGCGACGCTGCGCGCCGACGGCGTCCTCGCGATCACTCCCGTCGACGGCGCGACCGGGGACGGGCGAAGCGGCGGTGCGACCGAGGAGTACGTCGGTTGTGAGGTCACGGTCGACGACGACCCCTACGGCGTCGTCTGTTTCCGTGGTACGTGCGACGACACGCGGTCGATGCCGCCGGGATCCGTGGCCCGCGGGCGTCGACCCGGCGACGGCGGAGCGGGCGTGGCCGACGAGGGCGACCGGGCACTGGTCTCGCTGGTCGCACAGGCAATCGGCGCGGAGATCGCGGCCAGTCGCGACCGGTCGGGGAGCGACTCCGCGCAGGTGTTCAACGAGACGCTGTTCGACACGGTTCCGGACGTGCTCTACGCGTTCACGAGCAGCGGCCAGATCGTCCAGTGGAACGACCGAATGGAGGGGGTGTCGGGCTACGACGACGATGAAATCGCGACGATGAACCCACTCGAGTTCATCGCCGAGGCGGACCGCTCGGAGGTGGCGGCGTCGCTCCGGGACGTCGCAGTCGGGGAGATAGAGACCGTCGAAGCGGACTTTCTGACCGCCGACGGCGAGCGGATCCCCTACCAGTTCAGCGGGTCGCCGATCACCGATAGCGACGGCGAGGTGATCGGGTTCGCCGGTGCCGGACGGGACGTCTCCGACTACCGCGAGCACGAGGCGACGCTGACGGCACTGCACGACACGACCCGCCAACTGCTGCGCGCCGAGAGCGAGCAGGCGGTGTGCGAGACGGTCGTGACGACGATGGAGGAGGTGCTCGACATCGAACTGACCGGTGCCTTCCTCTTCGACGAGGACGAGAACGTCCTCGAACCGGTGGCACAGAGTGCGGCGGCCGAGACGGTCATCGGCGAGGCCCCGACGATCGGACCGAGTGAGGGGGTCGCCTGGGAGGTGTTCATGCGGGGCGAACTCGCCGTCTTCGACGACGTCCGCGAGGCCGACGAGGTGTACAACTCCGACACCCCGGTCCGGTCGGAACTGCTCGTCCCGGTCGGCGAGCACGGCGTCGTCCTCGCGGGGACGACCGAGGTGGGGGCGTTCGACGACCGGACGGTCGAACTCGCGGATCTGCTGGCGGCCAACGCAGAGGCGTCGCTGGACAACGTCGCCCGCCAGCGCGAACTCGCGGCCCGCGACGAGCGTCTCGAACGCCAGCACGCGGCGCTCCGACGGCTCAACGAGGTCAACGAGCGGGTCCGCCGGATCGGCCACGCGCTGGTCGGCGCGGACGACCGCGAGGCCATCGAGTCGCTCGTCTGCGAGCGGTTGACCGACATCGACTCGGTCGCGCTGGCGTGGATCGGCGAGCGGACCGCCAACGGGCGCGTCGCCGTCCGAACCTGGGCCGGGAGCGAGCAGGGGTATCTCGACGCCGTCCGCGACGAGTCCGCGGGCGCCGGCGTGACCGGAGCGGCCCGTAGCGGACCCGAGGCGGTCGGCGACGGTCCCGGAGCGGACCCCGTCGTCGCGGCGGCGCGGCGACGGGAACCGGTCGTCGTCGAGCGACTCGCCGACGGGTTCCGGACGGCGGGCTGGCGGCGGGAAGCGCTGACGCGGGACTTCCGCGCGGCGGCGGCGTTCCCGCTGGTCGACGCCCGCGTCCCCCACGGCGTCCTCGGCGTCTACGCCGACCAGTCGGACGCACTCGACGAGGGGACGCGGTCGGTGCTCGCCGACCTGGCCGACACCGTCGCGGACGCCATCGGGCGAGTCGAGCGACGGCAGGCGCGGGCGGCCGGCGACGTGGTCGAACTCACCGTCACGGTCGGGGGCGGAACGAGCAGCCTGTTCGCGCTCGCCGACGCGCTCGGAACGGAACTCCGCGTGACGAGCGTCGTCCCGCGGAGCGAAAACGAGTGTCTGCTCTACGCCGAGACGGCGGCCGACCGGACGACGGTCACCGACAGCCTGGACGCGCTGGCCGGCGTCCGCTCCGGTCGGGTCCTCTCGGCGGACGGCGAACGCGTCGCCCTCGAGGTGACGGTGGGCGAACGGACCGTCGCCGACACGGTCCGGGAGTTCGACGGGCGACTCGTCGACCTGACCGTCACCGGCGAGGAGGCGCGACTCGTCACCGAACTCCCGGCGGCCGTCGACCGCCGCGCGTTCCTCACGGCGCTGGAGACCGACGCCGACGAGACGACGGTCGTGGCCAAGCGGACGCAGACCGAGCGCGAACTCGACGGCGACGGGCCCCTCGCCGCCCTCACCGAGCGCCAGCGCGACGCCGTCCGTGCGGCCTATCACGCGGGTTTCTTCGAGTGGCCCCGCGAGAGCTCCGGCGAGGAGGTCGCGGCCGACCTCGGCGTCGCCCAGCCCACCTTCGTCGAACACCTCCGCCGCGCCGAGGCGAAACTCCTCAGTGCCGTCCTCGACGGGGAGTGAGCACGCGGACCCGAGAGCGAACCCGGTCGCACCCGTGACGCGGCCGCCGCGACCTCGGTCTGCCCTGCGTCCCGACACCCGCCCCGAGTCCGAAAACAAATTCGATAACCGGGGGCGAATTTCGAACGATCGCCAGGATTCGACCGCTGAAATTCGACTCTCGTATTGTGGTTTCACTGCTGATAACGACCGGTCGCGACGGGACCTATGGGTATAGGGAGCGGCGTCTGGCCGCCCAATCGGGTTAGGAGCGAGACTCATGAGGAACAATGAACGATACGGAACTATGTGGTCGCTACTCGCATCCAGTGTGCGGTCGGGAGATAACCCGTCGCAGGACCCTGCAGCCGAGGGTGTCGACTCGCCCGGGGACGGTATCGAGACGGACGCGGACGCCGACAGCGTCGACCACGATATTGACGCGGCGGCGCTCGTCGAGAGCATCCTCGACGGACTGACCGAACCGACCGTCGTCGTCGACGCCGACGGGGAGATCACGCACATCAACAGCCAGGCCGGGGCGCTGTTCGAGACGACGGCGAGCGAGGCCGTCGGGACCCGTCCCCACGACCTGTGGGAGTCGGACGTGGCGGACGTGGTCTCGGGGGCGCTCGAACGGGGCGAAGACGTCCAGGACGACGAGGCGCTGCTGGAGATTGCGGGGACGGAGACACCGGTGAGCCGGACGGTGACGCTGCTGACCGACGACGACGGCGACCGGGTCGGGGCGATGGCCGTCTACGACGACATCACCGAGCGCCGCCGCGAGCGCCGCCGGAAGGATGCGCTCGAATCGTACCAGGAGGCGGCCCTCGGCGACCTGCGTGACAAACTCGACCGGCTGGCAGAGGGCGATCTGACCATCGACCCGGCGGTGCCCGAACCCGACGCCGACTTCGACGCGGTCGAGACGGTCCGCGACGAGTTCGAGAAGATGAACTCGGACCTGGGGCGGGCGGTGTACAACATCCGCCAGATCGTCGAGTCGCTGACCGACCAGTCCGACGACCTGGCGACGACCAGCGACCAGCTATCGACCTCCGCCGAGGAGGTCACCAGTTCCATCGAGGAGATAGACGCCTCCAGCGACGAACTCGCCGACGGCGCGGAGGACCTGGCCGAGCGCTCCGAGCGGGCCAACGCCACCGTCGACGACCTCTCGGCGTCCATCGAGGAGATCACCGCGACGATCCAGGAAATCGACGCCCGCTCGACCGAGGCCGCCAGCCTGGCGGACGACGGCGTCGAGGACGTCGACCACGCCGTCACGGAGATCCGCGACGCCACCGACGCGACGGGTGACGTGGCCACCCGGATCGACTCGCTGGAGGACTCGATGGAGGAGGTCGGCGAAATCGTCGAGATGATCGCCGACATCGCCGACCAGACGAACATGCTCGCGCTGAACGCCAACATCGAGGCGGCCCGCGCCGGGGAGGCCGGCGAGGGGTTCGCGGTCGTCGCCGAGGAGGTGAAGTCACTCGCCGAGCAGTCACAGGACTCCGCGGAGGACATCGCCCGGATCATCGAGCAGGTCCAGAGTCAGACCGAGGACCTCGTCGAGAGCATCACCGAGGCCAACGAGCAGGTCGACGAGGGGGCCGATGCCGTCGAAAGCGTCGGCGACCGCCTCCACGAGATCCGCGACCGCGTCGACGCCACCAGCGAGGGCGTCAACGAGATCACCGGCGCCGTCGAGACCCAGGCCGACAACGCCGAGCAGGTCTCCGCCATCGTCGAGGACAACACCGCTCTCTCCGAGGAGATCGCCGCCTCCGTCGAGCAGATATCGGGCGGCCTCGACGACCAGGCCACCGCCATGGACGAGGTGGCCCACTCCGCCGAACACCTCAGCCTCATGGGCGAGGACGTCCACGAGATGGTCGACCGCTTCCGCGTCCAGGCCAGCGAGGACGCCGAACTCGACGACGCCGACGTGGTCTGAGACGGTCCTGCTGACGCCCCGACCCCCTGTCCGCGTTCTCTCGCCTACGTCCAGTCGTCCAGCCCGGTCTGGACCATGCTCTCCTCGATGCGCTCGAAGCCCCGTTCGACCTCGTCGGGGTCGACCTCCCACTGCTCGCAGACGTACTCGCGAGCCGCGGCCACGTCCGGGTCGACCGCCGTCTCGACCGCGTAGTCGTCGGTCACCGCCGGGTTCAGGAAGAGGTCCCTGATGCGGTCGGCGCCGTCGACGTAGACGTCCTCGGACTCGAAGACCGCCCAGAGGTCGCCGTGCTCGCGCACCGCGTCGACGGCCGTCTTCGGCCCGTATCCCGAGATCCCCTCGTTGAAGTCCGTCCCCATCAGGATGGCCGCGTCGACCAGTTGCTCCCAGGTGATGTCGTTCTGTTCGAGCGTCGCCGCGAAGTCCATCAGTTCCGGGTCGCCCGAACTGGTGAGCTGGCGCAGGGTCAGCGGCGCGCCCAGCAGCAGGGCGTCGTAGTCCTCGGTCCCGACGTAGTCCACGTCGCCCCGCCGGGCCATGTGCGCGGCCTGTGCTTCCCCCTCGGCGGGCGCCTCGATGACGGGCACGTCGAGCAACTCGAGCAGTTCCCGCGTCGTGGTGAGGATGGTGTCGGTGAGCCGCTGGGTCTGGGAGTCCAGGCGGGCGACGGCGAGGTCGTCGCCGCGCTCGCGGGCTTTTTCGAGTTGGGACTCGCGCTTTTCGCGCTCCTCGCGGCGGGACTCGACCTCGTCGTCTTTGAGGTCGACGACCGCGCCGTCGAAGACGAAGACGGGAGTCAGGTCGTGTTCGAAGAACTTCGGCAGGCCCTGGACGACGCCGACGAGGTTGGCGACTTCGTCGCCGTCGGTGGTGGTGTACTTGTGGTCGCTCGTCCACCGAACCGTCGTCGTGAGGTAGCGATACAGCCAGTTGTGCGCGTCGACCGCGACGACCGAACCCGAGAGGTCCGCGAACGCGACCGACTCGATGGCCGCCAGGTCACGGAGGTCTGCGTTTCCCATTACCCTCCGTTGGGCGATGGGGCGCTTGAATCCCCCGAAGGGCGCGACCGGACAGAGACATGAGCGATGACGCGAGCGCGCGCACGTCGTCAGGTTCAATTCGACGGGGCGCCCACTCCCGGCCATGTCGGAGTCTGGCGGGCTGCTCTCGCGCCTGCGCCGCCCCGAGTACACCGGCGCGAACCGCTGCTGGCCCTGTACCGCGGCGAACCTCGCCGTCGCCGCCCTCGGCGCCGGGAGCGTCTACCTCTGGGGGACGGTGCTGGTCTCGGCGGCCGTCGGCGCCGCAGCCGGGGGCGCGGTCGCGGCGTGCTCGCTGGCGATGGTCTGGCTGCGCGGGTATCTCCTGCCGGGAACGCCGACGCTGAGCCGGTCGCTCCCGCCGGCCGTGCTCGGCGCGTTCGGCAAGGAGGCGACGCCGTCGGTCGCTCGCGGCGTCACGGGCCCGGCCGCCGAAACCGACGGCGGTCGGGACTGCGGAGACCCCGCCGCGGTCCTGCGCCGCGCGGGCGTCGTCGGCGAGGACGGCGCGCTCTCCGGGGAGTTCCAGGCCGACTGGGACGCGCGGATCGGGATAACGGACCCGGCGGACGGCACGGCGCTTGCCGACCGGTTCGACCTCCCCGTGGGGACGGCCTTGGGCGAGGTCGGTCGCGGGGTCGTGGCCCGCGCCGACGGCGAGCGCGTCGGCGCGTGGCCCTCGGCGCTCGCCGCCCGTGCGGACCTGGCGAGTGCGACCCTGCTCGCCGACCGCGCTCCCGACTGGGACGCGCTCGCTCCCGCCGACCGCGGGCGAGTCTGTACCGAACTGCGGGCCGAGCGGGAGACCTGCCCCGACTGCGGCGGGGCGCTGTCGACCGGGTCGACGACGGTCCGCTCGTGCTGTGGGCACCGCGACGTGGTCGCGACCGACTGTGTCGACTGCGGCGTGCGACTGGTCGAACGTGATGCCGACTGAGCGATGGGTTGCCGCCCGAGAACGCCCGAACGCGCCTCCAGCGTCGCCGAGCGCACCTCCAGCGCCGCCGACCGCGACGTCGCGGTGGCGGCGACTCTCTCGGCATTCGATATAGCTTATCGTGGTTTATCGATGGATAACGGACGGATCGAGTCGACACGCGATATCGGGCCGAACGAAGCGTGACTCGGCCGTAGGCGACGACGAAGCGACTGCCGTGCCTTCGACGCGGTGGTGGGGCGAGCGGGCTGTTCCGAGCCGGTCGGCGGGGGAACTGGAGTCGAGCCAGTCGTCGGGCACACGACTCGCGAGCGCCGGAGGTGGCCCGCCGAGGCGGGCAGATGCCGGCCAGCGGGACGACACTGTGTGACGCCCGCGCGGACAGCCCCCGGATATCTCCAGCAGCGTGACGGTCCACGAGGCCACCCGAGCGAGGTGGCGTGGAGGCGGCGCGTCGGAGCGGCGAACGGCGGCGCTCCCTCGACCGATCCACGCAGACCCCGGAGATTGCCCACGCAGACTCCGGAGACCGCCCACGCGAGTCACGGAGACCGCCCACGTCCCGAAGACCGCCCGCGACCCGGACCGCCCGCGACCCGGACCGCCCGCGACCCGGACCGACCGGAGTCGTCCGAGCGCGCCGTCACAGTGACGATATCGGCTGCGGCCCTGCTCCGCGTCGTCCTCACGGCGGTCAGGGATCGAACGCGCACGCGGTGCGACCCGACGAGCGAGGCCCCACGCGAAAGCGCCCCGGGACGGGGTGAGCGGCCGATACCATCGCCGTTCCGGCCTGACGCGTCCGGTGCGTGTGGAGCCGGGAGTCGACCCGTGCCGGCTCGGTAAACCACATTGTGCGATATACAATCCTCGCGGCTGTGCGAACCCGTCGCCGACGCTCTCCGTCGACCGGTGAGAGGCGGCTACTGGTAGAACCAGCGGAGAAACTGAGACGTCAGCCGGGCGGCAGTCACTCGGCGTCGACGCCGAGGGCGGCGAAGGCCCGATCGGTGTCGCCGTCCATGCGCGCGAGCAGGTCTCGCACCCGCTCGCGAACGGGAGCGTCGACGCGGACGTGGACGATACCCTCGTCGGGCTGGCCGTAGAGAACGCTCGCGCCGTCGGGGACGGCGGCGATGGCCGGCAGCGCGGCCAGGTCCTCCTCGCCGTCGACGCGGACGAGCGTCGACTCGCCGTCGTCGAGCGCCGTTCGGAGGGTTTCGAGGAGGTCGGTGGTGAGCGTGGCGGGCGGGTTCTCGACGCTCAGTTCGCGGTCGAAGCGGGAGGCGTCGATGGCCTCGCGGACGTGGTCGTCGACGGCGGCGCGCTGGGTGCGCTCGTCGACCAGCGCGACGTCGGGCGTGGTGCCGGCGTCGAGAACGTGGAAGGTGACGATGTCGCCGACGGTCACGAGCGGGCGACCGGCGGCGCGGAGAACGGCCTCGGTGTCGGGTTCGACCGGGCCGAACGGGTCTTTGAGCTCCGAGCGGAGGTCGGCCCCGAGTTCCAGCACGACGGTCACGTTAGCGGACCTTCAGCGCGTACTTCCCGGGGTCCGTGACGCCCATCTCCTCGGCGATCTGGCTGCGCTCCGGGTGGGTGATGACGACGTAGCCCGCCCAGTCCTCGGTCAGCGAGGAGGAGCCACACGAGGTGCAGGTCTCGGCTTCCTCGGAGTCTTGCACCCGGTGACACTCCCGGCAGACGAGTCTGTCGGCCATTACTCGTCACCCGGCTCCGCCGTGGTCTCGCGTTTCTGACGCTCCTCCTCGAGCCAGCCGTGCTTGCCCAGGCCCACCTGCTTGGCGGTGAGACCGATCTTCGAGTCCCGGGGGTTGCGCTCGTCGATGGACTTGGTGACGATCCGGGCGCGCACGGCGTCGCCGACCCCCAGCGAACGGTTCGAGTCCCGCGAGGAGAGCATCTGTCCTTCCTCGTCGTAGGCGAGGTACTCGTCGGAGATCTGAGAGACGTGGAGCAGGCCGTCGACCGGCCCGATACCGACGAACGCGCCGAAGTTGACGACCTCGACGATCTCGCCGTCGACGACTTCCTGCATCTGCGGGTCGAAGGTCAGGGCGTCGAACTCCGCCGTGAAGTAGACGCCCTCCTGGCCGGGGACGACCGCGCCCTCCCCGATGTCGTGGACTTCGATGACCGAGACGACCGACCCGACGTCCTCGTCCATGCGCCCCTCCAGTTTGTCCTGCAGGAGTCGCTTGACGAGCCCCGGCGTCACCTCCGCTAAGTGTGCCGGTGGCACTTCCACTGTGTCGCGTAGACGAACCCGTTTGTACATGTTATGGATATGTGTATTCGCGTTGCAGGTTAAATCTCGATTCTTCAGCGCAGACCGCGCTCGAACTACCCATTTATATACCCATAAGGGGGTTCAGGGTAGTGCTTTACGGTCTGCCCTTTTGAACCCAGAATCGTCCCTGAGTCAAAAATTCACGGATTTCAGATTACTGGCCAACCGTCCCAACGAGATAATAACGATTATGCCGACAAATCACTGAAATAGACCCCTACGCGGAAACCTCACTCCGCTGCTGTCACCGATGTTTGAATACTTGTGTATATATATTACTACCAGAAAAGTGGCAGAAGAGCACTCACGACTCCACCGACGCCGACGCCCGATACCACGGATTTTGCCCCAACCGGGCGCGACCGACTCGGCGTAGCCACTCAACCAACGTCTCTCCGTCAGCACGCACGGAGTCCGATACCGATGCCGAGCGTCCCGACCCGCCCGGAGGTTGGCTATGCTCACCCCCGCCCGGCGGGGGGCGCTGACCGGACCAGTGGCTCAGCCCCCATATCTCCCACTGCTGTTCGGCCTCCAGCCCCTCAAACCACTCTACGTCCGCGAGATAATCGTCTAACCGACAGAGCGGCACAACCTCCGCCTCACAGCCCTCGCGTCCGCACGTCTCGCCGTCCTCACCGTCCCCATCACCAACCACCGCCGCGACTGCCTCCGCCGCTCTCTGCTCGATTAGCGCCAACTCACGGCCGCCGAAATGCTTCGCGGGATCGAAGGCGTTGGGATGCACGTCGCCGAAATACGTCACCGTCGCTCTGCCGCCCAACCCACCGTCGTCCGGGTCTCCAACCGGGATCTGCACCGCCGCGTGACTCAGCAAGTACATCAGCAACCGTGCCATGTCCTCGAACCCCTCCCGAACCACCGACTCGGCGCTCTGCTCCGTCTCCGCACGATACCGCCACGGCACGTCGTCCTCGCGCAAATATATCGGCGCGAGCGACCGCACGTTATGGACCACCCAGTCCCCGGGCAAATCCGCTGCCGCATCACCGTCGAAATCACACGACGGGACGAGGCCGTGCATGTGTGGCGCGGGTTTGACTAACCCCGCCTGCATATCACCCCAGTCGTCCGTAATCGACCGGACGAACTGCCATTTACCCCGTCGAGGATCGACCCAACCGAGATCCACCTCCTGCCGCCACAACTCATCGGCATCTTGACCCATCCGATACCCGTGCGGGATTGCCACACCGCCCCGACCACCGACCTCCTCAATCCGCTCGTAAGAGTCTCCCCTGACCGCCGACCAAAACTCCCGAACCGTGTAACGACGGTCCTGCGGGGGCGACCCGACGACGTGCAATAACCGCCGATCCATCCCATCAGCCTGCGCCAACCGATAGGCCGCCAACCGCGACACCGCCGACTCCACTGCCCGCCGCTGCCAGCGATACCAGTGCCGCGGACATTTGCGGGCCGCACACGACTCCTCAGACACTAACTGGACATGTCCACGTTCGCAAAACCCACCCGGCTTCGACCGAGTGCAAGAGTCCGCTGCCGGCCAATATCCCGGCATCCGGATCACGTGGCTATACGACTCTCTCACCCCCCGACCCCACCGCAGGTCCAAAGTCGCCAACCTGACGCTGAAGCGGCCCCAACCCCGACCCCGGCCCCAACGCCTCTGCACCGTCTGAGCGACCCGTGAGCGCGCCCCCGTCCGACCCGCCCTCTGCGTCCGGCCCTGTCAAGGGCCGCGACAGCGATGACTCCCCGGCCCGTGCCGCCGCCGCTATCTTCTCACGCTCCCCTCGCTCCACCTTCGATATCACCCGCCTCTCGCGCGACCACTCCACCAGCGATTTCTCCCCAGTATCACTGCCGCTCATATCGGGCCGTCACCCCCTCTCGGCCGCGCAAACCGCCGATCTCGGCCGGCTTGATCAGGTATGCAGGATACGGCCGCGACCGCACCGCGGGAAGGGGCAGGTGGCGGGGGCACTACCGACATCACAAACAGATCCCATCCTTTTGCTTTGTATTCCAAACCAAAATGACTCACTTCACCCGAAAAAGCTAAGCGTCCGCGGGGAAAACTCGGGTGCAAGGGTCCGAGTTCTCCCGTTTTCCACCGTCAGCCAGGGACACCTCCGTCGATTTGAGTACAGAAAACCGCCCGTAGGCGGTAGAATGGCAGTTTGTTAGGCCGCAGAACGCTGACCGACAATTTCGACAGTAGTGCTGGTCGGATCTTATCGCGCAGTTGCCATATCTGGCCGTTTTGGGGATGCTCGCGTTCGCCCTGATACTGGCGACCGGTCATCACTGGGTCTCCCCGCTGCCGTCCGCCCGCAGCGGCGGACACTCCTGCAGACACTCCGGCAGGTGTTCGACCAACTTGGAGATTTCGTCACCGCAGAGCGGGCACTGGTCCATCACGCGCTTGTGATCGCTGCCCGCCTCTCCGACACCAGCGAAGCAGAGAGGGCACGGTCGATATACCCTGGCAACAGACTCCAGCGAGCCGCAGAATACCGTCCCTTAGCCCCGCAGCGTGGCGTCTCGGCGTCCTCGCCAGGCGCGTGGTACACGCGGCCGGTGGCGGCGCGAAGGACAGTCTCGCCGCCGTCGTCAGTCTTAGCAGTATCCCCACGAACAGACCGCCGACTCCTACGAGGGCGGCGGCCGCCACCGTGGTGTTGACCTCGCCGACGACCGGGACGGCGACCGTCGGTTCGGCGCGAATGCCGACGCCGGATGGCACTCCGGCCCCAGGACCGGTGTTGCCCCCGTCTGTTCGCGGGCGATTCGCGGGCGGCTCTTGACGCGTCCGATCACGCCGATTTCTCCGGCGTGCAGGAGCCTCGCCTACTGCTGAAAGCATCTCGCCGGAGTCGAGCGCGGTTCGATCAGACCACTCATCTCGGATGTCTGGTTTAACGCTCGTCATAACCAAAACAACGCTAGAACCCCAGATAAAACAATCCCATATTTCGATATACTGTACTTCTGTAACCAAGATAAGAACAGTTAAAGACACTCTAAGTCCCAAATCTAACCAACCAATCCTCATATGTATCAGTGTGATTCTGGTTACGGCCACAGACCACCCCCCATCAACACACCCACGCCCCACGATTTGCATAACGAGCGGCGAGGCCGTCGGCGCACTCAGACAGAGCGAGCGTTTTTCGGTTTTTAGGGCCATTTCCGCACGCTTCGCAGTACAATGTTAAATGCACGGATTTGTTCCTGTAAATAATGGAATATAGGGCGAAAACGCGGGCAGAAATACGGGCTCTCTTTGCGGCCCCCGTGAGGGGGTGCGGGACCACCGATACCGTTAACCCCCCGAGTGGGTTGGCGGGGGATCGGCTTGGCGGCCTACCTGAAGGGCCCCATAGAACAATAGTTGATTTCAGGGTTGCTGGAGATGAATTACCTGCTCAGTGTGCGTGCTCACCGGCCATCGTACGCGACGCCGTCTAACGGCTCGCTCGTGAGGAGGCCGATCCCGCGGCCCTCCTCGCCGACCGCGTTGTAGAACATGTAGTGGATTTCCTGGTCGGGATCGAAGACGAGCGAGACCTTGTGTGCGTGCTCCGAGTCGAGCCCGTCGGGGTGGCCACCCGCCTCATACAGGGGTTCGGGGTTCACCACCCAGTTCCGGAGGTTTCTCGAAAAGGCGGCCATGATGTGAGCGCCGCCGCGTCCGACCCCGTAGAACAGCATCACCCAGTGGTCGCCGTCCCGGTACACCTTCGGATCCGCGCTAAATTGTTCGTTGTAACTCGCTGTCGGCCCCGTTGAGACAATGGGGTTCTCCTCGTAGCGCTCCCAGGAATACAGGTCGCTGGATGTCGCCAGTCCGATCTGCTCAACCGATCCCTCCGCGGCATTATAAAAGTCGTAGAACCGGCCGTCGTGTTCAACCAACCAGGGCTGATAGATACAGCTTCCTTCCCAGTCCTCGCAGTCGGATTGATACACAGACAAGACGGCCTCGTCCGCCGCACGATCCCAGGTGCGTCCGTCATCACTTCGCGCGAGCCCCTGACCCCCCGGCCGGAGTTCGTACCCTCCCTGTCGGGGGTAGGCACCGTAGAGGCTCCAGTAGCTGTCGTCGTGGCGTTTCAGCGTGCGGGGCGCGTTGAGGTCGTACGACTCGTAAAGGTACGCGCCGAGCACTACCCCACCGTGGTCGAACGACCCCTCGGGGCCAAACCCCATCGCCAGTTGTGGGTCCGACCAGTGCACGAGGTCTTCACTCTCGGCGACGAACGACCGGTACCCGTCGCCGTCGAACCCGACAAACGACATGTACCACGTGTCGTCACCGGGGAGTCGATAGACCGTCGGAACGTCGGTTTTCCGAACTTCAGGATACCCGTCGATCCCCGGGTCCGGATCAACCACGTGTTCGGGATAGTAGTACCAGTCCCGGAAAGGTTCAGTCCACTCCGCGATAGTTTCGTATGTGAGTTCTAAGGCCATAGTTGGCCACGGCTTCTCGCCGATATTAATATCTTCCTGTGTTGTACCGGTATGACGCCAGTTTTGTGACGCGGTGTGTAGGCGCCGCTGTGCTGCACACGACAAGCGTGTCATACAATAGATCTCATGGGTGCCTATCGGACCGAACAGCACCGGACGAGTACGGGATATCAGCTTCAAAGCTCTAAATCCCTTCGTGAAAAATCGCTATGGTGCGAGTGTGTTGTCTATTCTATGACACGCCCACTGTGTCTGTTGATTGCGGTCCGTATGAGACGGCCTGCTGTCGGTCCCGTCGGGATCGACCCGGTCTACTCGATTTCGGCTGTCTCCCAGACATCCGACCCGGGCCGAGAGACCGGCCCGTCGAGGAGGGGGTCGGCTGTCGCTTGCATCCAGTCGTGGACGTGCTGTCGGAGACGCTGGACCTCGTCGGCGTACTCGGGGTCGGCGTCGGCGCCAGCCCCCGGAGAATCGAACTCACCGGTCGACCCGGGCGGCGAGAGCGGGCCGCGGCTGGACGCGAGGTTCTCCTGCTCGTGGGGGTCCTCGGTGAGATCGTACAGCTCCTCGCGGGGCCGCTCGGTGATGTAGCACTCCTCACGAAGTTCACGGCCGGCGCGACTGCCGAAGATGTCAGCAGGCAAGTGGACGCGCTGTTGCTTCCAGAAGTTGCGCACGTACTTGAAGTTCTCCGTTCTGACCACCCGCATCGGCGCGTACCGCTCGTGCCAGGTCATCTCCGCGCGGATGTGCTCGCGTGGCGCGTAGTCGGCAGTATCGTCCCCGTCACTGACCAGTCCTTTCAAACTCCGACCGTCGAGGTCGTCGGGTATCGGCAGGTCCAGCAGATCCAGGACCGTCGGCAACACGTCGACGTGGCTCGTCAGGTCGTCGTATCGTTCACCACCGTCCAGTTCGCCCGGCAGACGGGCCATGAAAGCGACTTCCAGCCCGGGGTCGTAACACGCGCCTTTTGCTCGGGGGAGGGCTAATCCGTGGTCTGTCGTGAAGATAACGAGCGTATCCTCGGCGAGTCCCGCCTCCTCCAGTTCCTCGAGCACCTGTCCCACCGCGTCGTCGAGGGCGTGGGTGACCAGGTCGTTCAGGTTGGCGAGGGTCTCCCGGATCGCCGGCCGGTCCGGGAGGTACGGGAGCACTTCCACGTCCGCCGGGTCCGTCGAGTCGAACATTTCCTCGTCGAACTCATGGCGAGCGAACGTGTACGGCGGGTCGTCGCCCGGTCCGAGGTGTGGTTCCGTGAACCCGACGGAGGCGAAAAACGGCCCATGCTCTGCCATTTCGGGGAGGTCTTCGATGACTGCGTCGGCGAGTTCGTCGGCCGGTTCTGCGCCGGCGCCTACCCTGTCGTAGATCGACGTCGAGTCCTGCCGGACGTGCTGGACGCCGAAGACGTGCGTCGAGTAGCCGGCCGCCGAGAGGTGTTCGGACATGGCCGTCTCGTCTGTCGGGAGGTCCCAACCCCACGTTATCTGGCCCATGAGGCCGTTGACGTGCGGGTGGCGGCCGGTGTGTAAACTCCCGCGGCTGGGACAGCACTGCGGTGCTGTACAGAAATGGTTGTCGAGGACGACGCTCTCGCTGGCGAGACTGTCGATGTTCGGCGTCTGTACCTCACGTCCGTAACACCCGAGGTGACGCCCTAGGTCGTGACTGTGCAGGAGCAGGACGTTCGGTTGTTCGGTCCGTGTGTCTCCGGATGTCGACATGACGCATTGGTGAATGGCCCCTGATAAAAGGTTGATTGTACTTAGAGTGTCATATGAAATACATCATGGAGTTTATATTAGACAGGATACCACCGTCTGAGAGCCAAAATCCGATTTAGAGACGGGATACTCCCGATAAATACCGCCAGAAGGCAAGGTATGTGGACTATTCTATGACACGCTGCACGACTTCTGTACTGACCATTCACCGTGGACCCGCTAACTGCTGTCTTGAGCCACTACGTCATCCTGCTGCTCGATGATGTCTTGCGGGTCGGCATCCCGGAGAGCGTCGGCGGCCGTTTCCTCGTCCGTCCCCGTTTGAGCCGCCATTGTTTCAACCATCTCGTTGACGTACTCCTGGGGATCCATCCCCGAGTCTTCGGCAAACGACGATAGAAATAGCGTGCCAGCCTTCTGGAGAAGTTCAGTCTCTTCATCAAGACCGTCGTTGCGGATGGGATCAGCGCCGTCTCCGAACTCTCGATCACATCCGGGGGTCGGACACTTCTTCGCAGAGGGTCTAAGCGGCCGCTGGCAATCCTCACAAACGGGAGGGGCCATCTCCTCTTCTTCACTCTCGTCCCACATCCCAAACGCTTTTTCGGCTTCCTCAATGTGATAGTCGTCGCCCAGATGCTGATACGTCGTCTCCATAATATTCGACCCTTCCCCGTGCCCGATGATGTGCTTGACTGTTGAATCTTCCATATCATACCGCTTCTTAGCGATTGTGACGAAATAGTGTCGGAACGCATGAGGATTAACGTCCTTCTCCACGTCCGCACGGTCTGCGGTTCGCTTGAGAGCTTTACGCAGAGAGTTTTTCGCAACCATATCCCCACTTTCCGAGTTGGAGATGTGAGCAAGCGAAGTAAGGAGATAATCGCCGTCGTTTCCGGTTGGATGGTTTTCGATCCAATCCGCGACTGATCTCCGAGCCGCGAGAAGCGGGCGCTTTTTCCCAACTTCATCGGCTCCCTTCAACCCTTTAGCGGACTCAGGGACGTACCAAACCCCAGATTCTACGTCGATATCTTCGATCTTCAGCTGTTGGATCATGCTGATACGCTGACCCGTATATCCCAACAAATCGACTAGAGCCTTATCCCGCATATTCGTCGTCGCCTGACGGAGGTCATGGAACTCGTCGGGAGTCAAAATATCGCGAGGATCGATATCGTTGCCCTGTCCAGTAGAGTTGATCGAGATGTCCTCCCTGTCTTCTCCGAGGTGTTCGGCCAGTAATTTCGTCGCGCTCTGGTACTGAGTGAGCGTATTATCCGACCATCCACGTCTCTTGGATACCGTGGTAACGTGGTCGTTTAATTCGTTAGCAGACATCTCAGAGAGCGGTTCGTCGGACTCTTGAGCAAGGACCCGAAGGCACGTACAGTAATTTTTCTTCGACATCGGCTCAAGGTCTGCTTCATCGACACACTCCTCAATTGCATCTTTGTCGACGGGAACTACATTTTCAGACCCACGCAGCTTCTCCTTTACCGCTTTCAGTCTCGTCTCTGGGGTCTGTTTACCGTAAGGGGAGTTCGAATCGGACGCCATAGAGCAATATCTATCGCGCACCCGCTAATAACTTTTCCAGACTGTGACTTGGGTTAAGTTATGATTGAGTGACTGCGAGTTTGTTTCTGGCGCGTAAACTAATTACCGGAACGCCGGCGGCCAGCAACCGGCGTTGCAGCGGCCCGTCGTTCGTGACGGCGTGGGTGACCTCGTCGCGCTCGCCGACCTCGAGGACGGCGTCGTCCGCGTAGTCTGCCTCGTGAGGGACCGCCCGACAGCGCTCGCGCACCAGGTCCAGCCCGACGCTCGCCGCCGCCGCCTCCTCGCTGGTCCCGTCGGCCAGTTTCGCGAGTTCGTCGAGGACGGCCTCGGGGACCAGCAGTTCGGTCGCGTCGACCAGTCGCTCGAGTTCCTCGAAGACGCGGACGTCGCATTCGACGGGCATCATCAGTGCGTTCGTGTCCATGACGACGCTCATTCCCGCAGCGTGCCGATCCCGATCAGCCGCCAGCGGCCGCCGATCCGGCGGTTGATGGCGATGGTCGCACCCTCGCGAGCGCAGACGGGCCGCTGGAGCGCGACCTCGGCCTCGCCGCCGCGGGCGCTCGTGACCGACCCGACCGTCGTCGCCGTCCCGATGGTCATCATCAGCGGTTCGCCCGTCGTGATCTCGTCGACCTCGCCGGCGTCCTCGCCGACGATCCGCTCCAGCAGGTCGACGTCCATCGTGAACTGCTCGTGGGTCGGCGGCAGCGTGCCGGGCGGCCCGGCGACCTGCCCCGCCAGCGCGTCACCCTTGGTGATCGCCGGGTCGAGGCCGGTCCCGACGCCGAGCAGACCGCCGGGGCGGGCCGTCTCGACGCTGTCGCCGCCGGACTGGAGCGATCTGACTGTGGTCTCGACGGGCCGCCACTCCGTCTGGCCGCCCTCCTCGACCTCGCGGCCGGGCCGCAGCTGGATGTCGTCGTCGACGTCGAGTTCGCCGCTGACCAGCGAGCCCCCCAGCACGCCGCCGACCAGCGAGTCCCACGTCGTGCCCGGGCGGTTGATGTCGAACGAGCGAGCGACGAGCATCTCGGCGTCGGCGTCGGGGTCCCGTTCGGGAGTGGGGATCTCCTGTTCGATGGCCTCGATGAGGAGGTCCATGTTGACGCCCTGCCCGGCGCTGATGGGGACGATGGGCGCGCCTTCGGCGACGGTGCCCTCGACGAACTCCTGGATCTGTTCGTAGTTCTCGCGGGCCCGTTCGGCGTCGACCAGGTCGATCTTGTTCTGGGCGACGACGATGTTGTCGATGCCGATGATGTCCAGCGCCATCAGGTGTTCTTCGGTCTGTGCCTGGGGAACGGGCTCGCTCGCCGAGACGACGAGGACGGCGCCGTCCATGATGGACGCGCCGGACAGCATCGTCGCCATCAGCGTCTCGTGGCCCGGCGCGTCCACGAACGAGACCGTTCGCAGGATGTCGGTCTCGACGTCGTGGTCGCTACAGGTCTCCTCGACGGTGAACGCCTCGGGCTCGTCGGCCTCGGGACAGCGCCGTAGCGTCGCGTCGGCGTAGCCCAGCCTGATGGAGATGCCGCGTTTCATCTCCTCGGAGTGCTGGTCGGTCCACTCGCCCGACAGCGCCTGGACCAGCGTCGTCTTGCCGTGGTCGACGTGGCCGACGAGTCCGATGTTCACCTCCGGTTGTGTGTTCGTCGTCATCTCGGGAGTAATCTTGCCGAATCTTCGCCCTCTGGGACTGATAAGCCTACTGTTCCGCGGCCGCCGCTCCCGTCAGACGCTCGCGACGCCACCCTCACGCCGGTTCCGCGACCGCTGGGAGCCGCTCAGTCTCCGAGCGCCTCGTCGACGGCCGCAGTCAGCCGGTCGAACCCGTCCGCCTGCCCCTTCGCCACGAACCCCGCGCCACGCTCGCGCACTCGCTCGGCGACGCCCGCTTCGTCGGTGCCAGAAAAGAGGATCACCGGTACGTCGGGCTGACGGTCCCGCACCGCCGCCAGCACGTCCATTCCGTCCAGGCCCGGCATCTCGTAGTCGCTCACCACGCAGTCCACCGACTCGTCAAGTCGCGCGAGCGCCGCCTCGGGGTCCGCCCGCGTCTCGACGGCCACGTCGTCCAGTCGGCCGAGATACGCGCCGGCCAGCGCCGTCAGCTCGGGGTCGTCGTCGACGACCAGCACCGTCCACTGGTCACAGCGACCGGTCGACCGATAGAGGGTATCCGGTTCGCTCGATGCACACATCGACCCTGGATACTTGGTCCACCATGTTAATGACACCCGCGCGTTTTCTGACGCTGAAACCGCGCTCGAACACGTCACTCACTTTTCAAAAATCGGTTTCAGCGAACCCTTTTGGGCCTCACCTGCGAACGATCTGCCATGAGCAGCACTCCCGGGCCGGGCGAGGACGGCGAGGCGGCCGACGGTGACCCGGCGGAGGCCTTCGGCGTCGTCGCCAGCGAGACGCGCCTGGACATCCTCGAGGCGCTCTGGCGCGCCGAGGAGCGGCCGGTCCCCTTCTCCGAGTTGCACGACGACGTCCCGCTGCGCGACAGCGCGCAGTTCAACTACCACCTCCAGCAGCTCACCGACCGGTTCGTCACGAAAACCGACGACGGCTACGACCTGCGCCACGCCGGCGCGCAGGTCGTCCGCGCGGTGCGGGCGGGGACGTTCACGCGCACGCCCGACGTCGATCCCTTCGCCGTCAAGGGCGCCTGCACTCGCTGTGGCGGCGGCCTCGAGGCCCGCTACGCCGACGAGCAGTTCCGCATCGACTGCGTCGACTGCGGGAAGTCCCACGGCGAGTACGAGTTCCCCGCGGGCGGGCTGGCCGACCGCTCCGAGCCCGAGATCGCGCGCGCCTTCGACGAGCGGGTCCGGCACCTGCACTGTCTGGCGGCAGACGGCGTCTGTCCGGCCTGCGCGGGCCGGATCCACACCGAGATCGTCCGCGGCGGCGACTGCTGTCTCGACGTGGCCGTCCGCGCCGAGCACGTCTGCGAGCGCTGTCACAACGACCTCTGCTCGCCGGTCGGTCTCGTGCTGCTCGACCAGCCGGTCGTCACCGCCTTCTACGAAGAACACGGGATCGACATCTCCGAGCGACCGTACTGGACGCTGCCGTGGTGTGTCGACGACGAGTACACGACCGTCCGCTCCAGCGATCCCTGGCGCGTCGCGGTGCGGGTCCCGCTGGCCGACGACTGCCTCACCGTCGTCCTCGACGGCGACCTCGCCGTCGTCGACACCGAGCGCCACGCCTGCGGGGACTGAACGCTCCGTTCACCTGCCGTTCGCCGTCGGTACCCCGAGTCACTGCTCGAAATAGCGCCCGTGGAAGCCGAACGGGACGGCGTGGGGCAACGGCGCTCGCGCCCGCACGTCGAGGGTTTCGCCGTCGAGGACGAGCAGGTCCGTCCGCTCGGCGGGGACGTTCAGCGCGGTGACGAGTACGACGCCCTCGTCGCTGGGTCGGTCGGCGTCGGGCGCGCGGACGACGACCGGTTCCTCGGCGAACAGGCCCGACTCCTCCCAGCGCCGCGTGTCGCCGGTCGTCACGTCCACCTTCGCGACGTGGTTGCCGTCGCGCTCGGCGGCCCCCTGCGCGTAGGCGTAGCGGTACTCGCGAGTCCTGTCTTCGGGGGCGACCCGCGGGAGTTCACAGCCGTCGTACAGGCGTTCGCTCGTGACGTCACCGCGGCCACTGTCGGTTCCGCCGTCGAACGGCACGTGGAACCGGCGCAGTTGCCCGTCGGCGCCCGACTCGAACCAGTCGGCGGCCGCGTCGAGGTAGAGCCCGTCGACCACGTCGGCGTCGGGGTAGGCGACCAGGTCGACGACCACCTCGCCGTTCGTGCTGTCGTCAGTCCCCCGCTCGAAGGCGTTGACGTGGTGGAAGACGAACCAGGCGTCGGTCTCGCGGGTCGCGACGCGCTCGCCCGTCTCGCGGTCGAGAACGTGGAACGCGGTCCCGCGCTCGGGTTCCCAGTCGTAGAAGTCGACGAACCCCTCGCCGCCGGGCAACAGGAAGGATTTCGGGTCGGTGACGAACGGGTGTTCGGTGAGGACGACGAACCGCTCGGTCAGCGCGAAACTGTGGAGGTAGGCCGGGCGGTCGGCGGCGACTCGCCCGACGACCTCGCGAGTGCGGGCGCCGTCGGGCAGGCGATAGACCGTGTACTCGCTGGGCCGGCCGAAGGTAGTGAGGAGGCCGACGGTTTCGCCGCGATGGGGGTCCGGCAGGACGTGCGCGCAGTTGATGTGCCCCGCGAGGTCGTCGGCGAAGGTGAACTCCCCGCGGGTCTCGAGGGTCGCTGGGTCGCAGTCGAGAAACCGGGGGACTTCGGTCATCGCGACCAGCGAGTCCGCGACGCGGGTGACGTGGACGTTGCAGTTGTCGGTGGGATCGCCGAAGAGGAGGTCTCGCAGGCGGGCGAGATAGCCGTCGTCGCCCGTCGCGAACTGCCCGTCGAGGACGCCCTCCTCGGTCGCCTTCCGGTAGGTCTCCGAGCGGAGAAATCGGTTCGTGTAGCTGATCTCGTCGGAGTGTCCGTCGAAGGCGAACCGGTGGCACATCGCCAGGCCGTCGAACCAGTGGCCGACGCGCTCGCCGCCGACCTCGAACTTCGCGGGTCCGTTGCGGACCAGCGCCCCGTCGAGCCAGTCCGGCAGGTCGCCCTCGACCGGAAGGGAGTGGTCGCGGACTTCGCTCTCGAGCGACCGAAAGCCCAGTTCGAACCCCGCCTCCATCGCCATGGGCGTCGTTTGGTGGGTGTGCGTCTAATCGCTGGTGGTGGATGGAGGTTGCCCTCGAGCCCGTCTTTCGACGAGTGATCCTGTCCGCTGACAGCCCTCGCCCCGCTCGCTCCGAGTCACAGCGACTGCAACCGCAGACGCCACTGCAGCCGCACTCGATCCTGAGCGATGAAAGCCCTCGCCACGCTCGCGGTCGCTGCGAGACATATCCGCGCGTCGGCCAACCGCACCGCGCCGCACTCGCGCGGATAGAGGTCCCGCAGCGACTAAAGTTAACGCGAGCGCGCCTCGCCCTTTCAGTCCGCCAGGACCGCACCCGAACCGCTCCGCGCAGCACCGCGACCGCAGACAGCCACGCGCCTCCCGACCGACTGCGTTGCCCACTCGCTCCGCTCGTTGCGCTACTCGTCCCTCGCGCGATGACCGTACGACGGCGCGCGCCACGGCGGCTGTCGTGATGTCTGATCGACGGCGAATTTCGCGCGCCGCCTCACCACTCGAGGTCGAACGCCAGCGTCTCGCGGTCGGCGGTGGCGGCCTCGTACTCCTCGCGGAGGATGGTGAAGCGGTGCTGGTCGGTGACATCGCCGTCGGGCCGCTCGGAGTGCTGGCGGAGCAGTCCCTCGTGGCGGCCGTCGTAGCGGTCGACGTACTTCTCGATCATCCGCCGCGACGGCTCGTTTTCGGTCGCGCAGGTCGTGTAGAAGGCGTCCAGGTCGTACTGTTCGAACGTGAGTTCGACGAACGCACAGGCGCGCTCGAGGCCGTACTCGCGACCCCAGTACTCCCTGGCGAGGACGATACCCGACCCGGCTCGGCGGGTGTCCCACTCCGGGCCGAACGCGGTGGTGCCGACGATGTCGCCGTCCTCGTCGGTGGCGCGCAGGAGATACCGGGCGGTCTCGCGGTCGCTCCACTGCTGTTCGGCGTGGTCGAGAAACTCGGCGACCTGGTCGAGGCGGTCGAACTGGAACCACGGCATGTGGTCGGCGGCGGCCTCGGCCCAGTCCTGGCGGGAGAAAAAGTCGTAGAGTGCGAACGGGTCGCAGGTGTCGTGGGCGAGGCGCTCGAAGACGAGTCGGTCGGTCTCGATCCGCGTGGGGAACAGGGACATGGCTCCTGCCCTGGGGTCTCCCGCCGGGGCCGAATGTCTGGCGGTGTCCGGGTCGCGGCCGGCGGGACTCGCGGCCAGCGGGACTCGCAACCGGCGAGACTCGCGGCCGGCGGGTGTCGCGGCCGGCGGAGATCACTCGGGCGCGTCGCGCTCGCCGGCGAAGCGGTCGACCTCGGCGTCGGGTTTCCACTCGCCGGCCTCGCGGGGGTCGACGTGGACGAACACGTCGTCGACTTCCGGGATCTCCCGGATCGACTCGATGATCTCGGTCTCGATATCGTGGGCCTCCAGCAGCGTGCGGTCGCCCTCGACTTCGATGTGCAGCGAGACGTCGACCTCCGGGCCGACGTAGTGGGCGATCACGTCGTGGGCGCCCTCGACGTCGGGGTGGGCGAGCGCGCGCTCGATGATCTCCCGGCGGAGGTCCTCGGGCGGCGCCCGGCCGACGAGATACCCCATGTTGTCCCGGACGACCTCGACACCTGTGTAGAGGATGCTCACGGCGACGACGACGGCCGCGACGGGGTCGAGGACGGGATAGCCCGCGCTCGCGCCGACGACGCCGACGATGGCGGCGCTGGCGGTGAGGATGTCGTTGCGGTTGTCCAGCGCGGTGGCGGTCAGCGCCGGCGAATTGTGGGCGTCGCCCGCGGCGAGGACGTAGCGATAGAGACCGTACTTGGTGACGGCGGCGACCGCGAGGACGCCGACGGCGACCGGACCCCGCGACACCGACACGTCACCAGACAGAAACGAGGCGCCCGCCTGATACAGCACTGTGCCGCCGGCGGCGAAGATGCCCAGCGCGACGAACAGGCCGACGAACGGTTCGATGCGTTCGTGGCCGTGCGGGTGTTCGAAGTCGGGCGGGCGGGTGGTGAGATAGAGACCGGCGACAGTGACGAGCGAGTACACCGTGTCGGCGAGACTGTTGACGGCCTCGCCCTCGACGGCGAGGCTCCCGGTGACGAACCACGCGCCGCCTTTGGCCAGCGCCAGCGCGAGGTTCACCCCCAGCAGGAGCAGTCCGACACGGCGGAGCGCGCTCGCCCGCCCGTCCATCTCGGTCATCGTCGGCGTTTGACGGGGGGCGCTCAAAGCCGTGTCGACCTGCCGGCCGCCCGGGGCCCGCCCTCCGGTCGTACTCGAGGACTCGCTCGCTCACTCACTCGCCGACGGTGTTCCGGAGCGTCCCGATACCCTCGTAGGTGATTTCGATCTCGTCGCCGGGTTCGACGGTTCCCGGATTGGCGGGGCTGCCGAAGGCGACGGCGTCGCCCGGCCGGAGCGTGAACCGCTCGGAGAGATACGAGACGACTTCGAACGGGTCGAACAGCATCAGTTCGGTGTTGGCGTCCTGGCGACGCTCGCCCGCGACGTCGGTGTGCATATCGATGGCGGTCGGGTCCAGGTCCGTCTCGATCCACGGGCCGAGCGGCGCCGACCCGTCGAAGGCCTTGCGCGCGGTGCGACCCTGCTGGTCGAGCGCGTCGACGTCGTTCATGACCGTGTAGCCGCGGACCGCGTCGGGGACGTCCGCGGGCGCGAGGTTCCGACAGCGTTCGTCGATCACGGCCACCAGTTCGCCCGCGTAGGTGAGTTCCTCGGTGAACTCGGGGTAGGGGACCGACTCCTCGTGGGCCAGCAGCGAGGCCGGCGGCTTGATGAAGAAGTCGGGCTCCTCGGGGCGCTCGTAGTCCATCTGGTCGAGCGTCTCGGCGTAGTTGCGGCCGACACAGTACAGCGCCGACGGCTCACAGGGCGGGAGCAGTCGGCCGTCGCGGCCGACCGCGTAGACGCCGTCGGGAGTGTGGATCCGATCGTCCTCGTATCTGCCAGCCACTGGTCCCTCGGGCGTGAGCAATCGTGCCTGTCGCATGGGTCGGCGTTCGACCCCGCGGATAAAGAGCGTCCGGTTCGGCCAGTGCGGCCGACTGGCGGCGGCGCGCCCGGTCGGCGCCGCTCAGTCGAACGAGAGGGCGACGGCGTCGTCGTCGCCGTCGACAGTGGCGCCGTCCTGGGCGGCGAAGGCCTCGCAGATCCGCTCGTAGCTGTCGTCGACGGCCTCGACGATCACCTTCGTGTCCGCGACGACGGGCATGAAGTTGGTGTCGCCCTCCCAGCGCGGGACGACGTGGGTGTGGAGGTGGTCGTCGATGGACCCGCCGGCGGCGCTCCCGCCGAGGTTGAGCCCGGCGTTGTAGGCGTCCGGGTCGAGCGCGGCGTCGAGCGCGTCGAAGGTCCGCTGTTTCAGGCGGGCGTGGTCGAGCAGGACTTCCTCGGAGAGGTCGCGGTAGTCCCCGGCGTGGACGCGGGGGATGACCATCACGTGGCCGGGGTTGTAGGGATAGTTGTTCAGGAGGACGAAGGCGTGTTCGGAGCGGGCGGCGACGCGGCGCTCGCGGTCCGAGCCGGCCTCCCCGGCACCGAAGGCACAGAAGACACAGCCCTCGACGTCGGTGCCGTCCTCGCGTTCGACCCACTCGATGCGCCACGGCGCGAAGACCTGGTCCATGCGTGCTCTGGGGCCGGCGGGGCCAAAAGCACCGCCGGTCCGGCGTGGTGTGTCGCCGTCCAGACCGGTCGGTCCGCTGTCGGAGGACCCGCTCAGGGCCACCCACCCGGAAACGCGTCGCCCTCGACGAACGCGTCGAGGACCGGTTCGACCTCGCCGAGACGCCGGCCCGGCGAGACGACGTCCGCGTCGCGGTTCCACTCGACGTAGCCGGCATCCGCCAGTCGGGGCAGATGGGCGTGGACGAGCGCGAGCCTCGCCGTCCGCGGGTCGCCGTCGAGTCGGGCGGTCAACTCTCCCACCGTCCGCTCGCCGTGGCGGGCGAGCGCGAGCAGCGTCACGCGGCGTGGCCGCTCGCACAGGGCGTCGAAGAGCGCGTCACAGGTGTGTCCCATCGGTACCACCTGTCGATCCGTATCACCCCCAGCCCCCTCAACGGGATACCTGCGTTCGAAGGGATCGTCCATCTGCGTCCGACGGGGCCGCGCGCTTCGGGGCCAACCGCATTCGACGGGGCCGCGCGGCGAACCCTTACCTCGACTCCCGGCGAAAGCGAGGTATGGGCCTGCTCGAAGCGGTCGTCGTCTTCGTCGTGGGATACGTCTCGGGGACGGTCACCCGACTGTTCGCGGGCGTGGCCGCCGTCGCCGCGCTCGTGCTCGCGGTGCTCGGGATCGCGCTCCCGGCGTCGGTCGTCGCCGTCGCCGACCCCGTCGTCGACATCTATCTCGGCAACGAGTTGCTCTTCCTCTCGGGGTTTCTGTTCGCCGTCGCCCACCGCGACCACGAGCGCGAGGAGTGAGCGCGTGCTTCGGGGCCGTGTGTAGGTGGCTCAGAGCCGCGGTCCCGGCACGTCCGCGTCGGCGGCCTCGCGCCAGGAGTGTGCGGGGGACCACTCCAGCACCTCGCCGGCCCGCGCGTTCGAGATGGCCGACTCGTCGCCCGAGAGGTCACACTGCTCGGGGACCGAACCGAAGTACTCCGCGAACAGCTCCGCGGTCGGTCGGTCGCCGTAGTTCTCGTCGGCGACAGCGAACACCGCCTCGTGGCCCTCGACGTCGGCGGTGAGCGCGGCGTCGACGATGCTTGCGATGTCGCGGACGTCGATATAGCTCCAGAAGTTGCCGACGCCCTCCTCGGGCACGTCGTTGTCCCGGCACAGGTACTCGCCGGGGTACTGGATCCACGACGGTCGCACGGAGACGACGGGCACATCGTAGCGCCGCGCGGTGGCCCGCGCGACGGCCTCGCCGGCCTCCTTCGAGACGCCGTAGGGGTCCTCCGGACGGAGGGGGTGGGCCTCGTCGACGGGCAGGTAGTCCGGTGGCGACGTCTCGGCGGCGAAGGGAAAGCCGAGCGTGCTCTCGGAGGAGGCCCAGACGACGCGCGCGCCGGCCCGCCCGGCGGCGGTCAGGACGTTGTACGTCGAGACGACGTTGTTCTCGAACACCTCGCCGGCGGGGTGGTCGAGCGGGTCCGGGATCGCCCCCAGTGGACGACCGCGTCGGGGTCGAACTCGGCGACGAGGTCGGCGACGTCTCCGCGGTCGGTCAGGTCGGCGACGCGCACGTCGACGGACGCGCGCTCGCTCTCGGCGAAGCGCTGGTCGACGCACATGACCTCGTGGCCGTCGCTCGCGAGTCGGTCGCCGATCCAGCGGCCCGACCCGCCAAGACCCCCGGTGACGATGACGCGTGACATACCCGAAGATGGGGATCCGCGCTGAAAAAGCCGGGGCGTTCGTCACGCCCGCCGGGACTGACCGCTACTCCATCCAGTCGGGGTCCGCCCGCGGCGGCGCAAAGACGTCGATGCCCTCCAGCGGGTCGTCGCCGCGGTTGACGACGCTGTGGGGCTCGTTCGATTCGAGGGCGTAGGAGTCACCGGGGCCGACGGACACCTCCTCGCCCTCGACGAGGAAGACGCCCGACCCGCTCGTGACGTAGCCGACCTGCTCGTGTTCGTGGCTGTGTTCGGGCACGACCGCGTCGGGTTCGATGTGGAAGTGCTGGACGCTGGCGCGCTCGCCGACCGCCAGTTGCGTGAGGTGGACCCCCTCGACGGCTTCGACCGTCTCGCGGGCCGCGTGTGTGACGACCTCCATACCGTCGCCTCGACCGCGCCGCACCTAAATTGGGGCGCTCCCGCGCCGCCCCGAGCGGCGAGCGAGCCCCGTCCAGCGCGTCGAGTACCCCCTCCAGCGCGTCGAGTACCCCGTCCAACGCTTCGAGTGATCGAAACGACCACCGGAATTTATTTCGTCGCCAGGCGTAGCTTGAGGGGACCGCCCGCCCTGCGCGGTCCCGCGTATCGCACGCCAACCGCATCCCACACTCCACACCGACACATGACCCTCCGAACGCGACACCTCGTCGGCGGTGGTCTCGTCCTGCTGACCGCCGTCGCGAGCGTGCTCGCCTACCCCGAGATGCCGGCCGAGATGGTGACTCACTGGGGCACCGACGGCCCGAACGGCTCGATGGACAGAACCGTGGGCCTCGCCGGGCTCCCGGCGCTCGCGCTCGCGATGCTCGCGATGTTCGAACTCCTCCCGCGGATCGACCCGCTCGGCGAGTCGATCACCGACCTCGGCGGGTACTACGACCTGCTCGTCCTGACAGTCGTCGGCCTGCTGGCGTACGTCCACGGCGTGATGATCGCCTGGAACCTCGGCTACGAGTTCGACGTAGTCCAGGCCACGGCGCCCGCGGTGGGCGCCGTCCTGTTCGTCGCCGGCGTCGTCCTCGAGCGCGTCGAGAAGAACTGGTTCGTCGGCATCCGGACGCCGTGGACGCTCAGCAGCGAACGCGTCTGGGAACAGACCCACGAGCGGGGCGCCCCGCTGTTCAAACTCGCGGGCGTCCTCGCGCTCGGCGCCGTCGCCGTCCCCGAGTACGGCCCCGTCTTCCTCGTCGGTCCGGTCGCCGTCTCCGCGCTGTACCTGACCGTCTACTCCTATCTCGCCTATCGGCGGCTGGGCCCCGACGAGGACGCGTCTGTCTGACCGCCTCCGTCCGGCCGCCTCACTCGTCGTCCGCTCGCGTCCGGTACCACAGCGCGCTGGCGCCCAGCGCCGCGGCGGCGGCGCCGACGCCGAAGCCCGGTCCGCCGTCGGAGGAGGTCTCGGTGCCCGGTCCGGGCGTCTCCGGCCCGTCGGTGTCGGTCGGGGTCGGCCCGTCCGTGCCCGCGTCGGTCGGTGTGGGCGAGTCCGTCGGGGTCGGCGTGGGCGTCAGCGTCGGCGACGCCGTCGGGGTGGGCGAGGCGGTCGGTGTCGGAGTCGACGGCGTAATCTCGGTCGGCGGGGCTCGGGTCGGCGTCGGCGTCGCGGTCTGTGTCTCGATGGTCGTCGGCGCGTCGGGAGCGCTCTCGCCGCCGAGTTTCAGCAGCCAGCCCCGCGAGCGCGGGTCGGCGTTCTGGGACCCGGGCCGGGTGGCCCCGCCGGCGACGACGCCGCCGTCGCCGCTCCCGAGGACCGTCGCGAAACTGTTGATGTTGTCGGGGGCGAACCGCTGCACCCAGCGCGGCTCGACGTCGGGGCCGAGTTCGGCGACGAAACCCGCGCCGGTCTGGCTGTTGATGCTCTCGAGGGATTGCCCGACGACCGTGACGCCGTCGGGGGTGACGGTCGCGTCGGTGACGACCGTCGCCGGCTGGGGCGCGATGCGGCGTTTCGCCTGCTCGACGCCGCTGGCGTCGGTGGCGACGCCCCACCCCTGGAACGTCGACCTGGAGGGACCGATGGCGAGGCCGACGGTGAGGTAGCCGCCGTCGACGGGCACGACGTCCCGGAGCTGGCTCTGGCCCGTCTCGCCGTCGAACGGCGCGGTGAGCGTGCGCTGCCAGCCGACGCTCCCGTCGGCGCCGACCCGGAACAGGTTCCCGCGGACCGGCGGCTGCTCGTCGCCGCTCGCCTGCTCGCGCAGTTCCCCCGTCGCCACGAACCCATCTTCGCGGGGCAGGAGGCCGAGGACCGTCGACGTGCGGTCCTCGAAGTACGTCGAGCGGGACTGTTCGGCGCCGTCGGCGTCGACCTGAATCGTGAACGCGGTCGCCGACTGGCCGACGACGCGGTACCCGCCGACGAGGTAGCCGCCGTCGACGGATACGACGTCCTGCGGGAGCAGCGTCCCCCCGTCCGCGCCGGGGTCGTACTGGCGCCACCACCGGACGCCCCCCTCATAGGGTCAGTGATGAATCTTTACCCCTCAGTTGAACAGAGATAGTTCCAGATGTTCGGTTCATCGATCGCATCGAT
>ENA-ORCS01000146-ORCS01000146.1-marine-metagenome-genome-assembly--contig:-NODE-146-length-77169-cov-8.345976_pt1 | contig 77169 bp, 74 predicted proteins | sample MGYA00237781_ERZ508513 | MGnify/ENA primary metagenome ERZ508513 (study PRJEB26184, sample SAMN06268793) | marine metagenome | isolation source: Eden Landing Ponds, San Francisco, CA, USA | place...
GCGAGGGATGAGCGAAGGCGGTCTGAGCGAAGAGGCTGGGGAGGTGTGAGGTCGTCTGCTGTCGCGGGGCGGAGCGGGGCGGTCCCTGGTGGACTGAAAGGGCGAGGCTCGCTCGCGTTCATATAGTCGTCTGAGCAGGCCCTATCCGCGCGGGCGGTGCGGAGAGCGCGGATATCCCGCTCAGCGACCGCGAGCGGGGCGAGGGCTTTCACCGCTGAGGATCGTCTGCGGTCGCGGTCAAGTCAACAGCTAGCGAGCGGGGCGAGGGCTTTCAGCTCTCAGGAGCACCGGTGGTTGCTGTCGCAGTAGCGTCTGCGACCGATAGCACAGCTCGCGAGCGGGGCGAGGGCTTTCAGCGCACAGGATTGCGAGAGCGGTCACGAGAGACCATTCAGCAACCGATCCGGCCGAAAAGAGACGCCAAGAACCGAGTCCAGTCACTCACTCCCGCGACTCTGGCGCCGCGCCTTCGATCAGCGATTCGTCGGCGAACTCCTCGCGGAGGTCCTTCTTGGAGAACTTACCGGTGGCGGTCTTCGGGACGGCGTCGATGAACTCGACGGCGTCGGGCACCCACCAGTCGGGGTAGTCCTCGCGCACGAGCGCCGCGACCTCGTCGACCAGTGCCTCGCGGTCGGCACCGTCGACCGGGACGACAAAGGCGACGGGGCGTTCGCCCCACTTCTCGTGTGGGACGCCGATGACGGCGGCCTCGCTCACCTCGTCGTGGGCCATGATCGCGTTTTCGAGTTCCTGCGAGGAGATCCACTCACCGCCGGATTTGATCACGTCGTCGGCGCGGTCGACGATCTCGATGTACCCCTCGGGGTCGACGGTGACGATGTCGCCGGTTCGGAGCCACGACCCCTCGAAGTCGGTCTGGTTGGCGTCGGGGCGCTCGTAGTACTCGTCGGTGACCCACGGGCCGCGGATCAACAGTTCCCCGAAGTCCTCGCCGTCCCAGTCGATCGGCTCGTCGCCGTCGCCGAGCACCTCGAACTCGAGGCCGGGGACGATCAGCCCCTGTGTCTTCCGGGCGGCGACCTGGTCGTCGTAGCTTCGGTCTTCGAGGCCGGGGGTGAGATGGGCGGCCGAGCCGATTGGCGAGGTTTCGGTCATGCCCCAGGCGTGAAGCACCTCGACGCCGAGGTCGTCGAACTGACGGATCACGGCCTCGGGCACCGCGGCGCCGCCGACGACGATCCGGTCGAGCGCGGAGAGGTCGACCGGGTTGTCCTCGAGATACTCGAGCAGACCGAGCCACACCGTCGGGACGCCCGCGGCGATGGTGACGCCCTCCTCTTCGATGAGTTGTGCGAGGTCGGCGGGTTCGGGCGCGGGGCCGGGGTAGACGTGTTTCGCGCCGGCGGCCGTCGCGGCGAAGGGCAGTCCCCAGGCGTTGACGTGGAACATCGGCACGACCGGCATCACCACGTCCGAGTCCTCGATGCCGAGCCCCTGCGGCGTGAGCACGGCCATCGTGTGACTCCAGAGCATCCGCTGGGTGTACTCGACGCCTTTCGGCTTGCCCGTCGTCCCAGAGGTGTAACACATCCCTGCCGGGTCCTCGCCGGAGAGTTCCGGCCACTCGTAGTCGGCGTCGTGGCCGCCGACGAAGGCCTCGTAGGACTCGACGGTCAGGTCGGCCTCGCCCAGTCCGACCTCGGGCACTTCGGAACCGACGACGACGACCCGCTCGACAGTGGCGAACGCGTCGGGGTCGTAGGCGCTCGCGACCTTCTCGGCGAGGGAGGGGTCGACGAACAGGAGTCTGTCGGCGGCGTTTTCGACGATGTACTGGACGTGCTCGTCGGGCAGGAGGGGATTGATGGTGTGCAGTTGCGCGCCGACCGACGGGACGGCGAAGTACGTCTCGAAGTGGCGGTCGTGGTTCCAGCAGACCGTGCCGACGCGGTTGCCCGCTTCGACCCCCGCGGCGTCGAGGGCGTTCGCCAGCCTGCGGACGCGGTCGGCGTACTCGCCGTAGGTCGTCCGCGTCAGCCCCTCGTGGGTCCGCGAGACGACCTCGCGGTCGGGGTAGAGGTTTTCGGCGCGCCACAGGAACGGTCGCAGTGTCTGGTCGTAGCCAGGCATACCGCAGACCTACTCGCGTGAGCGGTATAATTGGGGGTGATAGTCCGGACCCGGCCGTGCGTACCGGGGGATCGTCCCGCCGGTAGGGAGCCTGTACGGGGGCGGGAACGGACGAGAGAACGCGGGGCAAGTCGGCACGGTGGTGGACCGGCCGGTTCGGGCTGGTGGGCCGGCCGGAACTGGCCGGTTCGGGCTGGTGGGTCGGTCAGCGAGGGGAGATTCAGGCAGTGACTTTCCAGGTCGTCGAGGAGGAGTAGCCCCACTTCTCGACGTCGACGTCGACGTCGCTGGTCTGGATGGCGCTCATGTTCGTCCCGACTTCCTTTGCCGAGAGGTCGAGTTCGTCGCCGATGAGCCGGGACTTGAAGTAGGTCTGCTCGTCGACGCGCTCACGGAGGTAGCCGAGGATGCGCCGCTGTTTCTCCGACAGGGTCGGTGCGTCCGCACTCACACTCGCGGGGGTCGCGCTCATATCACACCCTTTCCGCGGTACACCTATAGGGGGTTTGGTACAGTCAGTAAACCCGCTGCTGTCTTGCGATTAGACTCGAACCGGGCGGTGGAGATGGTCCGAGACACGGCCTGGGCAGGGGTGGTTGGTCCCGTCGGCTAATCGACGGAGGCGATTCCGGGACGGGATCCGCAGTGGCGACTCCGGGGCGAGACTGGCGGGTCGGCCGGGCGCCACCGACGGCGGACGAGAATCAGACGTCTTCTTCGATGATCTCGCCGACGGCGAAGTTAGACTTGACCTCGGTCACTTCGACCTTGACGCGTTCGCCGACGTCGGCGCCCGGGACGATGATGACGTAGCCGCGCTCGACGCGGGCGATGCCGTCCCCCTGTTTGCCGATGTCTTCGATCTCGACGTAGCGGATCTCGCCCGCCTCGACCGGCGGTTGGGGCTCCGAGGGGACGTTGTCTTCGTCCCGCTGCTCGGGCGTCGATTCCGCTTCCGAAGAGATGAGTGCGACGCGGTACGTGTCACCGGCCTCGATCGACCCGGTGTCGATCTCTCGCCGTGGAACCTCGACGACGTACCTGTCGCCGTCGTCCGAAACTTCCGCACTGAACAGACACAGGAGTTGATCTGAGATCTCCAACGTGTAAACCTCCGGGCGAGTCATAGCGGCCCACTGTTATAAAGCTACGACCCGCGCACCCGACGATGTTCGGGATCTGCCGGTGAGACCGTGTCTCGAAGCGAACGGCGTACCGTGAACGGGTCGAAAGCGAGAGAGTTGGTTCGAGCGCGACGAGCTCCCCGCACTCCCAGGCCTCACACCGTCGGAACGGGGACCTCTTCGAGGACGGCGTCGACGACGGTGGACTTCTGGACCTCGTCGACGCGGGCGTCGGGAGTGAGGACGACGCGGTGAGCGAGGACGGGCTGGGCGACGCGCTTGACGTCGTCGGGGGTGACGAACTCGCGGCCGACCATCGCGGCGCGGGCCCGGGCCGCTTCCAGCAGGCGCTGGGTGCCACGCGGGGAAACACCGACTTCGACGCGGCGGTCCTCGCGAGTCGCTCGCGCGATGGCCGCGACGTAGGTCACCAGGTCGTCCTCGACGCGGACCGACTCCGGGGCGTCCCGGATCCCCGTCACTTCCTCACCCGAGAGGACCGCCTCGACCGACGGGCTCTGCTCGTCGCGGGCGAGTCGGCGGTGAAGCAGTTCCTCCTCGCCGGCCTCGTCGGGGTAGCCGATGGAGGACTTGACGAGGAAGCGGTCGACCTGCGCCTCGGGCAGTTCGAACGTCCCCTCCATCTCCACGGGGTTCTGCGTCGCGAGGACGAAAAACGGGGAGGGCAGTTCGTAGGTGTCGCCGTCGACGGTGACCTGCTCTTCTTCCATCGCCTCCAGGAGCGCGGACTGGGTCTTGGGCGGGGCGCGGTTGATCTCGTCGGCGAGGACGACGTTGGCGAAGAGGGGGCCGCTGTTGAACTCGAACTCGCGCTCGCGCTCGTTGAACACGTGCGTGCCGGTGATGTCGGCGGGCAACAGGTCGGGCGTGAACTGGACTCGCGAGAAGTCGAGCCCGAGGGCGGTGGCCATGCTCCGGGCGGTGAGGGTCTTGCCGGTGCCGGGCACGTCTTCCATGAGCACGTGGCCGCGACCGACGAACCCGAGGAGGACCGTTTCGAGGAACTCGCGGTCGGCGATGACGGCCGACCCGATCTCGTCGAGGACCGTGTCACACGCCTCGCTGGCTTCGGTGACGTCCATGCTGGCGGGATAGCCCCCCGAATAGTTAGTCGTTTGGAAACACTCGACGCGCTCGCCCGGTCGCACACGCCGCCCGCCCCAGACAGCGAAATTGCCGAATCAGTGCCTGATACGTCTAGTTTATAGCATCTGGCCGCGACTGTACCGTCGAGATGAACCGACGGTTTTCCCTCGTGCTGGTCGCGGCCCTCGTGGTGCTGGCCGGCTGCAGCGGTGGCGGATCGGGCGACGGCTCCGGCGGACCGACCACGGACGGCGGCGGCGCAGACACGCCGACGGCCACGCCGAACCCACCGAGTGGCGCGACCGACACGCCGAGCCCTGCCGGATCGACCGAGACGGCCACGCCCGCATCGACCGAGCGACCGCCGGGCGCCACTGCGACGGCCACGCCCGTCCCCGGCGCCACTGCGACGGCCACGCCTGCACCCGGCGCGACGCCCGCACCGACAGCCACTGCGACGCCTGCACCGACCGCGACGCCCTCGCCGACCCCCGCGCCGACCGCGACGCCGATTCCGGCGACTGCGACGCCCACGCCGACGCCCGGTGACAGCGGGGCCTTCCTCGACCGCCACGAGGCCAACGTCGAGACCGTGGCCGGGCTCAACGTCAGCTACACGACCCGCTCGTCGATCGACGGCGTCGTCACGAGCGGGGCGGGATCGATCCTGCTTGACTACGAGACCGACGCGATCCGCCAGACCCAGAACACGACGACGTTCTTCGAGGACGGGACGTCGGTCTCGGTCATCACGGAGATTTACGTGCCCCCGGGCGCGGACACGATGAACCTCTGTACCCGGATCGCCGGCACGGGTTGCATGCAGAAAGACTCGCTCGCGCTCCGGGACTCCAATCGACTCACCGACGTCAAATCGCCGGTGACCGGCCAGACGAACGTGACCGGCGTTCCCGCGTTCCGCGACGAGGGTCTCGTCGAGACCGACGCGGGCGAGATGCGCCGCTACGTCGTCGACGACCTCTCGCAGCTCACCGACACCTCCGACGGCGTGACCTACGACACCATCGAGATGGTGATCCTCTACAACCCCGAGACGGAACTGGTCTACCAGATGCAGTACAACGCGACGATGACCACCGACGGGAGCACCTTCGAGATCTCCCAGACGATGACCTACGACTACGGCCCGGTCGAGATCACCGCTCCGGACTGGTACTGAGACCGACCGGCCGCGGCGCCGCGCCGACCAATTTTATTACTCTGGCGACACGAACTCCGATATGGTCCGAACGACCGTCGGGCAGCTGGTGACCCGATTGCGCGAGTGGTGGGCCGTCGAGGACCCCGAAGAGCGTATCGACGGGCCGGGCGAGGCGTATCTCGACCCCGCGTACAACGGGCGATACTCCGCGGAGCGGGAACTCAACCGCCTCGCGGCGGCCGGGGAGGAAGTCGACGACGCGTCCGACGACCGGAACTGAGAGCCGCCCGACGGATCGTAACCGATAAAGCCGGCATCCCAGTATCGGGAAGTGAGCCGAGGTAGCCTAGCCTGGCCAAGGCGCCTGCCTCGAGAGCAGGTGTCCTCACGGACTCGAGAGTTCAAATCTCTCCCTCGGCGTTCTGCGGGCGCGAATCCGAGAGCGACCGCCTCGCGTGTCGCTCGACGGCGCGACTGCGAACCCGTCCAGAGATTTGAACCAGACGAGTCGCAGCGGCCGAGTGAAACGAGGGCGACCGTCTCGGCGTGGTTCAAATCTCTCCCTCGGCGCTTTTCACGAAGTCGCTGTCCCGAGCGACCGCCTCCCGTGAACTGACGGGGACCGGTATCGCGACGGCGCGGGTCCGTGGATGTATGTCGCTGTGGGCCCGTGTTCCGGTATGACACGCGAGACGACAGTCCTGGTAGTGGGCGGCGGTGCGACGGGCGTCGGTGTGGCACGGGACCTCGCGCTTCGGGGGGTCGATGTGACGCTGGTCGAACGGGGCGGCCTCGCCAGCGGCACCTCCGGGCGCTCGCACGGCCTGCTCCACAGCGGCGCGCGCTACGCGGAGGCCGACCGCGTCGGCGCCCAAGAGTGCATCGACGAGAACGAAACCCTCCGGTCGATCGCCGGCGAATGCATCCGTGACACGGGCGGACTCTTCGTCCAACTCGACGGCGACGACCCGGACTACTTCGACGAGAAGCGCGCGGCCTGCGAGTCGATCGGTATCGACACCGAGGTGATAGACGGCGACGCCGCGCGCGAACAGGTCCCCGACCTCGCCCCGACCGTCGAGCGAGCGATGCGAGTCCCCGATGCGGTTATCTACCCCTCGCGACTGGTCGCCGCCAACGCCGCCGACGCCGAGGCCAACGGCGCGACGGTCTATCCGCACGCCCCGCTGGAGAGTCTGACCCTCGACGACGGACGCGTGACGGCGGCCACACTCGGCGGCGGGGGTCCCGACCGCGTCGACCCCGACTACGTCGTCAACGCGGCGGGCGCGTGGGCAGAAGAGGTGGCGGCGATGGCGGCCCTCGACGTGTCGATGGCGCCCGCCCGCGGCGTGATGGTCTCCGTCGATTTCGACGGCGTCGAGCCGGTGCTCAACCGCTGTCGCGACCCCGACGATGGCGACATCGTGGTTCCCCACGAGCGCGAAGCGGTGCTGGGGACGACGAGCGTGCCGGTGAGCGACCCGGACGAGTACGAGCGAGCCGACTGGGAAATCGAACGATCGATCGAGGAGTGTGCGGCGATGGTGCCGGCGGTCGCGGACGCCGCGGTCGAGCGGACGTGGTGGGGCGTGCGGCCGCTGTACGAACCCGACGAGTCGGGGGGCGACCGACGGGGTATCTCGCGGGGCTTTTTCCTGCTCGACCACGCCGACGACGGCGTCGAAAACGTCGCGAGCATCGTCGGCGGCAAGCTGACGACGTACCGCCAGATGGCCGCGGCGACCGCCGACCTGGTGTGCGAGCGACTGGGTGTCGAGGCCGACTGCGAGACCGGCGAGCGCCGACTCCTCGGCGCCGACGACCCGGGACGACTCGACGAGTTCGTCGCACGATACGACGGACAGGGGCCGACCGACGCGGACGTGGTCGGAAGCGGAAACAGTTGAACCACGGCGGCGGTCGGCACCGCCCGCCCGACGAGTTCCGGCCGACCGACGAGTTCCGGCCGACCGACGAGTTCCGGCCGGTCGCGGACGGCACTGCGGAGATTTATGACTGCGCCGCGCGTATCGCCGGGCGTGCCAGTGGGTTACGATCCGTCTGACGTCCCCGTCTACGAGGACACGGCCGCTCGCGACGAGGCCTACTATCGCGCCGAGCGCGAGGAGACACCGTTTCTCGCCGTCGAGCGCTACGAGGGCGGCTACGCCATCACCTACGACCTCCTTCCCGCCGGGTGCGAACTCGCCAGGCCCGCCCGGAAGGAACTGACCGAGCAACTCTCACAGAAGATCGAAGCCGTCGTCACCGACGCAGGGTCGCCGACCGCGGAGGTCTCGAAGACGGTCGGCGAGTCCCTCGGGAGCGTCTCGCTGCTCGCCCGCGAGGAGACCGCGCGCGACGTCGCCGCGCTCGTCTCCCGGTTCGTCCTCGACGAGTCGAACTGGGTCGAAACCTCGCCGCCCGATTCCGGTGGGGCGGACCCGCGCCAGAACTGACCCGCGCCAGAACTGACCCGCGCCGGAACTGACCCGCGCCGAGCGCCGCGATCCGACTGCTCCACAACAGTTACACGACCGCGCTCGCAATCGCCGAGCGATGCCCCCCACCGGCGCCCACCGGGTGAGCCTCTGGGCTCGCGTCGTCGCAGCGTGTGCCGTCGTCGCCCTCGTCACGGCCGCCCTGCTCGTCTTCGAGGCGGCGCTGTTCGGCGTCGTCGCCTACGGCGCGCTGGTCCTGTTCGACGGCGCGGTCCGCGTGGTCGCCCCGCCGGTCGGCATCCTGTCCCCCGTCGGCGTCGCGCCGGTCGGCGCGCTCCTCGCGACGGTCGCGCTGTTCGGTATCGTCGGCGGTGTCTACCGCGTCGAGACCGATCCTGGCGAAGATATCGACACCGGTTATCAGATACTCGCGGGCGCGTACGTCGCGCTCATCGGCGCGTCCATCGTCCTCACCGACTGGGCGATCCGATGGCTCGGCTTCCCGCGATGGGTCCTCGCGGTCGTCCTCGTCACGCTGATCGCGCTGTTTTACCCGATGGTCCTGTACAAGGTTTCGAAGGAGAAGACAGAGTCAGCGACCGACGACCAGCGAAGCTGGCAGACCGACAGTGGGGGCAACGCCGAGGACGCGACGACCGATGCGAACGAGCTACCGTCCGACGCGGGCGACGAGGAGACGACAGCAGACCAGACGACGGCCGAGGCCTCGGGGTGGCTCGGGCGAACCCGCCGCCGGTTACGCGAAAACAGACGCGAGAACATCGCGGAATGGCGCGCCCGGTGGGCCGAGCGCTGGGCGCTGGTCGTGGCAGTCGCCGCCGAACTGCGACGGGCAGTGACACTCCCCTATCGCAGCCGCGGCCTGCCGGGCGTCGCCGCCGTCGCGCTGGTCGCCGTCAGTCTGTTCGCGGCGCCGTTCGTCCTCACGGACTCCCGGGCGACGCTGTTCGTCGGACTCGCGGCGGCGGTCGGCTGTGCAGTGACGGCGGCCCACCTCGGGAGCGAACTCCGCGCGGAACTCGCCGAGACGGTCGTCCTGCGCGAACTCGACGACCACCTTGCGGAGTCGGCTGGTGACACCATCGCCGACGCGCCCGACGACGCGACCGCCGACCGGGTTCGCGAGCGCGTGACCCGTCTCGCGGCGGGGGCGAACCTGCCGGCGCCCGCGGTGCGGGTCGTCCGCTCGCGGGCGCCGGTGGCGGCCGCCGTCGGCTACCGGCCGGCCACGTCGACGGTAGTCGTCTCGACCGGACTGGTCGAGGCGCTCGACGACGACGAACTGGACGCGGTCCTCGCGCACGAACTCGCGCACGTCGCCAACCGCGACGCGGCGGTGCTGACAGCGCTGTCGGTCCCGCGGGTCGGCGCTCGCCGCGCATTCGAGCGGTACGGGTTCAATCCCGTCGTCGCGCTCCTCGCCGGCGTCGCGTCGCTCGTCGGGCGGTTCTGTACTGCGGTCGTCGCGAGAGCGCGCGAGTACGCGGCCGACGACGGCGCGGTCGCGATCACCGGCGACCCGGCGGCGCTGGCGAGCGCGCTCGCGACGCTCGACGAGACGGTCGCCCGCCGCCCGCCGGCCGACCTGCGGGCCGCGGCCGCCTTTTCTATCGTCCCGCCGCCGTGGGAGGAACACCGCTTTTTCGACCGAACGCGCAGACTCATCTATCGCGGCGCGCTCGGCACGCACCCGGAGACGACCGACCGGATCGCGCGATTGCGGGCGCGGGCCGAGCGCCAGGAACGGGAGTGAGCGCAGCGCTCGCGGTTCGATAGTGGCACGCGCGCTCGCCGTCGGTCACGCGTGCCCGTCGGCCGACCCACCGCCCGCGGTGCCCGGGTTCTGCGCGACGGCGGCGAGGATGCCCGCCGTCTGGCCGACGCCGACGAGGGCGAGACTCCAGAGCGCGACGGGGTCGTCGAGGGCGCCGGTGTCCCCGACCGTCCACGCGAGCGCGTAGCCGCCGGCGCCGGCCAGCGAGGCGACACCGGCCAGCAGGTACACCTGCCGGTAGGGTCGCTGTGTGACGGCGCGGCCGGTGGCGAGGTAGGCCACGCCGGGCAACAGGATCCACGCGAGGACCGTCAGCGGGGCAACCGGGTCGCTGCCGGCGCCGACGGCCAGGTCGACCGTGCCGGCGAGCGTCGCGACGAACCCCGCGAGGATGACGCGCCGCCAGACCCGCAGGACCGGCCCGTCCATCGCCGACCGGCCGACGACGTAGAACGCGACCAGCAACACGTCCATCACACAGAGCGCGACGAACACGGGGTGGCGGCCGACTGCACCGGCGTGCGCGCCGGCGGTGACGGCCCACGCCGCGGGGACGAGCAGTCCGGGACCGACGTCTGTCAGGCGTCGTTGCACGGTGTCCGTGTCGGCCGGACGCGCCCTCAGGTTTGGGGTACTCCGGGCCGGATAGGCGTGCGACAGACGGTCACAGCCCGGCGGCGAGGAAGACGAGCACGGAGACGGCGAAGGCGGCGACGATGATGGCGCCGGCCAGCGGCGCGCCGAGCGAGACGGCTGCGTTGGCCGTCGAGGCGAGCATCTCGGTGCGGTCGTTGCCGAACACCGTCACCTCGGCCGTCTCGCTGGCCATGCCGGCCTCGACCGGTTCCACGTCGTCGACGGCCTCGTCGACGAGGTCGGTTATCGCGTCGATCAGTTCGTCCTCGTCGACGGCGTCGCCGACCTGGTTTTCGGCCTCCATCGTGTTGACGACGTGCGTGTCGCTGGTCATGACCTCCGCGCAGTCGACGTCGCGGGCCTCGACGGCCTCGACGACCCGGTCGCGAAGCCCCGGTACCATGTTGTTCCCGTCGACGAGGACGTAGGCGGTCCGCTGACCGTCGACCTCGAAGACGGCGACGCGGATCCCCAGCGGGCCGATCCCGTCCTCGGGGCGCCAGTCGGTCTCGTCCCAGGCGACGCCGAACCCGAGATCGCCCTGCGAGGCGCGCGCGAGTCGCTCGCCCACGTCGCCGGCGCCCCCGATCAGGTCGAACGAGCGCTTGCTGCCGGGGACGACATGGCCCAGGTCCTCGCCCTCGAGGCCGTTGTTGGAGTTGTGCGCGTCGGCGAGCATCACGTCTTCGAGTCGGCCCGACCGCGCTTCGGAGACGGCGGAGAGACCGACCGCGTACTCGACGTCGTCGGCGAACTCCGGGGCGAACGTCGAGACGACGAACGCGTCGCCGCCGAAGGCCTGGCCCGTCAGCGTCGCCTCACCTTCGGTCACTCTGACCGAACGGGTCCCGGTGTCGTCGTACTCGATGCGCTGGTAGGCCGTCTCGGCGGTCTCGATGACGGTGTCGACCTCCCGTTCGGTGACGAGGTTGAAGTCGTGGCCGGCGGTGGCGTGGGGCGGGAACCCGATCCCGTCGGCCTCCTCGGCGATCCGTCGCGGGAGGTTCCCGCCGCCGATGTCGCCCATCGGTCCGGGGTGGATCATCGGGAGGACAAAGCGCGCCTTCTCGCTCCCGCCGGGTCGGCGAATCGAGAGCACCGTCACCGGGACGACGGCCTCCTCGCCGATCTCCTCGAAGAAGTTCTCGAGTTCGCGGCTCCCCTCGGCGACGTGGCCGATGAACCCGCCGACGAAATCGAGCATGCTCACGCCGAGACTGCGCTTCCAGGGCTGGTCGATGATCCGCAAGAACAGCCAGACCGACCCGGCGTAGATGACACACAGCGCGGCGAGGACGGCGAACTTTCCGGGGTCGATGTACTGCATCTCCTGGATGCGCTCGGGCGCCTCGTGGGGCCGGTAGAGGAACGCGCGCGTGATCGGCCCGCCGCCGAACTCCAGGTAGCGCATCGTCCCGCTGTAGACGAACAACAGGAGCGCGGCGACGGCGGTCTGGATGCTCGCGGCCGCCGACGCGACCGGGAGCGACTGGCGCGAGACGGCCATGATGATGAACAGGCGCAGGGCGAAGATCGACGCCAGCGCGACCAGCAGCGCGTCAACGACGAATGCCTGTCCGAGCGCGGTCAGCGCCGCGACCAGGCCCGCACACGTCAGCACCGCGATGACGACCAGTTCGCAGGCTAACGCGAGCAGCGACCCCTGGTTCCGGGAGAGTTTCCCCCCGAGTTTCCGGTCGACGTAGGGGGTGAGCACGCTGGCCGCCACCGTCGGCAGGCCGATGTAGAACACCCCCTCCCAGACGTCTTCGAGCACGAACCGCGAATCGAACGCCGCGAGTCCGGTGAGTCCCGCGATTATCAGCGCGAACGCCACGCTCGAGTACCAGCTCGGCGCGCGGAACACGAACCGTGACAGACTCGCGAGGTTCCCCTGCGTCGCCGTCATCGGTTCTCTTACCTCTCAATATCCGTACGATTACTTTAAAGCTGGTAGTTTCGCCCCCGGACCTATCCGCGGGTCTGGACGACGAGACTGCCTATCTCGTTGATACGCTCACTCACACCGCGCGAGGAAATTCTCGAACACTTCCTCGCCCTCTTCGGTGTGGGCGACTTCGGGATGCCACTGGACGCCGTAGAGGTCGCGGTCGGCGTCGCTCATGGCTTCGACGCCGCAGACGTCGCTCTCGGCGGTGCGGACGAAGCCGTCGGGGACACGTTTCACTTCGTCGGCGTGGCTGGCCCACACCCGCGTTTCGGGCGCGAGCGAGCCGACGAGCGGGTCGGCCTCGTCAACGATGCGGACGGTGACATCGGCGTAGCCGCCGTAGTCGCCCTCGCCGACCTCGCCGCCGAGTTCGCGGGCGATGATCTGGTGGCCGAGACAGATACCGAGGACGGGGATGTCGAGGTTGAGGTAGTCGGGGCAGTTGCCGATGCGGTCGATCGAGGGGCCGCCCGAGAGGACGAGGCCGTCGGCGTCGATTTCCTCGGGCGGGGTGGTGTTGTCGACCAGTTCGACGTCGACGCCCATGTCCCGGAGCGCGCGCTGCTCCAGGTGGGTGAACTGGCCGTGGTTGTCGATCACGTCGACGCGAGTCATTACGCTCCGGTAGCGCTCCCGGCGATAAAAGGGCCGCGGAACGGCGGGCTCGGACGCTCGCTCGGCGCGGCGACTGGGCCGGACGTCCGCCCGGCGCGGCGACTGGGCCGGACGTCCGCCCGGCGCGGCGACTGGGCCGGATGCCCGCACGGCGCGGCGACCGGTGCTTTCCCGCGTCGGCCCCGCGGGTGAGTAGCGAGCACCCACCACGGCGTTTATTTCCGCCGGCGGTGTCCGGACGGACGTGACTGGGCGGCGTCGACAGCTGGTCGTCGGGTTCGGGGCGGCTGGCGCCCTGCTCGTGGTCCTCCTCCTCGCGGTCGGGCCCGAGCGGGTCGCCGACCGGCTCTCGCGGACGGACCCGGCGGTGTTCTCGCTGGGTTTTCTCGCGGTGCTGGGGGCGCTGTGGTGCTGGTCGACGGCGCTGGCGCAGTTGCTCGGCGTCGACGGGCAGATCGGGGACCTCCGCTACCGGGCGGCGTATATGACCGCCGAGTTCGTGAAGAAGATCCTCCCGATGGGACAGGTCGCCGCGCCGCTCTTTCTCGCCTATCTGGTCAGTCGGGAGACCGAGGCGTCCTACGAGCGGGCGCTGGCGGCGACGTCGGTGTTCGCCCTGCTCAACGTCGCAACCTCGATCGTGCTGGCGACGCTCGCACTCGCGGCGCTGGTCGCCAGCGGCGCCGACCTCGGCGGACCGGTGTTCGCGGGACTGCTCGCGGTGCTCGTCGTGTCCGCGACCGTCGTCGTCACCGTGTTCGTCCTCGTCCGGGTTCGTCGCACCGTTCTCGAACGGCTCGCCAACCGTCTCGCCGGGGGCGTGCGCGGGACCGTCGGGCGACTGTCGGGGCGGGTCCGCGGGGCGCTGGCGCCCGAGCGGATCCGCGAGGCCGTCGACGACCTCTCGGCGTCGGTCGACGTCGTCTTCGCGAACTGGCAGGGGGTCGTGCTCGCCGGGGCGCTCTCGGTCGTCGGGTGGGCGCTGTTCCTGACACCTATCTACACGAGCGTCCTCGCGCTCGGCGAACACGTCCCCTACGCGCTCGTGGCCTTCGTCGTCCCGCTGGTGTTGCTGGTCAACGTCGTGCCGCTGCCGGGCGGGTTCGGCGGGTTCGACGTCGCCGTCGCCGCACTCCTCACGCACTTCGGCGACATCTCCCTGCCGACCGCCGCGGCGGCGCTCTTTCTCTATCGGCTGTCGAACTACTGGTTCGTCGTCCTGCTCGGGGGCGTCTCCTCGGCGGCGCTGTCGGTCGACATCGACGACCCGCCGCCGGTGCTGGACGGCGAGGAGGGCGACCTCGTCGACCCCGACTCGCGGGCGTCCTGACCGCGGTCGGACCGGCGCGGACCCTGCGGCGACGGTCACTCGTCGTCGGACCGGTACCGCTCGGCCGCCGACTCGAAGGCGAGTTCGTCCTGCTCGCGCGAGCGCCGCCCCTCGCGCTCGGCGATCGCCTCTGGGTCCGGGCTCGCGTCGTCGTCGATCCGCGCCCACGAGTCGTGGACCTTCGCGTGACACCACCGGCAGAGATACACCGTGATCTCGTGGCTCGGATCCCCGGCCGTCCCACCGTCCGCGTCGCCGCCCGCGTACGAGAGGTGGTGCTCCTCCAGCAGCGGCCGCTCGTCGTCGTGGGCCAGGCGGTGTTCGTCGAGGCCACAGCGGGCGCACTCGCGGTCGTGGTCCCGCGAGCGGAAGTGCGGGCAGTCGGCCCACGCCCACGGGCCGGTCAGTCCCTCCTCGTCCAGACCGCCGACGACCGGGCAGCGAAACTCCTCGCGACTGCGGGCGTTCGCGAACTCGGGGTCGCGCTCGCCGTGTTCGACGGCGAACCGACACCGGCCCTCGTCGGTGCAGTGGTCACAGCGGTCGACGTGGGCGTAGGGGTCCGCGACCCCGACGGACGTGCCCGAGGGCGTCTTCGCCATGCGCCACCCTCGGACTCGACGGGCTTAATCCACGCGCTCGGCGGCGATTCGCTGTCCAGCGACAGTCTGGCAGCGACGCTGACCCCGTCTCGCCCTCGGAACCGCCGGACACGGTCTGCTTACTCGTGCCGGTCTCGCCAGTGTCCGCCCATTATCCGAAGTAAGCTTCGGGCCGACCCCGCTCGGTCGCGTTGTCGGTTCTCGCTCGGAGACTCCGGCGCGCTTACTCGTCGCTGGGTCGGGCCTACGCGACCGGCGAGCGTCCGCTGGGTCGGCTTACCGTCGCCCCGGCGTTCGGCGGCCGGACTTACGCCGTCCGGTGTCAACTGCGCTGACGGATAGCAGGTGTATAGCAATGGGTCGGTCGGTCGTAGGGTGCAGTGCCACGCCGGGACAGCGACGGCGCGTCCGTCGCTCGTCCACGGACAGTGGCGTGATACCGATGGTACGTAGATTCAAAGACAGCGACGAAGGGAAGCAAGTCATGACCGCCGACGGCGACATGGTCGGCACAGTCGAACAGATCAGCGGCAACGACGCCCACGTGAAACCGGACGCGGGCCTCTCGAAGAACACCCGAGAGCGACTCGGCTGGACCAAACAGGGCGAAGACACCTACCGGCTGAAACACTCCTCGGTCAAGGACATCTCCGGCGACGAAATCCACCTCAAGTCGAACCTCTGAGCCCGGCCCGTCCGCTTCCACCGAGCGGACGCCGACCCGTCCGATTCAGCTCCTGCGTTGCGGTCCCGTCCGAACCGATATTTTCACTCGGCTCCGTCGCGGAGTCGGTCGGCCCCGTCGCGGAGTCGGTCGGCCCCGTCGCGGAGTCGGTCGGCCCCGTCGCGGAGTCGGTCGGCCACCGCGTCGAGGTGGTCGAAGCCGACGACGGCGACCACGCTCCCCTCGCGCCGGAGCGACACGAGCCGGCGCGCCATCGCGGCTTCCCGCGTCGAATCGAGGACCCGGTCGGCGTGTGGCCGCTCGACCGCCGCCAGCAGCGACCGGCTCCGCGAGCGGTGCCGTTGCTCGTCGGCGGCCTGTGTCGCCGGGTCGTCGGCGGCGGTACAGTCGTAGTTCGCGGACCCGCCGTTCGGTCCGGGACCCTCGCGGCCGGTGACTGCCGCGAACCGGCATGCCACCGCCCGGCGACCGATCCCGGCGACCGAGCGCGCGGTCCGCCGGACGGTCGTCGACGAGGCGTCCTCCGCGCGGAGGGTAGTGGCGAGCCGGCGGAGAAAGCCCGCGTCGATTCCGTCGACGCCGACCGTCTCGCCCCTCGCGGCCGACAGCGCCGCGCTCATCTCGTTTCCGAACGCGCGCTCGCCGCCGTCGGTTTCGACCGCGCCAGCGCTGTCAGTCTCGGCTGCGCGCCCGTTGTCAGCGGCCGCTCTCGCTGCGGACTCGAACAGCGGGAGCGCGAGGTTGGGGAGTTCGACGGCGACGACCGCCGGGTCGACCGCCTCGACGGCGCGGCGGGCGCGGAAGACGCTCGCCGGGTGGTCGTGGACGACGCCGACGAGGACGGCGACCCCGCTCTCGTCCGACCCGGCGCCGCCGCTGACGACGCGATAGGTCGCGGTCGAGAGCCGCGGGTCGTCGACCGACTCGAACGCTCGCGCGGCGGCAGCGGTGTCGTCGCCCGCGTCGGCGGGCGGCGTCGGAGTAGCGATAGATTCCGTAGACGCCGGAGCAGTATAATCGTTTCTTACCCCGGAGTAGCAGTTCTATTCCGTTGACAGTCCACCGGTCGATGCGTCGAGTCGTGCCGGCCGGGTTCCACCGCGGCGACGACAGCCCGACCCGCGACCGCGCTCCCGAGACCACGGTCAGTTATGGGGGTGGCCACGATACTCGCGGGCAATGAGCCGCGACCGCGGGCCGGTGGGCGAGCGCGCGGTCCGAACCGCCGGGCTCGCGGCGACAGCCACGCTCGTACTGGGGGCGCTCACGGGACGGGCCAGCGCCCACGCCGGGTCGCTCGGCGGGTCCGTCGCCTCCGCGACGGTTCCGACGTGGCTGGTCGTCCTGACAGGGGGGATCGTCGTCGGCGGCACTTTCCTCTTCACGACGCTGTTGACCGACCACGAGGCGATGCGCGGGGTGAACTGGTGGCGCGTCTCCCTGTCGACCCCTGTTGCGCTCCGCCGCACGGTCCGGATCGCGGCCGGTGCGGGGTCGGTCGTCGTCCTCGCGCTCGTGGTCTGGACCGGCGTCACCGGGACCGACGACCCGACGCGGGACTTCGCCGTCCTGTTCGTCTGGGCGGGGTGGTGGGCCGGCTACACCGCGACGACGTACCTCGTCGGGAACACCTGGCCGCTCGTCAACCCCTGGCGCGCGCTCGTCGCAGTCGGCCAGCGGGTTCTCGACGTGGCCGACCGGCGAGCTCTCGGTGCGACCGACCGACTGCCCGGCGACCGCGCGGCCGACCTCCCCGACTCGTGGGGGGTCTGGCCGGCCGTGGTCGGACTGCTCGCGCTGGTGTGGGTCGAAGTCGTGAGCCCGGTCGGCGAGGACCCACAGCTGCTCGCCGGCGTGGTCGTCGCCTACACGCTCGCGACGGTCGCGGGCGGGTTGGCGTTCGGGTCGGCGTGGTTCGACCGCGTCGATCCCGTGAGTCGAGTCTTCGCCGCCTACGGCCGCGTCGCGCCGCTCCAGCGGACCGACGAGGGGCTCGCGGTCCGACTGCCGGCCACCGCGCTGACCGAGAAGCCGTTGCCCGACCGGCCCGGCGAGATCGCGTTCGTCGTCGCGTTGCTGTGGGTGACCACCTACGACGGCCTCGTCGCGACGCCGGGGTGGGAGACGGCGGTCGAACCGCTCGTCGACGCGGGCGTTCCTGCCCTGTTCGTCTACGCAGTCGTCCTGCTCGCCGGGTTCGGGCTGTTCGTCGGCGTCTATCGACTGGCGGCCCGGCGGATCCGCCGAGCGGCCGACACCTACGTCACCGCCCGCGCCATCGAGCGGTGGTTCGCGCCCGCGCTCCTCCCCATCGCCGCGGGCTACCACCTCGCGCACTTTCTGGGCTACTTCCTCGGCCTCTCGCCCGCGCTGGTGGCCGTGACCGCCGCGCCGCTCAGCCCGCCGCTCAACACCGCCGTCGCCGTCCTGCCCGGCTGGTTCGGGAGCGTCAAACTCCTCTGTGTGCTCGGCGGGCACGTCTTCGCCATCTGGGTGGCCCACTCGCTCGCGTTCGAACTCTTCCCCGGCGTCGTCGCCGCCATCCGGAGTCAGTACCCCTCGGTGGCGGTGATGGTTTTTTACACGATGACGAGCCTATGGGTTATCACGCAGCCGTACGGGCCGCCGCCGTTCGTGTGACCGTCGGCGGCCGCGCGACGGCGCCCGCGCCAGCCACGTCGCCATGCCACGCAAAGACCCCGCGCTCCCCGATCCCGACGTCTCGGTCCCGACAGGCGAGACGCCCGCCGGGACCTGCCCCTATTGCGAGCGGCCGTTCCGCTCGGAACACGCCCGCGACCTGCACGTCGGCGAGCAGCACGACCCGACCGATCACGAGGGCGAGCGCTACGAGGCAGCGCTCGAACAGGAGCGCGACGACCTCTGGTTTTTCCACGCCAAGGCCGTCGTCGGCCTCGGCGTCACCTACGCCGCCACCGTCATCCTCTACTCTGCGGTCATCGGCGGTTTCTTCTGACGCTGACGGACGATGGGTAGTGGTGGACGAGTGAGCGCCACGACGTACTGCCGGGCCATCCACCACGAACAGCGCGAGATTCGTTACTCGAACGACCTGCACAGCCACCGCAGACAGCCTGAAAGCCCCCGCAGGAGTGATCACGACCGCGACCGTAGACAGCCTGAAAGCCCCGACGCGTTCGACCGTCCGGGCCTCGCTGCGCTCCTCGCCACTCCCTTCGTTCGCTTCGCTCACTGGGGGAGCGTCTGCGGTGCTTACGTCGTCCGGGACGGGTCGAACGCGTCGCCCCTTTCATTCCCACCCGCGTCGGCTGGTTCGACGGTCTGAGCGGGCGGGAATGAAAGGGGCCGGTCGCTCGTCGCCGCCCCGACGACGCAAGCACTGCAGCGACCGACGGGAGCGAAGCGCGCAGCGAGGCGCGGCGGTACGAGCGACCGGGGGCTTTCACGCTGTTTGCGGTCGCGGTTCCAGTCGTTGCTGCGGGGACTTTCACGCTGTGTGAGGTCGCGGTTCCAGTCGTTGCTGCGGGGATTTTCACGCTGTGTGAGGTCGCGGTTCCAGTCGTTGCTGCGGGGACTTTCACGCTGTTTGCGGTCGCGGTTCCAGCGGTTCGTCGAGAGGAGACCGTTTTCCACGCGACACTAACTATCCGACTCGCTCGTCACACAGCACCACTGCACCGTCGAGAAAGAGCGAATCGCGCCGTCCGAATCGGGGGAGACCGTCGCACCGCGCACGTGCGGACCGTGCCAGGACGCACGTGGGTCAGTTGCCTCGGTACGTCACCGCGTCACAGCCCGGCGGGAACGCCGACGGGAATCGCAGCGGTCGCGTTGCCGGCGTCGTCGCCCTCGTCACCGCTCTCCGAGTCGTCGGGCGTCAGGTCGCTGATCAACTCGCCCAGGCCGCTCCCGCCCGCGTGGTCGTTGATGGCTTCGTGAATCGCGCTCACGAAGTCCGGGACCGCGTCGGGCAGGTCGACGGGCGGACCTTGACTGCCGCTGGCCTCGTCGGCCGCCTGCGCGGGCACGTCCATCGGCGGACCCTGCTCGCCGTCGCCCGCGGACGCGTTCGGGCTCATCTCTTCGTCGCTCTCCTCGGCGTCGCTCTCGCCGTCGGCTTCGTCAGCGTCGGACGCGTTCTCGCCCGCGTCGTCCGGGCGGTGGTCGTCAGCCTGCGCGTGTTCGTCGGCCTGTGCGGCGTCGGGCGCGTCGCCCGGCATCGCCATCGCGGCGCCGGTCGCGAACAGCAACAGTGCGACCGCGACCGCAGCGAGTTTGCCTTTCATGTTTGACTCCGCTCGACCCTGAGCGAGGAAGCCACTTCAAGAGGCCAGGCAGTAACGCCTGATTCGTCCGGTTTCGGCCGTTTTAACCGATTTGAACCGACCGTTAATGCCGTTTAATCGGGATTGGTCGCCGCCGAACCGGACCGACCGCGGTCGTCGAGCGCTCGGGGGCGGGTGGGCGGTCGCGCGCGGTGGCCCCGGACCGACTCAGCGTTCCGGCCGACTCAGCGTTCCGGCCGACTCAGCGTTCGACGGCGTGGCCGTCGCTCTGAGGTGGGGCGCCCATGCCGATGACGCGGACCGGGTCGTCGGCGTCGGCGGCGTTGTGCGCGCGGTGAGGGCTGCCCGGTTCGGCCGCGAAGAAGTGGCCCGTCGGCACCGCGAGCGTCTCCTCGGGCGTCTCGACGTGGAGCGTCCCGTCGAGGACGTAGAACACCTCCTCCTGTTCGTCGTGGTAGTGCAGGCCCGACAGCGGGATCTCCTCGCCGGGGGCGACGCGGTAGACGCGCAGGCCGAGGTGGTCGAGGTTCGCGGCCTCGCTGACGTAGCGCATCTCCGACGGGCGGTCCGGTTCCGGGTCGAGTTCGTCCGGGTCGATGACGTGGTATCCCATGCGAGTGCCCGCGGCCGCGCACGACGTATGAACTGCGATCGGCGCGGGGCCGGCGACGGGAGCGGGGCGGGACCACCCTTTTTCGTGTTCCTGTTCTAACGTCGTGCATGGCAACTCACGAAGCGACCGTCGAGGGCGTCGGGGTGGGAGTCGGCGACGATGGCGGCCGCGGCAACCCCGTCGTGCTCCTGCGCGCTCGCGGGCAACTCATCCCCATCTTCGTCAGCGCCGACCAGGCCCAGTCGATGCAACACGCGCTCGACGGGACACCCTTCGATCGCCCACTCACCCACGACCTGTTCGTCGACATGGTCGCGGAGTTCGGCGCCGCGATCGACCGCGTCCGCATCGACGACCTGGCCGACGGCACTTTCTACGCGAAGATCGACACCGAGCAGTACCACGGCGGCGAACGCTCCGACATGGTCTTCGACGCCCGCCCCAGCGACGGCATCGCGCTCGCGCTCCGGGTCGACTGCCCGATCATCGTCTCCGACGAGGTCGTCGACGCCGCCGGCCGCGACCCCGACGAGATCGGCTTCGCCGACGAGGAGGACGTCCGCCGCGAGCGCGGCGGCCTCGGCGAGGACCCGGGCGCGGGGCGCGAAGAAGAATCCGACTTTGGCTTCGGCGAAGACGACGACGAGGACTTCGACTTCTAGCGGTCCCGGTCGCTCGATTCTCCCGCGAGTTCGAGCGTCGTCTCGCGCTCCCAGGTGGTCTCGTCGACGACGACGATCTCGCTGTGGCCGAAGACGTAGAGGTAGTCACCGACGTAGCGCGCCCTGGTCGCGCCGTCGGTCTCGACGGTGGTCTCAACCGACAGGGACCGGTTCTCGTAGCTCACCACGAGGCCGTCGCCGTCGGCCGGCAGGAAGAACACGCCGTGGCGGCGGTCGATGGTGAACGCGTGGTGTGACTGGGCGACGCCCGACCAGTGGCGGTCGTATATCTTCGAGTCGGCGATGGTCGGGTTCTCCGGGTCGGAGACGTCGAACAGCACGGTCTTGACCCGCCCGTCCTCCTGGCCGACGCCGAGGATCAGGTCCTCGGAGATGGGATGGAGGTACCGCGAGAAGCCCGGCAGTTCGCGGATGCCGCGCTCGACCGGATCACTGGGATCCGAGAGGTCGACGACGTGGAACGGGTCGATCTGGCGGAAGGTGACGAGGTAGCCGCGGTCGCCGACGTAGCGCACGGCGTAGATTCGCTGGCCCGGCGCCATGTCCTGGACGGCGCCGACGCGGTCGAGGCGGGTGGCGTTCAGCGTGTAGAGGTCGTTGACGCTCTCGGCGCCGGCCCCGGAGACGGTCGTCGCGATCCGGAGGGTGCCGTCGTGTTCGTCGATCGAGAACTGGTTCAGCGGGCGACCCGGAACGGTGCCCTGCGCGGCGACCGACAGCGAGGTGCCGTCGAGCGCGACGCGGACGACCCCTGTCGTGACGTACTCGCGAGCGTGCTCGCTCGCGTAGGCTTCCAGGTCCGCCGAGAGCGCTTCGCGGGTGGACTCGCGTTCGGACTCGGAAAGGGAGGCGAGCCACTCCTCGACGGTGTGGCTCACTTCCGCCTGCTCGGCGCGAGCCGAGAGGTTGTAGCCCCGCACTTCGCGGATCCGGTCTTTGACGTCACCGGGGACCACAGGGGAGACGAGCAGGGCGTCGACCATCAGTTCGGCCCGGTCCATCGGGTCCGTGTAGGTCACGTACAGGGCGTTCTCGGAGGCGTAGACGGTCGTGTCGTAGGTGCCGACGAAGCCGACCGAATCGTCGACGTCGCCGCTCGCGGGGTCGAGCGACAGCGCCGTGTAGGTGGCGTCGACCGGCACCTGCGTCGCGGGCCGGTGGATGTCGCCGCAGTCGACCGTCAGGCCGCCGAGCGGTTCGACCGGGCAGCGCGGCGACGAGCCCAGCCCCGAGGAGACCACGAGGTAGACCTGGCCGTCCATCGCGCGTGCGGAGACGACTCCTCCTTCCAGCGAGCGCGTCCAGCGCTGCTCGGGGTCGTCGGCCGCGCTCACGTCGTACCCGACGAGTCGGTCGCCCTCCAGGACGACGAGAGTGTCGTTCACGACGAGCATCCGTCCGGAGGCGTTGATGCCCGCGATGCGCTGGGGGTCAGCCGGTTCGGAGGCGTCGACGACGTGGGTCAGTCCGCGGCGCTTCTCGTCGGGCGCTGGTTCGGCGCCGTCGGCCCGTCGGGGCATCGGTTCGACGGCGTACCGGGGCCTGGGGGAACTGACGTAGAAGTTCCGGCCGTCGGTCTTGACGATGTCCGGTTCGTCGATACCGCGCTCTTGCACGTTGGTCGTGCCGACGCGCACCGAGGAGTCGGACCCGGGGACGCCGCCCGAGGCGCTGTCGGTCGCGACGGCGCCGTCACCGCCGGCCTCCCGGGAGACGGCCGGTTCGGGCGCTCCGCCCATTCCGCCGGCGCCAGCGCTCGTCCGGCCGGCCGCGACGTAGGCCGCGAACGCTTCCGAATTGTCGAAGGTTCTGAGTTCGCCGTCGCTTCCGCCGGGGTCGTCGACGGGCGTGTCTGTCTCGGTTCCGGGGTCGGCGTCGCCGAGCGAGAGGGCGCCGCCGACGGCCACCAGCGCGGCCGCGCCGACGACGAGCACGGCCGCGAATGCGATCAGTTTCCGGTCCATACCCTCCCATCACTTCGTGTATATAAAGCCGCGCCGTTGGGTCAAATAGCCATTTCAGTGCGGTGAACGGGGCATTCGCGGTGGGTTTGTGTGCGGTAGCAAAGCGGGTGCGGGGCGGGGAGGTGGCGGTGCGGGGCGGGGCGGGGCGGGGCGGTGGCGGTGCGGGGCGTGGCGGTGGCGGTGCGGGGCGGTGGCCGGGAGCGCGTGCCGGCGCGAATGCGCCGGTCGCGCGACTCGGGGAAAGGCTGGTCGGCCACGAGCATTTGTGCCGGAGGCGGTGCTACGAGCATCCGCGCCGCAGGCGCGGTTCACCGGACGCGCGGGAGCGGAGCGACCGAGACGTCCGGCGGTTTTTCCCCATGTTTTTGCAAGCGGGGGTTCCCGCAGGTCGCGAAGCGACCAAGGAAACCCCCCGCAGTAAAAAGTGGCTAGTCGTCAGCGATAACCCGGTCGGAGTCGTCGGAGACGAGTCGGTCCATCGCGTCGACCATCGCTTCGACGGAGGCGCGGGTGATGTCCGAGTCGCTTGCGGAGACGGTCACGGTCTGGTCGCCGCGGGACATCTCGACTTCGACGGTGACGACGGCGTCCGTGCCGCCGGTGATGGCGTCGACGTGGTAGGAGTCCAGTCGCGTGTCGAACGAGTGACTGAGCGCGGCCTGGACGGCGTTGATCGCGGCGTCGACAGGTCCGGACCCGATCTCGGCTTCGGTGCGTTCCTCGCCGTCGACGACGAGGGTCACCGTGGCGGTGGGGGTGGCGCCGCCGGCGACGGTGGTGAGTTCGGTGATCTCGACGCGGCGGTCGCGTTCACGCCCCGTCACTTCCTCGGCGATGGTGAGCAGATCGGCGTCGGTGACGCGCTTGCCGCGGTCGCCGATCTCCTTGACGCGGCTGACCACCTCGTTCAGGTCGTCGTCGCTGACCTCGACGTCGTGTTCGGCCAGGGCGGCCTCGACGCCGGCTCGGCCGGCGTGTTTGCCGAGCGCGAGACGCCGCGAGCGGCCCACCTTCTCGGGCGGGTAGGGCTCGTACATCGCCTCGTCTTTGAGCGTGCCGTCGGTGTGGATGCCCGACTCGTGGGTGAAGGCGTTCTGGCCGACGACGGCCTTGTTCGGGGGGAGCTGGATGCCCGTCGTGTTGGCGACGAGATCCGCGAGGTCGTAGATCTGGGTGAGGTCCAGCGTCTCGACGCCGTAGCCGTGGTCGAGCGCGATAGCGACCTCCTCGATGGCGACGTTGCCGGCGCGCTCGCCGATGCCGTTGATGGTCCCGTGGACCACGTCGGCGCCGGCCGCGACGGCGGTGAGGGCGTTCATCACCGCGAGCCCGAGGTCGTCGTGGGTGTGGGCGCTGACGGGGCCGAGCTGCGAGAGCCGCGAGACGGCCTCGACGGCGTTATCGGGCGTGGCGTGGCCGACGGTGTCGGCCCAGCAGATCCGGTCGGCGCCGGCTTCGAGCGCGCCGCCGAGGAGTTCTTCGAGGTAGTTCAGGTCCGCCCGCGAGCCGTCCTCGCCGATGACCTCGACCCAGAGGCCGTGGTCTTTCGCGTACTCGACGAGTTCCTGGGTGTTGTGGACGTTCGCGGCGCGGCTGGTGTCGACTTTCTCCTCGACGTGGCGGTCGCTGGCGGGGACGACGAGGTTGATCCCGTCGACGTCGCACTCCAGCGCGAGGTCGATGTCGCGCTGGATCCCACGGCAGAAGCTCGTGACCGTCGCGTCCAGGTCGAGTTCGGCGACCCGGGAGATAGTCTCGCGCTCGCCGGGGCCGGTACAGGCGCTGCCGGCCTCGATGTACGCGATATCGGCGCGGTCCAGGGCTCGGGCGATGCGCGCTTTCTGGTCGGGCGTGAGCGACACACCCGGCGCTTGCTCGCCGTCGCGCAGGGTCGTATCGAGAAACTGTACGTCGCCGACGTCTGAGAGGTGAGTCGTCTCGGGATGGTCGCCGAATAGCGTGGTCCCTTCGCGCTCACCGGAGCCGTCACACATGACGGAGAATTTCTCGGCCAGCCGCCGTGAGGCGACTTCCTCTATCCTCCGTGTCGGTATGGTCCGACATCGTGAGCGTGACTCAGGACAGCCTCGGCATTAAACTGTTGGGTTTCGGCGCGTCCGGGCCCGGACGGGAACCTACCGCTCGCGTCCGGACGCGCCGGAATCGTCCTCGACCACGCGGACCCGGTCACCGACGTCGACGCCGTCGGCGGCGCCGCCGGCCATCTCGACGACGGTGTCTCCGGGGGCGGACCCGGTCCCGCGCCAGGGTGCGAGCGTCCGGGTCTGGACCACCTCGCCGTCCCGAATCCAGAGCACGTCCAGCGGCGTGCGGACGAACAGCATGTGGATCGACCGCCGGTTCGCGCCGGCGGTGAGTCGCGAGAGAGGGGCGGGCACTCGCTCGTGGAGGCGTTCGAGCGGCCCGGGTTCGAACCGGAAGACGAGCGCGTAGTCGTCGGGCACCGACGAGCGCCCCATCAGTCCCTTCGTCTTCGCGACCAGGGAGTCGGCCGTCTCCACGTCGGTCGCGAGCACGCGCTGGGACCCATCGGCCGACTCGTGGACGAGGCGCATACCTCGCCTCGGGTACCGGCGCGACAAAGCGTTTGCGTCGGCCGGGCCGCCGACGTGGAGACGGCCGACGTGCAGACGGTCGCCGACGTGGAGACAGCCGACGACGGCGGATAGCTGTCAGTCGTCGCCGCTCGTCGAGACGGGATCGGTCGCCTCGCGGCGGTCGACCACCTCGCGGCGGTCGGTCGCGGCCGCGACAGCGGCGGAACCGTCGACGCCCGCTGTCTCGTCGGGCAGGCGGAACTCGCCGAGGGCAACCTGGAGCGTCGCGGCGCGCTCGGCGAGCGTCCCGACGTCCTCGGAGACCGCGGAGACGCTCGCGGTCTGTTGCTGGGCGGCGGCGGCCGCGGTCTCGGCTTCGGCCGCGGTCTCCTCGCCGATCCCGGCCACCTCGTCGACCGCCGCGACGACGTCCTGTGTGGTCTCGGCCTGGGTGTCGGTCGCGTCGCTTATCTCCCGCACGCTCGCGTGGAGGTCGTCGACGACGCCGACGATGTCCTCGAAGTCGGCCAGCGCCGCCTCGATCGTGTCGATGCTGTCGCCGACCTGCGTGTCCATCTCGCGGACCGTCGCGGCGGTCCGCTCGGACTCGGTCTGGACGTCGGCGATCAGCTCCCGGACCTCCTCGGCGGAGGCGCGGGTCTCCTCGGCGAGACGCTTGACCTCGTCGGCGACGACGGCGAACCCGTCGCCGGCCTCGCCGGCGCGGGCGGCCTCGATCGAGGCGTTCAGCGCGAGCATATTGGTTTCCTCGGCGATCTCGTCGATGAACGCCACGATCTCGTCGATCTCCTCGATGCGGTCGGCCAACCCCTCGACCGCGGCGGCCGTCTCGCCGATCCGGTCGTCGAGCGCGCCGAGTGCCTCGCCGGCGTCGACCGCCGCCTCCCGGCCGGACCGGCCGCGCTCGGCCGCGGTCTCGGCGGTTTCGGCGACCGTGTCGGCCGAGGCGGCGATCTGCTCTACGGTCGCGGAGAGGTCGTTCACCTCGCCGGCGACGGTCTGGAGGCGCTCGGTCTGCCGGGCGGCGCCGTCGGAGATCTCCTGAACCGAGGCGGCGACCTCGTCGCTCGCGCGGTCGATCTCGTCGACGTTCGCCGAGACGTCGGCGCTGGCAGTCGCGACCTCGTCGGCGAAGGCGTCGACCTCGCCGACCGTGTTCCCGAGCGTGCGGACGAGGTCGTTGTAGTTCTCGCAGACCTCGCGATAGCGGTCGACGTCCGCGCCGTCCGCGTCCGACTCGTCGACCACGGCGTCGACGTCGATAGTTGCGGTCAGGTCGCCGTCACGGGCTCGACCGGCCGCGTCGGCGAAGGCGTCGACGAGTCGCTCAAGTCGCTCCGAACGGCGCTCCAGATCGGCGGTCGTCGACTCCAGTTCCGCGGTGTACGACCGGAGACTGTCGGCCATCCGCGACAGCGACTCGCCGAACTCGCCGGGGACGTCCTCGTCGAGGACGTCGGCGTCGAACCGCTGGCGCGCCAGCGCGTCAGCCTGTGCCGAGACGGTGTCGAGGTAGTCCACCATCGCCGCGAACGATCGGGAGAGGCCGCCCACCTCGTCGGCCTGGTCCGGCGGATCGACCGCGACGTCCGTCTCACCACTCGCGATCTCCCTGGCCGTCGCTTCGAGTCGGGAGACGGGAGCGACCAGATCACGGCGCGTGACGAGCACGGTGTTGGCGAACGCGACCGCGGCCGTCGCGAACAGGCCAGCGACGAGCACCAGTCGGAGGGATCCGGTCGCAACGAATGGGACCACCGTCTGCCCGATCGATATCAGAAACTGAATCGAGACGGCCGCGAGTATCTTCCGCTCGATCGACCGGTCGACGCCGAGTGTACGCATCGACCTCCAGAGGAGGGCTTCGTAGCGGTCCAGGATCGCCATCGGTAGATTCGAATTGGACCGGCACACCGAGTAAAAGGGATGCGTGATTTTCAGAAAATGGGAACTGAAGCGAGTCGTCCGCGCTCGGCGACCGGCGGGCAGTCGTCGCCGAGTCTCGGGGGCGTTCCCGTCGGACGCGACGGCAAGCCCTTTTGCCGGCGGTCCGTAACGGACGGGCATGGCCGACGACGACGAGTGGCGCTTTTCCGTCGACGAGGTGGGCCCCGACGACGAGGAGGAAACGGCGTCAGTGGGGGCCGACGGGGACACCGAGACGGACGCCGAAGAGAGCGACGCGTGGGGGATGACAGTCGGCGAGGGCGACGACAGCCCGACGGTCACGGTGGGCGGCCCCGAACGGGCCGCCGAGGAACTGAACGAAGAGGACGGGAACGTGGCCGGGAGCCTGGCGCCGGAGACGCCGGTCGAGCGCGGCACGCCGGAGTTCGAGAACGCCCTCTTCGTCGCGGTCGGCGCGCTCGTGACGATCGTCGTCTTCGTCAGTCTCATCCAGGACGACCCCGTCGTACTCGGGGGCGTCGCGGCCTCCGCTGCCGTCGCGATGGCCGCCCTCTACGTGTTTTTCACGCGCGTTTGACCGGCAGGCGGACGGCGGGTTGACGTCTCGGGGACGCCGGGTGACCGCCCAATCGGACTCGGCCGAGCAGAAGTGTTTTCGGTCAGGCGACCGAATGATACATATGGTATCGTGGATCGGCTGGATCGGCGACAATCTGCCGCTGTTTCTGACACTGGCCGGCACGGCGCTGATCGTGGCGGAAGCGTTCGCTCCCGGCGCGCACTTCGTCGTCCTCGGTGTCGCGCTGCTGGTTGCCGGACTGGTCGGACTCGCCCTCCCGTCGGGTCTCGGCATCCTCGCGCCGCTTTTCCTCGCCGCTCTGGTGCTGGGTGCCGGCGCGATCACGTTCTACGTCTACCGGCAGTTCGACTTCTACGGCGGGAAAGGCGGCGAGCAGACCAGCGACTCCGACTCGCTGCGCGGCGCGACCGCTCGCGTCACCGAACGGGTCACCCCCACCGGCGGCGAAGTCAAGATCGAAGACGGCGGGTTCAACCCCTACTACCGCGCCAAGAGCGTCGACGGCGAGATCGCCGAGGGGAGCGAAGTTATCGTCGTCGACCCCGGCGGCGGGAACGTCGTCACCGTCGAGTCGATCGCCGACGAGATCGACGAGATCGACCGCCAGCTCGCCCGCGGCCGTGACCGCCAGCGCGACGGCGACGACGGTGGAGACGCGAGCGAGGGCGACGTCGACGGGACCGACGAGGACCGCCGGAGCGACGGGGCCGATGGCGAAGTCGAGACGGGCGATGGCGAGATGGAGGCGAACGAGGGCGGCGTCGCCGAACGCGACCGCGAGTTCGAACCCGACACCGCCTGACCGGACCCGAACGTGGAGCAGTCCGCGCGCGTCGCCCCCGCTCAGGCGGCGATTTCGGCCGATTATCTGTGGTTCGTGACCCAACACTTTTGAGCGGGCCGGCCGAAGTTCGAACGCATGATCCCCGCAATCGTACTGCAGTCACTCGGCGGTCCAGTGGGCATCGTGGTGCTGGTGCTCGTGTTGCTGGCCGTCGTGCTGGTCTATCAGTCAGTGGAGATCGTCAACGCCTACGAGAAGCGGGCGCTGACGGTCTTCGGCGAGTACCGCAAGCTGCTCGAACCCGGTATCAACTTCGTCCCGCCGCTGGTGTCGAAGACCTACGCCTTCGACATGCGGACCCAGACGCTGGACGTGCCCCGGCAGGAGGCGATCACCCGCGACAACTCGCCGGTGACCGCCGACGCCGTCGTCTACATCAAGGTGATGGACGCGAAGAAGGCGTTCCTCGAAGTTGACGAGTACAAGAAGGCCGTCTCGAACCTCGCCCAGACGACGCTGCGGGCGGTGCTGGGCGACATGGAACTCGACGACACCCTCAACAAGCGCCAGGAGATCAACGCGAAGATCCGCAAGGAACTGGACGAACCCACCGACGAGTGGGGGATCCGCGTCGAGAGCGTCGAGGTCCGCGAGGTCAACCCCTCGAAGGACGTCCAGCAGGCCATGGAACAGCAGACCTCCGCGGAGCGCAAACGCCGCGCGATGATCCTCGAAGCGCAGGGTGAACGCCGCTCCGCCATCGAGCAGGCCCAGGGTGAGAAGCAATCCGACATCGTGCGCGCACAGGGGAAAAAGCAGTCGCAGATCCTCGAGGCGCAGGGTGACGCCATCTCGACCGTGCTGCGAGCGAAATCCGCCGAGTCGATGGGCGAGCGGGCCATCATCGACAAGGGGATGGAGACGCTCGAAAACATCGGTCAGGGCGAGTCGACGACGTTCGTCATGCCCCAGGAGCTCACCTCGCTGGTGGGTCGCTACGGCAAACACCTCTCGGGCAGCGACGTGACCGACATGGCCAAGGCCAACGGCGAGGGCGAACTCAACAGCCTCGACTTCGACAGCGAGACGCGCGAGCTGCTCGGCCTCGACGACATCGAGGAGATCCTCGGCCAGATCGACCAGGAGGCCGAAGTCGACGTCGAGGAGATGGAACAGGAAGCCCAGGCGATCAAGGAGGGACAGGACACCGCGAACATCCGCGACCCCGACGAGGTCATCGAGGAGATGGACGCGGAGATGGACCCCTCGGGCAGCCCCGTTGGCGGCCCCGGCGGTGACGGCGGCAGCGCCGACGCGGAGCGCGAACCCGAGACCGAGTCCAACTGACGGCGATCCGGCCGCATTCGTGCGGTTCCCCCTCCGATCGCCCTCCGAACGCTCTCCGGCCGCATTCTTTCGAGGCCCCGACGCAACAGCGAGCCGTCGCGGCGTCGAACCGCGGTACTGCGACGGGATCGACCGGCGATAGCTGGGGCGAAGGCGTTTTATCCCCCGATCGCCAAAAGACCCATAATGACTGACGAGGGCGTCGACGAGAGCAAGCGGGCGACGCTCCGTCGTTTCGCGGCGCTGGGCGCGGCCAGCCCGCTCGTCGGCCTCGCCGAAGCGAGCGAGAGCGACGCGCCCGACGCTCTGCTGGGATACGTCGCCGCCACGCCCGGCGCGCACTTCTCGAAGGTCCGTGACGACCTCAAACTCGGCACCGGCGAGACCCAGCACCACCTCCGGCGACTCGAAGGCGACGGTGCCATCGAGAGCCGGGAAGACGGCGACTACCGTCGATATTTCCCCGCCGGCCGGTTCTCAGAGTTCGAGCAGGTCGCACTGGGCTATCTCCGCCGGGACACGCCCCGAGGGATGGTCGTCGCGCTCCTGCGGGACCCGGACGCGACCGGCGCCGACCTGGCCGAGGCGGTCGGCGTCTCCCGGCCCACAGTGAGCAAGTACGCCGCCGAACTGGAGGAAGCGGGCCTGCTCTCCCGCGAGGACGGCTACGCGCTCGAACGGCCCGAGACGCTGCTGCTGTTGCTCGTCCGCCACGCCGATTCGTTCGACGCCAATGTCTCCGCGCTGGCCGCCGAGGCCGACGACATCGTCACCGTCCAGTACTGACTCCGGGTCGCTTCGGCCGCCGCTCTCACAGTTGCCGAGCGGTCGCTCTCCCGTCCACCCGTGGCGGGTGCGGTCACGGGTGCGGTCACAGCGACAGCGAGCGAGTGCGGTGACGGCGTTCGACGGGCAGTGCCACACGCCGCAGTAGCGCCGGACCGGACACCACTCCGTCGCGACGGGCTTTTGCGCGTGCCGCCGATAGAGCGGGGCATGGAACCGCTGGAGGCCGAACTCGAACGGGCCGGGGCGCTCGACGAGCGGGCGCTGGCCGACGCCATCGAGTCGATCGGCTTCGAGTGTACGCGCTGTGGCGCCTGCTGTAAGGCGGTCGACGGCTGTGGCGACGATACGAACGGGGCCGGCGACGACGCCCCCGACCACGGCGACGCCAACGACCACGATGACACCCATGACCACGGGGACGCCCACGACCACGTCGCGACGGTCTTTCCCGACGAGATCCGTCGCCTGCAGGAAAGCGGTACGGGCGAGCAGTCCTACGACTGGCGGGACGTGGCGCGGCCGATGCCCTACGGGCTGACCGAAGGGGAGTCAGGATTCGAGGGTGAGACCTTCGAGTGGTCGCTGCAGACCGACGACTGCGGGGATTGCACGTTCTACGCCGAAGACGAACAGGCCGACGGGAACGGCGGGCGGTGTACGGTCCACGACGACCGCCCGCTCGTGTGCCGGACCTACCCGTTCAGCGTGGCACTGGGCGGGACGAGTCAGCCGATGGGCGAGGCCGTCGACGAGGAAGGGATGGTCCGCGCTCACGAGTGTGAAGGGCTCGGCCGGGACATCTCGCGGACCGAGGCCGAACGACTGGCCGCGGCGCTGAAAGAGCGCGCAGTGCGGGAACTCGAGGAGGCCATCGCGGTCCGGGACAGCTACGAACCGGCGGCAGTCGGGACGGGCGACGTCGTCGTCCACGACTCCGAGGGCGCGAAAGGGCCCGATGGATCACCGAGAGAGTGACTGCACCCGCAGACGACACCGCGACCGCGCTCGGTCCTGCACCCGCAGACGACACCGCGACCGCAGTCGTCCCTGCGAGTCGAAAGCCCTCGCCGCGCTCGCTAGCGCTGCTCCGACGGTCGGTCACAGGGTGAGCGACCGAACCGAGAGTGGTCGCAGACCCTCGAACCGGCCACTCGTTCCCCTCGAACCGGCCACTCGGCTCACAGTTCGCCGTCGCGAGCCAGCGTCCGGAGTTCCGAGACGCGTTCACGGATCTCGTCCATCGCGCCGCTCTCGCGTTTGTCGTCGACGTGGCCGTAGACGAAGCTCATCCGGTGGTTCGAGCGCAGGTCGTCCTCGTTGCGGTCGAGAAAGTCCCAGTACAGCGCGGTGAACGGACAGGCCCCCGCGCCGGTCGCGCGGTCCTCGTCGTAGGCACAGCCCTCGCAGTAGTCGCTCATCCGGTCGATGTAGTTCGCGGCGGCGACGTAGGGCTTCGTGGCGAAGACGCCCGCACCGTAACTCCCCATCTCGACGACGTTGGGCGTCGTCACCCAGTGGTAGGCGTCGACGTAGGTGGCGTGAAACCAGTCGTTGAGGTCGGCGGGGTCGACCCCCCACAGCGTCGCGAAGTTGGCGAGTACCATCAGCCGCTGAATGTGATGGGCGTAGCCACGCTCGCGCACGTCGCCGACGCTCCCACCGACGCAGGCCATCCCCGTCTCACCGGTCCAGAAAAAGCCCGGTAACTCGCGGTCGGCGCCCAGCTGGCTGGCGGTCCCGAGGTCGGGCATAGCGTGACGGTAGACGTGACGCATGAACTCCCGCCAGCCCAGCACCTGCCGTATCGCGCCCTCCGCGGAGTTCGTCGGAATCGTTCCTTCGCGGGCAGCGTCTTCGAGCACGGTGACCACTTCCCAGGGGTGGAGCAAGCCGAGATTGAGACTCGGCGAGAGCAGGGAGTGGGCCATCGCCCAGTCGTCGGCGCGCATAGCGTCCTGATAGGGGCCGAAGTCGGGCAGGCGGTCGGTGACGAAGTGGTCGAGGCGAGCGAGCGCGCCCTCGCGCGTCGTCGGCCAGACGAAGCCCGCGGCGTCGGCGCTGTCCTCACCTGAGGGGGGCGCGAACGCGGGCCGGCCCCAGGTGTCGAACTCCTCGGAGACCCACGCAGCGACCTCTCGAGGGAGGGCGCCGTGGTCGGGCTCGAAGACCGCGGGCGGATCCCAGTCGTCGGGCGGGAAATCGCGGTTCTGGTCGTCGAAGTTCCACTCGCCGCCGACGGGGTCGCCGCCCTCGACGAGGACACCGGTCTCGCGGCGCATCCACCGGTAAAACTCCTCGTGACGGAAAGGCGCCTCCCGACCGTTCGCCCACTCGTCGAAGGCCGCGCGGGTGCTGACGAACAGTTCGTTCTCGACGACGTCGACTTCGACGCCGGCCTCCTCGCCGATGTCACGGAGGCGCGGTCCGGCGCGGTGGCTGGGCGAGCGCATGACGACGAGGGTGTCCTCGGGGTGGTCGGCGGCGTAGGTCGCCAGCCCCTCGCGGAAGGTTTCGGCCTGAATGTACGCGACGTCGTAGCCGCGCTGGCGGAGGGCGTCGCGGAACTGGCGCATCGCGGCGAAGACGAGCGTGAGCTTCTGGTGGTGGTAGGGTTTGCGTCGGGCGAACCCGTGGGCCTCGACCATGAGGACGCGGCTTCCCTCGGGCGCGCGAGCGAGCGGGCCGACCTCGGGGTGGAGATGCGTGCCGAGCAGCCAGGGGACGCGGTCGCTCCCGTCGACGCCGTCGGTCGGGATGTCGCCGACGCGCGGGCGCAGGGGTGTCATGTCGTCGCAGTCACTGTCGACTGTTCGGCGCGCCGGGCCAAAGTGGTGATACCGACACAGTGTGGGTCGGTCGCCACGAAGTGGTCCAACGCGGTGAGTCACCCGGTCGGGGCGCGGAGGCCGTCCGTCGCGATACGAGTCCCGTTCGACGCGGTGGGCCCGCTCGCGTCCGTGTCAGTGGGCCCGGTCGCGGTGGGTGTCGCTCCGGTCACGGCCGTCCGGGTGACCGTCGTCCCGGTCGGCGTCGGGGAGAGATCCCGCGGGGTGGACCGGTCGGTCGGCGTGGTGACCGTGACCGAATCGGGGTCGCGAACGCAGAACTCGGCGGGTCGGAACACGCGGGTCGACCCGACCGAGGGGACTGCCATCGTTCGGACCTGCGTGACGTTCTCGTACTCGCCGATGCCGACCTGAATCTCGAGGTTGCGGACGTGTCTGACCCGCCGGACGATCCCTCGCCGGTCGACGTAGACTGTCGATTTCACGTCGAGCAGGCCGTCGTAGGGCGACTCTGGGCCGAGGAGGAGTCGCTGGTCGAGCGTGTCCCGGAGGACGCGCACCTCGACGCCGTTCCAGATGCGAGTGTCGACGACGGAGTAGTTGTAGCGCCCGAGACGGTCGGCGAGCCAGGTGCGGCCGGTCAGCGTGGCGCGCAGGCGCTCGTTGGTCGGCGACCCGACCTCGTAGGGCCGGCGGACGACGCGGCGGTCGTCGCGGCTCAAATCGAGCGTGTACAGCGTTCCGCCCGCCGCATAGGCGCGACTCGTCTTCAGGCCGAGTTCGAACCCCTGGTAGGTGAACGCCGCGAGGTCGGGCATCGCCCACACCTCCGACCCGTTCTCGATGCGGAGGTGGAACCGCTGTGTCGCGAGCGCCCGCGCGTGAAGGTCCACGAGCGCGGACCCGTTCACCACGTCACCGACGCTCGGGAGTGCGACCGGTTCGGCGGGCGTCGACGCCGAACTCGGCCCGGGCGTCGCCGGCGGCGGGACGAGACATGTCCCCGGCCGGTCGGTCGCCGTCGACTGCGTCGGTGGCTCGGTCGGCACCGGTGCCGGCGAGACGACCGGGCTGTCGGTGGCGTCGCCGCTCTGACTCGTGCCACCGAACACACTGCACCCGCTCAGGAGCACGACGAGCGTCACCAGTACGACAGCCCGTCTCACGCCCACCTCTCAGGAAGCGACCAGCAAAAACCCTCTCCCGTCTGCGACGGTGTCGACGAGGACGGAGCCTGACGGTCCGACCGCGTGTGAACGACGCGAGTGTTTCGGGTCGAGTCGGTGTGGCCGAAGCGACGATTGCGACCGGAGATGACGCCGTGACTGCAGACGGCACCGCGACCGCACTCATCGGAGTGAGCTGAAAGCCCTCGCCCCGCTCGCTAGCCGTGACTTCGTCCGTAGACAGCACTGCGTCCGCAGACGATCCTCAGCGTTGAAAGCCCTCGGCCCGCTCGCGGTCGCTGCTGGACATATCCGCGCTCTCGACACCGCCCGCGCGGATAGTGGTCCAGCAGACGCCTAAATGAACGCGAGCGGTCCTCGCCCTTTCAGTCCACCAGGATACTCACGTCGCACAGGCCGATTCGACGTTGACTGTTTCACAGGCTGATTCCGCGTTGAACGGTCGAATGCTCGACGCCACAAACCGATCCCTGGTGGACTGGAAGGGCGAGGCGTGCGAGGCGCTTGCGCCTCGAAGCGAACGGCGCTGCCGTGAGCGGGCGGTGCGGAGAGCGGGCGGTGCGGAGAGCGGGCGGTGCGGAGAGCGGGCGGTGCGGAGAGCGGGCGGTGCGGAGAGCACGGGGATCCCGTTTGGTTCGAGAGAGCAGAGCTCTCTCGTGATCTCGGAAGTGCAGAGCTCTTCCGACGAGTCCGACGGAGCTTTGCTCCGTCTCGATCCCGGAAATCTCCGATTTCCGGAGACAGCGACCGCGAACACGTCGAAGGCTTCCATCTCTCACGACCGACTGCGGTTGCAGTAGCTGCCACTCAGAGCGAGCGCGGCGAGGGCTCCATCTCACCATCGGAGGGACTCCCCTGCACCACCTAGTACGTCGCCACCTGTCCGTCCTTCCGGGGTTCGGTCGCGCCGGAGAGCGTGCCATGGTCGGTGCGGACGATCTGGGCGCCGCCGAAAAGAGCAGGTGGCAACACACCGACGTCGTGGCCGCGGCGGGCGAGTTTCGTCGGGACGCCCTCGTGCATGCGCTCCTCGACGGCGAGGGTGCCGTCCTCGCGGTAGCGCCACCGCGGCGCGTCGAGCGCGGCCTGCAGCGGCGTGTCGTAGTCGACGATGTTCGATATCACCTGAACGTGGCCCTGCGGTTGCATGTAGCCACCCATCACGCCGAAGGCCGCCCAGTCCTCAGGACCGAAGCGGGCGATAGCGGGGACGAGCGTGTGGAACGGGCGCTTGCCGGGTTCGAGTCGGTTGGGGTGGTCCGGATCGAGCGAAAAGGACGAGCCGCGGTTCTGGAGCGCGATGCCGGTGTCGCCGGCGACGAGCCCGCTCCCGAAGCCCGCGAACCGCGAGTTGATGTAGGAGACGACGTTGCCCTCGTCGTCGGCCACACAGAGCAAGACGGTGTCTGCGTCCTCCGCCTCGCCGGCGTCTGGCACGCCGACGTCTGGATCCTGAATTGCCCTTTCATCTATCTCATGAGCGCGCTCGGACGCAAATGCCTTCGAATGCAATTCGGGTACGTCCTCGTAGTCGGGGTCGGTGACGTGGCGGTGGCCGTCGACGAAGGCGAGTTTCATCGCCTCGGCGAAGCGGTGGACGCGTTCGGGCGAGTCGTAGTCGGCCTCGCCGGCGTCGACCTCGGCGGCGACGTTGAGCGCCTCGAGCGCGAGCATCCCCTGGTTGTTCGGCGGGAGTTCGAACACCTCGCAGCCGTTGTAGGTGGTCGAGATGGGGTCGGGCCACTCGACATCGAACGCGGCGAGGTCGTCGACGGTCATGAACCCGCCGCGTTTCTGGACCTCGTCGGCGATGGCCTCCGCGATGGCGCCCTCGTAAACGGCGTCGGCTCCCTCCTCGGCCACGGTCTGCAGACTCTCACCGAGTTCGGGGAGGCGGACTTCCTGGCCGACCGCGGGGGCCTCGCCGTCGAACAGCCAGGCGTCGCGAGCGTGGTCGTGGGTGAACAGGTCCTCGGCGTGTTGCCACTGGGCGGCGACGACCTCGGTGACGGGGTAGCCCTCCGTCGCGTAGCGGATGGCGGGAGCGAGCGCCTCGGCGAGGGAAGTGTAGCCGAGTTCGTCGACGGTGGCTTCCCACCCGCGGGCGGTGCCGGGGACGGTGACGGCGTGGGGCCCGGTGTCGGGCATCGACACGTCGCTGGGAGCCACGTCGCGGTCCGCTGCAACGGCTTCGCGGACGTTCTCGCGGGTGGCGTCGGCGGGGGCGCCGCCGCAGGCTCGCATCGCGCCGACCTCGTCGTCGGCCGTTCTGTAGAGCGCGAAGACGTCGCCACCCAGCCCCGTCGAGGTAGGTTCGACGACGTTGAGCGCGGCGGCGGTGGCGACGGCCGCGTCGAAGGCATTGCCGCCCGCCCGGAGCAGTTCGATCCCCGCCTCCGCGGCGAGTGGCTGGCTCGTCGCGACCACGCCCCGCGGGCCGTACACCGTCGAGCGCCGCGAGCCGAAGCTGTCGACGTCCGGATCCATGCACCTCGTTAGGACTACCCACGGATGAAACCGGGTGTCGGGGAACCACGACCGGGCCGCGGTCCGGCATCGCCAGGCCAGTTGCCGTGACCGCGTCCCAACGGGCCAGGCTTATCGGCACGCCGCTCCAGGGGCGAGTATGTGCGCAGACACGGCAGACGACGGCCGGACGCCCGACGGCGGCCCGCCGCCCGGCGAGGGCTCGACGCCCGGAGACGGTCGGGGGGCCGTCCGCCTCGGCGTCGACGTCGGAGGGACGTTCACCGACGTGGCGTTGCTCGCCGGAGGCGAGCTGACCACGGCCAAAGTCCCGACGACCGACGACCAGAGCGTCGGCGTCGTCAGGGGAATCGAGACCGCCTGCGAGCGGGCGGGCGTCGACCCTGCCGACGTGACTTCCTTTCGCCACGCGACCACCGCGGCCGTCAACGCCCTCCTCGAGGGTGCGGGCGCGGAGACGGCGCTCGTGACGACCGAGGGGTTCGGCGACGCGCTGGCAATCGGGCGGCAGGACCGCCCCGACCTCTACGACCTCGACGCCGAGAAACCGGACCCGCTCGTGCCCCGCGACCGTCGGTTCGAACTCGTCGAACGGGCCACGGTGGAGGGGATCGACGAGCCCGTCGACCCCGAAGAAGTCCGCCAGATAGCCGATTCGCTCGAGGGCAATTGTGAGAGCGTGGCCGTCTCGCTGCTGCACGCCTACGCCCACCCCGAGAACGAACAGCGGGTGGCAGAGATACTGCGCGAGGAACTCGACGTCCCGGTGTCGGCGAGCCACGAGGTGCTCGCGGAGTTCCGCGAGTACGAGCGGACGGCGACCACGGTGGCGGACGCCTCCGTGACGCCGGTGGTCGACGACTACCTCGCTCGACTGGCCGAGCGCGCGACCGAGCGAGGCGTGCCCGCGCCGCGAGTCATGCAGGCCAACGGCGGCATCGCCGACGCCGAGACGGTTCGCGAGCGCGCCGTCACGACGGTCCTCTCGGGGCCGGCCGCGGGCGTCGTCGGCGCGGCCGAGTTCGAACCCGACAGTCTCGACGGCGTCGTCACCTTCGACATGGGCGGGACCTCTTCGGACGTGAGCCTCGTGCGCGACGGCGACATCGAGCGGACGACAGAGGCGACCGTCGGCGGCCACCCCATCGGCATCGGGATGGTCGACGTGACCACCGTCGGCGCGGGCGGCGGCTCTATCGCCTGGGTCGACGATGGCGGCGCACTTCGGGTGGGGCCACGCTCGGCGGGCGCGGATCCCGGCCCCGCCTGCTACGGCACGGGCGGCGACGAACCCACGGTGACCGACGCGGCGGTCGTGCTGGGCTACATCGGTCCGGACGCAACCCTCGGCGAGGACCTCGAACTCGACCCCGACCGCGCCGAGGCGGTCGTCGAAGCCCTGGCCGAAGAGGCCGGCCTCGACACCGTCATCGACGCCGCCCAGGGGATCTACCGGGTGGCCAACGCGACGATGACTCGCGCGATCCGCGGCGTGACCGTCGAGCGCGGCCACGACCCGCGCTCGTTCGCGCTGACGGCCTTCGGCGGTGCCGGCCCGATGCACGCCGCGGCGCTGGCCGACCGCCTCGACATCGAGACGGTGCTCGTCCCGCCGGGCAACGGCGTCCTCTCGGCGCTCGGTCTGCTCGCCGCCGACGAGCGCCACGAGACTACCCGAACGTACCGAACCTCGCTCGCCGACTGCGATCCGGCCGCAGTCGAGTCGGTCTTCGCGGACCTGACCGACGAGGCTCTCGCCGACGCCAGCGACCCCGCGGCCGCGACGGTCGAACGCGAGGTGGAGTGTCGCTACGAGGGCCAGAGCTTCGAACTCGCCGTGGACGCGGATGACGGTTCGGACGCCGAATTCGATCCACAAGCGGTCCGCGAGCGGTTCCACGACGTTCACGAGCGCGCACGGGGCTACCGCCTCGACGAGCCGGTCGACGCGGTCACGGTACGCGTCACCGCCACTATCGAAGGCGAGTCGCCGCCGATCGACTTCGACCCCGACGGGGGCCCGAAAGTCGGCGAGCGGGACGTGTTCTTCCCGTCGGGCTTCTACAAGGCGCCCGTCTACGACCGCCGGAAGATGCCGGTCCGGACGCCGGTCGACGGTCCAGGGATCTTCGCGGGGGGCGAGAGCACCGTCGTCGTCCCGCCGAACTGGCGCGCCCACGCCGCCACCAACGGCACGCTCGTCCTCACGGAGGCGAGCGAATGAGTGCGATTGCGATGGCTTCGGCGGGTCGTGGCCCTCGTTTCGACTCGTCCGCAACCGCGAACAGCGTGAAAGCCCCCGACCGCTCCGGTCGAGGGTCTCGCTGCGCGCTTCGGTCGCCGTCCGCGTTCGCTTCGCTCACGCGAACGGCGGCCTGCAGTGCTTGCCTGGCGAGACGATCCTGCTCGCTTCGCTGCGCGGGCTGCGACTCGCTGGCCTCCGCTCACTCCGTTCGCGGAGACGTCGCCCGTCTTCCCGGAGCGGCCGGCCCCTTTCAGTCCCGCCCGTGTCGGCTGGATCGACAGTCTGAGCGGGTGGGAATGAAAGGGGTCGCCGTCTCGACGAACCCCGACGACGCAAGCACCGCAGGCCGAAGGCCGAGGAGCGCAGCGAGGCGCGGGAGTCGAGACGGCGAGGGCTTTCACGCTGTCGGCGGCGCTTCCAGCGGTTCATCGCGGAGCAGTCGGGTCATTGGCGGTCGCCACGGACAGCACCCAAGACACATCGACGGAGGCACACATCGATGACAGACCTCGATCCGATAGAACTCGAGATACTCAGGAACCAACTCGAAAGCGTCGCCGAGGAGATGGGGCAGGTCCTCATTCGGGGTGCATACTCGCCGAACATCACGGAGCGCCGGGACTGCTCGACCGCCCTGTTCGACGCCGACGGGCGGATGGTCGCCCAGGCCGAACACATCCCGGTCCACCTCGGCGCGATGCCCGAGGCCGTCGACGCGGTGCTCGAACTCGACCCCGAACCCGGGGACGTGTTCGTCCTCAACGACCCCTTCGCCGGCGGGACGCATCTCCCGGACGTGACGCTCGTCTCGCCGGTCGCGCCGGCGGCCGACGATAGTGACGAGGCCGGCGACGGGATCCTCGGCTACACCGTCTCCCGCGCTCATCACGCGGACGTGGGCGGAATGGCACCCGGAAGCATGCCCGCGGGTGCCCGCGACATCCAGCAGGAGGGCCTGCGGATCCCGCCGACCAAGTTAGTCGAGGACGGCGAGATCCGCGAAGAGATCGAGTCGCTCCTGCTGGCGAACGTCCGGAACCCGCGCGAGCGGCGGGCGGACCTGCGGGCGCAGATCGCCGCGAACGAGCGCGGCGAGGCGCGTGTCGGCGACCTCCTCGCCGACCACGGCGACCGCCTGCTCGCCGCGTTCGACGCCGTCGTCGACTACTCCCGCGAGCGCGTCGAGTCCGAACTCGCCGAACTGCCCGACGGCACCTACACCGCGACCGACGTCATGGAGGGCGACGGCGTCACCGACGACGACATCCCGGTCGAAGCGACCGTCGAAATCGACGGCGCGAGCGTCGCCGTCGACTTCGCCGGCACCGCCGACCAGGTCGCCGGCAACGTCAACGCCCCGCTGACCGTCGCGAAGAGCGCTGTCTACTACGTGATCAGATGTATTACGGATCCCGAGATACCGCCCAATCACGGCTGTTACGAGCCGGTCTCGGTGTCCGCGCCGGAGGGGTCGCTGGTGAACCCGGTCCCGCCGGCGGCGGTCGTGGGCGGGAACGTCGAGACGAGCCAGCGGGTGACCGACGTCGTCTTCGCGGCGCTCGCGGCGGCGGCGCCCGAGCGCGTCCCCGCGGGCGGGCAGGGGACGATGAACAATCTCGTCGTCGGCGCCGCCGACTTCGCCTACTACGAGACCGTCGGCGGCGGCGCGGGCGCGACGGCGACCGCTGACGGCCTCTCGGGCGTGCAGGTCGGGATGACGAACACGCTGAACACGCCCGTCGAAGCGCTGGAGGCGGCCTACCCGCTGCGGGTCGAGCGCTACGCGCTCCGGACGGGCAGCGGCGGGGCGGGCCGTCACCGCGGCGGCGACGGACTCGTCCGCTCGGTCACCGTCGAGCGACCGGCGACCGTCTCGCTTTTGACCGAGCGCCGTCGGCACGCCCCGCGCGGACTCGACGGCGGCGCCGACGGCGCGACCGGAACCAATCGCATCGACGGCGAGCCGGTCGGCCCCAAAGTGACGCGCGAGGTGCCCGCGGGGACGACGGTCACCGTCGAGACGCCCGGCGGCGGCGGTCACGGCGACCCCGACGGCGGTGACCACGGCGACCCCGACGGTGATGCTGACCCCCGGTGACGCCAGTTCCGACACGGACGAACGGGACTGAGCGCCCGGCGCAGCCAGATCATAAATAAGGGTCGGACTCGGTAACCCTCCATGGTCCAGCGCGCTACCGTCTTGGTGGTCGTCGCCCTCTGTGTGGTCGGACTGGGGTTCGCCGCAGCATCGCTCGCTACCGACACCGAGCCCGAACAGGGGTCGGGTAACGGAACGGGGCCGGAACAGGTCAGCGAGGGGGTTGAGAGCGAGGGGACCAACATCGGGTCCGGCTCCACGGACATGCCCTTTTTCTCGGTTCTCTTCCCGGTCGTTCTCGTCCTCATGGTGCTCTCTATCGCCGCGACCGTGTATTTCGACCGGACCGCAGCCCTCGTTGTCGGTGTCGTCGTCGTCGCCCTGATCGCACTCATGCTCGCCGGCGGGTCCGCCATCGACCTGGACGGGTCGGGGCTGCCGTCGTCGAACGAGTCCGTGCTCTATCCGGGTCAGGCGGAGAACAACAGCACCGGCGGCGCGCAGGACGCACCGTCGGACAGCACTGACTTCCCCATCGCGCTGTTCGGTGCGGTCGGCGTGGTCGTCCTCCTCGGGTTCGGCGCGGTCGTCTACGCCTCTCGAAGCGTCGACGACGCGACCGAGGCTCTCGAGGACGACGACGTGGGTCGTGACCCGGACCCCGACGACGTGGCCGACGCCGCCGGCCGGGCAGCGGACATAATCGAGGGCGAGTCGGGCGCGGACCTCTCGAACGCCGTGTACGAGGCGTTCCACGAGATGACCGACGCCGTCGACGTCACCAACCCCGAGGCCGCGACGCCCCGCGAATTCGCGACGGCGGCGGTCACCGCCGGCGCGGACCCGGACCCGGTCGACGAACTCACCGAGGTGTTCGAGGCTGTGCGCTACGACGACGAGGACGCCGAACCGTACGAGGACCAGGCTGTCACCGCGCTCCGTCGGATCGAAGACGGCCTCTCCGGCGTCGACGCGGACGAGGCCGCCACGGGAGGCGGCGAGCTATGAGCCGGTCGACCGCCCGCCGACGCCGCCAGGACGACGTCGAGGAGTCGTCGCTGCTCGACCACTACGTCCTCGTCGGTGGCGGACTCCTCGCCGTTCTCGTCGGCATCGCGGCCGTCGCAGCGCCCGGGTCGGTCCCCGACATCGCCGACCAGTTCGGCCCCGCACTCGTCGGCGCGGTCGCGGTCGTCGGGGCCGGACTCGCCGCCCTCTACCGGATGACCGCCGAGCAGGACCAGGCCGACCCCCCCGCCGTGGAGTACCGCGGGGACGTGGTCGTCCCCGGCGGCGAGTTCGACGCCCTCCTCGCCGAAACCGAACGGGGGTCGTACACCAACCGCGTCAAGGCCCGCGAGACGGCGCTCGGCCGCCTCCGCGAGGCCGCGGTCGCGGTCACAGCGCAAACCGCCCGGATCCCGACCGAAGCGGCCGAGGAGCGCGTCGCCGAGGGGTCCTGGACCGACGACGAGGCCGCCGCGGACTTCCTCGCGAACGCCTCCTCGCCCTCGGCGGCGACCGACTGGGTCCGGACGACCGTCGGCCGGAAGTCGCGGTTCCAGGCCCGGACCGACCGCGTCGTCGCGGAACTCGCCGCGCTGGCTCCGGGTGTCGACTTCGACGACCGCGAGGAGCACAGCGGAGCGACGACGGCGGGCATCGGCGGGAGCGATACCGCGACCGCCGACGCGACCGAGGGCGGCGCGACCGAGGATGACGCGAACGACGACCCCCCGGAAGCGGTCGACACCACGGCCGACACGTCGTCGGGGACCGACCGTCGGACCGGCCGCTGGACCGGTCTCGCGGGCGTCGCTCTGTTCGTCGTCGGACTCGGCGCGCTCAACAGCAACACCGACCTCCCGCCGTCGCTGGTCGTCGCCGGCGCGACGCTGTTCGGTGTCGCCGCGCTCGTCTACGCGACCGACACGCCACCGGTCACCGTCAGCGTCGAACGAGAGGTCGACCCCGCACGAGTCGAGGCCGGCGACCGCACGACGGTCACGGTGACGGTCACCAACACCGGCGACGACCTCATCCCGGACCTGCGCGTCGTCGACGGTGTCCCGCCCGGACTGCGCGTCGTCGACGGCTCGCCGCGGTACGCCACCGCGCTCAGGCCCGGGAAGTCCGCCACGTTCGCCTACGCCGTCGAGGCGACCCGCGGGCGACACACCTTCGACGACGCGCGCGTGATCGTCCGCGGCTTCGGCGGCACAGTCGAGCGCGAGCGCTCGATCGCCGCCGAAGCCGACGATTCCGACGCCTCCGATGTCGAGGTGTCGGCCGACCTGCTCGCGGACGCGGACGTGCCGGTCCACCCCCAGACCGCCCGACGGGTCGGGCGCGTGCTCACCGACGAGGGCGGTAGCGGCGTCGAGTTCCACTCGGTGCGCGAATACCGCCGTGGCGACCCGCTGAGCCGCATCGACTGGAACCGACTGGCCGAGTCCGGCGAGTTCGCCACGCTGCAGTTCCGCGAGGAACACGCCGCCACCGTCGCCGTCCTCGTCGACGCGCGCCAGCTCGCCTACGTCGCGCCGCGCGTCGACGCGCCCGCCGCGCTGGAGTGGGAACTCGCAGCCGCCGACCACGTCGTCGCGTCGCTGCTCGCCGCGGGGGACTCGGTCGGGCTCGGCGCCGTCTCCCCGGAATGGTGCTGGCTCGCACCTCGCGGGGGGACGGGCCAGCGCGCCCGCGCCCGCGACCTGCTCGAATCCGACCCCGCCTTCGACGCCGCGCGGCCGGACCGACCGTTCCACGGTCACATCGAGGAGCGTCGCCTCCGGCGGGAACTGCCGACCGACGCACAGGTCGTGCTCGTCACGCCGCTGTGTGACGACGACATCGTGGCCTTCGCCCGCGACCTGCACGCCCGCGGGTTCCCGGTGACCGTCGTCAGTCCGGACGTGACCGCGACCCGGACGACCGGCCAGCGCCTCGCCGTCGTCGAGCGCGCGATGCGGTTCTCGCGGCTGCGCCGCGCGGGCATCCGCATCGTGGACTGGGACACCGACAGACCGCTCGAATCCGCGGTCGAATCGGCCCGACGGCGGTGGTCGGCGTGAGCTTCGTCGACCGGTCGGCGCCGTCCTCGGTCGCGCTCGCCGTCGCGCCGGGCGTCGTCGGCGCCGTCGCGCTCGCCCCGGCGCCCGTCTCCCTCGTCGTCACGCTCGTCGGCCTCGGTCTCCTGGCCGCCGGAACCGCTCGCGCCGCCCGCACCGTCGTCACCGTCGGCGGCGTCGTCGCTCTGGCCGGCGTGGTCGTCGCCGGCCTCGAGGGCCTCCAGTCCGGGCTCGTCCTCGTGGCCACCGCCGGGGTCGTGGTGAGCTGGTCGACAGGACAGCACGTCGTCGGCCTGGCTCGCCAGCTCGGCCGCGACGCCGTCGTCGTCCGCTCGATCGCCGTCCACGTCGGGACCGTCACCGTCGCGACGCTGGTCGCGGGCGGCGTCGCGCTCGCCTCGTTTCTCGCCGTCGGCGAGGGGATCCCGAGAGCCGCCGCCGTCTTCGTCCTCGCCGGTGTCGTCCTGTTGCTCGTGGCGTTCGAACTGGACTGACGGGACGGGAGCGCTCCCGGGACGCCTATCGATTGAGCGCGACCACGAGGAGGACGGCCGCGAGCAGGAGGACGAAAAGCGTCGTGACGGGCTGGCGGGTCGGCCCCAGGCGAAAGAGGACCAGTCCGACCAGCGCGGTGGTCAGCCCGACGACGGCGCCGGCGACGGCGTGGAGGAGTTCGACGCGCAGGCTGTCGACGCGACTGCCCAGTTGCCGACCGAGCGAGACGGCGTTGCCGCCCGCGTCCCACGCGACCACCGTCGCCGCCGTGCCGAACACGACAGGACCGGCGGTCGCCCCGTTCGCCGCCGCGAACACGACGCCGAGGAAGGCAACCAGCCCGCCCGCGTCGACGAGGCCGTGGCGCGCGGTGGCGACGCCGGCGACCAGCACCCCCGTCCCGGCCAGACAGACCAACGCGCCCGCGGGGCTCCCGACCGCGGCCGCGCTCGTCGCGACCGACCCCGCCACCGCCGAGACCAGCAGCGACCGCCTGGCCGGCCGGCGGACGATCTCGACGCCCGTCACGCCGACCACCGCCTGCGCGCGCGCTCGAGCGCCTCCGCGAGGCGTTCGTCCGACTCCCAGTCGACGACGCGGATCCCCGACCTGCGCAGCGACGCCAGCCGGTTCGATCGCTCGGCGGCCGCGAGCGTGCGTCCGGGCGTGTCCGTCCGCGTCGGATCCGGACTGAGTATCGTCACCGGGTGGTCCCGGACGTGCAACGCGCGCGCGACGTACGCACTCGTCACGTCGGGCACCGGGGAAACGAAGACGACCTGCGCGTCGTCGTCGAGTCGGCTCAACAGCGTCTTGAGATAGCCCGGAACGTACAGCCGCTCCGACGGCGGTGTCGGCGACAGCGCCGGATGAGTCGCGAGCAGGTGTCTGGCCTCGGCCTGGTGCGTGGGTCCTGCGCCGGGCGGGAGCCACACGTCCGCGGCCGCGAGCGCGGCGATGCCGACCCGGTCGCCCGTCGCGATGAGCGAGTTGAACAGCCGCCGGGTCGCGTCGATCGACCGGTCGACCACGTGCGGGCCGTCCTCGCCCGCCTGGAGGTACGCCTGCCGCCGCAGTTCGACCAGCACGACCACCGTCGCCATGCGCTCCTCGCGGAACTCCATCGTCGCCAGCGCCCCGTCGCGGGCGTAGCGGTTCCAGTCGATCCGGCTGATCGCGTCGCCGTGCTGGTACTCCCGCAGCGACGCGAACTCGACGCCCTCGCCCGCGGAATCGGTCGACACCCGCCCCGTGTACGGCGACGTCAACCCCTGTAGCGGGACGGTGTCGGTCGCGTCCAGCGGCGGCAGACACGTCAGCGTCGTCTCCGCCGTCGCCAGGTCGAGCACCCGCTCGCGACTGCCGCTGACGTTGCGCGCGATGACGTCGATACCCTCGAAGGCAAACCGGCCGCGACGGGCCAGGACGGTGTAGGAGAACGTGACGCTCGCGCCCGGCCGCAACGCGGTCGCGGTCCGGGCCGGGCCGTCGACGACAGCCAGCGCGTCGGGGATCTGCTCGACGACCCGAAGGTCCGGCAGTATCGCGTCGCCGGCGTTGGTGACCCGCACCGTCACGCGGACGCGGTCGCCGGGCTCCGGGTCCGGGTCGGCGATCGAGCGCGTCACCGCCAGCGACGGGTCGGGCGCCTCTGTCGCGTTCGCGTAGGCGAGATAGCCCACGCCCACTACCGCCGCGAGAAAGAGCGGCCGCGATCGGGTCATCACGCCCAGCCCCGCCGTCAGGAAGGTTATCGCCGCGATACCGACCCAGTGGTTCGTCGGCGTCAAACGCATCTCCCGCACCGTCGTCGCGCTCGCCGCCTCTTCGGCGACACCCTCACTCGGGGCGCCCGTCTCTGCGTCGCTGTCACTGTCCGCCTCGACGCCCGCTACCCCGCCTGTCAGTTCCGCAGCGCCCGACCCGTCGACCGCGCTCGCCTCGCCGGGCGCTCCGTCCTGGACGGCAGTGCCCGACCCGTTCGTCTCGGCGGCGCTCGACCCGTCCGTCTCGGCGGCGCTCGACCCGTCGGCCTCGGCGACGTCGTCACTCATCGGTCCCCTCCGCGAGGCGATGGATCGCCTCGATGGCGGCGACGGTACGCCGCCTGAACGGCGGCGTCGAACTGAACAGTTCGCGCAGTCGCTTGCGCCGACTGATCCGGGGGGCCCGACGGGTGAAAAACGCCACCGCGAACGGGTCGTCGGTCCAGGTCCCCTCCCGGATCAGTTCCCGCGCCTCTTCTTCGGTACAGCGCTCGCGGCGCTGGACCGTCTCGACGGCCACCTCGCGGACCTCGTCGCGAATGTGCTGGCGCTGGATCTGGTTGAACCGCGTCATCGTCACCTTCGAGAGTTCCCGGTCGAACTCGTCGCCCGGCGTCGGCAGCTCCAGCGTCAGCTCAGTATCGGAGGTCTCCGCGTACTGGAAGGCGGTGTGTCGGCGCCGCTGGATCTCCCGGACCGCGCCCAGCAGGAGCACCACCGCGAGGACGGTCACCACCGCGTCGTCGGTCGGTAGCGACGTCGTCACCGACGGCACCGCCAGCGCGACGAGTCCGACCAGCGCCACGGCGGCCCCCACCGCCGCGACGGTCCGCCGTATCACGACTCCTCACCGGCGTACGCCGATTCGATCCGCCGCAGCGTCTCGACCGCCTCGTCCTCCCGCTCGCTCGTCGCGTCCAGCCCCCCGTACCGGACCGCCTCGAACAGCCCCGTCAGCCGGTCGACGTCCGCGGCGTCCATCCCCGCCTCCACCGCCGCCGTCGCGAACTCCGCCGGCGTGCTCGACTCCGGATGCTCCACCGTGAGCTGGTCGGTCATCTCCGCCCACGCCCGGTACACCTCGTTCTCGAACTCCTCGCCCGCGTCGCTCTCGATACGGTCGGCCGCCCGCCCCGCCGCCTCGCCGATCGCCCGCACGTCCGCCGCCGGTTGCTCCTCTTCGTCCTCGGCGGCTGTCTCGCGTGTCTCGGTCTGGTCGTGGCTGCTCGTCAGCACCAGCACCGCCACCCCCACGAGCGTCGCCGCCACCAGAATCAACAGCAGCGCCGTCGGCAGGTCCGGCGACGTGACCGAACTCGCACCCCCCGCGATCCCACCGCCCTCCTGTACCGGCCGCCCGACGTCCGCGAGGTCGATCAACTGCCCGGTCTCCTCGTCCCGGCAGGCCGTGAGCACCAGATAGATGAACACTCCCGGATACGCCACCAGAATCGAGAACGCCAGCGCCGTCGCCGCGTCTTCGAGCCACCGCAACAGCAGGAAAAAGGCGACTAAGCCGGCCAGCAAGAGCACCTGCGCCAGCGGCGTCCGCAGCCACTGCACGCAGAAATCGAACAGTGGCCCCCGTTCCAGGTCGAGGTCGATGATCGAATCCCGCCCGTCCGCGCTGTCACCCGACGGCGTCGGCGCCGGCGTCCGCTCACCCCCCAGGTCGTCGTCCTGCCCCGGGTTCCCCGCCCCGAACCCGCCGTCCGGGTCCGTCGTCGTGTCCAGCGTCGCCGCCGCGAACGCCAGGACTGCCAGACACAACAGCGCGAGCGCGATCGTCCGCGGACTGACGCGCGAATCCACACCCCGGCTTAGCGACGTAGCCGTCTTAGTCTTTCGCGACCACCTTTTTTCACCGGGGCGTCGCGCTCGCCGGAGGCGAGCGCTCGACCCCGGTCAAAAAAGCTGGACCAAAAAAGGCCGCTCGCGCACCGCGCGAGCGGTGAACCGCGCCTGCGGCGCGGACAGGAACGGCGAGCCTGCCTTTCCCCGAGTCGCGCGACCGGCGCAATCGCGCCGGCACGCGCTCCCGGCCACCGCACCGCAATCGCCAACCGCACCACCCCGCCCCGCCAACCGCACCGCAACCGCCCCGCCAACCGCACCACCCAGCCCCGCCCCGCCAACCGCCCCGCTCAGCAGCGCCCAGCACCGCAACCCCCCAGCACTTGCTCCACTGGGAACAGGCCTCGTCGACCACCCGAACCGGACCCGACCGTTTACCGTCGGGGACCGCGAACCCGGACCATGACCGACGACGCGCGCCCGACCGCTCCGCCAGACACCAATCCGATCACCGCCGGCGAGTGGACCGACCGACTCTTCGACCGGCGCGACTCGCCGGGTGCCTACGACGGTCAGACCGGCACGGCGTTCGACCGCTGGCAGACCGAGAATCGCGAGCGCCTGCGCTCGACGCTCGGCTTCGACGTCATCGAACGCGACGGCCGCTGCGACCTCGATCCCGAACTCGTCGCCACCGCCGACGCCGACGGCCACGAACGCCAGACCTGGACGGTCCGGACCGAACCCGGTCTTCGAGTCCCGTTCTACCTCCTCGTCCCCGACGAGGGCGAGCCACCCTACCCGACCGTCCTGACGCTCCACGGCCACACCCCCGCCGGAAAGGACCTGACCGCCGGACTCGTCACCGGAGAAGAGCGCGAACGGACGATCGACAGCGAGGAACGCGACATGGCACGCCAGGCCGTCGACCGGGGGTACGCCGCGCTCGCGCCGGACATGCGCGGGTTCGGCGATCTCACCCCGCCCGAAGACCCGCGCGCCGGCGGCACCTGTCGCACTCTCCAGGTCCACGCCCAGCTGTTCGGCCGCACCCTCGCCGGCGACCGGACCTGGGACGCCCTCCGCGTCGCGGCGTTCGCCCGCGACCACGCGGACCTCGACACCGACCCGCTCGCGGTCACCGGCCACTCCGGCGGCGGCGCCGTCGCGCTGTTCGCCGCCGCACTCGACACCGAGCTCTCGCCCGCCGTCGTCTCGTCGTACTTCTGCGCGTTCGAGGAGTCTATCGCCGCCGTCGACCACTGCACCTGCAACTACGTCCCCGGCCTGCTCGAAAGCGGCGAGTCCTGGGACCTGGCCGGCCTGATCGCGCCGCGGCCGATCCGCGTTCTCGCCGGCCGCGACGACGACATCTTCCCGCTCGCGGGCGTCCGCCGAGCGTTCGAGAACCTGCAACCCATCTACGAAGCAGCGGGCGCGCCCGACGCCTGCGACCTCGTCGTCGGCGAGGGCGGGCATCGCTACTTCGCCGACGCCGCCTGGTCGTTCGTCGACGACCACCTGACTTTCAGGTCCGCGAGGTGACCGTCCAGACCAGCGATCGGATCTTGTACCCCAGCGAGTCGTTGTGATAGCCGTTCCAGCCGTGCATCCCACCGAGCAGCGTCGCCGCGTCGTAACCCTCCTCGGCGAGGACGGCCGTCGCTCGCTTGGCGACCACACCCATCTTGCACACGACGACCACGTCCCGGTCGCCTGGAACCGCCTCCAGTCGGTCCCGAAGCGCGGACTCGTCACCGCTCCGCAACTCGCTGTACACCGGGATGTTGTGGCTATGGTCGATCGCGTCCGCCCGGAAGGCCGACTCCGGGCGGATATCCAGCACGAACGGTGCCGCACCCGACTCCGAGTCGAGGCGGGCAGCGAGGTCTGCCGGACGAATGCTGTTCACGCCCCTGATATTGTACTCGGTGAACAAAACCACAGCGGTCGACGACGCGGCGGACGAACTCAGCAGTCTCGGTCTTTGGGGTCGGACTCGGCGTCTGTGTCTCGGTGGTCGGGCATCCCGCAGACGCCCGCGGCGTCACCCGCCTGGACCACGCCGGGCGAGAGTTCGCCGAGTTCCCAGTAGGGCTCGTGACCTGTCTCCGCCCGATGGCTGTCGATGCGCTCGCGCGCCGGCTGGAGTTTCTCGTACGTCTCCGTCAGGTCGCAGTCGGCACACAGCACGGTCGCGCGGTCGGACGGCATTGCTCGGGCTACGGGGCTCCGGCTGGAAACCCTTTCGACGCGGGCGCGAGTGCCGGTCGACGGACGACAACGAAGCCCCGCGCCCCCGAGACCGCTATGGCTGTGCCTCTCGGGTTTCGCTCCAGCCACCGGCGTCGACCACCCCGAACAGCTTTCGCCAGTTCTCGTCGGCCTCGCTCTCGGGCAACTGGTCGCGCAACTGCTGGAAGTCCGACGGCGGGACGAGTGTCCGCACGAGGTCGACGATCACCTGCGCGTGATATGCGGCCTCGGGCCGTTCCGCGCCCTCGATCTCGCTGACGCGTGTGACGAACTCCGCCCAGTCGAAGCGCTGTCCGTGCTCGTGGACGGCCCCCGTCGGGTACCACTTGATCTCCATCGGCAGCGAGGCGGCCAGGTCCTCGGCGTTCCCCTCCGGGATCCGCTGGCCGAGCGTCAGCAGCGTCGCGCGAATGGCGCGAACGGTCTCGCCCGTGTCCGAAAGTTCGAGTCGGTGCTGTACTTCTCCGGTGAATTCGTCGAAGTTCATTGATTTCCCCTCTCGCTTCAGGTTCGGTCCGCCCGTCCATAACTGTTGTTCCGTTGAAAATATGGCGACTGATTGTGGGACAGGTGGTACGTAACGTGCCACCGAGAAATGTCACGCTGTCTCGGAGACAGTCAGACACCCACGCGGGACACGAAGCAGTCCCACAGTCTCTCACGGGCCTGACTCTGCGTCGGTGGTCTGTCCGACGCCGACCCCTAGTATTTTTATCTGTTCCCGTATTTATGGTAACTACCAGATGTACGAAATACTCGACGACACGGCAGCGCAGGTCGTCCTCGCGGTCGAGTCGGGGGACTCGATCCGTCGTGTCGCTCATCGCCTGCAGACGCCGTACGAGACGGTTCGGCAGGCGGTCAACCGGCTCGAGACGGCGGGCTATCTCCGGTACGACGACGGTCTCTCTCTCACCGACCGGCGAGTTCGGGAGGCGGCGCGGGAACTGGTTGCGGCGAGCGCCGGCGTGAGCCCTCCGTCTATCGAGGAGGCGTACGTCGTGCCGCAGTTCGGGGACTGGCCGTTCGCGTTCAGCCGCATCGACGCGGTCTACGTCTGGACGCGGGGCGGCTACCAGGTCAGTCGCGACCCCGACGATTACCCGCTCTTTCTCGCCGTCCGCGAGGCCGACCGGGAGCAGTGGCTCGACTTTTTCGAGCGGTTCGGACTCCCGACCGCGTTCGAACGGCAACCGCGTGACCGACTCGACGGCCCGATCCAGATCGTGTTGGACCCGCGACCGGATCTCGATCCCCAAGAGATCGAGGGCTATCCGGTCGTCTCCCGAGAGGAGACAGTCGAGTACATGCGGGAACACTCCGCCCAGTTCCAGTCGGCGCTGTCGATGCTCGACCGAATGTACGACGACCTCGATCTCGACGTGGCCTATCGGGAATCGGAGCGGGTGCAATCGTGAGCTTCGAGGACCGAAGCGCCGCGCTGGTCGAACTCCTGGCGGAACTCGAGGAGCGCGACCTGCAGTACGTGCTGGTCGGCGGCTACGCAGTCTCCGCGTTCAATGCCCGTTTCTCGACCGATCTCGACGTCGTCGTCTTGCCCGACGAGAAAGACGCGTTCGTGGAGTTCCTCGAAGAGCGAGGATTCGAAAAGATGGACAGTCACCGGAAGAAGTGGGTCTACGACACCGAGGTCGTCGAATACGAGAAACGCCTCGCGCCGCGACAACCGATCGGGTTCGATCTGCTAGTCAACGGGCTCGGATGTCGGCAGACAAAGACCCAGTGGTCGTTCGACTATCTCTCCGATCACAGCTCGACGGAAGAGATCCGCGGCGGGACAGTCGTGACGACCGCTCGCGTCGTCGACGGCGCTGTCCTCGTCGCAGCGAAACTCCACAGCGGCCGAGAGACCGATCTGCGAGACGTGCTGGCTGTCGCCGAAGAGATCGACCTCGAAACGATAACGCCACACCTCCACCGAGGCGATACAGCGGCGCTTTCCGAGCGACTCGAACGCGGTATCGAAATCCTCGAAAGCGACGAACTCCGACACGGATTCCGGAGCGATTTCGGGGCCGCTGCAGTCTCGGAACAGACGGTCGCTGACCTGAAAGCGTATCTCGCTACGCAAATCGACCGGCTTTCGTGATCGTCACTCCACGATAGTTTGTTCACTTCAGCCGCGAACAGAGGAGACACCAGCAATTCGTTCAGGAATATATTCCACCACGAATGTAAGAGTTTAAAACACATCGGACAGACACCCTCGGTCATGCCGACAGAGGGGCTGGAACTGGCAGACAGGGGGACCACACAGGGGACGCGAGACACGGGGGCCGTGCCACCGCCGCTGCCGCCCGACGACCCCGAAGCGTGGTACGCACCAGACGTGCGCTCACAGACCGAAGTCGCGCCCGGCGTCGTCGTCACCATCCGCGAGACCGACGCCGGATTCGCCTACGACGTGCGCGAACCCGCACTCGGTGAACAGGGGAGCGCCGCGCTGGAACGAGTCACTGACTACTTCGCCGACGCGAACCTCGACCGGCCGCGCACTCGCGAGGGCGCGGTCGAGCGCATGAACGAGGGGTTCGACCCGAAATACCGCCGCGTGCTCGACCGGCTGCTCGACGCCTCGCCCGCGCTCCGCCGCCGTATCGAGTACCACGCGCTCGCCGACCTGGGCTGTCTCGGCCGGCTGACGCCCTACGCGCTCGACGACCGCATCGACGTCGCCGACGTGACCGACGACAGCGTCGTTGTCCACACCGACCGCTTCGCGCCCGCCGAGACCGACCTGCCCGCCGACCCCGAGTACCTCGACCGCTTCGCCAGCGAGCGCGTCGACCGCTACACTGTCGCCTTCCACGACTTCGACGTCCCCGTCGTCGTCTACCGCGAGAACCTGCTGGGTGCGGACGCGTTCCAGACAAAATACGCCGTCCGCGAACCCGACCTGTTGCCCGGCGACGAGGAACTGATCGAGGAGTGCAAATCGCGCATCTGGGAGACCGACGTCGACGGCGTCGTCGACGACGAGGCCGCGTTCGTCCGCGAGCGCGCCCGCGAACTGCTCTCGCGCAGACTCACCGCGCGCAACACCCGCGCCTGGCTGGACGCGACGCGCTATCGCGTGCGGAGCGCACTCGCCGAGTGGGAACTCGCCATCCCGCCGGTCGACGACCGCTACGTCGACGACCGCCTGGAGGATCTGGTCTACTACGTCCTGCGGGACTACGTCGGCTACGGCAAGCTCACGGTGCCGGTCCGCGACGAGAACCTGGAGGACGTCGAAGCGAACAGGGTCGGCGAGCGCGTCAAGGTCGTCCCGCGCGACGACGTCGGTCACGCTGGCCGCGTCCCGACGAACCTCACCTTCAAGGACGAACAGACGTTCGTCAACGTTGTCAAGCAACTCGCCGCCGACGACGGCACCGAACTCAACGCCGCGAACCCGAGCGCGAAGGTCAACCTCAGCCCGCCGGGCGTCGAGGAAACGGTCCGCTGTGCGGTGGCGCTGCCGACCGTCAGCGAGGACGGCCCGCACATCTCCATCCGGAAACAGGCTCCCGACGTACTGACGCCCGTCGACCTCCTCGAACAGGGGAGCCTCCCCACAGAGCTGGTCGCGTGGCTCTGGCAGTTCTACGAGCACCACGGCGTCGTCCTCTTCTGCGGTCCAACCGGCGTCGGCAAGACGACGCTGATGAATGCGCACATGCCCTTTGTCAGCTTCCGCGACCGACCCGTGAGCATCGACGAAGGCTCCCGCGAGGTGTGGCTTCCCCACGAAACCGGCGTCTCGCTCACCACCCGCGAGCATCAGGACGACTACAAGCAGGTCACGATGGCCGACCTGATGACCCAGACCAACTACCTCAATCCCGACGTGGAACTCATCGCCGAGGTCAACACGCCCGAGAGCTTCCGCACCTTCGCCGAGGCGCTGAACACCGGCCACGGGATCATCGGCACCACCCACGCCGCGGACGTGGAGACGCTCGTGAATCGCGTCGTCGAGCAAGACGTGCCGACCTACCTCCTCGACGAGGTGGATCTGCTGGTCTTCCCGCGCCACGTCGACGGCGAGCGCTACGTCGGCGAGGTGATCGAGTTCGTCGGCGAGGAGCGGTTCCGCGAACTCGATCGCGAGCGCGACGACGGCACCTGCGGCATCGTCCGGAAAGGCGACGCGACCGTCTACTGGAACGCCGTCGCGCGCCGGCGCCACGACGGGAGCTACGACCTCGCCTACGACCACCCCGACCTGCACGACAAGCGCACGGACTCCGGACCCGCCGACGCCGGAGACGGAAACGACGCACCCGAGCGCCGCATCCAGACCGACGTCTTCGAGCGACTCGCCGACCTGACCGACAGCCCGGTCGACAGCGTCAAATCGGCGTTCCACCGGAAACACCGCTACGTGCAGTACCTCCAGCGCGAGGGCGTCACCGACGGCGAGGAGTTGTTCGCGCTGCTTGCCGACCTCGAGACTGACGAAGCGGCGACCGTCGAGCGGATCCGCCACCACCGGAGCGGTGAGCACACCCGGCGAACGACCGCGACCGGGACCGACACGTCGGTCGCCGACGGCGGAGTAGTGGACACTGACGGCGGAGTGGCGGACACTGACGGCGGAACGGCGACCGACGACAGCGCTCGGTCGCCTCCGGAGGAGACGGATGGCAACTGAGCGCGAGAGCGTCGTCGGCGTCGACCACCCGTTCGCGGTCGTCGACCGGGCGCTGTACGCACTGTTTTCCCGGCGGGCCGACAGTGCGCGCCACGACCGCGACCGCCACCGCTACCGCGCCGCAGCCGTCGGCACCAGTTTCGAGGTGTACCTCTCGCGGGTCTACGGTCTCTCGTGGCTCGTCGCGCTCGGTGCGTTCGTCGCCGCATCCGCGCTCGCGCTGGTCGCTCCCGCCGGCCTCTTCGCGGCCGCCGTCTCGTTCGTCGGCGACGGCCTGCCGGTCCTGAACCGGATGCGCGCGCCCGCCGTCCCCCGGGTCGTCGTCGGCCTCGCGGTCGGGGGCCTCGCGGGCGTGCTCGCGAAGTGGGCGACGGTCAGGCTCGGTGGGCGCTATCTCGCCTGGCGTGCGAAGGCTCGGCGTGCGGACATCGAATCGACCCTGCCCGGAGCGGTCCGGTACCTGCAGGTGCTCGCCTCGGGCAGCAGCGACCAGCGCGGGATGCTCCGGCGGGTCGCCGACCAGCGCGCCTACGGCGAGACGAGCGTCGCCTTCCGGCGCGCGCTCAACGAGGCGACCCTCGCCGGCAGCCTCGACGCCGGCCTCGAACGCGTCGCCCGCGATACCCCCTCGCGCGACCTGCTCGCCCCTTTCCTGCTGAAGTACCGCGAGCACGCCGACCAGGGGACCGACGCGCTCGCCGACTACCTCCGGATGGAAGGGCGACTGCTCTCACACCAGCAGTCCCGCACCCACGACCGCGTCGGCGGCTACCTCGAACTGCTCGCCGAACTGTTCGTCGTCCTGCTCGTCTTTCCGGCGCTCACGGTCCTGATCGTCACCGTGATGAGCGTCCTCTCACCGGGGCTGTCCGCGCCCGTCGCGACGCCGCTCGGGACGATGACCGCCCGCGAGATTCTGATCTACGCGAGCATCGCGTTCGTGCTCGGCGTCGGTGCCGCGTCGGCGGCCGTCGTCGCGAGCGTCCGCCCGACCCAGCACGCCATTCCCGATTACGAGGCGCCGCGAAACCCCGTCGACGTGCTCCGAACGGCGACCACCAATCCCGCGAGCGCGACGCTGGTCTGTCTGCCCGTCGCGGCCGGCGTCGCGGTCGGTCTCTGGGCGCTGGGTTACGCACCCGCGAACGTCCTCCTCCTCGCCTACGTCGCCTTCGGCCTGCCGGTGGGTCTCGTCGCCGTCCGCCGGGCGCGCATCGACGACGCGAAAGACCGCGAGATACGCGACTTCGTCCACGCCATCTCGGGCCACGTCGCGCTCGGACGCCCGTTCTCCGAGGCAGTCGCGACCGTCGCCGAGGAGGTCGACCACGGCGCGCTCCAGGGCGACGTGGAGTCGCTCGCCTTCACGCTCTCGCTGACGACCGACGCCCGCAGCGAGGGCGACGACGTCCGGGCAGCCGCGCTCGACCGCTTCGTCGACGACGTGGGGACGCCGATGGCCGAACAGACCATCGGCCTCGTCGTCGGCGCACTCGAGGCCGGCAGTGAGACCGAACAGGTCTTCGAGACCCTCCAGACCGAAATCGGGAAACTGTACCACCAGCGAAAGGAACTCCGCTCTGAACTGCTCGTATACGTCGCCGTCGGCTGGACGACCGGCCTGCTCGTCCTCGGGATCATGGTGGCGGTCAACCTCTCCGTGCTCGACGGGTTCACCCAGCTGGCGTCCGTCTCGAACGTCGAGCAGGCCGGCGGCGCGGGCGGGTTCGCACTCGACGCAGACGCCGTCCAGCCCGCCCGCGAGCAGTGGCGCTTCTACCTCGTGACGCAGGCGACGATGCTCGCCTGTGGCTGGTTCGCCGGCACGACGAGTCGCGGCCGCTACGAGGCGCTACTGCACTCCGCGGCGCTCGTCGGGATCGCCTACGTCGTCTTCGCGGGGGTGGGGATGGTATGAGCGGCGCCGCATCCCCGTCGACCCACCGGGAGCGCGACGCGAACGACACCGGGCGCGCCCAGTCGAGCGTCGTCGGCGTCGCGCTCCTGCTCGGTGCGACGGTCGTCGCCCTCGGTGTCCTGACCGCGAGCGTCGGGACGCTCGTCGATGGACAGGCCGCCCGCACCGACGCTGACCGCGTCGCCGCCGACTTCGAGGACGCGCTCCGACCGGTCGAGACGACCGGCCACCGCGTCGGCGAGGTGCGCTTCGCCGAGGGACATCTCACGACGGTCGAGCGCGACCTGCAGATACTGGTCGACGACCGCGTCGTCAGGACGGTCGAAGTCGGCGGGCTGGTGTACGAGCGCGGCGACCACCGCGTCGCGTCGGTCGCGGGGGCGGTCGTCCGCGAACGCGGCGAGAGCGAGCGGGTGGTCGCCCGACCGCCGATATTCGGCTCGGCCGCCAGCGACGTGCTCGTCGTCGGCGCCGCGAAACTGAACGCGAGCGGACAGAGCGCGGGCGGGAGCCACGCCGCGGTCCGACTCACGACGAACGTGAGCCACGACCGCCACACGCTCGGAACCGACGAGTACGCCGTCGCCGTCGAAACCGAGAGCCCGGCGGCCTTCGAGCGAGCCTTCGCCGAGCGGGACGCGACGATCACTCGACGGGACGTCGACGGCGACGGGACGCCGAGCGTCGTCGCGACCTTCCCCGGCGACAGGCGGACGTATCTCGTCGTCCACGACATGCGCCTGGAGGTGGGCGATGGCTGACCCCGAGAGCCACCGGATCCGTCCCGGACTGACCGGAGACGCGCGCGGCGTCACGCCCGCCGTCGGCAAGACGCTGGAGATTGGGCTCGTCGTCCTCTACGTCGCGCTGGTCACCACGGTGTTGCTCGCCGGCGTCGTCCCGGAGTACCGCGCGGCCGCCGGCGCCGAAGTCGGCGACCGCGTCCTGGTCGCCGCGAGCCAGGACGTCGAGCGTGCGGTCCCCCCGGATGGGACCGACACGACCGTCGAGCGGACGGTCCAACTGCCGGCGACCATCGCCGGAACGGGCTACCGGATCCGGGCCGACGGCCGCCGGCTCGTGCTCGAGCATCCCGACGCGGCCGTCGGCGGGGCGGTCCGACTCGTCCTCGGCGCGCGCGTCGACCGCGTCACGGGCACCTGGGAGAGCGGCGCCGAAACGATCGTTCGCGTCACTGACGATTCCGACGGTCTCGTGGTCGAACTCGCCGAGCGGGAGGGGAGTGGATGAGCCGACGACGGGACCAGCCGACGCGAGTGCGGCCCGATGACGACCGCGGCCAGGCGAACCTGGTCGCGCTCGTCGCGGCGCTGTTCGCGCTGACGAGCGTCACGGTGGTCGCCGTCGCCGTCGGCAACGGCGCGCTCGCCGGAGAGACCCGGGACCCCGCCGAGCGCCACGCCGCGACGGCCGTCGCAGACAGGCTGGTGGCCGCCGACTCGCCGCTGACGAACCGGTCGAACGTCATCGACGCGGGTGCGATCCGCTCGGTGACTGCCGCCGACCTGCGCCGCTGGTATCCGGTGCTCGACGACCGGGCCTTCAGCGTCAGCCTCGATGGCGAGACGATAGCCGCATCCGGGTCGGCCGAGCGCGGGACGACGATGCGGCGGATCGTCCTCGTCGAGCGGACGACCGACACGACGATCCAGCCGCGCTTTCGCACCGGCAACCGCGTCACGCTTCCGCGGCGCACACCCGATGTCGGACTCTCCCTCGATCCGCCGGAGAACGTCAGCGTATCCACCGTCCGCGCGAACGACCGGACGGTGTTGCACGACCCCGACGGCCTCGCGGGGGAGTTCTCCATCGACGTCTCGCGGCGGGAGACGGTCCGGTTCACCTTCACCGCGAACGGGACGCTCGAACACGGCGACGTCGACCTCTCGCTGTCGCCGCGTCGGACCACCAAGGCCGAACTGGTGGTGACCGTCGGTGACTGACCGCCCGCCGAACTCGCGGCACCGCTCGGCGGCCGGGTCGCGACGGCAGTCGAGACCCGGCGTGAGCGACCGCGCACAGCTCCCCATGCCCGCCGTCGAGGGGGCGCTCGCCGTGCTCCTGATCCTGGGGATCGCCGCGGGGTTCGCGCTCGGCGTGTCCGAGCCGGACCGAAGTGACGCACAGCTTGAGGCCTACGCCGCAGACGCGGCGACGATTCTCGGTTCGGAGCCGCCGCGACACCGCGGCGGGACGCGCCTGGCCGAGGTGACCCGCTCGGCCGAAACCTTCGAGCGCGAGCGCGACGCGCTCGGCCGGCGCGTCACGCGCATCCTTCCGGACAACCTCATGTATCGGATCGAGACGCCACACGGGACCGTCGGTCACCCGAAACCGGACGGCGTCGCCACCGGTGTCGCGACGGTGCCGACCCGCCACGGCGAGGTCACTATCAGGGTGTGGTACGCGTGAGTGACACGCCGCGGGACGAAGCACCGACGGACGGTGCTCTGACAGTCGGACTGGCGGGGTCGCGCCGCGGCCAGCTCGTCTTGCTGTCGGGCGTCGTCGTCGCGCTCGCACTGCTGGCGATGCTCGCGGCTTTCCTCCAGCTGGGCTACGGGGGAGACGCGGCGACCGACGGGGACGGCCGCGTCACCGACGCGGGCGCGTACCTCCAGCGCGTGACCCACGACGCGGCGAGCGACCTGCGCGGCGAGTACGCCTGGAGCGAGCGCGAGCAGGCAGTGCGCGAACTCGAACAGCGACTCGAATCCGATCTCGCGACACTGGAGCGGGCCCGCGCCGAATCGGGCGTCGTCACGACGGCGTCGTTCAACCGGACCGCAGCCGGGCGCTGGGCCGCGGACAACTGCCCGAGCGGTCCCGCCCGCGACTTCGGCCCCTGTCGCGTAGACGAGGGCGTCGTCGTCCAGGAACGGGACGGGCGGACGCTCGTGCTCGCGGTCGCCTACGACCTGACCGTCGCGACCGAGCGGTCGACGACGCGGCTGACGACCGTCGTCGAACCCGTCGAATAGTTCCCTCGTGGGAACCGTTAAGTGGTGTAGCCGCGACGGGTCGACTATGGTCGAACCCGGTCGCGAGACCCAGTACACGGAGTCGGACGTCATCGGCGTCTTCAGGGAGCGGGAGGACTACGCCGAACCGCTGACCGCGAGCGAAGTGGCCGCCGAGTTGGACTGCTCGCGACGCACCGCGCTGAACCGACTACACGACCTCCAGGAGTCGACCGACGTCACGAGCAAGAAAGTCGGCGGACGGAGTCGCGTGTGGTGGATTCCGGTGCGACTCGACGACTGAACTGCGGGCTACGGGACCCGATCACGGTCGTGACGGCGGGCCGAACGCCGCTCAAAAACCCCACTCCTCGGCGCGAGCCTCGGCTTCCTCGCGGGCTTCCTCTCTGATCGCCGCGACCTTCTCTTCGTCGTCGAGGAAGGCTTCGACCGCGCCGACCTGCCGGTCGGCGGTGTCGTCGCCGGCGTCGGGTTCCCCGCGGCCGACGTCTGTCGGCGCATCGCCGGACTGGACCCGGGAATCGCGACTCCGACCGGCGTCGTCGTCGACCCCCGTTCCGCCGGGCGCCGGTGACGCCGCCTCGCGCGTGCGCTCGGCCAGTGTCGAGTCGCCCACGAGTCGCTCGGCCGCCATCCCAGGCGGGACGCGAAACGAGTCGCGGACGTGGACGCGCTCGAGGGCACCGGGGTCGACGGCGAACAGTTCCAGCCGGTAGGGCCCTTCGGTGGCGAGATCGGCCAGCGCGGGCGGGCCGCCTCGCTCCGTGCCGGTGTGGTAGGCGACGACCGGGACGCCCCGCTCGAAGGTGACGATGCCGTGGCCGTCGCCGTCCAGCAGGAGCGACCCCTGGGGTTCGAGGACGGCGTAGCCGGTCGTCTCCCGGTCGAGGGCGTCGACGAGAGCGGTCCGCGGGTCGGTGACCACGCGCGACCGGACGAGGCGGCCGTCGGGGAGTCTCATGGTGACTCGGGAACCACCGCGCTCCGGAAGCGGTCGGCGACGGTCCCGGAGTCGCCGTCGCGGACGTCGAGCGCGCGGGCGGCCTCACGGTAGGCACCGGCCGCCTCGGCGGCGGGCGCGTGAGCGAGCAGCGGACGGCCCGCCCGGCGAGCCGCGCGGACGTCCTCACTCGCGGGCACCGTCGCGAGCGTCGGTCCCTCGAAGTAGCGCTCGGCCTTGGGTGCGATCTGCGAGATAGCGTCGTCGTCGCGAACCTTGTTGAAGAGGATACCCGCGGTACCGGTGTCGTAGGAGGTGGCGTACTCCTGGACTTTCAGGCCGTCCGACAGCGACGGGATCGTCGGTTCGAGGACGACGACGACGCGGTCGGCGAGTACCACCGGCAACACGGCGGCCCGACTCGAGAGCGTGGCCGCCGAGTCGAGCAGGATGACGTCGGTGTCGGCCGCGAGCGTGGCGACGACGTCGCGCAAGCGCGTCGGGTCGGCACTCGCGAAGTCCGCGAGACTCGTCCCGCAGGGGACGACCGAGAGCCCGTGGCGCTCGTAGACCGCCGCCTCGACCGGCGCACCCCCCTCGACGAGCACGTCGTGCAGCGTCGTCTCGACCGCTTCGAGGTCGGCGTGAAAGAGCAGGTTCGCCATCCCCATGTCGGCGTCGACGACCGTCACGTCGTACTCCTCGGCCAGCGCCATCCCCAGCGCCAGCGTACTCGTGGTCTTGCCGGTTCCCCCCTTGCCGCTGGCGATCGCGAACGCCTCGACCATGTGTGGCGGAGTGGTCCCCCGCTCGGTAAAAAACGTTCGCATCGGCGACAGGTCAGCGAGGACGTCCCGGGTCCGTCGACGTCACTCCTCGCCCCGGACGTAGATAGTCAGGTTGCCGTCGCTGTCGATCAGCACGCGCGCGCTTTCGTGGGTGAACGAGACGGTCACCGAACTGTCCTCGGCCGTGGGGTTCACGAGCGCGTCCAGAGCGTCCGTGTCGACGTAGTCGTGCAGCGGCGGGACGTCCATCGGGTCGGTATCGAGCACCTCGGCGAGCGACACGACGATCGCTGTCGTCGGGTGGTCGAACTCGGTCCACTCGCGGTGGATCGTTCGCTCACTCGATGCAGAGGATGACAACGCCGTCTCGGTTTCGTCTGTCGTCATTGTATCGACCGCACCGACCGACTCGTGAGCGGGGCAGCGTACACGACGGCGAGTGCGTTACTGACCACGTGTGTTACCAACAGGCATAGATTTTGTGTCTCCGTGTCCGCACCGGCGGTCCCGGTCGCTCGACGGCAGGCGGCGCCGGTTCGCGGAGAATGCGACGCGGCGGCGGCACTGACGGGCGAATCCAAATAAATGGCGGGAAGTGACAGGCCGACGGTCGGCCTCGGGTCACGTGGGTCGCAGGGCGCGCGCGCTCGGCTTCGGGCAGGCCCGGGTCGTCGCCCGGCCGTCGCGACCGGAACCGCGGCGGTCACCGCAGCGGCGGCGACGGCCTAGCACGACACCCACTTCGCACGGCGGATGTCGTACTTACCACAGACCGGGCAGGTGTGATACTGGACGTCGAACCGTGTGTCACAATCGATACACATGTACGGTAACGTCTCGGAGGACGACAACCCTGACGCGCGTTTAGCCCTCTCCAAGACGCCCATCGTGACCACGTCCATCCAGAGGGAGTGTCCCAGTAAAAAGAGGGAGGATCGTTCACGCCGGCATACCCCGCCGCTTGCGTGCGGTTTTGCCTGGTATAAATACCCCGCTGGCCGGCGCTCGCGACGAGCGCGAAAGCCCGCCGCCCCGGGACCTGTGACCGCAGTCGAACACCGAGAGACGCGAGGACTGTTCCGTTAGCAGACAGGACAGATATTCAAGATACTGAATGCGACACATCTCGGATGGCACTGCCACGCGAACGACGGGCCGACCAGAGCGGTGCGGGCTCGGCGACCCAACATAGTCGGCGTGGCGAGTTATATCCGTCAGTGACCAACAGGCAGCTATGGTCGACACCACCTCGGCGCTGGTCCTGGGGTTTCACGGAGCGATCGCTTTGCTGTTTCTCGCCATCGGGATCCTGGGACTGCTCAGCGGTGCCGCACTGGCGGCAGTGGCGACGCGTCTGGTGACTGCGGTACTCGTGCTGGCACTCGGCGTCGTCGTCGCGCGGATCGTCCGGCGGCGATGACCGGTGGGCGCTCCGCCGGGGACGCCGGCATCGCATTTATTACGCCGCGACGTAGAAGACGAGTAACTCCAGTATCGATCATGAGCAACGAACCCGACGAGGAGTCGCGTGGAGACGAAGCGCAGTACGAGCGCCGTTTCGACGCGCTGTTCGACGACCCGAACATCCTGGTGGCGCTGCTGGACACCGACGGGACGGTGCTCTCCGTCAACGAGACGGCGATGAGCTACGTCGACACCGACCTCGCGGATATCCGCGGGGACCCCTTCTGGGAGGGACCGTGGTGGTCGGCGGACCTGCGGTCGGGTGTCCGCGAGAACGTCACCCAGGCGGCCGACGGGGAGTACGTCGAGTACGAGGCCGATTTCACCGACGCGAGCGGGCAGACCCACAGCGTGGTCGGCGTGATCCGGCCGGTCACCGACGACGACGGGACCGTCCTCTCGCTGATCGTCTCGGCGCGCGACGTCACGGAGCGCAGAGAGCAGCGCCGCGACCTCGAGCGCCAGAACCAGCGTCTCGAGGAGTTCGCGGAGGTGCTCACACACGACCTCCGCAACCCGCTGACCATCGCTATCGGCTTTCTCGACGTGCTCAAGCAGTCGCCCGACGAGCGAGCCTTCGAGAAGTGCGAGAACGCGCTCGATCGCATCGAGTCGCTCGTCGACGAGGTACAGACGTCCGTCCTGCAGGGCCGGACCGAGCCACAGGAAGTGCCCGTCGACCTGGAGACGGCCGCACACGAGGCCTGGACCACCGCGGACACCCGCGGTGCGCGACTCGACGTCGACGGCGAGATGGGGCTCAGAGCCGACCCCGAGCAGTTCCGCAGACTGCTCGAGAACCTCTTTCAGAACAGCGCCGAGCACGGCACGACCGGGACTCGCCCCGACGCCGCTGTCGGCGGGGACGGGGACGCGTCCGACGCCGAGGTCACCGTCCGCGTCGTCGCGCTCGAGGACGGCTTCGCCGTCGACGACGACGGAGAAGGGCTCCCGTCTGACGTCGCCGACGACGTCTTCGAGCGCGGGTTCACCACCACACGGTCCGGCACGGGCTTCGGCCTCTCGATCGTCCGGAACATCGCCGAGAGCCACGGCTGGACCGTCGACGTCAGCGAGAGCCCGTCGGGCGGCGCCCGCTTTCGGTTCTCGCAGGTGCTGCGTTCGACCGATCCCGTCGTCGAGATGGAGGCCGGCGGCGACGACATCTGGAACCGGCGCGACCAGGGCCATTTCTACTACGAACCGGTCAGCGGCGACTTCGACGTGCAGGTGAGCGTCCCGCTGGTCGAAAACACCCACAGCTGGGCCAAAGGCGGAATCATGGTCCGTGCGCGGACGGACCGCGAGGCGCGAAACATCCTGCTGCGGCGGCGACCCAGCGGCGCGACCACGCTCCAGTGGCGCCCCCACGACGACCTCGAAGCGCGGAGTCTGACCTCGGACCTCGGGAAACACCAGCGCGCGAGAGAGGTCGCCGAACCGTATCACGACTGGCTCCGCCTCGCGCGGGAGGGTGACGTGTTCCGGGCCTACACTTCCGAGACCGGCGAGGACGACGACTGGCAACTGCTGGCCGAACTCACTGCTTCGGAGATCCAGATGCCCCAGGAGGCACTGCTCGGAGTCGCCGGCACGAGCCACAACCGCGCGGAGGTCACCACCATCCGGTTCAAGCGCCTCACCGGCGTCGACCCGACCCACAGCGAAGACATCGGCGAGCCCATCCGCGAGGGCAGCGTCAGGACTATCCAGCCCACCGCCGACGCCGAGTGACGGACCATCGACTGACGGAACAGTGTGACCCGAAAACCGAGTCCGCCCTCGCCGGTTTGAAGACTGTGAGACGTACTCACGAGGACGAGGGACAGGTCGGTCTCCAGTCGATTACGGATCGGCTGAAAACCAAGTCCGCCCTCCCCGATTTGAACGGGGGACAAGTCGATCTACAGTCGACTGCTCTACCAGTCTGAGCTAAGGGCGGGCGCGTCTCAACGTAGCCGCTGTGTCGGACTTAACGGTTATCATTCGACCCTGTCGGACGCCGTTCGTCGGTCGCTCGACAGACGGCCGTCAGACGCTCGGGAAGATTGAAATACCCGGGAGACAACCTGTATGACGAGTCGGATGAGCAAGATCACCTTCCGCGCGGACGACGACCTCATCGAGCAACTCGAGGGGTTCGACGCCTCGAAGAGCGAGATTATGCGGGAGGCCCTGCGGGAGTACCTCGAAGACGCGTCCGACGCGAGTGGTGCGTCGACGACGTCAGCCGCGCCCACCCCGGACGAGAGCGGGGACGGCTCCATCGACGATCTCATCGCCGAGCGCGTCGACGCCATCGTCGCCGACAGGCTCGACGGCGCGTTTACGCCGTCCCAGCCGCAGGATATCAACGTAAACATCGCTCTCGACGGCGAATCCACGGGTTCGTCGGACGTGTCGGCGGACGCGTCACACGCGCGCACCGAGGAATCGTCACACGACCACACCGGTCGTAAGACGGACCGCGCACCGGATGAAAACGCCGACGAAGACCCGAGTAATACGTGCTCCCAATGTGGCGAAAACGTGAGCTCTGGCCACGTTTACTGCCCGAACTGTGGTGAGAAGGCGTCCCACCGCGTGTTCTGCGATTGCGGCGACGAGCTCCGGTCGGACTGGGGGTTCTGCCCCAGTTGCGGCCGTCGAACCCCGGCAGCTGACGTACTCGACCAGACCTGAACTGCCGTAAACGCACGGTAGAGAGTGTTTACCTCCGTAAACACCACATTGTCATACACTCGCCGTAACCTTTATATTCCATCCCCCAGATGTAATTTCTGCGTAAGACGGTCGTCTTACACGGGACGGCACGCGGGGGCCATCCCCGCGCTGTCGTGCGATTACGTCGCTCGGGCGGTCGAAGTCGCCGTGTAAGACGCGCCGGCCGACACTCCGGCGGACTCGTCTTACCCAAAGGGGAACGATCAAAACATGGAGCGTGTGACACTACGGATTCCGAAGCAGCAGATCGAAGAGGTCGAACGAATGGTCGAGACTGGGGAGTACCCCAATCGGAGCGAGGCCATCCGCGCGGCCGTCCGCGAAAAACTGAACGAACAGGAGGGCACGAAAGAGCGCCCCTCCGAGAAGCGAAAGCGCCGTAGCTGGCAGAGGGCCTAACGATGCAGGACATCGTCAAAGAAGCCCTCGAACGCGACGAAGAGGAACAGAAGCAGATGGAAGAGACCGGTGACGCCGACGGGTTCGGTGACCCGCGGATCGTCATCGTCGGCTGTGGTGGCGCCGGCAACAACACCGTCAATCGCCTGTACAACATCGGCGTCGACGGTGCCGACACCATCGCCATCAACACGGACAAACAGCACCTGCAGATGATCGAGGCCGACACGAAAATCCTCGTCGGCAAGTCGCTGACGAACGGCCTCGGCGCCGGCGGCGACCCCGAGATGGGGAAACGCGCCACCGAGATGGCACAGGGCACTATCGAGGAAGTCCTGGGCGACGCCGACCTCGTGTTCGTCACCGCCGGCATGGGTGGCGGGACCGGGACCGGCGCCGCGCCGGTCGTCTCGAACATCGCCAAAGACCAGGGCGCCATCGTCGTCGGGATGGTCTCGACGCCGTTCAACGTCGAACGCGCTCGGACTGTCAAGGCCGAGGAAGGACTCGAGAACCTCCGCAACGAAGCCGACTCGATCATCGTCCTCGACAACAACCGCCTGCTGGACTACGTCCCGAACCTGCCCATCGGCAAGGCCTTCTCCGTGATGGACCAGATCATCGCCGAGACGGTCAAGGGCATCTCGGAGACTATCACCCAGCCCTCGCTCATCAACCTGGACTACGCCGACATGACCGCCATCATGAATCAGGGTGGCGTCGCCGTGATGCTCGTCGGCGAGACCCAGGACAAGAACAAGACCGAGGAAGTGGTGAAAGACGCGATGAACCACCCGCTGCTGGACGTCGACTACCGCGGCGCCACCGGCGGGCTGGTCCACATCACGGGCGGCCCGGACCTCTCGCTCAAAGAGTCCGAGGGCATCGCCCAGAACATCACCGAGCGCCTGGACGCCAGCGCCAACGTCATCTGGGGCGCGCGCATCCAGGAGGAGTACAAGGGCAAGGTGCGGGTCATGGCCATCATGACCGGCGTCAAGTCCGCGCAGGTCCTCGGTGCGACGACCCAGAAGCAGGCCAACCAGTCGCGCGAAGCGCTGTCCGACGTCGACGACAGCTCCTTCGACGCCAGCCAGAACCTCGACGACGAGTTCGCCGCCGACCAGAGCTCCCGCGGCGGGAACGACCACGGCTACGGCCACACCGACGGCGGCCGTGACAACCTCGAGAAGAACAACGGTCTCGACGTCATTCGGCCCGACTGATTCGACCGTCGCTCGTCCGGCACGGCCTGGAGACCCCTCGTCGGACGACTCACTTCCTTTCGTTTTCGCCCCACGAGTGAGCGGTGTTCAGGTACCCGGACGGCCAGCGAACGGTGCCGCAGACAGCGTGAAAGCCCCCGTTCGCTCCGGTCGGGGGCCTCGCTGCGCTCCTCGTCGCTCGTTCCACTCACTCCTGCGGTGCTTGCTTCGTCCGCCTTCCCGGAGCGAATGGCCCCTTTCATTCCCGCCCGTGTCGGCTGGTCGCTCAGTCTGAACGGGTGGGAATGAAAGGGGCGACGTGTTCGGCGAAGCCCGACGACGCAAGCACTGCAGCGAGGAATGCGAGGCGCGGAGCGCCTCGAAAGCGAGCGGCTCTGCCGCGAGCACGAGCGAAGCGCGCAGCGAGGCGCGCGAGCCGAACGCGTCGGGGTCGCCGGCGCAGTGCGCCGGCTTCCGGCGAGGTCGAAGACCTCGCTTGGCTTTCACGCTGTTGCTGTCGCTCACCTCAGCCGCGACACGAAACAGACTCACGAGTGACGACGCTGCTCGCGGATATCGAGCACAGAATACAGTTCAGACCGCCAGCGCGTCGAGCAGGTCGCACTTCCGACAGACCTCGCGAGCGGTGGGCGCGCCACAGCGGTCGCACTCGCCGTAGTCCGCGCCGTCGGGCCCGCCGACCGCGGCGGCCGCGAGCGCGGCCAGTTGCTCGTACCCCGCGAGGATCGAGTGTCGGGTGCCGGGGTGGTTCTCCTCCATCCCGAGGAGCAGTTCCTGGATCTCCCCGCGGTACGCCTCCTCGGCGTGGGGACACTCCGTGATGTGCGCGGGCAGGTCGGCGAGGTGGGCGTAGAGGGCAACCTCCTTCTCGGGGACGTCCCGGAGCGGTTTGGCGCGGGGGACGTGGTGGTCCTGGGTGCGGCGCGCGCGCTCGGTCGGCCCCTCCCCGGTCGCCTCGAAGGGACCCAGCGAGGCGTCGTAGTGGTTGGCCATCTGCGCGACGTCGCCCTCGAAGAAGTTCATCAGCGCCGTCTGGGCCTCGTCGTCCAGGTTGTGCCCGGTGAGGAGTTTGTCCGCGCCGAGTTCGTCGGCGTAGCGTTCGAGCACGTCCCGGCGGAAGACGCCGCAGTAGGCGCAGGCGGCCATCCCCTCCGGGTCGTCCTCGACGACGTCGTCCATCCGCACGCCGAACTCCTCGGCGTAGGAGACGACCTCGTGGCGCAGGTCCAGATCGGCGGTGAGTTCGCGACAGGCGTCGATGCTCTCGTCGCGGTAGCCCTCGATGCCCTCGTGGATCGAGAGCGCGACGAGTTCGATCCGCGGGTCCGCGGCGAAGGTGTCGTAGAGGATCTCCGTCAGGACGACCGAGTCCTTTCCGCCGGAGAGACCGACCACCCAGGTCTCGGGGTCGTCCGGTCTGGCGTCGTCGGAGACGAGGGCGTCCTCGCGGATCCGGCTGCGGACCCGCGTTCGCACCGAGCGACAGAAGTGCGCCTCACAGAGATGCAGTCCCGAGTAGGCGGCGTGCATGACCGCGGGCTCGCCGCACTTGTCGCAGTCCATCGCCCCGGTCTATCCGGGCGAGCGGTGTGAGCGTTTCGTTCGCGGTCGCGCAGTGCGAGCGGGTGCTTCGCGGGCGGCGCCGGTCAGTCGTCCCCGGCGGGCTCGGCGGACCGGATCGGGTCCGCGTCGACGGCCTCGTCGGTAGCGCGCGGGACGGTGACGACGACGGAGGTGCCGTCGGCGACGGTGACGTCGATGTCGCCGTCGATGCGGTCGACGAGCCAGTTGACCAGCCAGAGACCGAGCCCGCGACCGTGTTCGGTCGGCGTCTCGACGAACGGTTCGGTGAGCACGCGCCGCTCGATCGCGGGGAGGCCGGGGCCGTCGTCGCCGACGGCGATCCGAACGCGGTCCTCGTCGGCATCGACCGCGGCCTCGGCGTCGACGGCGCTGGCGACGAGCGTGACAGTCGGGTCGTCGCCGTGAACCAGCGCGTTCCGGACGAGTTCGTCGAGTGCGACGACGAGCAGGTCGCCGCCGCGGACGGCCACGTTCTCGGGTACGGACTGGACGCGCACGTCGGCCGTCGGGAACTCCTCGGCGAGTCCGTCGACGACCTCTTCGAAGACGCCGCCGACGGTGCGGGTGGTCGCCGCGTCGGGCGGCCCGTCGAGCGAGGACTCGACCGAGCGGGCGTGGTCGGCGAGTTCGAGCAGCGATTCGCCGCGCTGACGGATCCGGCGGGCGTCGTCCGCGACAGTGTCGTCGTCGGCCCGTGCGGCGATGCGGTCGGCGTTGCCGACGACGACGGTCATCGCGTTGCGGAGGTTGTGCCGGAGGACGCGGTTGAGAACGGTCACCTCGGTCCGGCGACGCGCGAGCGTCTCGCTCAGTTCGTTGAACCCGCCCTCGAGTTCGTCCCACTCGGTCGCGCCCGGCAGAGCGACGGTCGTGCCGTACTCGCCGTCGACCAGCGACCCGAACCCGCCGTGGAGGCGCTCGAAGTTGCCGACGTACTCGCGGTAGAGCCAGATCCCGAAGACGCCGATCGACCCCAGGACGAACACGAACGCGCCGACCTGCATCAACGTCACCGGCCAGAGGCGCGCGTCGAGCGCCGACTGGGTCTCGACCGCCGAGACGGTCCAGCCGGCGTCCGCGACGGTGGCGTTCGCGACGAGGACGTCGGTCGCGTTCGTCGGACCAGCGGCATGGACGACCGACCCGTTGGCCAGGATCCGGATCCCGCGCGTGTCCGTCGCGCTCGCGCCCGCGACAGAGACGACGTCGCCCTCCTCCAGGTGAAAGGCGGCGTTGAACGACCCGAGCACGCCCGACGGGCCGTAGATCGGCGTGCTGACAGTCACGATCCGGTTGCCGCTGTCGGCTTCGACCGGGTCGCTGACGTACATCTCGCCGTCAAGCGCCTCGCAGACGTAGCGCCGGTGGCGAAACGACCGTCCGACCAGGTCGGTTTCCATCTCCCGGGAGAGCCCCTCGGCGTAGATCCCGGTCATCGTCCCGTTGGCGGCGACGACCGACGCGCCGCTGAAGGCCGTCTGTCTGACGAACGTCGAGAGCGACCCGCGCTGTTCGATCGTCCCGTGGTCCTCGAGTTCCGGCTGCTGGGCCCACAGCCGGACCACGTCGGCCTTCTCGTCGAGGAGCGTCTCGAGTTGCGTCGCGACACCGTCGCTCGTCCGCTGGAGGTCGCCCCGCTCCTGGTCGGCGACCGCGTCGCGATACAGCGAGAACCCGACCAGCGACGTCGCTGACAGCACGACCGCAGCGACAAGCAACGCGAGGGCCAGCCGGGTCCGCAGACGCATCGGTCGACATTCCGTGAGCGCCGTCTTAAAACTGCGCACGTGATTACGCGCGTTGAAATTTGGGCTACCGACCCGGCAGACCGTCCCCCGCTGACTCGACGACTGCGACCTCCTCGACGACTACGACCGGTCCGACGGGACTGAGAAACCGTTTTCCCCGTCGCCCGGATAGGAAAGAGCGATGACCGACCTGCCCCGCGACGAGGCCGTCGCACGCGTCGAGGAGATCGTCGCCACCGTCGAAGACGAGCGCATGCCCGTCCCCGTCCGCGAGGTGTGGGTCTCCGGCGACGTCGCGCTCGGGCTCGACCCCGTCGAGCGCCTCGACGTCTATCTCACCAAGGACATCCTGCTGGGCGACGAGGGGAGCGCGAGCGACGGCGACGCGCCCGAGGCGACGGACGGCCCCGACCCGGCGCTCGGCGTCGAGGGGATCGGCGACACCGTCCGAGCCGACTGGGCCGCCGAGTACCCCGACTACGTCCGCGCCAACGCCAACGGCTACGCCGCCCCCGAGAAGTGCCTCGCCGCCCACCTCCTCGACGGCGACGGACCGGTCCACCTCGAAGTCTGCAACGCCTCCTTCGACGACAACGTCACCCAGCGACTCGAGGGCGCGCTCGCACGGGAGACCTACGAGAACGTCCTCGACCCGCGCGGGGCCTGCCTCTGGGTGGACGGCCGCCGCAGCGCCGAGGCCTTCCAGAAGTTGCGCGACGGCGAGTTCGTCTTCCCCACGCTCGCCGACTCGCTGGAGATGCTCGGCGCCGACTCCGAGGAGGCCGCCGCGGCCGCCGACGCCGTCCGCGCCGCCCGCGCCGACGCCGACGGCGCGAGCGTCCGCGGTGACGTGGTCTAGCCACTTTTTGCGCCGGAGAGTTCCTCGCGCGCCAGAGGCGCGCTGCGGGAATCCTCCGGCGCAAAAACGTGGGGAAAAAGGCCGGACGGCGCGCTCGCTGCGCTCGCTCGCGTCCGGTGAAACCCCGTCTCGCTTCGCTCGACGCGGTATGCTCTCCGCTCCGCCCCGCTCGACGCGGTATGCTCGCCGCTCCGCCCCGCTCGACAGGGTGTGCTCGCCGCTCCGCTCGACGCGCTCTCCGCTCCGCCCCCGCTCTTCAACACCCCCGATGGTGAGGCCGACTGCCCATGCCCGTCGCGGCCCACGTCCGAGACGATGGCTATCGCAGACGACATCACCGAGGAGGTGGGCGACACACCGCTGGTGTGGCTGGACGCGTTCGCCGACAACCTCGCCGGCAAGGTCGAGTCGTTCAACCCCGCGGGCTCGGTCAAAGACCGCATCGGCGCCGCGATGCTCGACCGCGCCGAGCGCATGGGCGAACTGGAACCGGGCGGCCTCGTCGTCGAGGGCACCAGCGGCAACACTGGTATCGGCCTCGCGGCCGCCTGTGCCGCGCGGGGCTACGACCTCGTGCTCACGATGCCCGAATCGATGAGCGAAGAACGACGCGCCCTCTTCGCGGCCCTCGGGGCAGAGGTGGTGCTCACCCCCGCCGACGAGGGGATGACCGGCGCGAACGAGGCCGCCGCGGCCATCGCCGACGAGCGGGGCGGCGTTGTCGCCAGCCAGTTCGAGAACATCGCCAACTCCGAAGCCCACCGCCACACCACCGGCCCCGAAATCTGGGACGCGACGGACGGTGACGTCGACGTCTTCGTCGCCGGCATCGGCACAGGGGGCACGATCACTGGCGTCAGCGAGTACCTCAAAGAGGTCGAGGACGCCGCCGTCGATGCCGTCGCCGTCGAACCCGCCGACTCGCCCGTCCTCTCGGGCGGCGACCCCGGACCGCACTCGATCCAGGGGATCGGCGCCGGGTTCATCCCCGAGATCCTGCGCACCGACCTGCTCGACGAGGTCCGCGCCGTCGAACACGAGCGAGCGGTCGAGACGACCCGGCGACTCACGAGCGAGGAGGGGATCCTCGCCGGCGTCTCCGCGGGGGCCGCGCTGGCGGCCGCGAGCGACGTGGCCCGCGAGCGCCCGGACGATCTCGTCGTCGTGGTCCTCCCCGACACCGGCGAGCGCTACCTCTCGACCGACCTGTTCGAAGCGCCCGACGTCGAGCACTGGGAACCCACGGAGCCGACTCCGGCGGACGACTGACGCCGCTGTTCTCACGACTCTCGGGACACCTGCGGTGCTTTTCGCCGCCGTCACTCGCCCGCGAACTCGCGCCAGTGTCGCAGCCCCCAGACGCCGACGCCGGTGCAGATGAGCGCCGCGGCGACGAAGTAGACGAGCACCTGCGAGGCGACGATCTCGTCGGGGTCGGTGACGGCGTAGATCACGCCCTCGGTGGCGAGGAGAACGAGGACAAAGGCGGCGACGGCGACGGCCGCCACCGAGGAGAGGACGGCCCGCGCGCCGCGCTCGCGGTTGTCGAGGCGGAAGACCGCGGCGACGAAGACGACGGCCATCGCGAGCACGTAGTAGGGCAGGCGCGAGCCCACGTCGGGGTCGGCGCCGCTGACGAACGCGAGGACGCCCAGGAAAGCACAGGTCAAAAGCACCGTGAGCACGGCCACGCCGACCACCGCGCGCGTGCCCAGAACCGTGCGAACGCGCTCGCCGACACCGTCGGTCAGGGCCATACCGACGGGTTCGCTGGCGGCGGCAAAAGTCTACTGGCGGGAGGCTGGTGGGAGGCTACCGTGAGCCCCGGAACCACCTTACCCGCGCTCGGCCAGTCGCTCTCGCAGTCGGGCGGCGACTTCCCAGACCACCCGCGAGGGCACGAGCGTCGCGAACGAATATGGCTCGTAGTCGTACGCCGCCGAGGCCTCGGGCCGCTCCTGATAGTGCCCCCAGCCCTCGACGTGTGGATTCGGCTCGTGGTGCCAGCCGAAATCCGCCCCCGCGTCGTCGCTGTAGTGAACGGAGAACTCCGGTCGCCCGCTCAACTCGCCGTCGTACCAGCGCACGGTGAGCGTCGCGTCGCCGACGGCGCCCTCGACCCGGTCGGCGTCGATATCGGCCTCGACCGTCGCGTGGGCGTCCGGCGGGAACCCCCGCGCGCTCGTCACGATGGGATTGCGGTCGAGTTCCCGACGGATCGCTCTGAGCGCGCGATGGCTCCGTGCCGCGGCGTCGTCGGCCGGTCCACGGCCTCCCATCTCAGGCCGGCGCCGTCCCGTCGCGGGTGTAGGCCGCGTAGTTCTCGATGGCGTCGTCGACGATGCCGAGCCGGTAGGTCACCAGTTCCCAGTCGCTGGCCGTCCGCCGGATCTCTGTCGTCTCCGCGGCGGAGTCGGCCTCGGCGGCGCGCTCGCGGAGTTCGGTCGGCGAGTCGACGCCGTACGCGGCGCGCCACTCCTCGATTTCGGTCTGGAGGTCGGCCTTCAGTGCGACCAGTCCGTCGTGGTCGTGCTCCGCGACGAGTTCGCGCAGCGTCGCGAGCCGGGCATGCAACGGGTCCGGCGCGTACCGCGTCGCGCCCTCGCCGCCGACTTCGACGAGGACGTTCAGTTCGACGAGCCGGTCGAGATGGCCGCGAGCGGTGTTCTCCGAGACGGCCGCCTCGGCGGCGATCCACGACGCCGGCCGCGGCTCCGAGAGCGCCCCCGCGACCGACCGCACTCTGTCGAACGCGCTCGTGTGTTCGACCCACGCCTCGACCCCCGGATCGGACTCTGCCATGCGCTCGTGTAGGGCCGCGATATGCAATAAACCTACGTCTCGATCAAATAATTGCGGGCCCGAGCCGGAGGACGAGTCTCGTGGAGGACGAGCATCGTAGAGGGGCGCGCCGGGAGCGGTGTCAGTGGGGCTGGGTCGTCTCCCTCGCCACGAAGCATTTACCGGCTGGCCGCCTATTCCGGTGCAGATGGCCGACACGCCCGACGCGATCACGCTCTCGGAGGACGGCTTCTCGATGCCGACCATCGAGGTGCTGACCGGCCGCGGGTTCGTCACGGGCAAGTCCGGCAGCGGCAAGTCCAACACCGCGAGCGTCGTCGCCGAGGAACTGCTCGCCGCGGGCGCGCCCATGCTGGTCGTCGACGCCGACGGCGAGTACTACGGCCTCAAGGAGTCGTTCGAACTGCTCCACGTCGGCGGCGACGACCGCTGTGACCTGCAGGTCTCGACCGCCCATGCCGAACGCCTCGCGAGCGTCGCCCTCGACCGGCAGGTCCCCGTCGTTCTGGACCTCTCGGGCTATCGCGACCCCGACGAAGGCCGGGAAGTGGTCGGCGCCGTCGTCGGGGCACTCTTTGCCCGCGCGGCCGATGCGCGGACGCCGTTTCTCCTCCTGGTGGAGGAGGCCCACGAGTTCATCCCGGAGGGAGGCGGGCTCGACGACGTGGGGAAGACCCTCGTTCGCGTCGCCAAGCGCGGCCGCAAGCGCGGGCTCGGAGTGTGTGCGCTCTCCCAGCGCCCGGCCTCGGTCTCGAAGGAGTACATCACGCAGTGTGACTGGCTGGTCTGGCACCGTCTGACCTGGGACAACGACACCGCCGTGGTCTCGCGGATCCTGGGGTCCGAGGCCGCCGACGAGGTGGGGGACCTGGCCGACGGCGAAGCGATCGTGATGACCGACTGGGACGGGCAGACGACTCGGGTTCGGTTCCGCCGCAAGCGCACCTTCGACGCCGGCGCGACGCCGGATCTTGGGGGTGTCGAGACGCCCGATCTGAAGTCCGTTGACGACGACCTGCTCGCCGACCTCGCGGGCGTGGACGCCGACGAGTCGGAGGGGGGCGCGGATGACGATACCGAGACCGACAACGACAGTCCGACGGCGAACGCGAGCGGCGCGACCGAGAGCGGGACGGCGAGCGCCAGCGGGGCCGCAAGTGCGGCAGCGTCCGGTGCCGGCGGTGGTGCCCGCGGGGGCGGCGGCGGTGGTGACCCCGCGAACGACCCCGCGTGGGAGGTCGCCCGCTTCGTCACGTATCTCACCGGGAGCCTGCTCGCGGGACTCGCGCGGACCGGGAGGGCGGCCGGGCGACTCGGCGGGCGCGCCCTCCGCTGGACCGCCGACGGGCTGACGCGCACGCCCGAGTCCCAGCGCCGCGTCGAGTGGCTGCTCCCGAAGCTCCTCTTGCTCCTGGTCGGGTTCACCGCGGGTGTCGCGGTCGTTTCCCTCCTCTGAAATCGTCACGGTCGCCGTGCGTCCACAGCGCTTCGATACCACTTTGACGGCCGGTCCCTACCCGACAGACATGCTCAGGATCGGCGCGCACACGTCCATCGCGGGCGGTGTCCCCAACGCGGTCGACGAACAGCTCGATATCGGCGGCAACTGCGGCCAGATATTCTCCCACTCCCCGCAGGTCTGGCAGGACCCGAACATCGGCGACGACGAGGCCGCGGACTTTCGCGACCTCGTCGACGAGCACGATCTGGGCCCGTGGGTCATCCATTCGTCCTATCTGGTCAACCTCTGCACCCCGAAAGACGACCTGCGCGAGAAGTCCGTCGACTCGATGCAGAAAGAGGTCGACGCCGCCGC
>ENA-ORCS01000147-ORCS01000147.1-marine-metagenome-genome-assembly--contig:-NODE-147-length-76384-cov-4.718388_pt1 | contig 76384 bp, 87 predicted proteins | sample MGYA00237781_ERZ508513 | MGnify/ENA primary metagenome ERZ508513 (study PRJEB26184, sample SAMN06268793) | marine metagenome | isolation source: Eden Landing Ponds, San Francisco, CA, USA | place...
TGGGTAGCTTAGCGGTAAAGCGCGTCCTTGGTAAGGACGAGACCCCGGATTCAAATTCCGGCCTAGGCTCTTCCTGCTGTACACGTCTTGTACGCACACGTTTTCGGTTAGGCTCGTCTGAACGAAACCCGTTCAAGACTCACTTCTCTCGCTAAACGGGGCATCCCTTGCCGTACTGCGATTCGATAAAATGTCAGGTCACATAAAATAACTCACAGACGGCGGTGGGATAACCCCGAACCGGGTGCGCATCCCCACAAGAGACACACCAGATTTCGCCAATCGACGCTCACAGAGAGATGGCCGAGCCGTGGTCAGGACAGTGATAGAATGCTTCTCGCTGCGACTTTCCACGACGGTTACGCGGCGCGTGGGGTTCCCGGCGAAACGTCTACTGGTAAGACCAGCATATTACGTCTGTATGTCCGGAGCGGCCACGAACGACGACGGGGATGACGACATCGTCACGGTGAACTTCAAGACTACCGAGTCGTTCCTCAAACAGATAGGCGAGACGTGGTAGGGACGCGGATTCAACAGCCGGAGCGAGTTTATTCGGTACACACTTCGAGACGCCGTCGAGTTCCCGACGTTCGACCGCGACGAACTCGTCACCCTGCTTGAAGCCGAGGAGGATATCCGTGAGGGCCGAACGACGAGCGACGAGGAGGCCCGCGAGCGATTCGGCACGAGCGATGAGTGACGACGAGTGGACGTGGGAACTCTCCTCGACGGCGGAAGATGACCTCGATGGGCTGTCCCCGCCGACCAAGACCGGATACTCGACAAGCTCGATGAGCTTGTATCCTCGCCGTGGCGCGACCCACCGGACTACGGGGAGCCGCTCCAGAACAGCCCGTACAAGAAAATCCGCATCGGAGAGTTCCGGCTCTCCGTGAGCTTCCGGCCGGCTTGTCGTCGCACGTATCAAGCGTCGTGGCGGCGCGTACACCGCCGACGATGACTAAGTGACGAAAGGCTCTCAATGGGGTGAGTTGCTTCGGTAAGTACAGAGCGTGAGTCTATCGAGGGTCAAACGCATAGTAGACGATTACCGTTGTAACTCCCATCATCACTGCGTGGACAGTAGTCAGTCCCTGTAGCAACAGGCTCCCAACGAATACCCCAAAGAAGCTCGCAATACCAACGGCGATGGCGAATTTCAGTCGGGGGAGGTCTTCGACCCACGCCTCCAAACGGTAGTATGATCCCAACACCATCGCCGTGATGTCGCTTTAATAGAGGTGTATAAAAATCACACGCTGATACATATACACGCTCTCCTTTCCAGCTGATTCACCACAGTACATCTGAAACGAACGGGATACTTTCCATTCGATGAAGTGGGGCCACACGTATGCACCGCACAACACCCCTCACAACTATGTTATGTCGAGTAGAGCAACGCTCATCCGAACACATTTGTCGTTTTCCGGTGTCCACAGACGACATGTGGGGCCGAATAGCCAATCCTGTTATAGGTAGCGTTGCTCATAGAAAGATAAGAAGCGCGCAAAGTGGGCGTTTGCAGTAAAGGTAGCCGCTTTCAGGGCCGAAGGCCTCCTCGGTACAGCGCGTCCTTGGTAAGGACGAGACCCCGGATTCAAATTCCGGCCTAAGCTCTTTTTTACTACTCCTGCCCGTAATTAGCGACGCACTCGGCGGCGAAGCGGGATCTCCATCTTCACGACGAGACACCGGGTGCGCTACGCACATCCCGATGCCGTCACCCGATTCAGGAGAGCGCTTCTCGGTAGACGTCAGCACAGCTAGGGAGGGCAGACCGTGCGACGAATGACCGTCCGTCCGAACAGAATACTAGTTGTGATAATTTGGGGCACGGGCTTATTTGCCACGCTCTTTCACGGAAATACGTGTTTTATGCTGTGGATGATCGACGAAAACGGGGAGGTGTCGTAAGATGACAGTATCTGACACCACGGAGCAGTGTCAAACCGCAGACACAGAGGGGACACGGGCTGACCCCGGGAGATCCCGTCGAGACGTGCTGGCCGGCGTGGGGGTAGCGATCACCGGCTCGCTGGCTGGCTGCGGCGGCGTTACCGGTTCTACTTCGAGTGATGAGACGATTACAGTCGGGATCTTGGAGGATCGATCCGGGAACTTCGGCGCCGTTGGAACACCGAAGTGGAAAGCCAGCAAGCTCGCTGTCGAGGAAATCAACAACGACGGCGGAATCATGGGCAGACAGGTCGAGGTGGTTGACCCGGACCCGCAGTCCGATGATACACGATATCAAAGCCTCACCCGCGAAGTGATCACCGAAGACGATATCGACGCGCTTTGGGCCGGATACGCGAGTTCGTCACGTGAGGCGATCCGTCCGATTATCAACGACTTCGAGCAGTTGTACTTCTACACTACGCAGTACGAGGGCGGTGTTTGCGATAGATACACCTTCCCCGTCGGAGCAACCCCCAGACAGCAGTTGGGGATAGTGCTCCCGCATCTCATCGAGAACGTTGGCTCGCAGATATACACCATCGCAGCCGACTATAACTTTGGCTCGATCTCCGCGGAGTGGGTTCGAACTCTCGCCGCGGAGAACGGTGCGGAAGTGATCAGCGAGGAGTTCGTTCCCGTGGGGCAACAGGAGTTTGGCGGGTTGCTCGATCGGATCGAGCGTGCTGACCCCGACTTTATACTGTCACTGCTTGTCGGCGTCAACCACGAGAATTTCTACACACAGAAGGCGGCACGTGGTCTCGAGACACCGATCGGAACCTCGAGCGCGATGGCCCCGGGGTATGAGCATCGCAAGCTCGAGCCCCCGGCGATGGCGAACGTATACGCGGGGGTCAACTACATGGAAGAGATCCCAGACGACCGCAATGAAGGGTTTGTCGATCGGTTCTACGAGACGTACCCCGAGGCGACGTATATCAATCAGGGAGCGCAGAACAACTACTTCTCGATCTACCTGTACAAGCAGGCTGTCGAGGCGGCTGGAACCACGGACCAAGCGGCCGTCATCGACGAACTCGAGTCTGGGATGGAGATCGCTGCCCCAGAGGGAGATATCACACTCGACGGGGCGACACACCACGTCAATCACAACATGCGCATCGCAAAGGCCGAGACGAACCACGATATCAGCTTCGTGGACGAACGACAGATCGACGAGACGTTCCTTTCAGAGACGGTCGCCTGTGATCTACGGGAGACGCCCGAGACGAGACAGTACGTTCCGGAGTACTACTTCAGGGGGGATGAATAATGCGGCTCCCACTCCCGGCTGCGATTCGGGACAGCTACATGCGAAAGTTCGTCGCCATCGTGTTGGTTATCACTCTCATCATCTCGGGGGCCGGATATGTACTGCAGACACGGGCGTCCGCACAGCTCGCCGACCAGACCGACGCGAAGATCGAACGAACAGCTACCACGGAGGCTGATCGGCTGTCGAACTGGGTGCAGCAAAACGAACAGCGGATGATCACGCTCGCGGAATCTCCTGCGATGGAAGGAAGTGACGAGGAGATAACCTCCAAACTCGATCAGCAGCTCACACGACTGCCCAACGGCTACGATAATATCCACTACGTCGATACGACGTCCGGAGACATCACTCACAGCACCGACCGTGCAGCCGAGGGGAGTCCGTTACAGGAGGATGGCTACACGTGGCGCACGAAGGAGGGCAACAGGCAAGAAGAGCTGTCGATCGTGCCATCGTCGGGGGTGCTTCTCTCCGAGGCAACAACCGTCGGTGGATCGCCCAAACTCGCGTTCGCGGCCGCGGTCAATGAGCGAAGCGCTATCGTGTTGGTCACCAACATCAACGCACGCGCACTGGGATTCAGCAGCTCGATAGAGGGGACCAATATTCAGGTCGTCAACGACGAGGGCATCGTGCAGTTCGACGACGACACCTCCGCGGTTGGGACCGAGTACGACGCCGGCACAGATGCGACCGCGCTAACACGAGCATTAAGCGGCGAATCAATCGTTGTCGACCGGGCCGACGCCGGAAAGATCGTCGGGTACGCACCTGTCGAGAGCACACCGTGGGTGATGGCCGTCCGTGCACCACGAGGCGCCGCCTACGCGCTCGAACAAGACATCACGACCTTGCTTCTCACACTGATCGGGTTGAGCATCGGTGGGTTCGCCGTTATCGGCCTCACGATCGGACGAAGCACGGTTACGACGCTCTCAGAGATCACCGAGAAGGCCCAGCACGTCGCGAACGGCGACGTAACCGTCGAGGTGGGTCGGACCGACAGAACCGACGAGCTCGGACAGGTAAACAACGCCTTCGTCGACGTGCGTGAATACCTCGAAACAACGAGCACACAGGCTAGCGCGCTTGCCGATCAGGAGTTCGACTCCCCAGCGTTTGATGAGGAGGTGCCCGGTGAGTTGGGGGAGTCGATCCGTCAGATGCGCGCGGACATCGAGGAATTTATCACCGATGTCGAAGCCGCCCGCGAAGACGCCGAACAGTCTCGGGAAGAGGCCCAGCGGCTAGCCGAGAACCTCGAGCGACAGGCCGAGGAGTTCGGGACCGTCGTCACCCGTGCAGCGGACGGTGACCTCACCGCGCGCCTAGATACCGATATCGACAACGACGCGATGTTCGAAATCGCGTCGTCGGTCAACGCCATGCTCGACGACATCGAATCGGCAATGATAGAGATCAAGACGTTCTCCCAAGAGGTCGCAGCCGGGAGCGAGGAGGCCAGTGCCGGGGCCAGTGAAGCAAAGCAAGCGAGCGAGCAGATCAGCCAGAGCGTCCAAGAGATCGCGACCGGATCCGACGACCAGCGGGACCGACTCGAAACGGTCTCCGGTGAGATGAACAACCTCTCGGCGACCACCGAGGAGGTTGCCTCGACAACCCAGTCCGTCGCCAGCACCTCACAGGAGACCGCGGACATCGCCTCGAACGGCCAAGAGACGGCAAAACAGGCGATTACTGGTATCGAGGACGTCCACGAGACGATGGCTGCCACCGTCGAGAACGTCGAAACCCTCGACGAGTTGATGGCCGAAATCGACGAGATCGTCGAGCTCATCGCGGATATCGCAGAGCAGACGAACCTGCTGGCGCTGAACGCCAATATCGAAGCCGCTCACGCCGGTGACAGCGGGACCGATGGCGGAGGCTTCGCCGTCGTCGCAGACGAGGTCAAGCAACTGGCCAGCGAGACCCAAGAGTCGGCCGAAGACGTAGCACAGTTGATCGACGACGTGCAACGTCAGACCTCCGTCACCGTTGATGAAATCCAGACCGCAGAGGCGCAGGTTCTGGAGACGGTCGACGCCGTCGAGGAGACGGCCGAGGCGTTCACCGATGTCGTTGCGAACATCGAGACGACAGACAACGGTGTGCAGGAAATCAGCGACGCGATGGACGACCAAGCGGCCAGTTCCGAGGAGGTGCTCACCATGATCGACGACGTGGCCGAAATCAGCCAGTCAACGGCCACGGAGGCTGAAACCGTCTCCGCGGGTGCCGAAGAACAGGCCTCGTCGATGACCGAAGTGACGGCGAGCGTCGAGTCCCTCGCCGAGCAGGCTGAACAGCTACAAGCACGGCTCGACGGCTTCCAAGTCAGTGCGACAGCGGGGACCACGGACCCCGACATCCACAGCGGTCCGTAATAGGCCCGCTGACACGCCCGTCGAGGGGTCTCTGCGGTGGTCCCCTCCCGACCGCGTTGCAGAGCCGTCTGATCGGCTGTTACCGCGGGAACAGCGAGGACGCCGTAATCGTCGGTCTCGGTGCCGCAACGATCGACTTGGGTGGTGATTCAGTGTCCAAGAAACAGCGCTGGTTTCTGGGAGTCGTGCGTTCACCGGCTTCCGCTGTTGTCGGGGCAGGGTACGGATGGGCGGTGAACCGGACGGTGAATCCCGAGGGCTGTCAGCGACGGACGGTGCTGTATGACGCGTTTGGATGGTCGGTCGCTCTCCGTATCTTGGTGCCCTTGGCGGTGTTTTCCGGCTGTGAACGGTTCGTTGAGATGTGGAACGTGGCGCGTACTGGCTCTCCCACCGTACTGCGATCCACCACACCGTCAGGAACTCCCTCCGAGCCATAGATAGCGGTGGCACCACCCCCGACGGCGTCTCCCCGGATCGAACTGGAACTACTACGTTCCTCCACGGCCTATCGGTCGTACGATGGATTACGAATACTCCGGCAACGCCCACCGCGAACTCGTCGCCGCCTACCGAGCGGACGAAGCACCGTTCCCGACGGACGACTCGCGGGTGTATCCACGCCGCGAGTTCCTGCGTGACGAGCCACTGCTTCTCAAGCAACTCCTCTTTCCGCGGTGTTGGAACGGGACGGCGTTGCTGGACGACCCCGACGAAACGCGAGGGCACCTGACCGCGCTCGGGACGTGTATGCGAAAAGGGATCGGCGCCTACTCGGGTCGCGACGGGGACGAACTAACCGAGGTCGTCGACCGGACGCTCGACCGCCTGCCGACGATTCGGCGCGCCCTCAAGCGGGACGCCGAGGCCGCGTACAAGGGCGATCCTGCGGCGAAGAGCTACTGCGAGATCATCCGCTCGTATCCCGGCTTTCACGCCATCCTCACCCACCGCGTCGCACACGTACTTTACGAGGCCGACCACCCGGAGTACGCACGCGAACTCGCCGAATACTCCAAGACCGAGACCGGGATCGACATCCATCCCGGGGCGGACATCGGCGAGTGCTTCTTCGTCGATCACGGGACCGGCGTCGTCATCGGCGAGACTGCCACGGTCGGCGACTGGGTCCGGATCTACCAGAACGTGACACTCGGCGCCCTCCACTTCGAGGAGAAGGAGGGTGCAGAACACATGCTGGCAAAGGATTACAAGCGCCACCCCGACATCGGCGATCACGTCGTCATCGGGGCCGGAAGTAACGTTCTCGGCCCGGTCGAGATTGGCGACCACGTGAGCATCGGCGCGAACTCTTGGGTCACCGACGACATTCCGGACGACACGAGCGTCTTCGTCTCCGAACACCCCGAGCAAGAGCGGAAACCGAACCACTAATCCACGGTCGGCCGAGTCACACGGCCACGGAACGGGCGCAATCGCGGCCTCTGTGCCGGAGATGGTACGGTCCGACGGACGCCTGTGGGTCTCTTCGGCGCCGACCGTCGGCCACTAGGACCCTGATGCCCGGCCCCGTGAGCGTGTACGGACTCCGCCCCGGAAGCGGCCGAAGACGGCGCCGTGGGGGAACGGCGCCGAGCACCGAGGTGCCAGTGGGGTGTGCCGGGCGCGCGGGTGGGGAGGATGGGAACTGAAGCCGGTGGTGCGCGCCCGGTCCAACAGTCGCCATCCCCCGACTTAAATATACGTCAGACGTTGACAGCGTCGTCGTGCGATGAGGGCCGTCCAGGGCGGCACTGGTGCGGGTGCAAACGCGCCACACCCACTCGTCTCGCGTTCGTCCGTGGCACGCGTCGCGACGGGTCCCCGACGAGTGGGAGGAAGGCTTTTGCTCGCCGCGACGGAGGCTTCGGCGTGACTTGGGACGACCTCTTCGGCCGCGCCGAACGGTACGACCGGACCGAGGCGGACATACTCGACGCGCTCCGCCGGACGCGTGGTGACGATGCCGACGACTGAGGCGGATCGGCGGTCTCGTATCCCCGCAGTCGCCACCCCGAGAGGCGACGACCGATGACCGCCGACAGTCCGCGCGATCCGGCGCCGACACGGGTCGTCGCCGACGCGGGGGTCCTCGCGGCGGACCTCCTCGTCGGCGGCCCGTCGCGGACGGCACTGGACTGCGTCCGCGAACATTCGTGGATGACCCTCGTCGCCAGCGATCCGCTCCTCGACGACGCCGCGGCCGTCGTCGCCGACCTTGCGGACGACTCACTGGCTCGGGACTGGCGTGCCCGTGCCCAGCGGGCCAGCGAACGCGTCGCCCATCCCGACGGTGACCACCCGGCGCTCGCGTCCGCGTACCGCGGCGGGGCGATGCACCTGCTCACCCTCGACGAGTCGCTGCTGTCGGCGGCGGCCGGAGTGGCCGTCCGCGGCCGCGTCGAGACGAGCGTCAGGCACCCCCGAGCCTTCGCGACGCTGTTCGACGCCGCGAGCCTCCATCGGGAGGCCGTCGGCGGCGGGTATCCGGGGCCCGATCGGGACCCGCGGGACTAACGGCTCGGATACCACTCCGCGAACTTCTCCAAGGCGCGTCCGCGGTGGGACACCGCGTTCTTCTTCGCTGTCCCCATCTCCGCGAAGGTGGTCCCCTCGTGTTCGAACACGGGGTCGTAGCCGAACCCCTCGTCGCCGCGAGGATCGACTAAGCGCCCGCGCACGGCACCTTCGAAGAGCTTGACGGGGAGGTCGGCGTCATCGTCCGGGTCGTTCTCCGCGGCCGCGGCGGCCGCCCGGTCCCCGCGGTCGACGGGGTCGGGGCTGGCCGCAAAGTCGTCACCGTCGCAGTAGGCGAGGACACAACGGAAGGCGGCACGCCCGGGTCCCTCCGCCGCCTCGCGGGCGAGACGACTCACCCGCTCGATCCCGAGTTTTTCCTCGGCGTACGCGGTGTAGGGGCCCGGAAAGCCGTCGAGAGCGTCGACGAACAAGCCGGCGTCGTCGACGATGACCGGTTCGCTGGCGTGGCGGTACGCCTCCCGCGCACCGCGGACGGCGATCGGTTCGAGGGTCGGCGCCTGAATCTCGGCGTAGTCGAAATCGAGTTGCGTGACCGCACCGTCGTCGAGATATTCGCGGACCTCGCGGACCTTGCCCGCGTTGGTCGTGACGTAGTTGAGCACAGCGGCGGTGGGGACGGTCGGGGCAAAGAGGCGTCGGTCCCGGGTTCGCCTCCGCGTACGGCCGCCTGCGGGCTGGTTGGCCTCCGGTCCCCGAGACACCGTCGCGGGGGCGTCCGACGCGGCTGGCGGCTCTCGCCCGGAGAACAGCAACTTTATCACCCGCAGGGAGCGAAATTCCTCCAAGATTACTCTCAATGGCGACGGAAACACACCAGCAACCGGAGGTGAACATCGGTCTCGTAGGCCACGTCGATCACGGGAAGACGACGTTGGTCCAGGCTCTCAGTGGGTCTTGGACGGACCAACACTCCGAGGAGATGAAACGCGGCATCTCCATCAGGCTCGGGTACGCGGACGCGACGTTCCGCAAGTGCCCGGATGTCGAGGAACCCGAGGCGTTCACCGTCGAGGAGACCTGTCCCGACGGCTCGGAGAGCGAGGTGTTGCGGACGGTCTCGTTCGTGGACGCGCCCGGTCACGAGACGCTCATGGCGACGATGCTCTCGGGGGCCGCGCTCATGGACGGTGCAGTGCTGGTCGTGAGCGCAACCGAGGAGGTGCCCCAAGCCCAGACCGAGGAGCACCTGATGGCACTCGACATCATCGGCGTCGAGAACATCGTCATCGCACAGAACAAGATCGACCTCGTCGACCGGGAGCAGGCGGTCCGGAACCACGAGCAGATCCAAGAGTTCGTCGCTGGTACCGTCGCCGAGGACGCCCCCATCGTCCCCGTCAGCGCCCAGCAGGAGGTCAACATGGATCTCCTCATCGACGCCGTCGAGCGAGAGATTCCGACGCCCGACCGCGAGGCGAGCGACGCCGCGCGGATGTTCGTCGCCCGGAGCTTCGACATCAACCGCCCCGGAACGACGTGGGCGGATCTCAAGGGTGGCGTCGTCGGCGGCAGTCTCGTCGACGGCTCCCTCGAAGCCGGTGAGGAGATCGAACTCCGCCCCGGCCGAGAGGTCGAGGAAGGCGGCCAGACCGAGTGGCGGCCCATCACCACAGAGGTGCGCTCGCTACAGGCAGGGAGCCAGTCGGTCGACGTCGCCACGCCCGGCGGCCTCCTCGGTGTCGGCACGGGGCTGGACCCGTCGCTGACGAAAGGCGACGCGCTGGCCGGGCAGGTCGCGGGCGAACCCGGAACGCTCCCGCCGACCCACGAGGCCTTCGAGATGGACGTGGAACTGCTCGACCGGGTCGTCGGCGAGGACGGCGACGAGATCGAGGAGATCTCGACGGGCGAACCGCTGATGCTCACCGTCGGCACCGCGACGACCGTCGGCGCGGTGACCAGCGCGCGCTCCGGCGAGTGTGAGGTATCGCTGAAACGCCCCGTCTGTGCGGAGTCGGGGTCGAAGATCGCCATCAATCGCCGCGTCGGCGCGCGCTGGCGGCTCATCGGCATCGGCACGCTCAAGTGACAGGGCCTCGCGTCGCCATGGACACCAGTGCGCTCATGATGCCTGTCGAATGCGACGTGCGGGTGTTCGACGAACTCGACCGCCTGCTCGGCGATATCGAGTTCGTGACGCCGGCGACGGTGATCGCGGAACTGGACCGGCTGTCGACGGGCGCCGGTGAGGAGGCCACGGCCGCGAGCGTCGGCCGGGACCTAGCGGAGCGCTGTGACGTGGTGGAGACGGACGAATCGCACGCAGACGACGCCCTCGTCGAACTCGCCGGCCGTGGCGAGTGCGAGTACGTCGTGACGAACGACGGCCCACTCAGAGACCGCCTGCTCGAACGCGAGGTTCGGGTAATCGGTTTAAGGGGTCGGAACACACTGAACATAACACAACCTTAGCATGTACAAACGGGTACGACTCAAGGACACGGTCGAGGTACCGCCGCGGCACCTCGCCGACGTGACGCCCGAGCGGGTCAAGCGCCTGCTCCAAGACAAACTCGAAGGTCGGATGGACGAGGAGGTGGGGAGCGTCGTGAGCGTCGTCGAGGTCCACGACATCGGCGACGGCGCGGTGTTGCCCAACCGCCCCGGAGTCTACTACGAGGCGGACTTCGATGCCATCACCTACGATCCACAGATGCAGGAGGTCGTCGACGGCACCGTCGTCGAGGTCGTGGAGTTCGGCGCCTTCGTCGGGATCGGTCCCGTCGACGGGCTGCTCCACGTCTCACAGATCTCCGACGAATATCTCGCCTACGACGGCGAGAACCAACAGCTCGCCTCGACGGAGACGAACCGCACCCTCGGTGTCGGCGACGAAGTCCGGGTTCGGATCGTCACCAAGAGCGTCGACGAGCGCAACCCGCGGGACAGCAAGATCGGGTTGACGGCCAAACAGCCGGGGCTGGGCAAGCACGGCTGGCTCGAAGAGGAACGACAGCAACGCGAGGCACAGATGGAGGGTAACTGATGGCCGAGGACCGCCTCGCCTGCCGTGAGTGTCACTTCATCAACGACCCCGACACGCAGACCTGTGCGAGTTGCGGGTCGTCGAGTCTCACGGAGGACTGGGCGGGCTACGTCATCATCACCCACCCCGAGCGCTCCGAGGTCGCCGAGGAGATGAACGTCTCCGAACCCGGCGGGTACGCGCTCAAGGTCCGCTGACCGTGCTCGAACTCCCCGACGATCTCCGGGATGCGTTCAAGGAGCCGCTGGGCCGGGTGTTCACCGATCCTGCGACTCTGCTCGCTGCCGACGGCGCCGGCCGCCCGCTCGTGGCCGTCGGCGACGTCGTCACCGCGCACCTCCTCGACGCCGGCCGTCAGCCGGACGTGGCGGTGATCGACGGCCACACCGAGCGCGAACCGGTCACGGACGATGTGGCCGCGGCCCTTCCCGAGCCGGACGTGACGGTGACGAATCCGCCGGCGACGCTCTCCAGAGAGCTACTCACGGCGCTCGTGACCGCGCTAGCGGACGGGCCGACCGTCGTCGGGGTCGACGGCGAGGAGGACTTGGCGACGTTGCCTGCGCTTCTCGCGGCCCCGCTCGGCGGCGCCGTCGTCTACGGCCAACCCGGCGAGGGGATGGTGCTCGTACCCGTCACCGACGAGTCGCGGGCGACCGCCCGCGACCTGCTCTCGCGGATGGCCGGCGACGCCGAGGGCGCACTCGATATCGTCGCGTAACGCCACGCGAGGCGCTTCGGTCGCTTCGTAATGCTTTTGTCCGGTTCGAGACCACGTATGGGTAACTGAACGATGGATATCGATATCATCGAGGAAGACGAGAACCCGATGTTGCACCGCACGGACGTGCGTTTCCGGATCACCCACGAGGATGCGACCCCTTCCCGTCTCTCCGTTCGAGACAGTCTCGCGGCCAAGCTCAACAAGGACTCCGCCGAAGTCGTCGTCCACGAACTCGACACGAAGTTCGGGATGCGCAAGACCATCGGCTACGCCAAGGTGTACGAGAGTCCGGACCACGCCCGTGACGTGGAACAAGAGCATATGCTCGACCGGAACAAGATCAGCCCCGACGCTGAGGACGCCGAGGACGCCGAAGCCGAAGAGGCGTAACGCCCCGAACCGATGCGGATTCTCGGCATCGAGGGGACGGCGTGGGCCGCCAGCGCGGCGGTCTACCGGTTCGATCCGGACGCTCCCCTCGACGCCGACGCGGACCCCTTCATCGAAACCGACGCCTACCAGCCCGAGAGCGGCGGCCTTCACCCGCGTGAGGCCGCCGAACACATGGGCGAGGCCATCCCCGCCGTCATCGAGGCGGCGCTCGACGCCGCCGACGGCCCCATCGACGCCGTCGCCTTCTCCCGCGGCCCCGGACTCGGCCCCTGCCTGCGAATCGTCGGTACCGCCGCTCGCGCGCTCGCCGGCACCCTCGACGTGCCTTTGGTCGGCGTCAACCACATGGTCGCCCACCTCGAAATCGGCCGCCACGGCTCGGGGTTCGACTCGCCGGTCTGTCTGAACGCCAGCGGCGCCAACGCTCACCTGCTCGGCTACCACGACGGCCGGTATCGCGTCCTCGGCGAGACGATGGACACCGGTGTGGGCAACGCCCTCGATAAGTTCACCCGTCACGTCGGGTGGTCACACCCCGGTGGCCCCAAGGTCGAGGCCGCCGCCGCCGACGGCGAGTACGTCGACCTCCCATACGTCGTCAAGGGGATGGACTTCTCCTTCTCGGGGCTTATGAGCGCCGCCAAGGACGCCTACGACGAGGGCACGCCCGTCGAGGACGTCTGTTTCTCCCTCCAAGAGACGACCTTCGCCATGCTGACCGAGGTGGCCGAACGTGCCCTGTCGCTGACGGGGGCGGACGAACTCGTCCTCGGGGGCGGCGTCGGGCAGAACGACCGCCTGCGGGAGATGTTGGCGACGATGTGTGCCGACCGCGACGCCGCGTTCTACGCGCCCGAGCCACGCTTCCTCCGTGACAACGCCGGCATGATCGCGGTTCTCGGCGCGAAGATGTACGCCGCCGGTGAGACGGTCGCCATCGAGGACTCGGCGGTCGATCCCAACTTCCGCCCCGACGCGGTGGCGGTGACGTGGCGTGACGACGAGTCGGTCGTCATCGACCCCGTCGAGCGACCGGAGCGGCAGGGCGCCGAGGCCGTCGTCACGGTCGGGGACGACCGCGTGACCAAGCGCCGCCTGCCCAAGGGCTACCGCCATCCGGCGCTCGACGAGCGACTCCGCCGAGAGCGAACGGTCGCGGAGGCTCGCCTGACGAGCGAAGCCCGACGCCACGGCGTCCCGACGCCCGTCGTCCGCGACGTGGACGTCCCCGCGGCGACGCTCACACTCGACCGAGTGGGCGACAGCGACCTAGGGGCTGCGCTCACGCCCGCGCGGGCCCGGGCTGTCGGCGAACATCTCGCGACGCTCCACGACGCCGGTATCGTCCACGGCGATCCGACGGTGCGGAACGTTCGTCTCGGCGACGACCGGGTCTTTCTCATCGACTTCGGCCTCGGGTACCACAGCGGTCACGTCGAAGACCACGCCATGGACTGTCACGTCTTCGAGGGGAGCGTGCGAGGCACGGCTACGGAGACGGACGCCGACGCCGCGCTCACGGCCTTCGAAGCGGGATACGCGGCCCGCGGCCCCGAGGCGGTACTCTCACGTCTCCGGGACGTGGAGGGGCGCGGCCGGTATCAGTAATTAGTCGGCGTGGATCGGCTGGCACCCCGTGACGCGCCGCTCGTCGACGAGCGACCGGCAGTCCGGGCAGCGAACGCGTCGGTGGCCGGCGACCGTTCGAACGACCCAGTCGCCGTCGAGCGGATTCGTGTGTCCACAGTCGGGGCAGAAAAGCGTCGCCTTGCGGCCGTTGTCCCCGTCGGGGGAGGGCCGCGAGGGCGTGGGGGCGGAGGTGTGTTCCATCGACTGTTCGTTGGTGCTCGTCCCGGATAATTCTGGCGGCTCAGCGTCCAATACGGATGATAATGAATAATTCGCCCGTGTCGGATCGGCGTCGAGACGCGGTCGGTCCGCGCCGCCCGGACGGTCCGCCACGGGCCGGGCACGCTCCGAGCCGAAACGATTTATCCCGGGGAGTCGTACCACCCTCCTATGGCCGACAAACCGCAGTCCGGTTCGATCCTCGGCATCCCGTACAACTTCGAACGCCCGAGCCTCGGGCGCCTGCTCTCCGCCCACTGGAAGCCCGGCGAGGGGATGGTCGTCGAGAAGCCCTTCGGGATTGGGTACACGCTGAACCTAGCGAACTGGCGCTCTTGGCTAGTCGTCCTCGTCGCCGGTGTCCTGCTCTGGCAGGAGAACGACGGCGGCCTGCGTCCCGACACCGACACCGACGAGGATGCGGACGGGGACGACCCCGTCGAAGTCGTCGTCGACGACTGATCCGACCGCCAGCGTGGACTCGGAGTACGCTTTCGAACTGACGCTGTGTGCACACCTCGAAGAGCGACGCGACTGGGTGCTCGGCCGCCAGCTCGGTGCCTCGGTCGCCGACCCCGGTGCCCGCGTCGTCGACGTCTGTGCGGTGGTGCCCGGCCCCGAGTTCGACCGCCGGGCCGCGATCACGCCAGAGACCATCCCGCCGCGAGCCGTCGAGAGCGACGTCGGGCCGGGGCACGCGGTCGACCCGGTCGACGCCTTCGATTGCTCACCCGGCGTCGCCCGTCGTACCGCCGACCGCGCGGTCGAGGTCGGATTCTTCGAGGCCGAGCGACGAGGAAGCCGCCGACACGTCCGGGCGACGGCTCGCTACCCGGATTGGATCGGCCGCCTGATCGGAATCGAGAACAAACCCGACCTCGGTCGGCCGGGCGACCTAGAGCGCCAACTGCGCCGGGACACCGCTCTCGGTCTCTTCGACGCCGTCGTCCTCGCCACCGAGAGCTACGTCACCGGCGCACACCTGAACCGCATCCCCGACTCGGTGGGTGTGTGGCGGTTTTCGGGAGACCACGGCGACCTGACGGTCGTTCGAGAGCCGACACCGCTCGCTTCCGACACTCCGGGGATCGAACCGCTGGCCGACCACCCGCTCCGGACGGACGTGGCCGTCGTCCCGGCCGCGGCGAAGGCTCGGAAGCGACGTGCCGTCGCCGAGCGCGCGTACGGCAAGGGCTGGCGTCCGGACGCCTACCCCGGCTGTGCGTCGATGTGTCCCACCGACGAGGGGGCGCCCTACTGTGTGGCGTTCGACCGGGTCGTCCACCCCGGGAGCGACTGTGGCGAGGCGTGTCCTGCCTTCGAAGCCGCCGATCCGCCGACGGTGGACCGCGAGGCGTTGCGGGCCGAGCGGACGCCGTGGGTCGCCGACCCCGACGGCGTCGCCCGGCGACAGACGGGGCTCGACCGGTTCACCTGACTCGGCGTGACGGCCACGACGGTGAGCCGTCAGCGGTGGCGCACGAGCGCCGTCACCGCGGCGACGGCGAGTGCGACGACGACCCCGGCCGCGGCCGCTCGGCGCGGGTCGGGGCCGCCACGAAAGAGCGCGGAGACGGCGACCCAGACGAGCGCCCCTGCCAGCCCGCTTGCGGCGCCGCGGCCGAGCGTCGTGACGACGGTCATGACCGGGACTGTGGTCGGCCGGGAGTTAAAGGTCGTAGGTCTCGCCGTCGACGGCCAGTGGCTCCGCGAACGCCTCGTCGGCGGGGTAGAAGTGCGCGAGGTGGACGAGGCGTGTCCGGTCGGCGTCGAGTTCGGCCGCCAGATCGAGCGCCCCCTCGCGGGTCATGTGTTTCGTCCCGAAGGTCCGAGGGACACCCGCCTCGTCGCGGTGTTTCCCGCCGTGCGGGTGGTACGCACAGGACGACGCCGGCACGATGGCGTCGGCTAGGAGGAGGTCGGGATCGGCGAGGGCCGTCCGGGTGTCTTCCGGAATCCCGAAGCTCGTGTCGCCGGTGAGCGAACATTTCGCGCCCGTCTCGGGATCCTCGATCACGACGCCGTAACACAGGAGCGGCGGGTGGTCGACGGGGAGAAAGCGCACGTCGAGACCACAGACCCGGAACCGCTCGTGGGGGTCGTGGCCGCGGACGCGCACCCGGTCGAGGTAGTCGTACTTTCGGCGGACGGTGTCCGCGACGCTCTCCTCGGTGACCGGGTCGACGACGTCCGTCGCGTGGACCGGCAGCTCGTCGAACAGGCGGTAGGCGTTGCCGAGGCCGTCGAGGTGATCGAAGTGGATGTGGGTCACGAGGGCGGCGTCGGGCAGCGGGACGTCCCGCGTGAGAAACTGGTGTCGGAAGTCGGGGCTGAAATCGATCAGCAGCGATTCGCCGGTTCGGTCGTTCTCGACGTGAACCGAGAACCGCGAGCGCTCGACACCGCGGTCTCGCGCCCGCTCGCAGGTGGCACAGTCACAGCCGACCGTCGGTGTGCCCGTCGTATCGCCGGTTCCGAGTAGCGTCACCCGCATTCGGCCGGACGTTGCCCGCGAGCGACCTTATCGGCGTCGCTCGGCGGACGGGATCAGCGACGGTGGCCGTGCCCGACGACCAGCGCTGCGGCGTTGAGAACGAGAACGGCGCCAACGAGGACCAGATTCACCCCGAGCGCCAGCAGGAGGATAACGACGGGCGGGAGGCTCACGGCGGTCCAGAACGCGGCGGCGCGGACGGCGGTCCCGGCGCGGGTGGCGGCGGACCGCGCGCCGGCCGAACGGACGGAGGGCATCGGTAGCGGTACTCGGCACGGAAGAGTCAAAAGCCTGTGCAACGCTCAAACGATCGCTTGTGTATCCGCGTCACGACCCGCCGTCGGCGACGGCGGCCGGCCCGGGATCGGGTGTCTCCGCGCCGCTGGTTCCTCCGGGGGTCGTCTCGCTCCGCTCGCCGGCGTCGATATCGCCGAACCCGCGAGCCGAGTTCGCGACCACCAGCAGGCTGCTCGCGCCCATGGCGACGGCGGCGACGAGGGGATCGAGCGCGCCGACTAGCGCCACCGGGACGGCGACGGCGTTGTACAGGAACGCCCACCCGAGGTTCTGGCGGAGGCGCCGCCGTGTCGCCGCGGTCAGGTCGAACACCTGCGGGACCGTGGTCAGGTCGTCGGTGGTGACGACGGCGTCGGCCGCGTCGGCGGCGAGGCGGGTCCCGCCCTCCATCGAGATTCCGAGATCCGCGGCCGCGAGCGCCGGCGCGTCGTTGCTACCGTCGCCGACCATCACGGTCGTTCCGTCCCGGCCGAGGCGCTCGACCACGCTCGCTTTCGCCTCCGGGCGGACGTTCGCGAAGACGTCGTCGACGGCGGGATGCTCGCGAAAGCGCGCGGCCGCCGCCTCGCCGTCGCCGGTGAGGACGACCATCTGCTCGACCGTCTCGCCGCCCGCCGCGACGACCGACTCCCACTCCGGCCGCGGACGGTCGCCGACGACGAGAACGCCCCGGACGTCACCGTCCCACCCGACGTACGCGGGGATCTGTCCGGCGTCGACCGCCCGCTCGTAGCGCTCGCGGTAGCGGTCGGGCACCGTCGCGTCCGCGAACAGCGCGGCGCGGCCGACGGTCACCCGGTCGCCCTCGATCACGCCGCCGACACCGCGACCGGGGTAGCGCTCGAACTCCTCGACCGGGGCGTCGACCGGGTCGACCGCCTCGCCGACCGCCTCGCTCATCGGGTGGTCGGCGAACGCCTCGACGGCTGCCGCGCGCGCGAGCGCTGTCTCGTCGCCGACGGCGTCGTGGAGGCGCATCTCTCCGGTCGTCAGCGTCCCCGTCTTGTCGAAGGCGATCACGTCCGCTTGGGTCGCCCGCTCGAAGACGTCGCCCTCGGCGATCACGACACCCCGGTCGAGCGCCTCGCGGACGCCCGCGGCGACAGCTAGCGGCGTCGCCAACCCCAGCGCGCACGGGCACGACACCACGAGCACCGCCAGTGCAGTCAGGAAGGCGTCGGTCGGCGCTGCGCCGAGCGCGAGGTGGACGGCGAACGCCGCGGCGGCGAGGAGCAGGACGACCGGGACGAACACCGCGGCGAGGCGGTCTGCGAGGCGCTGGACGCCGGAGCGCGAACTCCGGACGCGCCAGAGGGTGGTCACGAGGCGGTCGAGCGTGCTCGACTCCGCGGCCTCGATCACGATTCCACCTTCGGTCACGAGGCCGCCGCCGATCACCTCCTCGCCCGCGCTCCGGCGCACGGGGACGGACTCGCCGGTGACGAGCGACTCGTCGACGGCGGCGGTCCCCTCGATCACCCGACCGTCGACCGGCACCCGGTCGCCCGCGCCGACGAGCAGTTCGTCGCCGGGGTCGACCGCCGCAACCGGCACCGCCTCCTCGCCGTCGGCGGTACGGCGGCGCGCCTCGTCGACCCGACTCTCCGTGAGCTCGGTCAGCCGCCCCGTCGCCCGCTCTTTCAGGCGCGTCTCGTAATATCCGCCCAACGTGACCACGAGGACGACGACGGTCGTGATGTCGAAGTAGACCTCCGTCCCACCGAGTAAGAGCGTCGCCGTGCTGTAGACGTAGGCGGTACCGGCCGCGAGCGCGACCAGTAGGTCCATGTTCGGCCGCCCGGCCCGCAGGCTGACGTACGCCCCTCGGAGGATCGGGTAGCCGGTGTAGCCGAGAACGATGCTCGTCATCACCCAGACGTTCCAGAGGAGGTAGTCGCCGGCGGCGCCCGTCACGTCGAACAGGAGTCGGTCGGGGGCGACGCCGAAGTAGGCGGGGTACAGAAAGAGGACGTACCACGCCATCGTCATCATGCCGAAGAAGCCACCGATGATCAGGCGGCCGACCGTCTCGGTGGTGTCGTCCTCGCCGTCCTCGTCGATGGCTCGGGCGCGGTAGCCCGCGCCCGAGAGCAGTGACGGCAGGTCAGGCGTCGAGAGACTGTCCGGATCGTATGTCACCCGAACTAAGTTCGAGGGGTACGACGCCGCCGCCGCGACGACGCCCGGCTGATCCTCGGCGCGGGATTCGAGAAACGCCTCGCAGGTCGCACAGTGCATCCCGTCGACGGCGACGAACGCAGTCTCCGTCTCGTCGTCCGCGTCGACTTCGGTCTCCGTGTCGTCGGCCGTCAGCGCCGCCCGCAGGTCGTCGGGGTCGGTCTCGGCGGCCGTCCGGTCGTCGTCCATCGCGGTTAGCTGTCGGGCCACCTCCAGACAGCCCCGACAGCAGAAGGATCCCTCCACGTCCGCGTCGGTGACGGCCGGGTCGGGCGTCGGCAGGTCACAGAGCGTACAGGAGGTCATCCGAGGGGTTGGTAGACCGGAATCGGTGGATGCGGGAGGGTGATCCCGAAGAGCATCAGTCCGTGCGCCAGCGGCAGGTAGCCTAGGGCGACGAACGCAACACCGAGAGCGCGGTGGAGTCCCACCCGGTGTCCCGAATCGAGCGACTGAAAGACGGTGCCGTACGCGAGCAGCGTCGGCACGGTCCCGATTCCCAGTACGGCGAGCGACAGCGCCCCGCGGACGGGGGAGCCGACGGCGAAGGCATAGAGGTAGGCCGGATAGAGCAACGGACAGGGGAGACCCCCGTGGAGCGCACCGAGGGCGACGATCCGCGGGCCACCCACCCACGCGTCGACGCGAGTCGTGACCGCGCCGTACACCCGCGAGAAGGCGTCACCGACGAGAGGGACCGACACGCCGTGGCCGACGGAGCCACGGAACAGGTAGCCTACCCCGGTGAAGACGATGAACCCGCCGGCGAGAATCCCTGTGACCGCGCGTACGTCCGTCGCGATGGTTGCGACGGCCGCGACGTCGAAGAGGGTCGCTCCAAGCGCCCCCATCAGCGCGCCGATAGCGGCGTAACTGAGGGTTCGACCGGCGTTGAAGAGCAGATGTTGGCGCACGTCGATCGGGCGGACACGCCCCGCCTCGGCGCCGAGGCGGTCGGCGTACAGCGTGACGAGCGGACCACACATCCCGAGACAGTGGGCGCCGCCGAGGGCGCCGATGGCGAGAAATACGAGGAGTCCCGGATCGCTCGCTGCGGCGGCGGCTGCGGCGCCAGCGGCGCTCCCCTCGGTCGCGGCGACAACGTCCGTGACGGCGGCCGCGATACCGACGAGCGGGTGCATCACCTACGAGGACGCGGCAGTGCCCTTGACCGTCGACTCGCTGGGAAGAAACATCACGTACACGCTCGTGGCGATGAGAACGACGTTGACGAGCGACACCGCCGCGATAGATTCGATCGACAGCGTGTACGCCGCGACCGGGAGCAACGCGAGCAGAGCGACGAGCGGTGCAGTGCGAACGGAAGCCATACCGGCAATATCGCTCTGTAGAACTAATAACTGCCGCCGTTATTCCAGCGTTCCGAAAACGGGATCTCAATTTATGTAATAGAAGGTCCGTGTTCGCAGGTATGGTCGCATTCGACGGTGACGAACGGTTCGTCGGCCAGTGGTACGGGGGTGTACACGCACGCCGGCAGGGATGGCGGAGGCCGTCGCCCGGCCGGTCACGTCCGACGGACGTGGCGTGTGACGACCACAGGAGGGCACCGGCATGACCGACGCGACGGATCGCCCCGCCCTGACACGGCGGACGGCGCTCCGGACCGCCGCCGGGGCGGTGGCGGCGGGTCTCGGTGCCCGGACTGTCGCCGCGCAAGGCGGTGTCGACTACGGTGGCTGGTTCGGCTCCGGCACGGGCGGCGAGACACAGAACTTCGACGGAACCGCCGACCGCACCGGACAGGATTCGGTGACGGTCGAGGTGGGCGCCGAGGGCAACGGCGGCTCCTACGCCTTCGGCCCCGCCGCCATCCGGGTCGATCCCGGGACGACGGTGACCTTCGAGTGGGTGTCCGACACCCACAACGTGCTGATCGAGGAACAGCCGTCCGGCGCCGACTGGGGCGGCGTCGACAGCATCGAAAACACCGGGTACTCCCACGAACACACCTTCGAAACCGAGGGTATCTACAAGTACTACTGTCAGCCACACCTCGCGCTCGGGATGAAGGGTGCCATCGTCGTCGGCGGCAGCGGTGGCGGCGGTGGCGATGCTGGCGGCGGTGCCGGCGGTGGCGGTGAGGCCGGTGGCGGCGAGGCTGGCGGTGGCGAGGCCGGCGGTGGCGGTAGCTCACCGGTCCTCTCTCTGGCCTTCCGTCTCGTCGGCGGCGCCGTCGCGGCGGCGCTCGCCGTCGTCCTCGGAATCACCGGCTGGGTGTTCCTCAACTACGACGAGTTCACGACTACCGCCGACACGGACACAGCCCCGTCACAGGCCGAGCGGACGTCTTCGGAATCGGTGTTCGAGGCCGGAGTCGTTCGCGAACTCGGGCACGACGAGTACGATCCGTACGGGACGGCGACGCTGATCGTCATCTACGTGGGGATCATCAGCCTGCTGTGGGTGTTCATGTACTTCGTTGAGTTCCTCGGCGGCGGACCGACGGTGATTGGCTAACTGGAGGGATCACGCATGGAAATTCATCGATACGAGAAACTCTGGACGGTGGCCGCGCTCCTGTTGATCGTCGGCCTCATCGCGACGGTGACCTACGGAGCGGTCGGCCCGGGCGTAACGATGGTCGACGACTCGGGTGGAACGGTCGACGCTCAGTCGCTCGGCGACACCGAGTTCGCCGACCCCGGTGTGACACAGGTCGACAACGACGAGTACGAAGTCCACGTCGTCGCACGACAGTTCCTCTTCCAGCCCGGAACCGCCGAGCCGATCCGGGTGCCGGCCAACTCGGAGGTAACGTTCTACATCACGGCTGCGGACGTGGTCCACGGCTTCGAACTCGCGGGCACCAACGTCAACACCATGGCGGTTCCGGGACAGGTCACCGAGGTGACCGTCAGATTCGACGAACCCGCGCAGTACGGGATCGTCTGTCACGAGTACTGTGGCGCCGGGCACCACACGATGGCGGGACAACTCGTCGTCGTGCCCGAAGACGAGTACGATACGGAGGGTAGCTAAATGGCATACGTCGACGACTTCCCGACCGACGCACGCATCGTTCGCTGGAACATGGCCGTCGCCTTCTTAGCGCTCGGTGTCGGCGGCCTGTTCGGCATGATCCAAGCGCTTCACCGCACAGGGGTCTTCCGCGGGTTCGTGAGCTCCGCCGACTACTATACGGTGCTCACGGGCCACGGTGTCCTCCTCGCACTCGTGTTCACGACCTTCGCCCTCGCCGGACTGTTCACGTGGGGCGTCACTCGGAGCCTCGACCGCTCGCTGCCCAGTCCGCGGTTCTCGATAGCTTGGTTCGGCCTGATGCTCGTCGGGGCGATTATGGCGGCGGTAGCCATCCTCGGGGGACTGGTTCCCTCGATGCCGCTGAGCGCCGACGTGCTCTATACGTTCTACGCGCCTATGAAGGCCCATCCGTTGTTTTACATCGGTCTAACGCTGTTCATCGTCGGCTCGTGGCTCGCGGGCGTCGACTGGTTCCGCACCTACTGGCAGTGGCGTGGTGACAATCCCGACGAGCGCATCCCCCTACAGACGTTCATGGTGCTGACGACGATGCTGATGTGGTACATCTCCTCGGCCGGCGTTGCTGTGGAGGTGCTCTTCTTCCTCCTCCCGTGGTCGCTCGGCCTGATCGCCGAGGTCGACCCGCTGCTCACCCGGACGCTGTTCTGGTACTTCGGACACCCGGTCGTCTACTTCTGGCTCATGCCGGCCTACTTCATCTGGTACACCGTGTTGCCGAAGCTGTCCGGTGGGCGGCTGTTCAGCGACCCGCTCGCCCGCGTGGTGTTCGTCCTCTTCCTCCTGCTCTCGACGCCGGTCGGCTTCCACCACCAGTACGTCGACCCCGGAATCCCCGAGGGCTTCAAGTTCATCGCGATGACGAACACGATGTTCCTCCTCTTGCCGAGCCTTCTCACCGCGTTTACCGTCGTCGCCAGCATCGAACACGGCGGCCGCCAGCGGGGTGGCGAGGGTCGGCTGGGGTGGCTGCGGACGCTCCCGTGGGACGAACCCGCCTTCGCCGGCTGTGTGCTCGCGGGGCTGATGTTCGCTGCCGGCGGCTTCTCGGGGATGATCAACGCCGGGATGAACATCAACTACCTCGTCCACAACACGCTGTGGGTGCCGGGGCACTTCCACCTCACCGTCGGCACCGCCTCCGCGCTCACGTTCATGGCCGCGGGCTACTGGCTGTTCCCGCAGATCACCGGGAACCGCCTGCGCTTCCGGACGCTCGCGACCATCCAGCCGTACCTCTGGTTCATCGGCATGACGTTCATGTCGAACGCCATGCACCGCGCCGGCCTCGCGGGCATCCCTCGGCGCACCGCCGAACCTCAGTACGACAGCGTCACGTTCCAAGGCGTCGTCGGCGGTGTGAGCGAGATGCGCCTCCAGATTGCCCTCGGCGGCACCCTGCTGTTCGTCGCCCTCCTCCTGTTCCTGATCGTCGTCTTCGGAACGTGGCTGGGCGGCGACGGCACCGACTCTCTCCGAGTCAACAGTTCGATTCCGGCGCCGCTCTCCGGCCCGGAACACAGCCCGAAGATCCTCGACAACCTGAAGCTCTGGACGGCCGTCGCCATCGTCCTGATCGTGCTCGCCTACGGCCTGCCGTTGTCGGCACTGGTCGCCGACGGCCTGTTCGCACCGGGAAGCCCGCCGATTCCGGTGTGATTCCCCAGTCGTGAGCGACGTTGGCACCACGCCGGACGGCGGGCCCGACGACACGGGAAGTGATCCCGCCGACCCGCCCGACGACCCGGACGGTGGGCTCTCGAAGCGCACCCTGATCCGCCTGCTCGTCGGATTCGGCATCGGCGTCCCGCTGCTCGTCGAGGGGGCCACGTTCTTCGGCCTCCTCAGCGACCAGTTCGGTGGCGGCGGTGACGACGGCGGAAGCGACAGCACGTCGACCGCTGGAGACGACGGCAACGCTGTCGGCGTCGGCGACGACATGCTCCCCGAGACCGACCGCTCGGAGACACTCGCCAGCGCCATCCTCCGGGAGACTGGTGAGGACCGCTGGCCGCTCTCGCTGACCGTCGAGGTGACGAACACCGGGTCGGCCGACTACGAGTTCCAGTTGCTCGACGTCCACTTGGCAGACGGACGGCGCGTCGCCGGGCGCACGAGTACCGACCGCCTAGCGCCGGACGAGGATCGGACCGTTACCGCCGAACGATCGATCCCTGCCGGATCGACCCCCGACTCCATCGCGGTCGTCGCGCTGATCTACCGGGAGGAAGGGGTCGAGACAATCGAGCGACGCGTCGACTTAGCGAAGATTCCCGTTCGAGGCGGCTGATCACGCTCCGCCGTCGGCGTCGCCGAAGGCCGTCGGCTTCCAGCGAACCGTTCCTCGCACTGCGTCCCACTCGTCGCGTTCCCGGAGACGATACCGGGCGAATGCGGTGTTTCTAATCAGTTCGAGTTCGGCCAGCCGTAGCTGTACGGCCCACCGGAGTTGATCCCACTCGCGTCGCTCTCGGCTCTCCTCGGTCGTCCCGTCTTCCGGCACGAACTCGATGTACTCGTCGCCCGCCTCGAACCCCGAGACGGTACCGCGCTGGGCGCGACGCCACCGCTCGTAGGTCTCTACGGGTAGCGTTTCGGTTGGCACGGGCTCCCGCGAGAACAGCGACTTGAATCGCACGTCCGCGTCCTCGCCACCCCACCGATATCCTCTGGCGGTCAGCTTGATCGTTCCCGCCCCGTCGACGGCGCAGTTGAACTGGATCCGCGCGTACTCGCGCGCCGCCGGCCCGTCGGCCGTCGGCGCCGTCGCGGGCGTCAGAAAGGCTCCGTCGGTGTACTGGATCGGATACCGGGTCGCGTGTGCCCGCTCGACGACGGGCGTGGCCGGTGGGACCGCCGGTTGCTCGGGCCCTTCCGCCGCCTCTCTCCACGCTCCGGCGGCCGTTTCCTTCGGATCGACCCAGACTTTCATGGTCGATCATACGATATACGGCGAAAAAACGATTCCGGCGCCCGCCGTCCTCAGTATCGCGACGGCATGTACGCCATGCCGAGTAGCAGGACGACCGTCGCGAAACTCACGATTGAGACGCCCCAGAGCCCGTTGACGTGTCCGTGGTACGTGTCGATTTCGTCGGTCTGTCGCTCGTACACGCCGTAGTCGCTCTCGAGGACGAGCGTGCTGTTGTCCGGGAAGTACGCGAAGTACTCCTGACCGTTCAGCGTGACGTTGGCCTCGTTGCCGACATCGACCGTGTTGGTTCGCGTGCCCGTCCAAGCGAGCGTCGCGCCGTCGCCCGACACGCTGGCGACTGTCGTCGCGTTGCCTTGGTACTGGACCGTGTCGCCCTCGTTGTACTGCGTCGACGACGGTTCAGGGAAGTACTCGCTCGCCGGCGTCAGCGACCGGTTGTCGCCACTCTCACGGACGACGTACTCGGTGCCGTTGACGGTGACGAGTTCGTTCCTGACGGCCTCGTCGTTCTGCAGGATCGCGCTCCGGTTGATCCGCTCTTCGAGTCTGAACGCGGTGGGATCCTCCGCCTCCTCGACGAGGACTTGGTACTCCTCGCCGTCGTAGGTGACGTTGGCTTCGTGTTCCCACGTCTGGGTGTAGCGCGCCGAGTCGTTGGTCCACGAGACTTGCCCGGAGCGCGTGAGTTCGGGGCCGCCGCCGTGGCCACCGCCACCACCCGACATCTCGGCCGAGATCGTCGTGACGGTGTACGTCCGGTCGTCGACCGAGAACTCGCCACCTTGGGAGAGCCTGTGATCGGGATTATCGAACTGGACCGTCGGCGCAGTGGCCGTGGCGATCACCGAGTACGACGCCGCGCCGAGGACGATGAAGAACGCGACGTAGATGGCCGCAGCGCGTCGTTGCATATCTGGGGCCTAGTCCACCCGGCGTATAACGATTACTAACTGACGACGACGCTCACTGGTGTGGGCCGTCGTCAGCACCGACCAACTGCAACGCCTGCCGGAGGTGGAAGCGTGTCTCTTGGGAGTCGGCAGCCTCGAGTGCCGCCCACAGTTGTCGCTCGACAGCCGCGTCCGCCGGCACCGTTGGTTCGGCCGCGCGCTGCTCCCCTCGCTCGGTCGTGGACAGGGAATCCATGGTTGGTCGTTCGACCCCATCCGTGTTAGGTATCCGGACCATACCGTGGTTCTATGACCCGGTGAACGTCGGGTAGGGACAGGGTAACGCCCCACTTGGTCGGTCGCAGTCGACGACCGCTCGCTCGACCGGCACATCGTCGACACCGGATCTCGTTCCGGCGGCGGCCCGACACCGCCGGTTTAAACGGTCGGGCCGACGGTCAGTGCCGTGCAACGACCGACAGGTTTTGTATCGACCTTCCCCTAGACGTAGCGTATGACTACCGGGATCGTGTTGCTCAACTTCGGTGAGCCGGCGGAGGGAGAGAGAGAGGCCGTACTCGACTACCTAGAACGGATCTTCATGGCAAACATGTCCATCGAAGGGGAGGAGACGACCGAGGCGGCGGCCCGGAAACGGGCGGCGAAACTGGCCGAACGTCGGGCCCCCAACCTCCTCGAGGAGTACGACGATATCGGTGGCTCTCCCCTGATCGATCACTCCACCACCCAAGCGGCGCTGCTAGACGAGGAGTTCTCCCGCCGAGGGTACGACATCGAGACCTACCACGGGATGCAGTACACGGCGCCCTTTATCACCGACGCCGTGGAGGCGGCCCGCGAGGACGGGGTCGACCACCTAGTTGGGCTGCCAATCTACCCGCTCTGTGGCCCCTCGACGACCGTCCAGTCGCTCGACGAACTCGACGAGGCACTCGACGAGGTCGGATGGGACGTCCCTGTCGACGCCCTCACCGGCTGGCACAAACATCCGGCGTACACCCGGACCCGCATCGACAACATCCGGCGCTACCTAGACGACCACGACCTCTCGCTTGGCGACGGGACCCGACTCGTGTTCTCGTCGCACGGCACCCCTCAGTACTACCTCGACGAGGGAAGCCGGTACGAGGAGTACACCGAAGAGTTCTGTTCGGTAGTGGCGGCGGCGCTCGACGCCCCGGAGTACGAACTCGGCTATCAGAACCACGAGAACCGCGACGTCGAGTGGACCGAACCCGACGTCGAGGAGGTCATCGAGACGGTCGATGCCGACCGCGTCGTCGTCGAACCCGTGAGCTTCATGCACGAACAGAGCGAGACGCTCTCGGAACTCGACATCGAACTCCGCGAGGAGGCCGAAGAGCGGGGGCTCGAGTTCCACCGCGTCCCCATCCCGTACGACGACGACCGGTTCATCGGGGCGCTCGCGGACCTCGCCGAGCCGTTCGTCGCGGGCTACGATCCGGAGTACGCCGGCCTCCGGCAGTGTGAGTGTCGGGACGAACCGGGAACCATGTGCCTGAACGCGCCCCACGAGGCATGACCGTCGGTATCGTCGGCGCCGGCATCACGGGACTCGCCCTCTCGCAGTTCTGCCGCGAGCGCGGCGTCGACACCGTCACCTTCGAAGCCTCCGGAGAGCCCGGCGGGGTGATCCGGTCGACCAGCGTCGACGGGCGCGTCCTTGAACACGGCCCCCAGCGCACCCGGATGACCGACGAACTAGCGACGCTGATCGACGCCTGTGACCTCCGGGACGACCTGCGGGCCGCCGACACCGACCTCCCGCTGTACGTCTACGCCGACGGCCGTCTTCGGCAGGTCCCCTTCTCGATGGAGGGGTTCTTCCGGACCGACCTGCTCTCGGCGACGGGGAAGCTTCGGATGCTCGCCGAACCGCTGACCGAAGGCGCCCGCGACGACGAGACGGCGGCCGACTACTTCACCCGAAAGTTCGGTGCCGAGGCGTACCACAACATGATCGCGCCGCTGTTCGGCGGCATCTACGGCTCCGACCCCGCGGAGATGCCCGGGGAGTACGCCCTGCGGACGGTGCGGCGGATGGAACGCTCTGGGAGCCTCGTCCGGGCCGCGGTTCGTCGCCGACTCGAAGGCAAGGAGCGGGAGGCGCCAATCTCCTTCGCCGACGGCATGGCACAGCTCCCCCACGCGCTCTACGAGCGCAACGCCGACCGGGTACACCTCGAGACGCCGGTCGAGGGCGTCGCCACCGCGGGAACGGGCTACCGCCTCGACACCGCCGACGGGAGCCACGTCGTCGACAAGGTGGTCGTCACCGCGCGAGCGGACGTGAGCGCGGGACTCCTCGACGACGTGGATCCGGAGAGCGCCCGCGCGCTCCGTCGGCTCTACTACAACCCGCTCGCCTACGTCCACCTCGCCTCCGACGCCGACCCCGCGGGGTTCGGCTACCAAGTCCGGCACGACGAGTCGCTCCGGACTCTCGGCGTGACTTGGAACGCCAGCCTGTTCGACCGCGACGGCGTCTACACCTGCTTCCTCGGCGGGATGCAAGCGCCGGGGCTGGTCGACCGCGACGACGACGAACTCGGGCGAATCGCCCGCGAGGAGTTCGAGACGGTGATGGGAGCGTCCAGCGAGGTGCTGAACATCACCCGCCACCCCCGTGGCATGCCCGCCTACGACGGCTCGTGGACGGCGATGGAGGCGGTCGATCCGCCCGAAGGGATCACGCTGGCCACCAACTACACCGGCCGGATGGGCGTCCCGGCGCGGGTCCGGGAGGCAAAGCGTCTCGCCGAGCGGTTCGCGGACGACGGAGCGACGCCGACGGCCGCCGTCGCCGAGGCGTAGCTACCGGCTGATCGATTTTGCCGTCTCGACGAACGCCCGCACGGATTCGACGGGCGTGTCGCGATTGACGCCGTGGCCTAGGTTGAGGATGTGGCCGCGTGGCCCGGCGGCGTCGATCACCGCCTGCGTCCGCTCGCGGACGAAGTCGGTCGGGCCGAAGAGATACTGCGGATCGAGGTTGCCCTGTACCGGCCGGTCCCCGAGTGTCTCCCGGGCGTCGGCCATATCGACGGTCCAGTCGAGACCGACCACGTCGGCGCCGGTCGCATCGAGGCTGTCGAGGCGACCGGCCATGTTGCGCACGAAGACGATAGCGGGGACCGAGAGGTCCGAGAGAATCTCGCGGTGGAGCGGCAGGACGAACTCGCGGTAGTCCGCGGGCGAGAGCACCCCGGCGTAGGTGTCGAACAGTTGGACCACGTCCGCGCCGTGGGCGGCCTGATACTCCAGATACTCCCGAACCACGTCCGCGAACGCCGCGAGGAGCGTGCGGAACGCCTCGGGGTGGCGGGCCCGGAAGCGCCGTATCGGCCCGTGATTCCGCGAGGTGCCGCCCGCGACGGCGTAGGAGGCGAGAGTAAAGGGGCCGCCAGCGAAGCCGATAACCGCCGTCTCCGAGCCTACCCGCTCGACGAGGTTGTCGAGGAGTGCGCCGACGAAATCGAGATCCTCGGCCACCGCTCCTCGCGGGCGCTCGGCGTCCGCAGGCCCTTCGACGGGGTTCTCCACGACGGGACCGACGCCGCTTTCGAGGTGGTAGTCGAACCCCAGCGGCTCCAAGACGGTCAGGATGTCGGAGAACATCACCACCCCGTCGGGTTCGTACAGATCCCACGGCAGGAGGGTGATCCGGGTGGCTACGTCGGGGTCCTCGATAGCCTCGCGGAAGCCGTAGTCGGCGCGAATCTCGCGGTACTCGGGAATGTGTCGGCCGGCCTGTCGCATCAACCAGACGGGCGGCCGCTCGGTTCGTTCGCCCCGCGCCGCGCGGACGAGGAGATGTGTCATGACCGGTGCTCGGGCCGAAGGCGGCCTAAGTATGTCGCCTCGTTCCCATCCGGTAGTATATGTGTCGCGGTCTCATAGCGCGCATATGCGCTTCCCGACGATTAATCGTGACCAACTCTCCCCGCTGGACGTCTCCTTGCTCGGTCTCATCGCCACCATCGTCGGCGGATACGGGCGAACGATTTCGGTGCCACCCGACACCGCGCCACATCTCATCCGGTTCTTTTCGGTGTCGCCGGACCGAAGCTATGCGGCGGTGATGCCCCAAGACAAGGCGTTGCTCCTCCTGAGCGATCCGGCGACGGGGGAGGCTACCCGCGGGGCCACCGACGCCGCCGGATCGCTCCACGGACTCTGGACGCTCGTCGCCTTCGTGGGGCTGATACTTCTGTTCGCGGGGCCGGTTCTTGCTTGGCGGAACCGCGACGGCGACTGACATCGTCGCCGATCGGTGTCTGCGCCGCGTCACCGTGGTGATGCCTCGACCTCGCGGTCAGGCCTCCAGTTCCTCCTTGGCAACCCACTCCCGTGCCCAGTCGCCGATAGCGTCGAACACCGGACAGAGCGACTCGCCTTTCTCCGTCAGGGAGTAGTACGTCGCCACCGGGGCGTCTTCTTCCAGTCGCCGGTCGACGAAGCCCATCTCCTGTAGGTCGTCGACGACGCGAGAGAGTGTCCGCGAACTCGCCCCGGTGGAGCGTTTGAGTTCGTTGAACCGCTTCTCGCCGTCCTGTAGGTCGTGCAAGACCGCTAAGCGCCACTGCGAGCCGATCTGTTCGAGCGAGTCGATGACGTAACACGTCTCGGTGTCGGTTCCCGATCCGATGGCCATACGCTTCCCTCGTTCTCTCTCCGGTTAGCAGTTCCGGAGCGAATCAGGTGTCGAAATGTTACCGTGAGAGCGCCACCCCCAGTAACACCCGCGCCACCTGGTGACACCAGTGTCAGATAAAATATATGTCTGTGCGGGGCGTGGACTAATATACGATGATCTACTCATCCACCACCGACGCACCGCTTCGTACGACCACTCCCGCCGGGGTGGTCGCCTGATGGCCTTCGACACCGCGGGCGCGGGCGTAGTCTTTCTGCTTGCCCGCGTCCTCTTCGGCGCCGTCTTGGCGTTCACGGGCGCGAATCACTTCCTAGACGCCGAGGGGATGATCGGCTACGCACAGGCCAAGGGCATCCCTGCGGCGTCGCTGGGCGTCCCCTTCTCGGGTGGACTCCTGATCGCCGGCGGTCTGGGAATCGTTCTCGGCGTCTATCCGACGCTCGCGGCCGGCGCTCTCGCCGTCTTCCTCGCCGTCGCGACGCCGACGATGCACGACTTCTGGAACGCTCCCGAGGAGGAGTACCAAGGTGAGTTCAACAACTTCCTGAAGAACGTCGCTCTCCTCGGCGGTGCGCTTGCCTTCCTCGTGTTCGCCAGCGAGACGTGGCCCCTCGCGGTCAACGTTGGCCTCTAAGGCGGGTACTGCGCCGAGCCGAGTTTTTATCAGCGCCGATTTCTTGCGTTAGCGTATGCACAGTGACCGGAAACGCCACGTCGTGTCAGGCCTACTCGCGGGACTGATCGTCGCCACGCGACCTGTCGAGGCACACGTCGACTACGTCACGGAGGAAGGGGGCGACAGTCCCACCGTCGTCGAGTTCCTGACCGCCGTCCTCTCGGACCCGTTGCATCTCCTGCTTCTCGGTGGTGGCGGCGTCGGCGTCGCCGTCGCGACGGCGGGGTGGCTCCGGTACGGCGACCACCTGCAGGACGTGACGGTCATTCGGCGGACGCTCCGCTCGTACCAGCCGTATCTCGGCTGGCTGTTGCGTCTCGCCATCGGCCTCCCGCTCATGGGCGCCGGCTTCGGCGGCTACTTTTTCTCTCCGGCCGTCCCCGTCGAGGCGCGACTCGTCCAGATCACGCTCGCCTTTCTCCTCTTGTTCGGGTTCGCGACGCGGCTGGCGGCCGCCGCGGGCCTCGTTACCTACGCCATCGGTCTGACGACGCACTTTCCGACGCTCCTGCTGGCCTCCGAGTACGTCGCCGGCTTCCTCGGTATCCTCGTTGTCGGCCCCGGCCAACCGAGCGCGGACCTCCTCTTGCGTCGGGTGGTCCTCACCGACGGGACGTTCATGAGTCGGTTTCGGGAGACGCCGACCGTCTCGGACCTCCTCACCAGAGCCGGCGTCGGGAAGTCTGCCGCACCTCTGCTTATCCGGGCCTTCCTCGGTTTCAACTTCGCCTTCCTCGGCGTGACCGAAAAGTGGCTCACCCCGGGCCGGGCGCTTCAGGTCGTCGAGAAGTACGACCTCACGGCCGTTCTCCCGGTTGCCCCCGAGATGTGGGTGTTCGGTGCCGGCCTCGGCGAACTCGTCGTCGGGCTCTGTATCCTCACCGGCACCTTCACCCGGAGTGCCGCGGGCGCCGGCTTCCTCATTCTCACGACCACGCTGTTTGGCCTCCCGGACGACCCGGTGCTCGCCCACGTCACCCTCTTCGGTCTCACCTCCGCGCTGTTGATCACCGGTAGCGGCCCCGTCGCGCTTGACCGGTCGGTGATCCCCGCACTCCGGGCGCGCTTCGGTCACTCACCCTCGACTGACCCCGAGGTGACGACGCCAGCGGACTGATCGGGCCCGTCCCCGCGCCCGCGGAACCCCGACGCGGCCAGCTAATTATCAGATATTGTATTGGGAGGGGTGGGGTTATTATTACCTATTCGCTATACGGTAGCAGGCATGGGTACTCCCCTTTTAAGCCGCATACGAGAGCGGTATGGGCTCAAGTTGGTAGCTGCCCTCCTCGCGGCGCTGCTGCTGACGGTTGCGGTCGGTGGTATCGTGAGTGCCGACGCGTCGGCACAACTACGCGAGGACGTACAGCAACAGATGACGGATCGGACGGAACAGCGGTCGGCCCAGCTCGATGCGTGGCTCACGGGGCTGACGACACAGGCGCGGGTGGCCTCGGACCACCCAGCGCTCCGGAGCGACGACACGGCGGCAGTCGAGTCACAGCTCGACAAACTGGCTAGCGAGGAACGCGCGCCGCCGGGCGTCGTGGCAGTCCACTACGTCGACGCCACGTCGGGCACCATCGTGGCGAGTTCCGACGACGCCCTCGATGGCGTCGACGCTCGCGCACAGGGTGCTCCGTTCGCACAGGAGCGCGTCTCCTTCGAGGGCGCCGACGATGTACTCGTTACCGATCCGTTCCGCCCCGACGTCGTCGACTTCACGACCGTCGCCGTCGCGACGCCGGTCGAGGGGCGTTCGGATCGACTACTGGTTTACATGATCAACTTCGAGCAGCAGGTGGGCCAGTTCGCGACCGCCGACGACGAGACCGAGACGGTTGTCGTCGGCCAGAGCGGCACGATCATCGCCCACCCGGACACGACACTGATCGGCTCGAACGTCGATGAGACGTCGACGTTCGTCCCCGACGGCGCCTTCGAGGGCTCGACTTTCGCGGAGACCGACGACCGGGCCGTCGCCGCCGCGCCGATGTCGGCCGCCGACTGGTCGGTCGTCGTCTCACAGTCGGCTGACGCCGCCTTCGCCGTTCAGCGCGGCGTCGTCTCCGGTATCGTCGGCCTCATCCTCGTCGCGGTCATCTCGCTTTCCCTAATCGGGGTCACCGTCGGGAGTCGCTCCTCGCTGTCGCTACGGCGGCTGGCGGACAAGGCCGAAGCGATGGCTGGCGGCGACCTCGACGTCGACCTGACGACCGGTCGGACCGACGAGATCGGCCAGCTCTACTGGTCGTTCGACCAGATGCGTGACTCCCTCCGCGAGCGGATCGCCGAGGTCGAGGAGGCCCTCGACGAGGCCGAGGCGGCCCGCGCCGAAGCCGAATCGGCCCGCGCCGAGGCGACCCGCACCAGCGAGCGCCTCGAACGCACCGCCGAGACCTACGGCGAGGTGATGCAGGACGTGGCCGACGGTGACCTCACCCGTCGGATCGACGTGAACGACTCCAACGAGGCGATGGCCACCATCGGTGTCGCGTTCAACGACATGGTCTCGTCCATCGAATCGACGATCCACGAGGTGAAGACCTTCGGCACAGAGGTCGCCAACGCCGCGGAGGCGGTCGACAGCAACGCCGCCGAGGTCAAGGCCGCGAGTGAGGAGGTCAACGAGTCGGTCGCAGAGATCGCCGACGGCGCGCGCACGCAGACCGAGAGCCTCCAAGATATGACCGGCGAGGTGAACGACCTGTCGGCCAGCGCCGAGGAGATTGCGGCCACCGTCGACACGGTCGCCGACACCTCCGAGCGTGCGTCCGAGGCCGGCGCCGACGGCCGTGCCGCCGCCGAGGCCGCCGTCGAGGAACTCGACGGGATCGAAGAGACGACCGAAGCCACCCAGACGGAGGTCGAGGCGCTCAACGAGGAGATGGCCGAGATCGGCGAGATCGTCGACGTCATCTCCGATATCGCCGAGCAGACGAATCTGCTCGCGCTGAACGCCTCCATCGAGGCCGCTCACGCCAACGGCGAGGCTGGCGACGCCGACGGCTTCGCGGTCGTCGCCGACGAGGTGAAGAACCTCGCCGAGGAGACCAAAGAGTCCGCGAGCGAGATCGAAGCCCGGATCGAGTCGGTCCGCGAGCGGACCGAAGACGTCGTCTCCGGCACCCAAGAGACCGGACGGCGCGTCGCCGAGGGTGTCGACACCGTCGAGGGCGCCATCGACGCCCTCGAACAGATCGCCGACTACGTCGAGGAGATCGACACCAGTATCCAAGGGATCGCCGACGCCACCGACGGGCAGGCCGACTCCACCGAGCGGGTCGTCGAGAGCCTCGACGAGGTGGCGGCGATCAGCAAGCAGACCGCGGAGGAGGCCACCGGCGTGACCGACACCGCCAGCCGGCAGGAGCGGACCCTCACCGAAGTCGACGACGCGGCCGACGAGTTGACCCGCCAGGCCGAGCGCCTGCGCGAGCAACTCGCCGACTTCGAGGTCGACAGCGCCGGTCCCAACCCGCCGACGACCGGCGGACGGTCGAGTGCGCTCGGTGACGGTGGCTACGAGGAGGGAGGCTACCAATGATATCCACCGTCTCTACTTGGGCGGCCCTCGGTGCCATCGGCATGGCCCTCGGTACTCTCGCGCCGCTGTGGGGGCTCACCAACGACCCCGACCACCGCGAGCACTACCTCGTACTCGCCGGCGTCACCGGCGTCGCGGCCGTCGCCTACACCTTGATGTCGCTCCGTATCGGCGACATCGGCATCTCCGGGCGGGTCGTCTCCATCCCCCGGTACGTAGACTGGCTGATTACGACCCCTCTGATCCTCCTCTTCTTGGCGATGCTGGGAGGTACCGGGCGTGGGTCGCTCGGCCGCCTGATCGTCGCCGACATCACTCTGCTCGTCCTCGGTGCCGTGGCGGTCGCCATCCCCGGCCCGATCCGCTGGCTAGCCTTCGCCGGTGGGCTCGCCGCCTTCGGCGTGCTGGTGTACGAGCTCTACGTGCGCATCCCGCGGCTAGCGACGTTCACGAACGAGCGGACGCGCACCCTGTTTATCACCCTCCGAAATCTGACCATCGCACTCTGGACGCTCTACCCGCTGGTCTGGGTGCTCGCACCCTCCGGGATCGGCCTGCTCACTCGCGATATGACGATGCTGGTGATCGCCTACCTCGATCTGATCAGCAAGGCGGCGTTCGTCGCGCTGGCGGTCGACGGGATGGACGCCCTCGTCGATGCCGGACGCGGAGCGACGACCCCCGACGCCGTCACGGTCGACGGCGGTGACGCCGCCGCTTCCGACGCGGGCACCGATCCCGCCGACTGACCACGGCACGACCGGCAGGCAGTTGCGACCTGCCACCGCCCCACCGACACGACTCCCGAGTCGCCAATCTCCGTTCTTCACGTCGACGACGAGTCGGCCGACGCTGTCGCCACTCGCTTGGAGCCGGCCGACACCCGAGTGTCCGTCTGGCCACTTCCACCAACGACGCACTCGCCGCCCTCGATGCGGCGGCCACCCCACCGGTCGACTGTCTGGTGAGCGACTACGACCTCGCCGGAACGGACGGTATCGTGCTTCTCGACGCCGTCCGGGAACTCGAACGACAGAACGAGCGACTGAGCGACTTCGCTAGCGTCGTCTCACACGACCTTCACACACCGCTTTCGGTCGTCGACGGCTCGCTCGAACTCGCCTGCGAGCGGTACGGCGACGACGCGGCCCTCGCCCGCGCCGTGCGGTCGCTCGACCGCGCGTTCGACCTCATCGAGGAACTGTCGACGCTCGCTCGCGGCGCCGATACGCTCCCGCCCGCGCTCTCCCTCTAGGCGATGGTCGAGGCGTGTTGGGACCTTCTCACGACCGACGGCGCGACGCTCACCGTCGCCGACGACGGGCCGGGCGTCGCCGTCGACGTCGGCGAAGCAGTCTTCGACGTAGGGTATACGACCGCCGACACGGAGACGTGGCTAGGCCTCGCCATCGTCGAACGGATCGCGGAGAAACACGGGTGGGCCGTCGGCCTCGGTGACGCCGACGGTGCGCGCTTCGAGATCGAGGGTGTCGACGTCGAGACGCCTTAGGGCGCTTCGCCGGTCTCGATGGTGAAGTCGCCTTTCGGATAGGCCACACAGGTCAGGGTGTAGCCGTCGCCGAGTTCGTTGTCGTCGAGCATCTGCTGGTCGTCGTGGACGACGTAGTCCTCGGAGCTCCCGCCGGAGGTGATCTGCCCGGCACACGAGACACACTGCCCCTGCCGACAGGCGTAGGGCATGTCCCAGCCCGCGTCCTCGCCGGCTTCGAGGACGGTCTCGTTTTCGGCCACCTCGATGGTGTCGCCTTCCTTGGCGTATTCGATCTCGAAGGTTTCGGCCTCGTCGTCGGGCACGTCCCACGGCCCGGACTCCTCGGCCGCCTCGCCGCCTTCGAGTTCGGCTCCCTCCTCCTCGCCCGCAACCGCGCCCGCCGCGACGGCGCCGCCGCCGCCGGCGCCGATGGCCCGGTTCATGGGTTCGGGGAAGTCGGTCTCGGGCACCGACTCGGCCCGCCGTTCGAGAACCTCCTGACTGATGTCGGTCGTGGGCGTCCACCCCGTCCCCTTCGCGAGGTGGAGGGCAACGGCCGTGAGCGTGAGGGCCGCGCCGATACCCAGTCCCACCATATTTACCTCGACCATGGCTGGCGCTATGGATGCGGGGGTTAAGGGAATTGTGATCGGCGTCGCCCGCCGGGAATCACTCCTCGCGTCGCGCGACCTCGTGGCGCCCGAACCCGTACCGTAGGCGGTTGGCTAGGCGCCGCGAGAACCGATCCCGGCGCGACGCGAACCGCTCGGTCAGCGCTTGCTGGATCAACGGGACCGGCACCTCCCGCGCCAGCGCCTCTCGAACGGTCCACGTTCCCGTCGACCCGCCGGCGACGTGGTCGGCCACGTCGCCCAGATCGCTGCCCTCCTCGCGGAACGCCTCCTCGCAGAGTTCCAGTAGCCACGAGCGGATCACCGCGCCGTTGTTCCAAGTCCGCGCGACCGCCTCCAGATCCAAGTCGTAGCGCCCCTCGTGGAGCAGCTCGAACCCCTCGCCGTAGGCCTGCATCAGCGCGTACTCGACGCCGTTGTGGACCATCTTCACGTAGTGGCCCGATCCCGCCGGCCCCATCCGGTCGTGGCCGTCCGGACCGGTGGCGACGGCGTCGAAGACCGGCACGAGTTCCTCGTAGGCCCACTCCGGCCCGCCGATCATGAGCGAGAAGCCGAGTTCGGCGCCGGCAGGGCCGCCGCTCGTCCCGCAGTCGAGGTAGGCGGCGTCGGTCGCCTCCGCTCGCCGGGTCGAATCCTCGAAGTGGGAGTTGCCGCCGTCGACGACCACGTCCGTCTCGGACAGCCGCGGTTCGAGTTCGTCGAGGGCGGCGTCCACGGGATCGCCCGCGGGCACCATCAGCCAGATCCGTTTCTCGCTCCCCAGACGCTCCGCGAGGTCGGGGACCGAGTCGGCCGGCGTTGCCCCCTCGTCGGCCACGCTCGCCACCGCCGCCTCGTCGATGTCGAACGCGACGACCTCGTGGCCGGCCGCGAGCACTCGCTCGACGACGATCCGTCCCATCCGTCCCAGCCCGATGACGCCCAGTTGCATATCCACCCTTCCCGCACGCCGGGAGGTAGTGGTTGCGGTCTCCTCCCTCGCTGCCCTTTTGCGCCCTCGTAGCCATCCTCACCCATGGACGACCGCATCCGCGCCCACGCCGAGACGCTCGTCGACTGGAGCGCTAGAGTCGACCCCGGCGACGACGTGGTGGTGCGCGTCGACGAGGGAGCCCACGACCTCGCCGTCGCCGTCGCTGCCGTCCTCGGCGACAGGGGTGCGAACCTGCTCGCTACCTACGGCTCCGACGAGATGACCCGCGCCTATCTCCGCGCCCACGACGGCGACTTCGCCCCCGCCACGGCCGAGCGCACACTCTACGAGCGTGCCGACGTTACCCTCTCGCTTCGCGGCAGTCGAAACACCGCGGCCACCGCCGACGTCCCCGGCGACGTGCGAAACGCCCACGCCCGCGCCCGACGCGACGTCCGCGAGGCGCGCCTAGCGACCGACTGGGTGTCGACGGTCCACCCCACCCGCTCGCTCGCGCAGGCCGCCGGGATGTCCTACGAGGCCTACCGCGAGTTCGTCTACGACGCCGTCCTCCGGGACTGGGCGTCGCTCGCCGACGAGATGGGGCGGGTGAAAACGCGCCTCGACGACGCCGACGAGGTTCGGATCGTCGCCGACGGCACGGATATCACGCTCTCGATCGGCGGTCGAACCGCCGTCAACAGCGCCGCGAGCGTCGCCTACGACTCTCATAACCTCCCCAGCGGCGAGGTGTTCACCGCGCCAGTGACCGCCGAGGGTGAGGTGACCTTCGACGTGCCCGTCACCGTCGAGGGGACTCGCGTCCGCGACGCCACCCTCGTTCTCTCGGACGGCGAGGTCGTCGAGTTCACGGCGGCGACCGGCGAGTCCGCGCTCGCCGACCTGCTCGCCACCGACGACGGCGCGAAGCGTCTGGGTGAACTCGGGATCGGCATGAACCGCGGCATCACCCGCCCCACGGACAACGTCCTCTTCGACGAGAAGATGGCCGGAACCGTCCACCTCGCTCTCGGCCGTGCCTACGACGCCTGTCTCCCCGACGGGGAGACCGGCACGGAGAGCGCCATCCACGTCGACCTCATCACCCGGATGGGTGAGGGATCGCGGCTCCTCGTCGACGGCGACCCGATCCAGCGCGACGGCCGCTTCGTCTGGGAGGGCGCGTGACACCGTCCGTCGTCGCCCACCGCGGATTCGCCGGCGTCAACCCGGAGAACACCGTCGGCGCCGTCCGTGCCGCCGCCGACCACGCCGCCCTCGTCGAAGTCGACGTCGTCGCCTGCGCCGACGGCACGCCGGTCGTCTTTCACGACGACCGACTCGACGACGGCGACGGGAGTCGCGGGATTACCGACGGGGAGGGGGCAGTGCGGAATCGCCATCCGTCGACGGTAACGGACGCCGTGGTGCTAGCAAGCGGCGAGACGGTCCCGACGCTCGACCGACTGCTCGCCGAGACGACCGCCCCGCTCAACGTCGAACTCAAGCGACCGCGAGCGGCGACGATCCGCCGGGGGACGCTCCCGCCCGCCGACCGCGCGGCCGCCCGCGAGCGCTGGCAACCCTTCGTCGACCGGGTACTGGCGGCGCTCGACGACCGGCGCATCCTCGCCTCGTCGTTCTGTGAGGGGGCGCTCGCGGCCGTCCGAGCGGAGAACCGGGGCGTCGAACTGGCGCCGCTCTGCCGGGGCTTCGAGACCGGCCGCGAACTCGCCGCGCGCTACGATGCCGACGCCATCCACCCGTCGCTCGACGCCCTCCGAGCGGCCGACCCCGACGCCGTCGCGGCCGCCCGCGACGCCGGCCACGCTATCAACGCGTGGACGGTGCGGACGTGGATCGAGGCGCGGGACGCGGCGCGGGCCGGAGCTGATGGGCTGATCGCGGATTACCCCGGGCTAGAGCGGTGGCTGGACGGGTGAGCGGCTGAGAGGAGTAAGCCCCCTTCTGTTCGTCCCGGCATTCGGCTGAGCGTCCACCTCCGCGTCCGGACTACCTTGACGAGGCGGACTTGCACCGGTGAAGATTCGCCGTTCCATCCGTTCTCGGCCGTCGCGGTTCGCGGCTCGCGCCGGTCACCGTTCGGGGACGTATTCCCCTGTTCGCGGCTGACGCCGCTCACACCGAGGCGCATCGCGCCTCGCTACCCTCGGTGGGTCAACTCCCCTCGCTCGCGCTCGGGTTCGCACACCTCATCGGTCGGGCCGAGTGGTCTCGTTTCTGTTCCAGAGCCAGCCGTCTCCGACTCCGGGCTTGCGCCCGGTCACCTGTCCGGACGGTGGGGGGACTTTCCTCGTGCTTGCGCACGGGGGCCGGGCTCTCTCTGCCGCATTTATGTATATCCGCCGCTCGAATAAGCCGTTCGGTCGCCTGACCCGTCGGTCAAAATTCATCACGGTCGTCCACGGTGCAAAGGAAGGGTTCAAGTCAGTTCGGGGCAAGGTATGGCGTATGTCAGAGGCGCAGATGGTCCGCCTTTCTTACGAGGATGGCGCCCGAGCGGTGGAACTGGCTCGCGAGGCCGTCGAAGCGTACGTACTCCAAGGGCAGCGAGAGCAGCCAGGGAGCATGCGTGACGCGTTCTACGCGCGAACCGGGGCGTTCGTCCGGATCACCTCGACCCGGGGACGAGGACGGCTTCGCGGGTGTTCCGGCGCCTATCGCGGCAACGACCAACTCGGGCACGCCATCGTCGACGCGGCCATCACGGCCGCCTCCGACGACTCCTGTGGCTCCGAAATCGAACCACCAGAACTCCAGACCCTCAATATCTCCATCTGCGTCGTCTGCAATCACGTCCTGACCAACGACCCGCTCGCGGACCTCGAACTCGGAACACACGGTATTGCCATCGATATCGACGGCCAACACGCTTGGATGTACCCCACTCTTCCGGTCGAGAACGACTGGAACGAAGAACAGTTCCTCACCCACGCCTGCCGAAAAGCCGGCCTCCCACCGCTCGCCTGGCAGGACGACGACGCCATGATCACGCTCTTCGAGGGCCAAGTCTTCCGCGAGCGCCCCGAGGGCGGCAGCGTCGAACAGCTCTAAGTCGCGCCAAACCCGACCGTCTCAGCGTCCGCCAGCGCTCGCTCCGTCGCGGCGTCGAGGTCGAACTCTCGGACGACCTCCCCGTCCCGGACCAGCGGTTCGAGCAACGGCTCCCCCTCCGACGACTCCGCCCGCTCCGCGAGGCCGACGTGGTGGCCACCCTCGGGGGTCCGGTAAGCCTGTTTCGCCCCCGAGAGCTTTCCTCGCTTTGCCGCCGGTTCCCCGTCGACTTCCACGATGTCGAGCGCGAAATCCACCGGGTCGGCGTTGGCGACGTACCCGCCGACGCCGAACCCGTCGGCGACGTCGCGGAGCGCCCGTAACTCCGTGGGGCCGAGGCCGCCGCTCACGAACAGATCCACGTCCCCGTGCCCTCGGGCGTCGAGTTCCCAGCGAACCTCCCGGAGGATGTGCCGGAAGTCGCCCCGCCGTGACCCCGTGGTGTCGAGGCGAACGCTGTCGAGGTCCTCTCCCAGCGTCTCGACGGCGCGCAACACCTCGTCGACTTCGTCGCCGTAGGTGTCACACAGCGCCACCCGCGGCACCTCGGGACCGACCGCCTCGTCGAACGCTCGCCACCCCGCCTCTTGGTTTCCGCGCCCGAAACAGATCAACAGCGCGTGGGGCATCGTGCCGCCGGCCTCTCGGCCCAACACCTCGCCCGCGGCGACGTGCGAGAAGCCGTCGAGGCCGCCGAGCAACGCGCACCGCTCGACGACCGCCGCGAGCGACGGGTGGACGTGGCGCGCGCCGAACGAGAGCACGGCCGACTCCGGTGCCGCCCGTCGAGCCTCGAGGGCCGCCGTCGCGATGCCACTCGCGTGTGAGAGCAGGCCGAGCAACGACGTCTCGTACCGTGCGAACGCCAGATATGGCCCCTCGATCCGAAGGACCGGCCCGCCGTCGAACAGGCGCCCCTCGGGTATCGCGTCGACGTCGACGTCCAACCCCGACAGTAACGCGGCGGCGTCTTTCACGCCCGCGAGCAGTTCGAACTCGCCGTCGGGGAACTGGTCGGCCGTCACCTCCGCGACGACCGTCGGATTCCGGCCGGCGTGGCGCAACGTCGTCTCCGTCCGCTGGAAGTAGGCGTCGGTCGCCGTCCCATCGCTGATCGCCTCGGGACCGACGATGTCGAACGGTTCCATGTCTCCGAGCTTTGGCTCCCCCCGGTGAAAAACCCATTCGTTCGGTCGACCGTATCGAAGAGGATTCCTCTTCAGTCGCCCCGGGCGTGGACGGCATCGAGCGACCCGACCGTCGGCGCGTTCACCACCGTGACCGTCTGCCCGTCGCGGGTCACGCGGAACGCGTCGGTGTAGGGTCCCGCCGGCACCACCAAGACGCCGTCGCGGCGGTGCTCGGCACCTCGGCGCTCCCGCAGGAGCGAACGGTAGGCGGCCGCGAACGCGGCGGCGTCGTCGGCCGTTGCCCACTCGGTCCGGAGGACGTACCCCGTCCGCCCGTCCGCGCTCCGATATGGGACGAGTCGGTCGCCAGCCCACCCCGCGGTCGTGGGGTGGGTGTAGTTGTACGCCCGATACGGTCGGCTCGGCCGTTGCAGGTGGAACGTCTCGACCCCTCCGTTGGCCCACACCGTCGCGAACAGCGACGCCTCGCCGACGGTCGTCCCCGGCGGCGAGCGGTCGAACCGCGACCAGTTTCCGGCCGACCGATCCGGGACCCGAACCCGCCGCGGCGACCAGTCCAGCTCTCGCTCGGGATGGATCACCGCCGCCGCCGTCGTTGGGGGGGTCGTGTACGCGGCGTTCACCGCCGCCCACCCGCCGCGTTCCCGGTGGTGGTGGACGAACGCCGGACCGTCGCTGTACGGTTGGTAGGCGGCGACGTAGACCCCGGCGTCGCCGTCGAGGCTCGCCCCCGGTCCGGCCGACGGCCGTGGCACGCAGGTCCAGTTCGACTCACACCGGCGCTCGTACAGGGCGGCGACATAGCCCGCGTCGCCCTCGATCAACCCCTGTCGTGCCAGTCGCTCGTCGCGCGTGGTCGCCCCCTCGCGCACCCCGTCGAGGTCGAACTGTTGGTCCTGAAGCGCGTGGACGAGTTCGTGGGCCAGCGTCTGCCGGTCTATCACCGGCTGTGCCGCGTCGCTCACGAGCACAACCCGACCCTCGCTCGGGCGATACGATCCTTGGACCGACACCCCGTAGAACGACTCGAACACCGTCTCGACCGACCGATCCTCGCCGACGAGGAGGAGTGCCTCCCACACCACCTCGTCGAACGCCGTCGCGGTCACGTTCTCCTGCCGGCGGTACGTCTCCCGGTCGACCACCGTCACCGGCACGGACGACTCGAACTCCAGTCCCCGGAGCCGTTCGACCCGGGCCATCGTCCGCGCGACGACCGCGCGCCGCTCGCTCCGGTTCAGCCCGTCAGCGGCGTTCGTTGACAGTGGCTCGTCGTACCACCGACCCGCCTCCCACCCCAAGCGGTCGGTCTCCGGGTCGTCGTACCCGTCGCCGGACTCCGCCCCGGTGGTCGTCGTCGTGGTCGGCGACGGCGTCCCTGTCGCCGTCGGTTCCGTGCCGGGACCCGCCGTCGCCGTCGGCTCCGCCGGGCTGTCCGTTACGCCGCCACACCCGGCGAGGACGACCAGCAACGCGACCACGAGGGCGAGCGGACGCATCTCCTCGGCTCTCGGCGTTGCCACGTAAAAAGCGTGCCGTCGCGTTCAGTCCCGCCGTCGGAGTGCCACCAGCGCGGCGGCGAGCACCGCGACGATGGCCGGGAGCACCCCGAAGCCGGGCGCTTCGAGGCCACTCGTGCCACTGTCGCTGTCTGTCGACTCGCCGTCGCTCTCGCCGGCGCTCGCGGTCGTTCCGCTCGACGCGCCGTCGTCCCCGCTATCGGCGCTCGGGCGGATGTTCCCGACCGCCTCGGGCGTCGGCCCGTTGACGATCGTGACGCGCGTGCCCGACCGGTCGATGCGGAAGGCGTCGGCGAACTCACCGTCCGGGATCACCAGCGTCCCGTCGTCGCGTTGCTCTACGTCGTGGGCCGTGAGGATGGCGCGGTACGCCCGCGCGAACTGCGCGGCGTCCTCGGGGGTGTCCCACTCGGTCACCCAGACGTAGCCGCCCCGGGCGTCGTCGCCGCTCCCTTCGTGGTAGGGATACACCCGGTCGTTCCCCCAGCCAGCCGAGGGTTCAGCGTCGTAGTTGTAGATATCGTAGAGTCCGGACGTGCGGGCCACCGACCGAACCGGGACGGTGTCCGCGCGGGCCGTCCGCGCTTGGTACCAGAACATCACGTACATCGACGCCTCGCCGACGGTATCGGACCCGTTCTGCCCTTGGTTCGGGAACATCTCCCAGCCGTTCCGTGCCCGGTCCTCGTACTCGATGGGCGTCGGCTCCTCGTCGGTCAAGTGGATGACCTGCTCGCTCGACTCCGGCGGCTCGGCGAAGGCGGCGTCGACCGCCTCCCAGCCACCTTGCTCCCGCAACCAGTCGATGTACGCCGGGCCGTCGGAGTACGGCTGGAGCAGGGTCAACAGGATGCCGAGATTCGGTGGCTCGCCAGCACCCGACTCGTCGCTCGGCGTGCCGACACACTCCCACTCGATCCCGCATCGGTCGGTGTATCGACCCTCGACGTAGTTAGCCTCGCCCTCGACGACGCCGTCGACCGCTAGGTCTCCGTCTTGGGTCTCGGCACTACTGATCCGATCGCCGAGGTTGCCGCTCTGGTCTTGAAGCGCGTGGACGAGTTCGTGGACCAGCGTCGCGTTGTCGATGGTCGGACTCTCCGGTGAGTCGGTGATGATCCGGATGCGGTCGTCGCCCGGCGCGTAGAAGCCGGCGGTGGACTGCCCCGAGGCGGTCTGGAGGGCGTCGTTCGCACCTTGGTCCTCGCCGATCACGAACAACGCCTCCCACACTTGGTCGTTCCACGCGTCGTACGAGGCGTTGCTCGTCCGGTTCTCCTCGGACTGTTGCTGGAACTCGTCCCGAGAGATGACTTCGACGGGAACCTCGGAGTCGAACTCCCGTTCGCGGACGTACTCGACCCGAGCCATCGCTCGGCTCACGTACGCGTCGAGTTCCGCATCGGAGAGCCCGTCGGACTGGTCGACGTCGATGGATTCGTTGTGCCAGTACCCACCCTCCCAGCCGACGACGTCCTCGCCGGGATCCGCACGCTGGGGAGCCGTGTCGTCACCCTCGGTCCCCGCGTCGACGGCAGCCGGCGGCCCGGACGCCCCGACTGCGGGAGCGACCGACGCCACCACGAGCAGTACCGCGAGACCGACGGATACCCGCTTTCGCATACCCGCTGTTAGGAAGCGGTACGGAAGTACCTTGCCCGCCGCCCCGCCGGGGCACCAGTCCGACCGGTCGCCCCGCCGCGCCCGAAACGCTACCTAGCGTTCGAGCACCGTCGCGCTCGCGCCGACGACAATCTCGGGGTCACCGTCGACCACGCCCCGCAGGTTCGCTCCCGCGGGCGTCGCCTCTTGGGTCCAGCCCTCGGCGTCACGGCGGAAGACGGCGCCCCCGCCGCCGACGGCCAGTCCCGTCTCGCCGTCCATCTCCACGTCCCGGAGTGCGGCGTCGCCGGTGTCCTCGCGGACCCACTCGGCCCCGTCCCAGTGGTAGACCGTCCCACCGCCGCCGACGACCGTCAGGTCGTCCGGCGCGTCGGAGTCGACGCCGTAGAAGTTACTGTTGGCGTCGGCGACACCCACCTTCTCCCACGTCGAGCCGTCGTCGGTGACGAACACCGTCTTGTTACCGTCGACGGCGTGGCCCGACCGGGGACCGTGGAAGTCGATGGCGTTGAGGTTCGATCCGCTTCCGGGGGTTACCGCGTCCCACGTCCCGGCCGCGCCGTTCTCGAAGCTATAGTAGATCTGTCCCGAGTCGCCGGCGACGTAGACGTTCGCGCTCCCGGCCTCACCGGTCACCGCCACGTCGTTGAAGTTGTTCGTCACGTCGTTCGGCGCCGAGTGGTCGTTCAGCCCTCGGGTCCGCACGTCGTACTCACCGATGGCGCCGCTCGATCCGACGAACCAGAGTCGCTCGCCGTCGTCGGTCACGTCGGACCCGTAGAGGTCGTTGCCGTTGCCGGTCGGCCCGCCGCTGGCCGCGATGCCCCACGCGTCGTCGCCGCGTTCGAGGACGTATCCGCTCCCGCCGACCGCGTACGCGCCCTCGACGGTCGTCTCCACGTCGTACAGCGTCACGTCGACCGCCGTTTTCTCGCTGGTCCAGACGCGATCCGCGGCGCCGATGGCTGGCACAGTCGCCAGCGTGGCGGCTGCTGCACTACCTCGGAGGAACGTCCGTCGGGTCGTCTCGTACATATTGAACACTTCACCCGATCCTGTGGGCGCTCGGCTGTTAATAGGGGATGGCGGTTAACGCCAGTTTACCGACGCTTAACGAGAATTCAACCGAATTTACGCCGCGTCGTCGGCCGATTCGTCGTCGACACCGAACAGGTCGTCGACGGCGGCCCGGGCCGTCCGCGCGGCCTCGTCCGCGACCGCATCGGGATCGGCCTCCTCGTCCGGCGCGTTCAGATACACGTCGACTTCGAGGACGCCCTCCTCGAAGGTCACCGTCACGTCCAGATCGCGGACCGAAGACTGGCGGTAGTTGGCGAACACGACCCCTTCGGCGGCCTCGGCGGCCGTCCGTACGACCGTTTCGTCGTCCGGCGTGGACGACTCCGCTTCCGAATCGGTATCAGCCACGGTGTCTTCAGTCGCCGCCGGCGCCGCCCGGACCCATCGGCCCGCCGCCTGCGCCGCCTTGGAGCATCTGCTGGAGTTCCTGCTGGAGCGACTCGAACTGCTCGCGGACGCGCTCTTCTTGCTTGCTCAGCTGCTCGACGCGAACCTCTAGGTTCTCGACTTTCTCTTCGAGGTCCTCGCGGGCGGCACCGTACTCCGTCTCGACGAGCAGTTCGCCGACCTCTCGGTACATGACGGTGTCCTCACCGATGTCATCGAGGGCGTCGAGCGCCGTCTCGGACTCGTTGAGCTGCGTCTCCGACTGCTGTTTCTGAGCCGCGACCTGCTGGGCCGTCTCCTGAAGATCCTGCAGTTCCTCGAGTTTCTCTTGGGCTTCCGGCGGCAGATTTCCTTGCATGGGCGAATCGTCGGGACCCGGAGTGAAAAAGCCCCGTATTCCCGACCGCGGGGGCGTCGTCGCCGACCCTACCGTCGGGCCGCCGTTTCGCCAACCCGCTCTGCCACCGATAGTAGCCGTCGCCACGTGTTCGCCCCCGCCCGGAGGGCGACGAGGTCCGCGGCGCCGATCCGCACTTCGACGGTGCGTCCCATCCGCTCGACCGTGGCCGTCGACCGGGCGTCGTCGATTTCGCCCACCTCGACGCGGACCGCCCGCTCGACGACTCGTGCGCGCCGCTCGGTGTCGTAGTCGAACTGCAGGGAGAGGCGGTGTGGCGCGTCGTCCGTGGACTCGGCTGCCACGGGGTTACTCGACGTCGACTTCCTTGATCGTCGGGGCGCGCTCCTTCAGGAGCACGCGGTGTCCGCAGTACGGACACCGGACCCCGCCGTACTCGTCGAGTTCGACGTCGCGCTTACACCGGGAACACTTGTAGCTCATTACTCCTCGTCGTCGGTGGCGAGCGCGGCGCGGATCGAGCGCTTCACCGTGCGCCCGCCGGGCGTCTCCGGCCGGTACGCGCCGCCGGTGAACGTCTCGCCCGTTTCCTCGTTCTTCCAGACGCCCGTCCCGATCCGGGTGACGCTGTCGCCATCGAGGGTCGCGTTCTGCATCTCGCCTTCGATTTCCTTGACGCGGCGGCGGGCGACGCGCCCGTAGCGCGCGCCGAATCGGCCCGCGCTCCCGGTACTGCGTGCCTTGTTTTCGGCCATAGTACCGCCTAATACCGGCACGGAACGGATAAACCCTGCGAGTCTCTCCCCGCTACTGCAGGTCGGCGGCGTCGAGTTCCTCGTTCAGGTCGTCGCGTACTCGCTCGCCCGTCTCGCGGTCCATGGCCGTCGTCACGATCCGGTTTTCCTGCACGCTCGACCCGTCGCGCAGGAGGAGACGGACGTTGCCGTTGCCGTCCGCCCGCGTCACCTTTGCTCGTAGGCCGGACTGCGATCCCGTCCCTCCGGCGTCGATGGGGCCCGGAACGATCTTCTTGACGTGGGGGTGTTCGGCCACCGTCGAGATGGCCCGCCGCCCGGTCCGCCCGCCGATCAGCGTCGTGTGTCGCCCGCCGAGTTTCTCCTTCGGCGCCGTCTCGACCACCTCCAGCGCCCGCTCGCCCCGCCGCTCCAACACCGTCGCCACGGGGTCTTCGCCCGCGACACGATAGAACTCGTAGTGGGTCTCGGCCCGCACCGCACGGATGATCTCTCGGTCGCCCGCTGCGAACACCGTCTCCGGACGCTTGCGCCGGATCTCGTCGGCGATCAGCCCGGCGAAGTTCCGTCGCTCGACCACCCGACTCCGCCCCTCCTCCTCCGGACGGGTCGTGATCGTCGTCTCTCCCAGTACCGACTCGTCGTCGAGCATAGTCAGTGTCGCACGATCCGTTGCGACCTCCAGAACGACCGAATCGCAGTTGCCGGTATGACAGACTAGACAGTAATCACCGGGGCGATCCAGCGGCGACCCACACCGCCCACACTCCATGCCGGTCGCAGGCGACGACACCGGATAAGTCCGTCCCTCGCGCCCGACGGGCGACTCAGAGATCCCGCGGGTCGACCTTCAGGAACTCCCGGAGGACAGCGGTGGCGTACGACCCACGCGGCAGCGAAAACGAGAGGGTGAGAGGCTCACGATCGACCGACAGGTCGGTCCCGACGAGAAGTGCCCGCCTAGTGCCCGACGAGTCGAAGTTGCCGGGGAGGTCGAAGTCGGCCGGCGACAGATCGAGGTCGGCGAGCACCTCGCGCTCGATATCCCCGGGTTCACCCCCACCTAGTTCCGTCTCGGTGCCGACCAGCGGCGCGGTGACGAAGGCTCGTCCCCGCTCGCAGTGGCGACGGACCACGTCGACCCGTTCGTCGGTCACCCGCTGGAGGCGGTCGGTGTCGGGCACCGCGAGGTCGGCCGGCGCGTCCGCGTCCGCGAACGCCACCACGTCTCCCGCGACGGGGCGGTCGAAGGGCAGGCCGCGCCGTAGGCGCTCGGAGACGATCCGGTTGAAGGCAAACGACTGGGCGGCGTTGACGAACAGGCGCTGGAGGTTCCACGGGACCGCTTCCAGCGCGTCCCGGAAATCCGCCGGCTCGTTCCCCCCGTTCTCGACTAGGCGATGGAGCATCGACCGCTCGTAGCCCAAGTGGCCGGGCGTCGCATCGAGCGCCGCCGCCCAGTCGGGGTCGTCCGCGGCGGCGACCTCTTCGACCGTCGCCCGGGCCGTCTGCGTCCGCTCCGGCTCCGTCGCGGCCGGGTTCCCGACGTAGGCTAGGACCGCCGCCCGCCACTCGCCGCGGACGACACACAGCCCCACCTCGTGGGTGACGGGCCGTCGGCTCCCGAACCGCTGGTGACCGAAGACGTTCGGCACCGCGGGCCGCCCGCCACCGAAGGCCGTCAGCGCGTCGAGCACGTCCTCGACCGCCGCGGGGCGGCTCGGCTCGCTCACCCGAATCTCGAAGGCGTTGCCGGCGAGATCACCGAACTCTAGGTTCCGGCCAACCCGGCCCAGCGGCTCTAGGTCGACGCCGTCGAGGTCGGGTAGGTCGCCGCTCTCGACCCCCCGGATCGAGAACAGCTGTGTGGTGACCGCGCGCTTGTCCTTGGTGCCGGCCCACGACACTCGCTCGCGGCTCACACCCAGCGCGTTCGACAGCGCCCCCGCGAAGTCGTTGGTATCCCAGTCGACGAGCGTCGCCCGCACGAGCAGGTGGGGGTAGGCCCCGGAGTCCGAATCGAGCGGTGCGGGATCGACACCTTCGAGCTCTCGGACCCGGAAGTCGGCGGGGTCGCTCCGAAGCCGACCCCCGACTCCGGGCCCGTCGCTCACGTAGTAGTCGATGCCGACCTGCCGTTCGAGCGGGTGTGCCTCGCGCATCGAAGTCGTCGTCGGTTCGCGGCGCCGACGGGTGAGGGTATCGGTTCGCGCAGCCGACGCGACCGACCCACTCGACGACGGGCAGGCAGCCGACGCCGAGCCGGCCGCCATCGTCGGCATCGACGGGAGGCCGAGGGCTGTTGCCGACGCACGCCGGCGGGCCACGACCGGTGACTCGGTCGGTCGACTCAGTACAGGGAGAGGTCGCCCGTCACCCGGTCGATCGCTGCGTCGTCGCCCGGCCCCACTGCCAGCGCGGTCACGGTTCCGGGGTCCAGTTGGGTGTGGCCGGCGTCCCGGATGATGGCGTGTGGCACCCCTGCCCGTTCGGCGGTGTCGGCCAACTCGAACAGTTCGGACTCACCGCTCGCTTTCAGTACCACCTTCTTCTGTCCCTCGTCCTTCCACGCCCGGCGGGTGCGGTCGTCGGCGTCCTCGTACGCCGAGAGTGCGGCGTGAGCGACCTGTGCGGCGAGCTTTCCCTGTCCCATCCCGAGATCCGTGCGCGCGACGATGGCCTGTTTCATGCGCCGTCGTCCGCACGGCCGGGTCAAAGCGTCGTCGGTACCCGCTCGCGTCACGGCCGATACGGCGGCGGAGACGCAGAACGGTGTCCGTCGTGGGGGACGCCGCGACGAGGCGGGCCCGCCGTTCCGACGCTAGTACGCGTCGGCGTCGACCAAGCGTTGCGCGATACGCTGGGCGCCGACCGCCGCCGACAGCGACGGTTCGTCGGGCGCCACCGCCTCGACGTCCCGCTGGAGTTCCTCACTCAGACGCTCCTCGAACTCCGCGACGATGCCCGGAATGCAGGCCATCCCGCCCGTCAGCACGATGGGGCGGTCCAGCGCCAACTGGTAGACCTTGATGTGGTCGTTGGCGAGTTCGGGCAGGAAGGCGTTGGCCACCTCTTCGACGGCCTCGTCGACGTACTCGTCGACGGCGTCCATGACGCTGCGCTCGATGGTGAACTCGTGGGAGCCGCCGCCTGGCTGCTGGATTACGTCCGTGAACGGCTCGAAGTCGACGAAGTCGGCGTGTTCCTCCTTGTACTCTCGGGCGGTCGTGGTGTCGATGTTGACCCGCCCTTGGGTCTCTTCCTCGACGTAGTTGGCGACCCGACGGTCCACCTCGTTGCCGGTGACCGCACCCGTGGTGAAGGGGACGAGTTGCTCACCCCGACGGTACGCCGAGGCTTCGAGGTTCGTCGATCCCAAGTTCACGGTGACGAAGATGTCCTCGACGGCCTCCAAGTCGTCGCCGAGAGCCGGGACCGCCCCACAGAGCGACTCGGGGTAGCTCCGGATCAGCGCCTCGCCGATGGTGCTGCCCTCAATGACCGATTCGAGGTTCGCCAACCCCTGCTCGTTGTCGATCGTCGGGATGGCGTACACCACCGCGCTGTCGGTGGGCACGTCGTTGGCTTCGATGACCTTCTCGAAGAATGTCGCCGTCAACTCCGCCCTAGACTCGTCTTCCGGAAGCCCCGAGCGAAGGGTGTACTGCACGCGGTCGGGGTACTCCCGCGCTGCCTCCTCGCCGTAGAGAACGCGCTCCTCGCCCGTAATGGCGTCCTCGTAGGTCGCGAGGCAGGTAAGCGTCTTGACCGTCCGCAGGCCGTCGCCGTCGGGGATGGCGATCACCGTCCGGGTGCTCCCGAGCTTCACGCCGATCGGCGCGGGTTCGTCCCCGCCCGCTGTCGGCTCCTCCTCCGTCGGCTCCTCGTCCCCGTCCTCGTTCTCGGAGTCGCTCATGCGGCCGGCGCTACACGCGGGCGCGATAAATAAGCACTCCCCGATTCCCCGAGTCGCTGTTCGGGGTTTACCGACCGGCGAGCGAGGCTAACCGCGCGACGTAGTGGAGGCTCACCCGGTGATCGTCGGCATCTAAGTCGTTGTCGGCGTTCGCCCGCGCGTCGTCGATTCCCGTCAGGTAGGCGTCGAGTGCCTCGGCGGCGTCGGCACCGAGCCACCCGACGGACTCGTAGAAGTCCACGGCGTCGTTCACCGACTCACGGCCCGCCTGTAACACGAGGAACTCCAGCCACTCGAAGATCAGCGCTTCGGCGACCAGCGACGCCGGGAGCGCGGGGAGGTAGGGCCGTTCCATCGACTCGCCTTGGGCGTCCATCGCGGCCAGATCACGGGTTAGCGACGCTTCGAACGCGGCGTCGGCAGCCGAGCGGTCGTCCTCGTCCGCGCTCTCGGTGTCGTCAGTTCCGTCTGGCCGCCCCGACCCCACGTCCGCGTCCGTCCGGTCCAGTGCCGACGCACCGCTGGCCGTCCGGAGTTCGTCGAGGTCGTAGTTCCGCGGGTCGATGGCCATCGAACGACGAGACGTACGGTCGCCTGCGAATTAAAGCTTCCCGACCGTGTGACGCCCGTCGGACGGCCTCAGGCGTCGATCCCTACCGTGTGGACCCCGACGAGAAGCGCCACGAGCACTGCCAGTAGGGCGGCCACCAGCGCGTAGGCGGTGAACCAGCCGGACGCCTCCGCGACGGTCCCCGTCACCCCGCTCCCGAGCGAACTGACGAGCAACACGACCGTGCGCACGAGGCCGAACCCCGTCCCGCGTTCCTCGGCCGCGAGGTGGTCCATGAACCGCGAGTTGAGTGCCCCGGGCCACGAGAGGCCCAGACCGACGAGCCCTGCTCCCACGACCACCGCCACCGGCCCTCCGTCGCCGAACAGAAAGCAGGCGTAGCCGCCGGTCCCCGCGAGAAACGACACGATCAGCGCTGGATCGCGTCCCGTCGAATCCGAGAGCCACCCCAGTCCCGGGGCGGTGACTATCGTGAGCGCGAACACCGCGCCGAAGGTGAGGCTCGCCTGCTCGGCGGTGAGTTCCACGTGCTCTACGAGGAAGGTCGGAAAGAAGGAGGCGAACGATTGCCAAGTGAAAAAGCCGACCATCGCGAGCACGGTGGTGAAGGCGATGCTCGGACGGGTGAGCAGGGCATACAGCTGTCCGATGTCGACGACGCCGTCGCCACCCGCGTCGCCGCCCGCCGACGTCGACGGCGCCCGCCACGCGAACAGGACGAGGACGACCGGCGCGACGACGGCGGGGACGAGCACCCCCGCCCGCCAGCCGAACCGGGTCGCGGCGGCCGTACTCGCGACAGGGGCGACGAGCCCCGCGGCCGACACACCGATCTCGTGGATCCCGAGCGCACGGCCGGTGTTCTCGAAGCGGGCGGCGAGAAACGAGGTGCCGGCCGTGAAATACAGCCCTGCGGCGGCGCCGAGGCCGACGGCCGCGACGGCGAAGACGCCGAAGGTGGGCGCGCTCGCGAGTGCGAGGCTCGCCACGGCGACCCCGGCCATCGCGACGAGGATCACCCGGCGCTCGCCGACTCGGTCGGCGACGACCCCACCGGGAAACTGAAAGAGCGCGTAGGCCGCCCACATCCCCGAGAGTGCGAGACCGACCGTCCCCGTCGACACCCCGAAGGCGTCGATGATGTCGGGGACGAGCGGGCTCGGCGCCAGCCGGGCGACCATGGTCACGAAGAACGCCGCCGTCGTCACGCCGAGCAGGTCCCAGCCGCTGGATCGACCCATCGTCGGTCGGTCGCTCCCGATCCGCTTCGTTCTTGCGTTCGTCGGGAGGGTTTTATCGCCCCGGGAACATGGCTTTGGGTATGGATCCCGGGGACGTCGAGTACGAACCGGTCAGCGTGAAGGCCGTCCTCGTCGAGATGAAGGACACGGCCGAACTCCTCATCGACCTCGCGTACTCGGCGGTTCTCCACGGGAGCGACGAGGTCGCCGCGGAGGTGCTGGAACTCGAAGAGCGGATGGACGTGTTACAGCTGCAGGCGCGGATGAGCCTCCTGATGGCCGCCCGAAGCCCGGAAGACGCGGAGGCGCTGGCACCCGTCCTCGGCGTCGTCGGCGCCGCCGAGAAGATCAGCGACGCCGCGGGCGACATCGCAAAGGTGGTGCTCGAAGATATCGGCGTCCCAGAGGCGATGCGGACGGCCATCCCGGCGGCCGTCGAGACGGTCGTCCGCGGCGAGATTGCCGCCGACTCCGCGTACGCCGGCACCTCGCTCGGCGACTCCAACCTCGAGACGGACACCGGCGTCCGGGTCATCGCCATCCGCCGTGCCGGCGACTGGATCGTCAACCCCGACCGAGACACGGTGCTCTCGCCCGCCGACGTGGTCCTCCTCCGGGGCACCGAGACGGCGCTCGCACCGGTGTACGAGTCCATCACCGGCGACGCCTACGCCCCGCCCGAACCGATCGACTCCTCCATCGACGACCTCGACCGCGCGGTCGACTCCATCGTCTTGATGAAAAACATGAGCGAGTTGGCGGTCGACCTAGCCTACGGATCGGTGCTGTTCGACAGCGAGGGCGTCGCCGCGGAGGTGGTCGAACTCGAAGCCGAGGTCGACGCGCTGAAGTCCCGGTTCGAGGCGTGGGTGTTGCGCGCCGCCGGCCGGGTCGAGGATCCCATCACCCTCCGGGGACTGGTCCACCTCGCGAGCGCGACGGAGGTGATCAGCGACGCTGCCTTGGAGATCAGCGAAGGGGTGCTCCGCGGACTCGACACCCACCCGGTCGTCGCCGCCGCCGTCGAGGCGTCCGACGAGGTGATCGTCCGCGTGGGGGTGGCCGCCGACGGGCGACTCGCCGACGCCTCGTTGGGCGACCTGCAGGTGAAAACGGAGACGGGGATGCGCGTCATCGCCGTTCGCCGCGGTGACGGGGACTGGGTCGTCTCGCCCGGCCCGGAGACGACCGTCCACCCCGACGACGTGCTGATCGCGAAAGGGACCCGCGCCGGCGCCGACCGACTCGCCGACTTGGCGGGCGACGCCGAGCCTTAGAGGCGGCGCGCCAAGCGAACGGCGGTCACCGCCGTCAGTGCCCCCGTCACGAACAGCGCCGTCGCCGACGCGAGGACGAACGCGAGGCCGAGAAACCAGCCTTCGGGGCCGAGAATCGGGTACCGTTGCGTGCCGGTGACCGGCCCGATCAACTCGAAGACACGGACGAGATAGACCAGCGCCGCGAGGGCGATACCGGCGGCGACGCCGGCGGTCGCGTTGCGTCGCACCCGTAACGCGTCGAGGAGCCCTGACGCGGGGGGGCGCTCCGGTCGTTCGTCGCTCACGGTCGGAGTCCGGGCTCCACGATCAAAGCCCCATCGTTGTCTCGCCGTCGTTCGGTCCGGGGCAGCCGGGACCGAATCGCTCAAAGGGGACGAGTGCTTGGGTCGAACAATGACTTCGGTGGGAAGCGCGGATGCGTCGCCCGGGACGGCCGATACCGGCCGTCTGGAGGTCGGCGAGACCCGCGACGGCAGTACGTTCGGTCTCCCTGTCGCCGTTATCGAGGGCGCCCGCGACGGGCCGACCCTCTACGTGCAAGCGGCCAGCGATGGCGACGAACTCAACGGCGTCGGCGTGGTGCAGCGCGTCGTCCCCCAACTCGACCCCGACGAACTCTCGGGGACGGTGATCGTCGTCGGCATCGTCAACTACCACGCCTTCCAAGTGGCCGAACACCGCAACCCCATCGACGACACGAAGATGAACCGGGCCTATCCCGGCGACGAGAACGGCACGTCGAGCGAGCGCATCGCCGCCGCCACCTACGACGTCGCCCGCGGCGCCGACCTCGTTCTCGACCTCCACCAAGGCTCGACCAGTCGGATGATCGACGAGGTGCGGGTCCGGTGTGGTCGCCGGCATCGCCTCCACTCGCAGTGTCTCGACCTCGCCAAGACCTTCGGCTGTGGCTACGTCCTCGACCAGAAAGGGCCCGACGGGCAGTTGGCCCGGGTCGCCCCGTCCGACGGCGTCCCCGCGGTCGATCCGGAACTCGGCGGCGCCGTCGGCTGGGACGAGACGAGCATCGCGAAGGGGGTCGAAGGCGTGTTCAACGTGCTCCGCGGGTACGACTTCCTCGACGGTGACCCCGGTATCGAACCACAGACGCGCGCCAAGGCGTTCGACCAGTACGGCTCACCCGTCGGCGGCCTCGTCCGCTTCCAACACGATCTCGGCGATCGCGTGACCGCCGACGAGACGCTGTTCGAGGTCACCGATCCCTTCGGCGGGTTGAAAGCGCGGATCACCGCCGACAACGACGGTATCTTCTGGCGGAGTCGCCGCCTCCCGCAGGTCGCCACCGGCGAGTACGTCTGCTCGGTCGGGAAGAACGTCGACTCGTACTGATGCCCGCCCGTCTCTCCTGTCCGGACTGCGGCGAGACGTACGCCGACCGCTGGCGCTGCACCTGTGGGGCACCACTCTCGTTTGCTTCGACGCCCCGACCCGACGGACCGGCCCCCGACGTTTCCTCGTTCGACTCCCGCCGTGGTCTGTGGGCGTTCGACGCCTTCCTCCCCGTGGGGCAGCGGGTCTCCTTGGGCGAGGGATTTACGCCACTCGTCGACACCCCCGCGTGGGACGCGACGTTCAAACTGGAGTACGTCTCGCCGACGGGGAGTTTCAAGGACCGCGGCGCCGCGACGGTCGTCTCCCGCGCGGTGGAACTCGGCGTCGACCGAGTGATCGAGGACTCCTCGGGCAACGCGGGCACGGCCATCGCCACCTACGCCGCCCGCGCGGGCCTCGACGCCGACGTCTACGTCCCCGCGTCGGTCACGGACGGGAAGCGACGCGCCATCGCGGCGACCGGAGCGCGGGTGCGGGAGGTGTCGGGGGACCGCGAGGCGGTCGCCACGGCGTGTCGGGACGCGGTCACGGCGGGTGAAGGCTGGTACGCCAGCCACGCTTGGAACCCGGCCTTCTTCGCTGGCACCGCCACCTTCGGCATCGAACTCGCCGCACAGCGGAACTGGTCGGTGCCCGACGCCGTCGTCCTCCCACTCGGTCACGGCACGCTCTTGCTCGGCGCCTACCGGGGTTTTCGCGCGCTCGTCGAAGCAGGGTGGACCGACGAACTCCCCCGGTTACTGGCCGTCCAAGCGAGCGGGTACGCGCCGGTTGCCGACGACCGAGACGGCGGGACGACCGGACGCAACGACCTCGCGGACGGCATCCAAGTGCGCGAACCGGTTCGTCGCGGAGCCATCGACGCCGCCCTCGATACGACAGACGGCGACGCTATCGCGCTGTCCGAGGCGGTCGTCGAGACAGCTCTCGCCGACCTGCGGAACGCGGGGTTCGTCGTCGAGCCGACCGCTGCGGTCGGCTTGGCGGGGCTCCGTGCGTACCGGGACCGCGGGATCCTCGCCCCCGATGCCGATGTCGTCGTCCCGCTCACCGGCCGCGCGAAGTGAGGGCCCTCGCTCTCGCCGCCGCGGTCTGGCTCCGTCGCCGGTGACGAGGCTCTCACCGGATCTCGTCGAGCGTGACGAAGGCGTCGTCGGTCGCCGTGATCCATGCCGTGAGCCGTCGATCCTCGGGAACGTTCGAGGGGTGTATCGTGCACCGACTCCCGTCGCTCCCGACGGCCTCGACGGTGTGATCCAGCGTGAACGTCGGCCAACGGTCGAGCGCGGGGCTGTCGACTATCGCCGGTCGGTCGTCCTCGTCGGCCGAACTCACGGCCCGATCACCCGACGAGGTGTGGGTCGTTGACACATCACCCCCACCGTCGGCTTCGTCCCTCTTCGCTATTCGCTCCTTACCACCGGGTAACGACTCGTTGAAGCGTAGATGGCTGCCGTATACGATCAGCGCTCGGGGTGGATCGGTGCGTCGAACCCGCCCCGGATCAGTGGCTTGGCGACGTGACGGCGTGCACAGGGTGGTACCTCGTACCATCCGGGATCGAGTTCCCGGTCGAGGTCACGTTCGACCCGGCCGGGGGCCGTCGTTTTGCAGTCCCGGCACCGATAGCCCTGCCCTCGGCCGGCGCTCTCCATCGAACGCTCGCAGTCCGGACACGTCGGCACGACGCGTTCGGTCGTCACCGCCTCCCGGACCGCGAACTTCTCGAGTTTGAGCGTTCCCTCGCTCACCTCGCCACAGACGGTCACGTGGTCGCCGACCCGGAGCGCACGCACCCGATCGCGGAACCGCTTGGTGGGTTCGAACGCCACACAGGGGAGGCGGTCGTCGCCCTCGCAGAGCGTCAGGTGGACGTGCCCCCCAGCCCGCGTCTCGGGGGCCTCGTCGACGACGCCGTCGACCCGGTAGGCCCGCCCGTCCTGTACCGTCCCGACCGTCCCCGGGCGCAGGTGGGCGTCGGTCCCTTGGTTGGTCACGAAGGTGGCCGTGCGGGCGACGGGTTCGCTCTCGATGGCGGCAGCCACGCGCTGGACCGTCTCGGGGTCGTCGCCGCGGATTCCGTAGAGGATTGGCCCGGGCGCCGCGGGGACACAGACGAGTTCGTCCTCGACTCGGTCGACGGTGTCCCAAGCGTCGGGATAGGCCGCTTGCGCGGCCGCAACTACGGAGTCGTGATCGACCGTTCGGACGGTCCCACACCGATCCAGTTCCCGGTAGGCGATATGTTCGTACGTCCAGTCCTCGAAGGCCTTGGCGGCACCGACGGCCGCGAGGGCGCCGACGCGCCCCCGGCCGCCGGCCCACCCGCGATGGCGGTAGCCGGCGTCCTCGATCAGTGCCAGCGCATCCGCGGGGTCGACCCGTTCGCGAAGCGCCCGGCGCGAGAATGCGGCGACCGGATCGGGGACGGCCCCGGCGGCGCCCGGTGCCACGACGACGCCCGGACTCGTCCGCGGATCGTCGACCGCCGCGAAGCGGTCGATCAGACGCTCGGCGATGGCGCTCGTCCGGTCGGGAGCGAGGTCGGTCTCGACACAGAGGGCGGCGTTGCCCCGGGTCTTCCACTCGACGGCGGGGTTGAGACGGATCAGTCGTCGCTCGGTGACCCGTCCACCCGCGTCCGCGACCGCCTCCGCGAGACGGGCCGCCACGTAGGTCGTACACATCCCTCGGTCTCGGGAGTCCGTATCGTCGAGGCCGACGAGTGTCACGGAGGCGATACGCCGGCCGGCGTTGAAAGCCGTTTCGCGTCGTCGGACTGTGGCTCACCCCCCGTGTGACACCCAATCGCCGGACAGCGGCCGGATCTCCGACACAACCTATATATGCCGCGGAGCGCTTACCTTTCGGTATGTCACGGTCAGCACTGGTCGGAAACATCACTGCGATGCTCCAAGACGCGGGATTCGTGGTGAGCGACCGGTGTTCGATCCGCCCCAAGAGCTTCGACTTGGCGGCTCGTCACGGTGACGACCTGCTGTTGGTGAAGATTCTCGCCAACGTCGACGGCCTCGACGCCGCGACGGCAACCGAGATGCGTCGGCTCGGGTCGTATCTCTCCGCGACGCCGCTGGTCATCGGGCTGCGGACGCGCGACGAGGAGCTGAAACCCGAGGTGGTGTACTTCCGGCACGGCATCCCGGCGATCAATCCCGATACCGCCTTCGATCTGTTCGTCGAGAACGTCTCGCCGCTCATCTACGCGGCGCCCGGCGGTCTCTACGTCAACATCGACGGCGACCTGCTCGCGGACGAACGCGAGGAACGGGGCTGGAGTCTCGGTCGGCTGGCGACCGAACTCGGTGTCTCGCGCCGGACCGTCTCGAAGTACGAGGACGGCATGAACGCCAGTATCGACGTGGCCATCCAACTCGAGGAGCTCTTCGACCAGCCGTTCAGCGACCCCGTGGACGTGATGGAGGGTGCCGAGGGGGTCCGCGAGGCCGATCCGACACCCGAGGATCCAGCCCTCGACCCCGAGGCAGACCACGTCCTCGCCGTCCTCGCTCGTGTCGGCTTTACCGTTCACCCGACGGATCGCGCCCCCTTCTCGGCCGTCAGCGAGGACGGCGACCGCGAAATCGCGAACCTGCTCACCGGGCACTCCGCGTTCACCCGAAGCGCCGAGAAGCGCGCCCGGATCATGTCCTCGATCGGTGAGGTGACCCAGACCCGCGCCGTGTACGTCACCGAGGAACGCGAGAAGCGAGACGCCGTCGAGGGGACGGCGCTGGTGAGCGAGGACGAACTCGCCGCACTTCGGGACGCCGAGGACCTGCGGGATCTGATCCTCGAACGCGCCAGAGCGCCGGCCGAGAGCTAACTGCCGTCAGTTCTCCGCACGGGCGCCGTAGGTCTTCTCCAAGTACGCGACGATGTCGTCGCTCTCGGGCATCCCTTCGACATCGTGGTCCGGATCGACGAGGACCGGGACGCCGGTCTGGCCGCTCACCGCTTCGACTTCGGTCCGCTCCGAGTGGGATCGGGGCACCTCGTGAGAGGCGTACTCTAGGTCGAGTTCGTCGAGCTTCTCGATTACCTTCGCGCAGTAGGGACAGCCGGGCAGCTCGTAGAGTTCTAAGTTCGACATCACACGACTGTAGGGCTTCGGGGAACTTGAGAGCGGCGGGCGTGTGCGCCGTCGGCGTCGCTACGCGAGGGTGTTCGTCCGCACGACGTAGTACAGGACGAACGCGGCGGCAAGCGCCCAGTGACCGGGCCGGATGTCGTCCCACTCGCCCCGGGCGGCATTCACTATCGGGTAGGTGACGATACCGGCCGCGATGCCCGTCGCGATAGAGTAGGTCAGCGGCATGACGAGGATGGTCATGCCCGCGGGGATGGCGTAGGAGAGGTCGTCCCACGCGATGTCGACGACGTTGCCGAGCATGACGACCCCGATGACGACGAGGGCGATGTGGGAGGCATAGAGGGGAATCGCCGCCGCTAGCGGCACGACCGCGAGCGACGCAAGAAAGAGCAGGGCGACCACGAACGCGGTCATGCCGGTCCGCCCGCCCTCCTCGACGCCGGCGGCCGACTCGACGTACGTCGTCACCGTCGACGTGCCGAGCATTCCTCCCACCGTCGTGCCGACGGCGTCGGCCATCAGTGGCTTGTCGATGTCGGGCAGGTTACCGTCATCGTCGAGGAAGCCGGCGATCTGTGCGACGCCAGTGAGCGTGCCGGCAGTGTCGAAGAAGTCGACGAAGAAGAACGTGAAGACGACCAGCGCGAAGGTGAACGCCTCGATGTCTGCCAGCCCCGAGACGAATGCGCCGGCCAGCGGCGTGATGTCGTAGGTAGCGCTCGGACCGCCGGCGACGAGTCGGCCGGCGGCATCGCTCCCGACGAGCCCGGCGTTGGCGACGACCCAGCCTAGGGCAGCAGTGGCGACAATGCCGATGACGATAGAGCCCTTGATCCCGCGGGCGTAGAGCGCGAAAGTAAAGAGGAGACCGACGATAGAGACGATGGCGACGGGATCGGAGGCGACCGCCCCCAACTGTACGAGCGTCGCGGGGTCGTCGACGACGATGCCCATCGCCTGTAACCCGATGATGGCCAGAAAGAGGCCGATCCCGGTGCCGACCGCGAACTTGACCGGTTCGGGGAACGCCCGGATGACGTACTCACGGGCGCCGACGGCGGTGAGGAGGATAAAGACGATTCCCTCGACGACGACGGCCGCGAGCGCGGTTTGCCAAGGGATGCCGAGCGCTCCGACGACGGTGAACGCAAAGAAGGCGTTCAGCCCGAGGCCCGGCGCCTGCCCGAACGGACGGTTCGCGTAAAACGCCATGACGAGCGTTGCCGTCGCCGCCGCGATGATGGTGACGACCGCGAGCATCGACTGTACCTCTGGCGGGCTGTATCCTTGGACGATGATCCCTGGTTTCTCGCCGGGGATGCCGGCGAGGATGCTCGGGTTCACCACCACGATGTACGACATCGTTAGGAAGGTGGTGATCCCCGCGATGATCTCCGTCCGAAGATCCGTCTCGTGCTCCTCGAGTTCGAAGTAGTTCGCCAGCGAATCGCTCAGCGCCATCTATACCACTGCGTATCCGGGATGCATAACTTAACGTTTGGCATGCGACATCCGCGAAATCCGGACGAACGTCGATACTAGTTTGCGGTTCTCACTCTTCGCCGAGCAGGTCGTCGGCGGTCAGCAGGGCGTCGAGGTCGATTCCGTGGTCGGCAAGGAGTTCGCTCGCGCCCTCTCCCCGGTCGACGACCACCAGCACTCGGTCGACGACGGCGCCGGCTGCCTGGAGCGCCTCGACGGCGTCGAGTGCGCTCTTGCCCGTCGTGGCGATATCCTCGAGGACGACCACGCGCTCGCCCTCGTCGAGACGGCCCTCGATGCGGTTGCCCGTCCCGTACTCCTTGGCCTCCTTCCGGGCGATGACGTAGGGCCGGTCGGTTTCGGCGCTCGTCACCGCCACCAGCGGCACCGCGCCGAGGGCGACGCCCGCGAGTTTCGGCTCGTCGATCCGCGCGGCGAAGGCCGTCGCGATGCGCCGCAGACACTCGGGGTCGGTCTCGAAGAGATACTTGTCGACGTAGTAGTCGCTCGTCCCGCCGTGGGAGAGTTCGAACTCGCCGAACTTGACGGCGTCCGCGTCCCGGAGCGCCGCGATGAGATCTTGGTCAGCCATTGCCGTGATCCGGGCCGCGAACGGACATAAACGGGACGGTCCCCGCTTACCACGGCTCGGACTTCAGCCCCAAGAGGTATGCCCCGGCGTTAGTCGTGACGTGGAGCAGGGGCGTGGCGATCAGGACTACCGCCAAGCGCGCGGGCGAGAACGTCCCGAGCGTCCACGTGGGTTCGAGAAGCGCCGCCAACGCGAGCGCCCCGACGACGAAGTCGAGTTGGTCCAGTCCGGGGACGGCCGCACCACGCTCGCGGTCGAGACGCCGCTTGACGAACGAGGCACCGATGTCACCGAGCATCGCGCCGAGGGCCAACCCGACCGCCGCCCGGAGCGGGAAGGCCGGGAGGGAAGCCCCGAGCGCCGCGGCGACGCTCGGCCGGACGGCGTCGAGCCCCAACGCCAGCGCGACGCCCGCAGTCGTCCCGGCCGCGGTGCCGCGCCACGTCTTGCCGTCGCCGAGCAGACGCCGGCCGTCGACCGTCCGCCCGCCGTCGATAGGGCGGCCACCGCCTGCAAGCACCGCGACGTTGTTCGGGACGTACGCCGGTAACATCGCCCAGAGCGCGCCCGCGACGAGCGAGACGACCATACCGTCCGTAGGCGGCCGGGGGGGCAAAAGCTCCGGCGGTTCGCAGCCCGACGTAGACACGCTGAAGACCCCGGCACTCCATCCTCCGGTAATGTCCTCGTGGAGACGCGACGTCGCCAGCGGACTGGTGGTCCTCGTCCCCATCCTCGTCACCCTCTTCGTCCTCAACTGGCTGTACGCCAAGGTCGCGGAACTGCCGGTCGTCCGGACGCTCCCGCCGTACTACGGCGTCCCCGTCGCCATCGTCGTGTTCGTCATGTTGGTACTGTCGGTCGGCTACCTGATGCGGACGACCGCCGGCCGCCTGTTCGAGCGCGGCCTCGACAGCGCGATGAACCACGTCCCACTGATTCGGGTGCTCTACAACGCCTCGAAACTCGCGGTCGAGACGGCACTCACCGGGACCGAAGACCTCCAGAAGCCGGTGCGATTGGAGACTTGGCCCGGGATCAACATGACCGCGTTCAAGACCGGACAGACAACTGCCGACGGCAAGGTCGTCCTGTTTATGCCCACCGCTCCCAACATCACCACCGGCTTCGTCATCGAGGTGGCGCCAGACCGGATCGAGGAGACCGGAGAGAGCGTCGAGGAGGCACTGACGCGCATCCTCAGCGCTGGGTTCGCCGAGGACGAACACGCCCAGGGGGTCGAGGTCCCCGTCGAGGAGGCGGTGGCGGACGCCGGTCGTGAGAGCGACGCGTCGACCGACGGAAGCGGCAATCTCGACTAGGTGTCGACGTACGTGAACCAGTCCTCGTGGGCGTCGGTGCGGCGTTCGACTAGGTCGAAAAACGCCTGCTGAATGTCGGCGGTCACCGGACCACGGCTCCCCTCTCCGATGACGACGTTGTCGACCTTGCGGATCGGCGTGACCTCCGCCGCGGTGCCCGAGAAGAACAGTTCGTCGGCGGTGTTGAGTTCGCCGCGGCTGATCGTCGCGTCGTCGTGGACGGTGTAACCCTGTTCGCGTGCGAGCGTGACGACGGTGTCCCGGGTGATGCCGTCGAGGATACCCTCGGCGAGTCCGGGGGTGTAGATTTCGTCGTCACGGACGAGAAACAGGTTCTCGCCCGGTCCCTCGGCGACGTTGCCCTCGCTGTTCAGGAGGAGGGCCTCGGTGTAACCCTCGCGTTTCGCCTCCAGACTCGCCAGCACGCTGTTGACGTACGGCCCCGTCGTCTTGGCGTTGGTCGGAATCTGTGCCGAGGAGTACTTCTGCCACGACGACACCGTAACCTCGACGCCCTGCTCTAGGGCGTCCTCACCGAGATAGGCCCCCCAAGGCCAGACAGCGATGGCGACCTGTTCGGGACAGGTCTCGGGACTCAGTCCCAACATGTCGTAGCCGTAGTACGCTATCGGGCGGATGTAACAGGAGGGAAGGTCCTGACGGCGGATGAGTTCCGCCGTCGCCTCGGTCAGTTCCTCGCGGTCGAAGGGTATCTCTAGGTTGTACGGCTTCCCCGACTGGTAGAACCGATCCAGATGTTCTTCCCAGCGGAAGATGGCCGGCCCCCTCTCGGTGTCGTAACAGCGGACTCCCTCGAAGACCCCCGTGCCGTAGTGCAGGCCGTGGGTGAGGACGTGGATCTGGGCGTCGTCCCAATCGACGAACTCGCCGTCCATCCAGACGGTATCGACGTCGCCGGCCTCGCGCATCTCATCGAATCCCATCTCACGCACCCTCCGTGTGCCGGCTTGGACGTCCCGTCCGAATCCCGTCGCGAGAAGTCGTCGTATCGAACAACATACGTTGGTGTAATTTGTCCCAATCCGCTCTTAACAGTTTCCGTGCGGACGCTCCGATCACCCCGTGGTCCGTACCCTGGCGTGGCCGCCGAGCGATCCTCGCGGAGGACACCGAGGACGGCCGCAGTGACCACTGCGGCCGACGGAGCCTAACACAATTGGTTTACTATCGGCCACGAGTTTACGAAATTTTAACCCACACCGATTACATCATCTGTGTGAGAGGCCACCGATGCCGGCGGGGGGCCACTCGGGGTGACGTCTCACTCTGTGCCATGGGGTCAGACTGCCCCCGCCCCCGAATGCGCCATCGTTGCCTCTCACTCCTCTGTACCTCGCGATCCGGAGTCACCGTCGACGATTCAGGCCAGTGCGTCCACCAGCGTCGCGCCCTCGACGAACGGCACGCCGTGTTCTCGGGCGTAGGCTCGGGCGTCGGCGGTCGAGAGCGCCCCGCCCGTCTCGTCGTCGAGCATCTCACACCCGGCGACTGCGGGGGCGACCCCGGCCTCGCGAGCCAGCGCTAGGCCGAGTTCGGTGTGGCCACGGCGCTCGGCGAGGAGACCAGGGGCCGCGCGTAGCAGGTGGACGTGCCCCGGCGTGCGGAACTCCTCGGCGAAGGCCGCGACTCCGTAGTCCGTCTCGTCGCTCACCTCGCCCAGACGCCGGATGGTCAGCGCCCGGTCGTCGTCGGTGATCCCGGTGAACCCGTCCCGGTGGTTGACCGTTAGCGAGAACGAGGGGTGGGCGTCGTACTCTAGGTCACTGTGGTCGTTCGCCGGGTGGTCGAGCACCTCGTGGAGGAACGGGAGGTCGAACCGCTCGGCGACGGCGTCGGGAAGCGCGACGAACACGAGGCCGCCGCCGTCGTTTCGGAGGCGACTCATCGCGGCCGGCGTCACCGCACTCGCGGGGTAGAGCAGGTCCGTCTCGCCCTCACGGTCGTCGGCGTCGTGGACGAGCACCGGGTTGCCGGCCCGAAACGCCGCGACGGCGCGGTCGAGTGCGTCGCGGTCCGGTTCCGTCGACTCCCCGTGACCTTGGACGGTCACGCGTCCTCGCCTCCCAGACTGATCGTCAGTGTGTCGCCGTCGTCGAGGCCGAGTTCGTCGCGCAGCTTCACCGGAGCGATGAGTTCGAGTTGTGTCTCGTCGTGGTGGGTCCGGTCCGGGACGATGACGTGTGCGCCCTCGTACGAGTTCGTGTCGGCGTCGATCCGAGCCGCGTAACACGTCGCCGGGCCGAAGGTTCGGTCGCCGTCCTCCCAGCCGTCGATGCGGGTCGTCCCCGTCTCGAGTGCGTCCATCTCCCCACGGGAGCGGACGCTCTCGGCCGTCAGCTCGACGTTGAGCGTGCCGGGAAACGGCTCGTACCCGAGTCGCTCGCGGAACTGGCGCATGTAGCCCGACAGCGAGATGTAGTGGCGCCCCTCACCCATGCCGCTCGTGACGGCGCCGTCGAGTGACAGCGTCGCGCCGTCCTCGAACAGCCGCCGGTAGTCGGCGTACTCGCGCCGTAGGGCCGTCACCCCCGCGTCGGTGAGTGTCACCAACTGGCCGTCGGCCAGCATCTCCCGGTCGAGCAGCCCCGCCTCGTCCAGCCGCTGGAGGCGGCGGGAGGCGGTCTGTGCCGACGCGTCGAGTCGCTCGGCCAGTCCAGAACACGAGACTTTCGCCCGTCCCGAGAGCCCGCCGTCGAGACCGATCCGCTTCAGGGCGGCGAGTTCGTCGTGGCTCACCGACGACGCCGCTGCGCTCTCTGCCATATCTCAGATTGTCGCTCGCCGCCTATAAGCACACCGAATTCGGTATGCATAACATATTCGTGACGGTTGGCGGCGCGAGCGCGCCGGTCTCCGGCCGCGGGTCGGCGTCCCGTCCCCGTCGTCACACCGGGAGGACGGCGCCGGCGATCAGCGATCCCCCGATGCTCGACACCGCGAACGCGCCGATACCCAGCGAGAGCACCAGGAAGAGCAGTACCCACCAGAACGGGATCGTATTCGACTCTGCCATACCGACCCGTGTATCCGATGTCCCAAAGGGTTTCCCGTTTATCCGAGGAGCCAGCGGAGAAATCCGGTCCGTTCGTTCGCGTCGTCGCCGCCCTCCGATCCGGTGTCGCCGCCCTCCGCCGGTTCGTCGGCCGCTGCCGTCCCACCGTCGAGGGCCTCGTCACCCTCGGCGACCGCCTCGGCGTCGTCGACGGCCGCTGGACCCGTGGTCGACGCCGGTTCGTCGGCCGTCGCGGTGATCGAGTCGTCTCCGGTCAGTGCGGCCGCGAGCCGACGGTACGCGGCGGTCGCCGGTGCGGCCGGGGCGGCGGCGACCAACGGCGTCCCGTCCGCCGCGGCGGCCGCCACGGCCGGATCGTCGGGGATCGACTCTAAGGTTCCGACGCCGAGTCGATCACCGACCGATGCGGCGTCCGTCTCGGCGGTCGTCCGGGTCACCACGACCCCCATCACGGGTGTACCGACCCGGTCTGCCACCTCGGCGGTCTTGGCCGTGTCGCCGATAGCGCCTCGTTCGGCCGTCGACACCAACACCACCTCGTCGGCGACCCGGAGCGGTTCGACGCTGTCGTGGCTCAGCCCTGCCGAGGTGTCGAGCAACACCACGTCCGCGTCGAGGGCGTCGAGGACCCCCGGCAGTCCCGTCGGATCGGCCTTCCCGAAGTCGTCGAGCGCGTCCGAGGCGGGGATGACAGACAGGCCGGCGGGACCCTCGCGGACGGTCCCGGGAACCTCGGCCGTCCCCGCGAGTGCGTCGTTGAGCGTTGCGCCCGCGCCAGCGTCGATGCCGAGAACGCCCGCCAAGTTCCCCATCCCGAGGTCGACGTCCACGACGACCGCCTCGTGTCCCGCCTCGGCGAGGACGGCCCCGAGGTTCGCCACCGTCGTGGTCTTGCCGACGCCGCCTTTCCCGCTGGCGACTGCGTACACCCGGGTCATCTCGTGGTGAACCTCCGCCGACGGCCATATAACTCTACTCCCCGATGCCCGTCGACCGGCCCAGTCAAAGGTTACTTAGCCGCGGACGGGGCTAGAAGCACCAATGAGTACCGACACGCAGGACGCCGACGACGACCGTCGGAAATACGAGTTCCGGAAGGTCATCGAGGACCTGAAGGAGTACGAGGGCTCCGGCACCCAACTCGTCACCATCTACATCCCGCCGGACAAGCAGATTTCCTCCGTCGTCGCCCACGTCACTCAAGAACACTCCGAGGCTAGCAACATCAAGTCGAAACAGACCCGAACGAACGTACAGGACGCACTGACGAGCATCAAGGACCGCCTCCGGTACTACGACACCTTCCCACCGGAGAACGGTATCGTGATCTTCAGCGGCGCCGTCGACGCCGGCGGCGGCCAAACCGACATGGTGACGAAGGTCCTAGAGAGTCCACCAGACCCGATTCAGTCCTTTCGCTACCACTGTGACTCCGATTTCCTCACCGAACCCTTGGAGGGGATGCTCTCGGATAAGGGACTGTTCGGTCTCATCGTCCTCGACCGCCGCGAGGCGAACGTCGGCTGGCTGAAAGGCAAGCGGGTCGAACCCGTCAAGAGCGCCTCCTCGCTCGTCCCCGGCAAACAACGGAAGGGTGGCCAGTCTGCCCAGCGGTTCGCCCGACTCCGACTCGAGGCCATCGACAACTTCTACCAGGAGGTCGCGGAGATGGCCAACGACCTGTTCGTCCCCGAGCGTCACGACCTAGACGGCATCCTCGTCGGCGGTCCTTCGCCGACGAAAGACGAATTTCTAGACGGCGACTACCTCCACCACGAACTTCAGGACCACGTCGTCGGCAAGTTCGACGTGTCCTACACCGACGAGTCCGGCCTCTACGACTTGGTCGACGCCGCACAGGACGTCCTCGCCGACCAAGAGATCATGAAAGACAAGGTGCAGATGGAGGAGTTCTTCGAGAACCTCCACTCCGGTGACCTCGCCACCTACGGGTTCGAGCAGACCCGCCGGAACCTCGTCATGGGCTCTGTCGACCGCCTACTCATCAGCGAGGACCTCCGCGAGGACGTGGTCGTCTACGACTGCGACGGCGTCGAGGAGTTCGAGGTGATCGACCGCCGTCACTCGACGCCCGACCACGAGTGTGAGGACGGGAGCGAGGCCGAGGTGCAGGAACGCGAGGACGTGATCGAACACCTGATCACCATCGCCGAACAGCGCGGCACCGAGACGAAGTTCATCAGCACCGACTTCGAGAAGGGCGAACAGCTCTACGACGCCTTCGGTGGCGTCGCCGGCATCCTGCGGTACTCCACCGGGATCTGATCGCGGCGCTTTTGCTCGTCGCCGTTCCAGCCCCCACCGCATGTCACTCCTCCGCCGACTGCTCGCCCGGCGCGACGACACCCCTCTCTTTGTCGTCGCCTCTCTCCTCCTCGTTCTGGCGCTGGCGACCTATCCCGCCGTCGACTGGTATCTCCAATCGGTCGGGGTGGCCCCCCGATTTGGCTTCTGGGACTTCGGCGCCTACGCCAACGCCGTCGACCGCTGGGTCGCCGGCGACTCCCTCTACGTCCGAAACGAGAACGGCGGATATCACGGTAGTTATCTCTATCCCCCGATCGCAATTCTCGCGCTCGCACCCTTCCGTCTCGCCTTCGGCTTCCGGCCTGCCGCCATCCTGTGGACGGCCTGTACGGTCCTTTTCCTCTGGATCGCGATCCAGCGTCTCGTCGGTGCCCTCGGCGTCACGCTCCGGCCGTGGGAGCGGGTCGCGCTCCTCCCGCTTGTCGCCGGCTTCCAGCCGGTTCTCCTTGCGGTGAAACTCGGGCAGACCGCCGCCGGCCTCGCCGCCCTCCTCACCCTCGCCGCCTCGGCGTCGCTTCGGGGCCGTTCACGGCTCGCCGGCGGGCTCACCGCCTGTTGTGGCGTCGTCAAGCTCCCCTACGCGCCCGCCGGTGCCCACCTGCTCGGCGACCGTGATCGCTTCGTCGGCGCCGTCGCCGGCGGCCTCGCCCTCCTCGCGCTCTCGATCTTGCTGTTCGGCGTCGAGGCCCACCGGACCTTCCTAGACGTACTAGCTTGGGGGATCGAAACCGGACGTGTCGCCCGGTCTCCGCGCATCTGGCTCCCGCCGTACTACCGCCCGCTGTACGGCGTGCCGTACAGCTTGGCGATCCGCCTCCTCGCCAGTCTCGCTATCGTCGTCGGTGCCCTCCGGGCGCCCGCCGACGCCGTCCGCGAGCTCACCGCCCTCGGCTTCGCCGCCGTCCCGCTACTCGCGCCGCTGACCTACACCTACTACTTCGCCGCCGCCCTCCCCGCCGGAATCCTGCTCTTGGCCGCCGAATTGGACCGCCCCGACGGTCGCCCGACCCTCCCCGTCGTCGGCCTCCTCCTGCTTCACGTTCACTCCTACGGACTCCGGGCAGCCGGCATGCTAACCCCCGAGTGGGTCCCCGGTCTCCTCATCCAGCCCGGACTCTGGGGAAATCTCCTGCTCGTCGGCCTCGCGGCCGCCCGCCTCGCCGACCGCGGCGGGATACACTCGCTCGTGCCCACGGTCGGCCAACGCGGAGACTAGCGGAGGAGTTCGGCCAACTGATGGCGCCGACGGTCGAGGTCGACGTACGGATCGACCGCCTCGTCGCCCGCCAGTCGGTCGAGCGTCAACAGGACGTCCGCCCCCGCCCGCTCGGCGTGGGCACAGCAGTTGTCGACGGCGTCCCGACGGAGGGCAAGCGAGTCCAGCAAGCCGAGCGCGAGCGACAGCGCCGCGCCTGCTTCACCGCTCGGGAAGGCGGCGTGAATCGTCGAGAAGTCCGGATCTTCGGCGGCGACGCTGTCGGTCGCGTGCGTTCGTAGACAGGTCGTACAGACGACGGCCCGCTCGCCCCCGCCCGGCGCGTGATCGCGAAGCGTCGCTGGCACGGGGAAGGCGAGCGTTTCACCGCCACAGGCCGGACACGTCATCTCAGCCCCCCCGACGGGAACAACCACCGCCGCCGTCGTCTCGGCCCACCGCTCGCGGTCGGATCGGTACCGTCGTTCACGTTCTCCCGTTCCGCGCGCTGGACGGAAAAGCGTCGGTCCTCAGAGAATGAGCCAGAGATTGACGCCGACGGCACCGATCCACGGAACGGATAAAGCCACGAGCGTGAGCCGACCGGAGGGGTTCGGCAACAGGAACCACCCGGCGACCCCGACCACCAGTGCCGGCACCTTGATGAACGCGAGGGCGGCGTACCCGAACACGTCGAGACCGAACAACAGGATCGGGTTGCGTTCGAGCAACCCCTGTCGCAACCCGTAGATCGTCAGTCCGATGTCTGCTAGCATCGCGGCGATCACGAGCGACCAGAGGTGTACGTCGCGCCGTTCGGCCGACCACGAGGGCGACACCTCCCCGACCAAGTCCGCTGCATCCATCCCATGTGTATCGAGTAGTCGATGGAATAAGTGTTATTGCCGCTACGACCCGTTTCGGCACCGTCTACCCACACGCGCTTCGTGGGACCCACCGGCGATTCGGTGACGCGGCGGGAATCTCTCGCCGTCAGTCGCCGACTTCGACGACTTCGAGTTCGCTCTCGGCCTCGGTGGCCGCTGCCTCGCCTTCCTCCTCTTCTTTCTTCGCCTTGATCTTCTTCAGGCGGAAGATTTCCTCGCGCTCCTGTTCCTCCAGCTTTTGCTCGATGTACTCCTTGTTCTCGTGGAGGTCGGGCAGAAGTTTGAACTCGAGCGCGTTGACGCGGCGCTTGGTGGTCTCGATTTCGGTTAGCATCTTCTTCATCGCCGTCTCCACCTCGGCGGCGAGGATGATCGATTCGAGGAGTTCCTCGTAGGCGTCGGCCGCCTCGTCGATGCGGGCCGAGGAGCCGAGCAGGCCGTAGCCGCGCTGATCGAGGCTCTTTCGCACCCGCGAGGATTCGATCTGTGGTACGACCACACCCATGATGTTCTTCGACTGGGTCGTGATCTCCGGGTGCTCTTTGAGCGCGGCGGCGGCGCCGCGGACAGCGACGTCGCCTTCCATCGCCCGCGCCATGTTGATCTTCCGCTGTGCCGTCTCGTAGTTCGCGTCGAGGTCCTCGCGGATATCTTGGGCCTGATCCAAGATGTCCATGAACTCCATGATGAGGCCGTCCCGCTTCTGTTCGAGCGTGTCGTGTCCCCGCTCGGAGAGTTCGATCCGGTCCTCGATCGCCATGAGGTTCTTGCGAGTGGGTTTGACGTCCTCGGCCATTGGGGAATGGTTGTGGACCGAACCTCTTATCCTTTTACTGTTCGGCAGACCGCCAGCCCAGCCCCTTTCGCTCCGTTCGATCCATCCACGCTACCACGACGACGTGTGGTAGCGTCAACACGGCGATGAAGACCAGATACAGCGCCGCCAGCGTCTCGGGAGCGGTGTCCACCCCGGCGACGACGCCGACTCCGACGAGCAAGACGACCGACACGGCGGTCAGCGGAACGGCGTCTCGGCCCGTTCGCCGGAGCGCCGCGACCGGGCCACCCGTCGCGAGCGCGCTCCGTGCCCCTTCGTCCACCCCGACCAGCCGGACGATGTGCCGAAGCGAGTGCCAGACACAGAAGTACACCCCGACGGCGACGAGCGGGGGGACGAGCAGGAAGTACGCCCACAGGAGTCCCGTCTCGGCGGCGTCGCGGCGCCACCCTGCGTCGCCGCTCCGGTAGCCAGCCAAGAGCGTCCCCGCAGTCAGAGCCGCGAACCCGACTCCGAGACCGAGACGCACGTCGGGCGCGGTCAGCCACGCCGCATCGAGGCCGCGGCCGAACAGCGCCACCCACGCGTCGATCACCGCGCGGTAGCGCTCGGGGTAGCGAAGCAGGGGAACCAGCATCGGCAGGCCACCCCGGACGAGCAACGTTCCCGCGCGCACGCCCGCGCTCTGTAGATGATCTCCCCCTAGCACGTCGAGCGCGTAGAGGTCACCTTGGCCCCAGTGGAACCACGTCAGGCCGACGAAGAGCGCGGCCGACGCGGCCGGCGCGACGATCCACAGCACGGTGTAGGCACCCCCGAACAGGAGATAGCCGAGGCCAACCGCCGCCATCGACCGGACGGTCGGCGCCCGCCCCGCGGCCCGCGTCGGCGCTAGGTGGTCTACGGCACCGTGTGGCAACCCGAACAGCAGGAGGCTCGCGGCCAGCGGGAGATAGCGCACGACCGGTGGCAGCGACGCCTCCACGCCGACCCCCGACGCGAGGCCGACCCCGAGGGTTAGGACCCCGACGACGACCCAAGCGGGCCAACAGCCCACGGTACGCATGAACGCCGCCAGATCCGGATTCGCCGTCGACTGTGAGTCCCCCACGTCTCACCCCGTGTCGATGTCGGTCGCCGTCTCGTTTGCGTACCGGTCACGCACCCACCGGTAGAGCACCAATCCTTGGACGACAAAGCAGTTGGTCACGAGGAAAAATAGCGCCTCCTCGACGGGAAGCCCCGCGAGCGTGAGTCCGGTCGTGTACTGTCCGGAGAGCACCCAGATTCCGTATTCGATGGCGACTCGGTCGGCCACGCAGAGATACGCCGCCGGCACGAGAACACCGAGCGCGACGAGTCGCCGCCGCGCCCACAGCTGTGGCGCGCCGACGGTCCACTGGAGCGCCAACACCGGTGTCGCCCACACGAGGATCGCCCCGAGGTAAAACGTCGCCGGCGTCCCGAGCGCCGCCCAGCCCCCGACGCCGATCACCGCCGCGAGCGCGAGGCCGACGAGTCGCGGCCGACGCGCGCCCACCCCTGCCGGCCACGCCGGTAGCGACAGATGTGAGAGCCACAGCGCCGTGAGCCACGGTTGGACGAGGATAAACAGGTACTCCTCGACGGGCGCGTGGCCGAGCGTCGCGAGCGTACTGCCCGGCGCGTACGACCAGACGCCCCTCGCGATGAGGTAGTTGTCCCACGGCGTCGTGTACGCGAGCGCGATGACGGTGATGACCGCGACGCCGGACCAGTAGCCGCGACCACGGAGTGGCCGGACGGCGGCCGCCCGCCGTCCCGCGAACGCCGTCGCGACCAGCAGGCTCATCGCCGGCAGCAGAAAGGCGAGGTGAAACTGCAGGTAGGTGGGTCCGGTCATCGGTGGGTGCGCTTCCCGCCAGCCGTCGAAACGGGTCGGCGGGAGTTGTCCCGGTCCGCGTATAGCTTCTGGGGTCCCGCCGTCGTCGTCGGGCGCCTTACGTCGGAGGCACACTCCGTTCGAGGCGGCGCCGAAGTCCGGTGATGGCGGTTAGTCCGCCGTCGCCTCTTCTTCGACGCTCTCGTCGCCGCCGTAGTACTTCTCGATGAGTTCCTCGTCGATCCGGTTGAGCTCCGCCTCGGGAAGCGTCGAGAGGAGGTCCCAGCCGATGTCGAGCGTCTCGCCGATGTCGCGGTTCGTGTCGAACCCTTGGTCGACGAAGCCGCTCTCGAACTCGTCGGCGAAGTCGAGATACTTGTTGTCACGGTCCGACAGCGCCTCGCGACCGACGATGTTCACGAGGTCGCGCAGGTCTTCACCCTCCGCGTACGCGGCGTACATCTGGTCGGAGACGTCGGCGTGGTCCTCGCGGGTGAGGCCCTCGCCGATCCCGTCGTCCATCAGGCGCGAGAGCGAGGGGAGCACGTTCACCGGGGGCTGGACGCCCTGACTGTTGAGGTCGCGGTCGACGTAGATCTGTCCCTCGGTGATGTAGCCCGTCAGGTCGGGGATCGGGTGTGTGTCGTCGTCACCCGGCATCGTGAGGATCGGGATCTGCGTGACCGACCCCTCACGGCCTTGGATCCGACCGGCTCGTTCGTAGAGTTGGGCTAGGTCGGTGTACATGTACCCGGGGTAGCCACGGCGTCCCGGGACCTCCTCGCGGGCGGCACCGATCTCGCGGAGCGCCTCGCAGTAGTTGGTCATGTCCGTCAGGATCACCAGCACGTGGTAATCCTTGTCGAAGGCGAGGTATTCGGCGGTCGTCAGGGCCATTCGCGGCGTGACCGTCCGCTCGACGGCGGGGTCGTCCGCGAGGTTCATGAAGACCACGGACCGTTCGAGCGCGCCGGTGCGCTCGAAGTCGTCCATGAACTCGTTTGCCTCCTCGGCGGTGATCCCCATCGCCCCGAAGATGACGGCGAACTCGGAGTCGTCGCCGCCCTCCTCTTCCTCGGGGACGCTGGCCTGCCGGGCGATCTGGAGCGCGAGTTCGTTGTGGGGCAGCCCCGATCCGGAGAAGATGGGGAGCTTCTGGCCCCGAACGAGGGTGTTCATGCCGTCGATGGCGGAGACGCCGGTCTGGATGAACTCCTCGGGGTACTCCCGGGCGTAGGGGTTGATCGCCGCGCCGACGATGTCGCGGCGCTCGTCGGGTTCGATTGGCGGCCCACCGTCGATGGGTTCGCCCGACCCGGACAGCACGCGACCGAGCAGGTTCTCGGTCAGCTTCATCTTCAGCGTCTCGCCCTGGAAGCGGACGAACGCGTTCTTGTCGATGCCGGACGTGCCCTCGAACACTTGGATGGCGACGAGTCCGTCCTCCGATTCGAGCACCTGACCGCGCCGGATTTCGCCGTCCTCGGTCTCGATCTCGACCATCTCGTCGTAGCCGATGGGTTTGTCGACCTCGGCGAACACCAGCGGGCCACTGATCTCGGTGATCGTCTTGTACTCTTTCATGTTAGTACAGCTCCCGGAGCTGTGCCGCGATGTCGTCTTTCAGTTCGTCCATGTACGCCTCGTACTCCTCTTGGACGCCGATGCGGTTGATCCGCGGCAGGGCGTCGATGTCCGTGATCTCCTCGACGGGGACGCCCGCTTCGAGGGCGTCGAACGCCTCGTCGTTGAACGTCTTGATCGTCGTGAGGATCAGGTAGGTCTTGTCGGGCTCGCAGTACGTGTCCACGTCGTGGAACGCGTTCTGCTGGAGCCACGCCTCGCGGAGGTACCGCGCCACCTCGAGGGTGAGCTGCTGGTCCTCCGGTAGGGCGTCCTTGCCGACGAGCTGGACGATCTCTTGGAGTTCGCCCTCCTCGTCGAGGGTGTCGACCGCCCACTGGCGGACCTCCGCCCAGTCGTCGGCGACGTTCTCCTCGAACCACGGGTCGAGCTGTTCCCGGTAGAGGGAGTACGACTCGTTCCAGTTGATCGAGGGGAAGTGCCGGCGCTCGGCTAGGTCGGCGTCAAGCGCCCAGAAGCACTTCACGATCCGCAGGGTGTTCTGGGTCACCGGCTCGGAGAAGTCCCCGCCAGGCGGCGAGACGGCGCCGACGACGGAGATGGAGCCTTCGGTGCCGTTGATGTTGTCGAAGTATCCCGCCCGCTCGTAGAACTGGGAGAGCCGCGCGGCGAGGTACGCGGGGTAGCCCTCCTCGCCGGGCATCTCCTCTAGGCGTGAACTGATCTCGCGCATGGCCTCCGCCCACCGCGAGGTGGAGTCGGCCATCAGCGCCACGTCGTAGCCCATGTCGCGGTAATACTCCGCGATGGTGATACCCGTGTACACGCAGGACTCGCGGGCCGCGACCGGCATGTTCGACGTGTTGGCGATGAGTGTCGTCCGGGCCATCAGCGGGTTCCCGGTCTGGGGGTCGGGCAGTTCCGGGAAGTCCTCGATGACCTCCGTCATCTCGTTGCCGCGCTCGCCACAGCCGATGTAGACGACGATGTCCGCGTCGGA